>JACCDQ010866003.1_pt1 | contig 74284 bp, 63 predicted proteins | sample 7446031 | NCBI WGS metagenome assembly JACCDQ01 (sample SAMN15323442, study PRJNA562643) | freshwater metagenome | isolation source: river surface water | place: USA:Blue River Watershed | collected 2017-08-17
GTAGGTACTCGAGCTACACATATTTCGAATGGTTCTATTCTTTATACAGATCCACAAGGATTGTATGATCCTAGAGATATTGCAAAAAAAGAAATCAATGAAAATAAATGTCCTTTATCAATATCGCGTAAAGTTAGTCCAACAATGATTGAAATTTGGGAAGTTAATGAAATGATTAAGCCCCAAATGTAAATTATTCTGGTTGCAATAATCTACGTTTGTGGATATTCTATTTTTTTAGAACCTGAAATTAATTTTGTAAAAACTAATTTAATTAATATTCCAAAGAACATCAACACAACAAATCCTATTACTACAAATATAATATATTTTGTTACAGTGTCTGTTATTCCAGCTTTGTCTAATACATCTCCAACCGCAGAAAATGCCGATCCTACTGCACTACCTACTGCGCCGGTTACTGTATTTTTTGCATCAGATCCAAACGCACCTAAACTAGCTGCAGCTAATCCAGTAACTGCGAGCTTTCCAGAATTTTTAAATAAAAATTTTCCACCTGTTCCCCCATATTTAAATGCAGCGCTTCCAGCGGTCTTTCCATATTTAATTGCAGCGGTTTTAGCGGTCTTTCCATATTTAACCGCAGCGCTTCCATATTTTAAACTAGTTTTACTAATTCCTGAAGTTATACCCTTGAGCGATAATTCTTCCTTAATGCCATATCGTCCCTCCATAATTATTTAATATATTGTAGTAATCAAAACTATATGTAAAATAGCAATCGTAACATTAATAAATATATATCATGGAATCTGCAATTAACTTTATTACATTTGGACGGTGCATGGCTGATACTCATTATCCCAAACGTACATATCATTATGATATAGTAAAATTGTTTGTTAATCATTTTGATTTAAATGAATCAGATATTGATCTTTATGTAAATTTACTATTTGCATATCAATCAAAAACATTGGTAAATATAATTCCATATACAACATTAATATTTCATAATATTCTTCCTAGAATGCCATCTTATGAAGTAATTAGTTACTTAGAAAATATTGGTATTACTTCAGAAGAATTTGAATATAATACTTCGCAAGAAACAACACCTAGAATTTTATTATCTTGGGCCGCGGCAAAGAAATGTTTGAATGTAATTGATAAAAAATATATCATTGATAATGTGATATTGATTGATCTTGGTTATGACTCGTATAATCATAGATTTATAGCTATTAATGCAATTGAAACTATGAGACGTGAATGTAATGACTGGACATCAGTTCATCCTACTCCCAGTGCATCAATTTAATTAATCCATTGGAAATATACATTCATCATGCATATATACATTTGATTCTATGTTCTTTTCTTTTTTTAATTTTTTCTTCATTTGATATCGATCATTCATTGATGATATTTTATACGATTGTTTAATTTTAATTGGCTTTGATCGTGATATTTGTTTTGATCGTTTACTTTTTTCTGGATTATTTAATAAATATTCATTTAGGGGCACCGGAACATTATTTTGTTCAGAATTTAATTTATCTTCTTTTGTTTGTGACGCATCGTTATTCCATGAAGTAATCCATTTAACAAATGTCCAAAACATGGTCGATTATGAACATTGGTATATTTTTTTAAAGATAAAAAAAAATAATTTCAGGATCCTATTCAAATTGATGTTTGCATGTTGGACAAACATGTAATGATTGTCCATTTTGAGCAATTTTTACAACATTAACAATTGTTTCTTTACAACCGCGGGCTGGACATTTTTTCTCAGTTAATTCAATAATGGAATCCGCATGTGCATTTTGAAGATAATTTCTGTACTTGTGAATTGTATTATTTTCTTGAAGATATTCATCAATCATAAGTGTGTCTTCATCCGCAAGTGGATATTCTTCGAAACAAACCATACATCGATATACAACTTCCAACTGCTTTACTACTGTAGTAAGTACATTATTGCAGTTGTTTCGTGAGCAGAATCGCATTGTTGTTTGCCTATATTTTAGTTCCTATATGATCAATTTTACAAAAAAAGAACTTTCTAAAATTGAATCAAAATTGAAACTAATATTAGTTAATATAATCATTGTAGTAATCATGAGCAAAGCTAATGTCGAAATCCTTGACCTTCTAAATAAAATTGTTGCTGATATGGATGCTATGAAAATTGCCATTAAGGAATTGCAAGAGGATAATGCATCTGCTGCTGTAAATGGCGAAAAAATGTATAAGGCGCTTAATGCAAAATTTGATTTGTTTAAAAATCTCGAAGCCCAATCTCGTGAAACAATTCAACAAACTACTACTACTTCACGTAAATTGACTCGTCCAGCATTCTTTAAAAAATTGTTTATCGAAGAACGTGAAAAATATCTCAATGTTCTTTATACTCAAGAAGAAATCGATGCAGCTTTCGAAGAAAAAGAAGTTGCTGCAAAGAAAAAAGAAGCTGATCGTATCTCAAAAGCAGTTACGCTGATTTATACGAAACATATCAAAGCTAATAATCCAGAAGGACGCGCGAGTGCATTTGCGAGTCTTTATGAACAATCTCTTAGTAACTAATTTCTCAAATTAGTTAAATAAGAATTATTGATTCTTTTTTTTTAATTTTTTAATCCACATGATAATACGCTAGTTGTATGTCTACTTTGTACTGCAATTAGCGCATCTGCAATAATTAATAACCCAGCGCTACTATCTTGATTAATTGTAGTTAGATATAATGCTGCTGAATATGCAACTAACATACGTAAATATGATTTCCATAAAATAATATTATTTGCTGATACTTTTAAGTATTTAATTCCAAATACTATCAGAGCAATGATGATAATATAAATAATTGCACTTCGTGTATTTTTATCTATATTAGGATTAATAAGTGTAAGACCAAGTCCTGTGCGGAGCACTGCGCATCCTAAATGGGTATAAACATTATGTCTAGGATAATAGCTAAGTGATTTATCTACAAGATCGTCTGGAATTGGTTCTAAAAAAGATTTGTCATTTCTACAAAATGATGAACTCATTGTTTTTATATATATTGACATTTAATATAATTAAAAAATGTCAACAAATGGTATAAAAACAAATTTTTGGGGACCGCACGCATGGGCTTTTCTATTTAGCACAATTGCTGGATCATATCCAATTCGGGTAGATACTTCTAATAAAAATCATATGAAAATAGTAAAATCATTTCAGTCTATGTTCAAATCCCTAGAATATACTTTACCCTGTATTTACTGTCGTCAATCATATGGTAAATTTATAAAAGAATTATCATTTACCAAATATGAGAATTCACGGCGTGATATGATGTATTGGCTGTATTTACTTCACGATAAAGTAAATGCAAAATTAATTAAACAAGAGCGTGAATGCTATGAAGAATTAAAAGAAGAAATAATGAAAAAAAAAATTAGTGCCGATCAACAAAAAAAACAATTGAAGCAATTGAAATTGGAAACAATAAAAACCAAACCTTCGCCGCCATTCGAACGAGTTCTTGCCATATATGAAAATCAAAGAGCCGGATGTAATAAACGATCTCGTAAGTGTTCTTAAAAAAAATTAATAAACGAAATTATTTTTTTTTATGATAAATATTTGGATGCAATTTTAATTATATGATTATGAATCGATTTTAAATTATCTTTATTTGCAATAATTAGACTTGTAAGAATCATTAAATTTCTATTAATTGAATGTAAATATGCACTTAATTCATCAGCCACTGGAGTTGATATTTCTGTATCTGAATCAATATCCATTACTGTAATAATATTTAGATCCGATGGAACATCAAAATCAATATATAATGGCGCATTTTGGTTAGTCCCAGCTTCCTCAATTGAGTATAGAATTGAATCTAGATGTAATAATTGTGCTATTAATTTCATATCATTTGATTCCAATAGCATACGAATATATCCATCCAAAAGCCACATATTGTATTTTTGCTGATATGATAAATCACCTGGTATTAGTTCAACATGTGCTCTCTGAAAAAGTAATTTTATTTGTTTAATGTAAAAATTTACATCTTGTGACGTAGGTTTACTAAGTAATATTTTACATAATGATGTGCTAATAATTACAAATTTATCGATTGCAACACTAACAATGTCATTAAATATGCGTTTATAAGTTTTCCCTCCATTTATAGTTATGGATAGTTCCACACTATTATCATTAGAGACTATGCCTCCTTTTATTGTCATTTTTTAAGTGAATTAAATTAACTATATAAGAGCAAAGGTCTTACTCTACTTTATTTTTTCAAAATTATGCAACTGTCCATTTGGCAACTTTAGCACGCATTAGATCATCTGGGTTATCCGATGGAATAGATTTAAGTGGTTCAGAACTCTTTTCAATAGAGTCGCCGTTGCTCTTACGATAATTTGGTCGACCATATAAACCAGCCCATGGTACTACATCATTATCATCATCACGAACAGCTGGGACGCCACCACCGCTATCAAATGCGGAACGTTCTTTAGCAAATCGTTGATGATTCGTTACTACTTCCGGTTCAAGAGCAGTGCGTACAAGTGCGCTAGCATAATCGCCACTTGCAATTAATGAACTTAATTGCTCATTATCTAATTTACCCGGAAGATCATTACTGAAGCTATCCATTCTTCTCATCGCATTTGTAAAGATAGTAGAAATAACTTCGAATTTAGCCATCATTTCACGAATAGTTTGATCGGTTTCGCGAGATTTAGATAACATATATGCCAATGAATTAATAATATCTTCCGATTTCATATTATTTTGCAATAATGCATTATAATTGAGAGTAAATGCATTATCATTAATAATAGTTAAGATTTTATCTTCGTATTTAGTTTTGATACTACCGAGATGTGCTTTTACTTCAGATAATTTTTCATCATAATTACTGACTCGCTTTTGATCAATATCAGGAATATCTTCTAATCGAGCGCTCATAATAATTGAGTTGCAGCGAATACTACCAGCAACAAATGCATTCTTGAAAACAAGAGCGGTAGCTTCAATTGCTGACATTTGGTTCTTAGCATTGACTACACCAGCAGTAACATCTTGTAATCCATATGTAGAATCTAATGATCGAGCTTGAGATGTCAGAGCAAAGATATTGGTTACACATTGATCTTTTGTTGGTTGAATTGACGATAAAGTTTTAATAACATCATTTTGTTTAGCTTGGGAAATTTTATTAACAGCAATATCAACTGCAATTTTTTCTTCTCTAGATCCCTCTTTAATAATGCCAGTCAATGTTTCTAAGGCATCAATTTGTTTTGACATGACAACGCGTGGATCATCTTCAGTAATGAATGGGCATCGGCGGCAGCAACCACCGCGGGCTTTACACTTTTGATGTTTCATCATAATTGCATAGTTAGCGGCAGCTCCTATAAGACCGGTATTTGCTTCCACTACTTCAGCTTCAGCAATAGTGGCAAGATAACTAAGTAATAGATAAATAACAGTCAATACTAATGCACCAATACAGATTATTTTGATTTCACTACTGTATTTCATTACACACCGACCAACTTTATTACCCATGGAATTAGACCAGGTGGGCTTATTGCCACTAATTTGCTCTTTTGACGCTGTGCCTGGAATATTTACAGCCGAAAGATTTTCACTTCCTTGATTCATTGTACTTATGATAATACTATATTAGGCCAATCTAAACTACAAGCAACAAAAAAAATGAGTTTTTATTCATTGATTAAAAAAATATTATTTAATCTAATTGTAGGTTTATTAGATCACAGGAATAACTTTGCAATATCCGATTGCTTCGATTGTTACTTCTGATGGATAAGTAAATTTAATGATTTGACCAACTTCCGCGCCAATCCAAACCATTTGAGGATCATTCTCACTAATTTTTGGAAGAGAATCCGGATCAATGTGCCATTTTTTTAATTCATTAATTTGATCATCATTGAGAATTTCATATTTTGGCACAAGTTCATATTCGGGAAGAACTGAATTTAATAGAGTATACGTAAATGTTTTAAAACTATGTCCACGATGCTCTCTTTGATTTGAAAGACTTTGAAGACCTTTAGCAACACCAGATGAAACCTTTGTTGGTGTAATAATTATTACATTTGCATTTGGAAAACGAATATGATTAATTAATTTCATCATATTCGCACGCTTGTTCTCACATTCAGTTCCTGGATAAACCAATAAAATATTTGTAATAACTATATCATCAATTTTACTTTTTTCGTTATATGAACCAATTAATGTTTTGGCTGATCTGTATTTATTTTGATCAACTTCATTTGCATCATTGGATATGGAATCGTGATTAATTGATGATAGTAGCATATATTTATCTTTCTGAATCGTTTTAATAAATTGATCTTGAGATAATTCATCATCCAAGGAAACCAATTTGCGGTAGTTATAAAAGCTTCGAATATTGTTATAGATTGTATAAAGCTGTTGGTTAGTATTATTCATCTTTTTTTCGTTATAAGTTGCAGTCTTTGTTATACTATAGAAAGGACTGTTATACTACATAGATAGTTAATCAATTTTGCAATATAAAATATGGCATTATTATGGGATATAATCGGAATGCCTCTTCGCATAGTTTATACATATCCATGTGAACTATTTTTAATGGCTATGCTAATAGCAATTATTATGATTGTTCGATACACTATTATGGATAATACAAAACGCCGTAAATATAATCATAAAAAAAACAATAGTAATTATGGGCTCCAAATAGTAGACCCATTTACCCAAAAGAAAGAAGGATTTTCCCCACAATATGAAAAAGAATTAGGATTATTTAAATCTATGAATTTTGATGAACAACAACAATATTTAAATTTATCAAGAGAACAAAAATTGGCAAAATATGGAAGTGAAATTATGTAATTATTAAAAAGTAATGAATAATTTAGAATTATTTTTAATTCGTGGATGAACTTTATTGACTCGTATATAGTAAAGTTCACTGATATACAGTTAAACATGGAAGCCGAAATGTTCACTATGGGTCCATCTGCATCTGGTGGTGGTGTTTGGGGTCGCAAGGATGTCACTACTGAGACATTAAAAGAAAATCCTCAACTCCTTCAGTTATCTCAATTTCAATTAAATAAATCCTTAAAATCGCTTGCTCGTTTTTCCATGATCGTTCTAGTATTCTTATGCGTATACCTTGTTGTCAGCATTGTACCAAAGTATATGACTGCTCTTAATGAATTAAAACCTAAAAATAACGGTCCCACTCAAAAGGAAAACCTTCAATGGTTAGGTGCCAGTGCTGATGTAGTTCGTGGCGATTATGAAAATAATCAAGATTCGTTAGCTGAAAAAGCTATGAAAGATTCCAATCGTGTTACGGACGTAACTACTCCAGTAGCTCCAGCTAAGGCCACATTCATTTCTCGAGAACGCATGAGCACTCCAGAAGAAGAAGCTCTTAAGAAATTTCAATCATAAATAAATAAATAAATAATTTTGAACCATTCTATTTTTTTATATACTAATCTCTTCAAACTCAATATATAGTATATCATCATGACTTCCAAAAGGATATTAATTATTGCATTTGTTGGATTATTATTCTTAATGATTATTTATTGGCAGTTTAAAATCAAAAAAATACCCGCCACTATAGAGCATGAAGTAGAATCTGATAATTATATAGATAATAATGATAATTTGAAATCTGGGTATGATTTATATGGTGAAATAAAAGAATTTATGAATAAGCAAACAAATTATGTAATGGATAATTAGAATCTAATAATCAAAATTGAAACCATTATAAACTAATATAATAATGTCGACTGAAATTGTCTATACTGATGGAGCATGTAGCGGTAATGGTACTGCACGATCTGTTGGTGGATATGGAATATATATCGCAAAATCCAAATTATTTGATGCTCCACTTAAAATTAATCGTAAAGGAGAGCATATGATATATGAAAATAATACCTATTATATTACTAATATTCGTATGGAAGGATTAGCTATTGTTTCTACATTAGCATTATATGCTAACTATAATTCAAAGGATGCTATTCATACATTAAATCAAAATTTATCATTTGATTTAGTATCAGAAACTAATATCAATTTATCTCACGATTCCGTTATAGAAATAGTTACTGATTCCCAGTTTTGGATCAATGTGGTTGAATTATGGATGCCAAATTGGATTCGTAAAGGAATTCTTTTGGAGAAAAAAAATCCAGATATTCTTTTACTAATTAATGACTATATGGAATTCTTTCGACGTAACAATATTACAATAAAATTTACACATGTAAGATCTCATCAAAAAGGCAAGCGATCATATCATGCCGATGGTAATGATGTTGCTGATATTTTAGCAACCACTGCTATTAATAATCAATCTAATGCATATTTTCTCCAATAGATGATGCGCATCTATTTTTTTAAAAATGAATATGTTCGCTAAAATGGTTACGCATAATTTTTTCAAATCTATCGCTCGTTTTCATAAAATAATTAACTGTTTCTTCATAGATATCATAATATTTGTCAAGAATGACAATTGTTTCGATTATTTTTTTCATTTGTTTTAAATTCATTGTTTCATCTTCTAAAGCAATATAGATTTTGCGCCTATAATAATATGTTGTATAATTCTTTACTTTTTTGTATTTATTTACTCCCTGACGGTAAGAATCTGTATTTTTAGGAGCAAGTAATAATTGTTTGAATATGTCAGAATGTTCATTTGTAAGAATATCCTTATACCTCACAAGTAGATCTTTCCTATGATAAAATATTTTGGTTGATAATTCATCATATTCATTATTATAATCATTTAATTGAGAAAAGTATCCTAACAATGCTACTGCTTTTTTATAAGATTCATAAGATTCTAGCATATGATCATTGCGGGTCTTAGCGACAGCTCTTATATCTACTAAATTATCGCAAATATTATTGAGTTCATCGGAACTTATGCCTTCCATTTTTATCAAAATTGAGGCTACGTATATATAAATATACGTTCGCTTTGAACTATAAGTCTCAATTCAAAAATCTCTCTTAGAATGGCGTCAATCAATCATCTTGTAGGAAATATTGATACTCTTATCCTTCCTGGCGACAAGAATGAGCTTCCAGCATCGAGTGATATTGTCCTTTCGACTATGACCTTAGATGGAATGATCACAAATGTTAAGTTTGATAAGGTTGATGCTATTAATCATCTTGAATTGACTCAAAGTGTAGTGGAAATCGGCTGTAATTATGGTTACAAAATTCTCGATGATTATAAAATCATGAAATGTTATAAGGATCGTATGACCAAAAAACAACGCCGCGTAAAACATAATTCCGGGCGTAAGCAAGGTCTTGGTACTCATTTTAATTCACAAATTACTTTTACAATTGTATCCGAAAAAGATGATGCTCATTCGTATCAAGTAAAACTATTTACTAATGGACGAGTGCAAATTCCTGGAATTGGCAAATTATCAAAGCGTAATGATGAATTACTAGAAGATATTTTGAGTGTAATGATTTCGTATATTTCTAGTTATCCGAATGTACTGATGCTTAACAAAGAAAATCCAGTCGATGTCGATTATCTTTGTCCGATTCTTCAGAATTATAAATCAAAAACATTATTGGCCGAAGATTGTACTCACGAAACAAGAATTGTGATCGAAAATAATAAAAGATTTCAATTGGTACCAAACCTTGATTTGGCAGCCTTGGAACGTTGTATTTTGGCATATAAACAAAATTATAGAACGCCATTACCAATCGATAGTATTACATTCAATCCTGAGCGATACTCAGGAATGCTAATTAAGTTTAGTACTCCACTTATGGTTACTGGCGAATACAAGACTGACAAGTTTATTGAAATTTCAAAATTGATTTATCATAAAAAATCAAAAAAGTCTCGTCCATCTCGCCCAGCTAATCAACCTGAAGAATATTCACCAACTTCATGCTCATGTGATAAAGATTGTGATGAAGATTGTTTTACAAATCGTAAAATGATGAGAATTGTGCGAATGATGCAATCTTTCTGGTATACTAATAGTAAATCATCAAAGCGATTTCGCCCAAAGCTAACTACTGTAAAACTTTTCCGTTCCGGAAGAATTAATCTTGATCATGTTAATGATCATGAACAAGCAGTTACGATTCGTAAATTTATTGTTGATATGATCATGAATAATTGGTCAGATATTGTTTACTATGAAGAATAATATGCTTATTTTCATATTTTTTTTGTATTAAATAATTGAGCGCAAAATAGCACTTTTGATATGTTTATTATTATTAGGAACAGAAATAATGGCCAAATTATTAAGTACTCTTCAAAGTACTGCAAAAACAGCCGCCATTACCATGCCTGCCAATTTTGATGGTAAAACTGAACGATGTGTTGTAATGTCGGCAGATACAGTTATTCGTGATTTGATTAAATGCCTTCGCCAAACCCCTATGAAGCGCGAGAAACGCATTAAACGGGCATTATTCATTCAGAAGTATTTTCATCATCAAATCTCCAATCAGACGATTGAAGAACTCAATGATGTATTAAGTTCTATCATTTCTGAAGATGATGAGGAGAATATGGAGGAGCCAGCTTCTTCAAATAATGAAAATATTGATGCACTATTTGCAGAATCTGCTTTTGCTGATAATGATGAAATCATATTTGCTAAAAGAGGTCTGGACGAAGAGTTCAAGCAACCTTTGCGTCAAGTATTTAATAATCGATGCAAAGATATTATCAATTCGGATGGTAAGTTATATAACGTATTTACTGCAGTTGCTACTATTGCTTATCATCAACTTTTGATTTCAGAACAGAGAAATAAATATTCATCTATTCGTAAGGCTTTACTTCGATCATCAAAGTTAGTATTCAAAGGAGGTGCTGCTATTGGAAAGTTCTTGTTCATGGCTAACAAATCTCTTTGGAAATCTATGGATGATGATTCTAAGAACTTTGTTTTGGATAACTTTGTTAATGGCGGAGATAATGATACTAGTATTATGTTCACCCGGACCGGAGAACTAGAGTTTTACACTAATGATGAAATCAATAATGAAATTGGTTCAATTATTTATTGTTTACAGATCCATGTGATGGAAGTACTTGAACAATTTGATGTTAACTCTATTGTACAGGAATATTTGACGCAAGTTGTTGGTCAAACAATGCCATATGATGATCAACTCTTTACATTCCAACAGCGTAAGTGTAGAAATTTCGCCATTATTGATAAGAATGTTGAAACACTTGAGTTATTGTTTGTTGATGATTTGCGCAGTAATCTATTTGGTACTCTATCATATCTAGAATTCAATGCTCCTCATGGCAGGGTAAAGTTTCATTTGGCTCGAGTAAAAGCTGGATTTGAAGCAGTGTTGAGTGAAGGCAAAAAAATCAACTGCTATGGCGAGTGTCTTGATATCTCAGCTCCTTGTATTGATACTGACGAGATTTCTTCTATGGACTATCAGACAATTAATGTATGGGAACTTGAGTAATTCTCATATGGAATCATGAAATGCTTTTATAAAATAAAAATACTAATAAATAGATATAGAATTTTATTTTTTATTCTGATATAAGATTATATAGATATATACATAGTACATAATACTATGTATTGAGCTCCCATAGCTCAGTGGTAGAGCGCCATACTTATTATATGGTACGCGCCAGTTCGATCCTGGCTGGGAGCATCTAAGCAATTCATTTTTTTCAAAAAAAAATATTTTTTTTATACAGTAGGAATCGAACCTACAATTATCACAATTATTGCGATTGCTTGCCTTAGCTATGTATATTTATGAATTGTTAATATCATTATCCGGTGGTGTATTTATTTCCTTTACCTCCAAATAAGTGTTCAAGTGATGACTTAGATATTCATATACTGAAGTTAATAGTGAAAACATTTTTTATATTAGTAGATTGTATCATTTAAATACACTTTTGTTAGAATATTAGTTCACAAATTAATATAACTATTAACATTATGAATGATGCATAAATAGTCCCTTTCATAGTCATACTTCCATCATTATTGGTAGCACCATTAATCTTTTTTAAGAAATGATCTGCACACATTTCTGTATGAATAAATAGAAAACATAACCATAAAATGAAGAACTTCCTAGGATCTAATTTACTACACATATTTAGTGCCATTCCACTAAGATCATCTCGTTCATTAATTCCAATTTTCTTATTTTTATTGGCTACAGAATAATCTGTATCTGGAATTAATTTTTCACAATCGTCCATTATAATTAATTATCTAATCTTTGTACATATATTAGTTCACCTAAATGTGGTTTGATATCGGTAAAAGAAGATTCTAATAATGTAAAGTTTAATAAATAATCCCTTCGGAAGGGATTTAATAAATCTGATACTAGTATTTCTATTAAATCGGAATATAAATGTGTATGAATTAGTAATTTTTCACTTTTTGTATCATAGAATTTATAACGTTGATCTGTTATTGATCTATTTAATTCAAAAGTTGGATATGATGATACCTTAGTAGTTAGATCCTTCATTAGTTCTTTAACTTTATAAGTTAATTCCGCTTTTGTAAATCTATGAATATTTTTTAATTCGAATCCCACTAAGCTAGGTTCAGTTTTAATTCTATTAATCGCTTCAGTTATTGTTTTATCAATACTATTAATATGATCAAATGTTGCATTAATTACTACTCGGATAATAGTTGGATCATATTTATCAAATGCTTTATCAATATTATCAATCAACTTATCAATTGTTGTTTGGACTACCGGAATTGACTTTATTTTTTTAATTTCCGTAATAATAAACATATCTAATTCATTACATCGTTCATTACCCCAATGTTTGATTAAATCTCTTATTAATAAATTATATATTTCACTGGTATACAATCCTATATTATATTCCTTATGCATATTTTCTACTTTGCATTTTATGGCTTGGTCAGATACTTTTAATGGATTATTAAACCATTCAATAAAACTATTTTTTTGAAATATTTCAACAGCCATAGGGAACGCAATAATAGCTTTAGAATTTAATTTTTTATGAATATTATTCAATTCTTCTTGCAATTTTGATAATTCATTTGAGATAGATTTAACTGAAATTGGTTTTATAAACATTAATTCGGTAGCAATAATTGTTTTTACATCAACTACATTAACTATCGCTCCAATTACATTTGATTTATAGATAATGAACTTACTTATTTTGAGAAAAAATGCGGATGCTTGAATTAATTCATAATTAGTAGTAGTTTTGAGTGCAATGTTTATATATAATTTGTATGAATTTAATAGATCCTTAATATTATCAGTACTATCCATTGCAGAAAGATTATAATCAGTAATAAATAGTAATAAATCCTTTATAGTAGCAGTGGGTTCAATATCAATATTTTTTGGATGTATTGTTCCATTGAGAGTAGAAATTGTAGTAATTAATTTATTTCTGCCTACCTTTATAATTGCTATTTTTTGACTAATTAGATCATCTAGTAATTGATAAGTTTTATTTTGTGAAACAAATTCTGATAATTTATCTAAAGTAAATTGTTTTGAAATAATTTTAATCATCGAACCATTAGTAATTTTTTTTATTTTCTTAATAGATTTTGAAATATCAAACACAGGAATTATTAATTTTGATTTTCTAGACACTTTAAATGAATTTGGAGTAATTGGAAGATATAAAGCCCTGGTATTAGGATTTTGCGATGACCATTCAATATTTAATCGTTTTAAGAGAATTATCATTGGTTTTGATTCATTGATATCATTTATATTAATCAATTGAATACCTTTTGTATTTCTTTCATCTTGAAGAAGTAAAATATTAATTCCCATGCAATTAGCTAAATATACAATCAAATCATTCCATTCTACTGCAGACAAAATTAAATCTTTTGTTAATATTTTTTCTCTGATAAATTTGTCTTCTAATGCGTGTATTAATGCCTGTGGTGTGGTAAATCTGTCTGATATTAATTTATTTCGCATTATGTTAATTTGCATTAATGGCTGTTTAATCATAGAAATCAATGCTAACACAAATTCTCTTGGGGAATCATAAAGTGGATTACCATCATTATCTGAAATTGCTGAAATAATAGTAGCGGTTTGTAAAAATGATTTTGTATCAGCATCTATCCCATCTCTTATTTCTCCATGAGAAGCAAGAATTGTTCCATTAGCTACAATATTTTGAATACCGAAGAGTTGTAAAATATATATTGGCAAAGAGATACGTCTGTTAATAATTTTAGAATTTGAAATATCTGGTATTGGATAATCAATTTTATATGTACTAGTAACTGTAGTTTCTAATCCTTCATTTTCAACACAAGAGGTTTTTAAAATATCTGATTTTGATTGGGGAGTTTTTCTACAACATGGTAAGCAATATCCTTGAGGATGCTTTCCTTGAATAAATCCTAATACTGGATTACTTTTAGTTGGACATTTATAATACTCTGGCCTCTGGAATGTAAAATTATAATATTTTACACCATTTGGATCCTTAGCATCTGTAAGAACTGGTTGAAATTTTTTTTGACAAATGCGACTGTAGCCATCGGATGAAACTTTTAGTCTAAATAATACTGGATCTACCACAGTTAGTTGCGTTTGATCAGTAGTAGATAGGGTTAACTTATTTCCTGTCATATCAATAAGCCGGCCAATGATATCAATATATAATGCAGTTTCCTCTACATCTAAATTCAATAGGGTTATGACTGCGGCATTATTAATATTTCTTATATCAACGGATGCAGATCGTTGTCCAGTTAAATTATCAATTGATACCCCATATGATATAATAAATGAAGTTATTGGATTATTCCTCTTTGATTGCTCAATACTTGTTTGCTCAATGAATCCAGAAGATAATAATTTATTGATAATTAAATCTAATAATTTAGTATACGAAACTGGAAATTTAAAAGTAATTTTTGATGAGGATGCTGGTATTTGATATTGAAATCCTGATGTATCATTTAATAACATAATCTTTTGGGAGTTAATAAATGATGCTTCTATTGAATTTAAATAGTGCAATATTGGATCAATAATAGGAATAATAATTTCTAAAAATACAGCCTTTGAAAAGTTTAATATATGATTTGGTTGCGTTTGTATCCATGAAGTTCCATATTGATCAATTATAATAGTTATTATTTCATATTCTTCATTGGGTAGCAATGATATAATAATTGATTTCTTCTGCAATAATTGTTTCTTAATATTAGTATTGATAAATGCAGATGTCCCATTTTTATTTATTCTAAATTGATCTTGTTGATGGAATTTTCGGAGTCGAATTGGTCTTCTTTCATCGTCATAACAATAGAGATCAACATATGCTATATTTTTGAAATTAGTAATATCAATAGACTGAAAAAGTTTCATTACATCAATTCGTGGTTGCAAATCACCATAAGAATAAATTAAATTCATTCCTGTGGTAGTAACTGTGAGTAAGTCAGATGAATCAATCGTTACTTTTTTTTGTTTATCTAATTCAGATAATAATTTTGAACGATTAGAGTACCTATTTGTAATTTCATTCTCATCAAAATTTAGTATTTCAAATTTACTTTCTAGAAGTGTTTCGTCGAGTAGATATTGATTAAAAATTGGTAATGTTATAGTTGGATAGAACCGCTGAATAAAATTAGAATGTATTAATTCATACGATTCCGAATCGCTTCTTGCAAGAAACTGTAATTTTGATCTATTGTGGATGATAGAATCCAAACTAATACAAGAAATTATTAGAGCTGAATGATTTACAAATGATTGAATAGATGATTGAAAATTATTTAAATTTGATAATTGTTTAGCATCAACTGGATAATCTTCAATTGTTCGAATCGAAGTCATCCAATAACTCATTAAACTGATTTCATCACCACTCAATGATTTATGTTCGGATGGCATCCATAAATATTGTTTATATGGTTTAATTTTTGTGGCAATTGCGATCTTTTCTTGTACATCAGTCAATTTATCGGAAGTATACAAAATTAAATTACTAAAATGGTTTCCAGTTATTATTGATTTTGATTCCGCAGTTTCTGTTTTATCAATAATTGGAATATTTTCTGTATTCAATAATTCTTCAAAATCTAAATCATCTAATTCTTCCCAATCATCCCCACCCTTAATTGCAGTAGGAGTTTCATCTAATAAATACTTTATTGTATTTACTCCAATTGCAGATACTAATTGTTTATTTTTGACAGTAAGATCATCTATCGATTTTACAAATTGACTTACTTCTCCAAGCATAAATATTGATGAAATTTTATTAAATGATTTATTATTCTTATCCAAATCTAGCACATCAATCCTGGCATAAACATTTTCTAAAACTGGAGTTTGTTTCATTCTGATTAGTTGATAACTATATTTGGTTTCATATAAACAATTAAGTCACTTGTCACAAACATAAAAAATGAAAAAATTATATTCCATATTACACCAATTATTTTGGTATTCAGTGCTTGTACTTGCAATAATAGTAATTTGCTATAATCTCTATAACCTTCAAAAAGATTATAATAAATTTAGTATTGTTAGATCAAATCTAAAAAAATATGAAGGATTTGCAGGAACTAAAATTACTACGAATCCGCAAGGATATGAAGGATTTGCAAGAGTAAAAGTAGGTGCAAATTCATATAAAATTCATGAAGATCTTGAAAATCCACTTCAAGCAGCAGAAACAATGGACCAATTGAACACAACCGCCTTAGCATTGATTGATCATCTTCAAACAAAATATATAAAAAAATCAGGAAAGGAATTGATTAAGGAACAATATCAGAAAATTGTTATGGATGGAGTTGCGGCGTTGAAAAATAATTTCAAAACGGCAAATATGGAAGAAAATATTCCAGAACGATCTGGTGGTGATACATCATATGTAATTGATAAGGGAGACATATTTGCTATGTGCTTGCGCGATCCAAAAAATGGAAACAAGATTGATCCAAAAATGAATGATCTTATATTTGTATTAATCCACGAGATGAGTCATTTATTTACCAGTACCTATGGGCATGATTCATTGTTCTGGAATAATTTCCGATTCTTACTACAAGAAGCTGACGAAGTAGGATTATATAGCCCAATTAATTATAAAAAGAATGGATCTCCATATTGTGGAATTGTTATTAGTTATTCTCCATTATATGATAAAGGATTAGTAGATTATAAAAAATCTCTAAAATTAAGGGATTATCAAACTAATATATAAAATGCTAACTCTTACATTTGAACCGATTCCTACATTAACCATTGATAATGAAGTCATTACTGGCATTAATATAATCAATCGTTTACATCAATTAATGAACACTTCTAAGGAAGCAGAAGAATTATTTCTACAGGCAGCAAGTATATATCAATCTACTAGATTACCGCAGATTGGATTTCGGCTTAAAGATGAAAGAGCTATTATGCCTACAAAACGAATCATTGATGTTGGATATGATTTAACAATTGTTGCAACTCATTCTAAGCTAACAACATTAACAACTATGTTTGAAACATTTATATCATTAGATATTCCATTAGGATATTATGTAGAAATTGTCCCAAGAAGTAGTTTATCTAAAACTGGATATATGCTTGCAAACAGTATTGGTATTATCGATCCATCATTTACAGGCACATTAAAGGTTGCTCTTACAAAAATCGATCAATCAATGCCAAATCTTGAATTACCAGCCCGAGTTTGTCAGTTAATTATTAAGCCATATGTTGTAAGTAAATCCTACGATGCTTCCAAAAAAAATGAAATTCAAACACTTCGTGGAGCTGGCGGTTTTGGTTCCACTGGCTAATGTTTTGATAATTTCTTTTCTATTATTTGGATTCTAGCATCCAATTTTTTTAGATATTCTAGTATGTAAGTTAGTGTTTTATCATTACTTGTGATATGTCTGAATATCTTATTAATTTTTTCAGGATTTGCTTTATATGGATATCCTTGTTCAGTGGTTAAACTAAATCTAGATGATCCATCGGGTCCCTTTGCAAAAGAATTAAATTTTGCCTTATACACATATTCATGATTATCCTTTTCATAAGAAATAACCATATCGCGACGAAGATCTTTCCATTCATTTTTTGCAATTTCTATTGTATCTTTTAATGGATCTTCGGTCCCTCCATGTTTAGAATTTTGCGATACACAAATTGTTTTAATATTATTTAATGCTACTGGATAATTACGTTTATTATTTAGATAGCAACCAACAATAATATTTCCAGCAATATTATCATTTTTTTTAAAATATTTTTTTATGAACTTTCCAGCATTTGTTTCATATTGAATTAGTGTATTATATCTCAAAGTACATACGCGCGATTTATCTAATGGTACATATCCATCTGGAAGATTATGTTCTATTGAAGGTTTAGATTTAGTTAACTCTGAATCAGATATATTTACACGAAGACGTATTTTTTTTGCTTCATTTTCTGATGCACTTGTCTGCGACTGTTGCTTTGTACTAGATTTCAGCATTGGCTTTCTTCTGATAAATTCATCATCAGAACTATCAGATGAAAAAAGTAAACCGATGTTAGGGAGTTTTTTGTTTGTAGCCATAGTGTACGCTTATATATACTCTAAAAGTTGTCCTAAAATTAAATAAAAATGGAAATAAAAGATGCATTTATTAGTCCGGTTGGTGTAGAACATCCTCGTATACATTCAATATTAGTTAATGGTATGTTATTCAATGTTGCTATTGAATTGCAATCTGTGGTACTTGTTGGAGCATCAATCAATAGTTTAAATTCTGAATATCGACAATTTAATTTAGATACTCAGATAGTTCGTAACTTATTGAAGGAGCGAGGCGATCCTTCAATGATCAAATTTTTCAATCGTATTAAAAATGCGATTGATAATAAAATAAAAAAGGATATACTTACAGTTGATAATAATGAAATCAAAAATGTATCATATGATGGAATTTCTTATGCAATTATTTATTATTTGTTATTGAAACGATTTGAATATACTGAGGAAAAATTAGTAAATTTAAATGCATTTTCAGTTGTCGTTTCAATAAATGAAATACTAAATAATATTATTTCCCAAATGCCGCGGATTCGTCCAAATGCATCTGAATTAAAAACATTTACTGATTATGTAATGAATTATAGTAAAAATCGTTATTATATTGGAAGTAAATTATTATATCTTACTCGATATCAGGTTTCAAATACTAATGATTTATCACAATCTATTTGGAAGTCGATGTATATTAATCGTATTTTACGAAATATTCCAGCACAGAATCGAATGTGGTTCTTCACTCCATTATTAGATTGGGGATTAATAAAATGTGTAGCAAAACATACATTTACTAATGATAGTTTAATTAATAAAGTAGCCTTTGGTGAAAATATTAGTTATATTCAATCATCAGCAAATAAACAAAATCAACTAGCATCAGAATTAATTACTGGCCATTTGTATGATACCGCATTAGAAGATATTAAGAAATTAACTTTAAAATTAAAAGAAGCTACAATTGATATTGATTATGCGTTGGGCGATCTAATATTGGTAATGTTTTACTCTAATATGGGAAATACTTTAATTAACGAGATGAATGCATTTATTGAATTATCCAAATCGAATTCACGGATATCTACAGATTCACTAATATCTACTAGTATGGTAAATCATGAATCATTTAGACAATTAATATTTCAATATTTATATGCTTTGTTTTTATTAACAAAGCAGGGAATTATTCATAATGATGTACATTTGAATAATATCTTATTAACAAAAAATACTACAAAGAGCTCTCAAAGATGCGAGTTTCAGTTATCTCCTGGAAAAACTATTTCTATTCCTTTTCCAGAAGTAAATTTAACTATCATTGATTATGATAAATCCATTCTTTCGCATCATCATCATAATCATTTTAACAAAAATGTATTACAAATTAATGAGGAAATGGGTATAGTCTTTGATGATATAAAGAAAACTATATCAAATGATTATGATCAAGTATTTAATTGTTATGCAATGTATGATGTGGTAAAATTTGGATTAATCATGCAGCATCTTTTAGATGATATGAAACAAATTATCGGACCATTGCTCCCAAAAAATGTAATATCATCTAACCAAGCATTTTTAGATAAAATGATAAAAATGGCTACGGATACTTTATATAAAATTTATGAACATAATCCAAAATTTCCATTTGATCTTAACGAATCGCATAAAAGTATGGAATGGTTGATTATGTCTTTATTTAAGGATTATGCAAGAGTTAACAAAACTAAGAGTTCTATTGCAAAAGGAACTCATATTAATACAAAAATGCGATCATCACTTAGTGCTGATACACCCGAATTTATATCTTCAAGACGTAAATATGCAGATACTCTTAAATATAATTATATCTCTCAATACATATCGTTAGCAGATTCAAAAAATGCTTGTAATTAATAGATTGGCTAAAATATTCAAAATTGATACTTAAATATATCTAATATACAAATACCCACAACATTAATCAAAGTACTCTCGTTCATTTAGAAAATCATGAACACTATCAAGTTTTTGAACAGTAACTCCATTGATTCCAACACCTTTGCTGCTGATATTTCTTCTATTCGTAGTAAATTCTATGCAAATGGAATTTGTTGGACTGACAGCGTTCAAGGCAAGTTTGATATTAATCAACCATTTCGTGTAGTACTTCATACTCGTAATATTAAGATTGATTTCAGAAATCCTATGATTAAAGAATGCAATGGTCTTGTATTTGAATATAATAATGGATGGAAGCTACTTGCAATGCCTCAATATGCGTTTTGTACAAGCAAGATTTCAATGAAAAAGTTGAATGATTTGTATGAAGCAAATAACTATGATGTATATGAAGTACTTGATGCAACAATCTTAACATTGTATTATTATGACGGAGAATGGCGCATTTCTTCCACAAAAGGTTATGATATTGGTTCTACTGAAATGATCTCTGGATTTACATTTATGGACGCAATTAAAGATCTTATGGAAACTAAGTACAAAGCATTCAAATTTGATTTATTAAATAAACAATATTCTTATACAATTGCACTTCGTCATTCAAAGTATCATATTTTCGATGAAACTAAACATCTTGCTAATCGAACTAAAAATGTTCCACGGCCAGGTGTAGATATGAATTCATATCTTATGGTAATGTGTGCAGCTGATACAGAATCGGCTACTTTTGTAGAGAAAAATGTTTCTGGTTTGCCTCATCAAAATCCAATTAGTTTGAAAGATCATAATGTACATACTTTAGTAAATTATGCTCGATCTGCATATGCAAAATATGCAAAGGCATATCGTTTACAGAATTTTAAATATAAGCCTCTATATGGATACATTCTCAGAGCAAAAAATAAAAACATCCCAGATGAGTATTCAACGATTTATATTGAAAGTGAATTATATCGTGCAGTAAAAAATGGTTTATATCGAGATAATCAAACACTTCGCTCTATGGATTATAATCGCTTAGTATGTCAAATGGCATTAAATCATGAACGATATGAACAATTTCGAATTATGTTTCAACAATTTGAACCAAAATTTGAGAATTTAGAAAAAGTTATTGATGATCTTGCTATTGAAGCATCAGTCATCATAAATAATGATGAGCAACCAAGCTCAGATAATGAAATTTTAACAAATCTTGTCAATCAATTCAAAAATGAACCAGATGTTACTCCAGGCATTATTAAAGATGCTTTATACAATAAACAGTATATGGAAAACATCTATGAACTTCTTGCATAAAGAAAAAAAGGAAATAATCTAATTAAGATTATTTTTTTTTACAATCCATATTCAATATAACGACGGTATTTGTTACGCCAGAAATATTTGATTTGAACCGCCATAATTGGATACAATAAAATTGTAACTAGGAGACTAATTACATATGTTACGAATAAACTATTATTGAATAACTCATATTCATTTCGTATAATAATAATCATGATATATAATGCTAGGTTAGGCCATACATACCCAATTGGTCCAATAATTGCACCATAACTTAGACTGATAAAGAAAGTAAGCAGAGCTTTATGAATAGCTCGATGACGAGAATTCATAGAATTTGTCATATTTGTTAATATTGTTAATCCAATCGATAAAAGTAAATGCATTAATACTGAGACAATTACGTATGAATAAGAAAATGAATATGATCGTTTAGCTGAGAAAACAAATGATAATAGTAATTGTGTTGAAATTGAGTTAATTAAATCATAATACATGCCAATGCATAATAATGCAGTTCCAATTGCTGTAATAAAATGAATAAAAAGATATCGGAGTACATCCGTAAATTTATATTCATATATTATCAAATTAATAGATAAATATTCTAAAGTAATATTGATTGATTTAAATGTATCCGGTCCAGTAAAAATATAAGTAACCAATCCAACGCCAGCCAAATTTAATGCTTTACTAATTACATATCTAATGATTATATCACTAGATGCTCCAAATCTAGTTGTAATGATAGCAAACATAAATATATTACTGCATAAAATTATATTCAAGCATATGCATGCAAATGTTTCTAGAATCAGATATGGATTTTGCATAGATGATTGAATTTCTAGTTTAGGATATTGAGCATTATCAGAGTATAAATATTCAGATAAGGACATTCGTCCATCCATTAATGGAATTCCTGATACTTGTGAAAATAATTCATCAATATTTCCTAAATCTTCATTTACATCAGAACTATTATTCATATCAGAACTGTCATTCACATCAATGAAAAATGAATTATGCGGAGTACTAGGAGGAGTATTTGGTGGTGTTGCAGCTATTGGAATAGGAGATGAATCTCTATATTCATTATAAGGCCTAGATTTATCTGCGTCAAATGATCCAAATAATCTATCTGAAAAATATGAACTATACATTTCTTGATCATGGTGTGGAGTTTTATAAGAATCCCTTGATAAATCTGTCTGTTTAGTGTCTTTTGACATTTATAATGATTTCCTATATTATGCGAATGTAACATTAGCTAATGTATCGATTTGGCATTTAATAAATAATCTTCTAACCATTTCGGTATTGTAGCAAATTTTGTTGTGGTTGGAGGTATTATCCATTTATATCTACTTCTTGTTAATGGATTATATGATGGGGGAGCCACAACTTGTCGCTCATTATTTAATAAATCCCATCCAATTGACTTCCCTCGCAGTTTGAATCGAGAAAATGATCGTAAATTCTTATTATATCTAAAATAAATATGAATGCCACCGCTTGGAGTTTTAACCATCGGTGTAATAATCTCTGGATACGCCAATGAAAGATTATTCCATAATTTCAAACCATTATCTTTAATATCTATATCTAATACCGTAATCCCTGATACTTGACCAGTTAAAATGCCAATATTGTGACCTTCAAATATATATAATCGTTCCGGAGTTTGCGTAAAGGTATTCCATTTTTTTAATATTGGCTTTTTATTATCTAAAGGAATTACTACAAATCCATAACTATTTAATTCTGGAACCACATCATTATATGGTACTAGTTGTTTCTTTTTTATATTCTTATCGACCATCTTGTAATATATTGATATGAATATTATAGTTAGTTACTTTGACTATCATATTTATATACTAAGCAATGTATAATTTGATATCTAGAATGCTTCTAGTAATATATACAAGATTTGATCAAAATTGAACAATGTACCTACTAATATATCTTATCTAAATAAGACAAGTTCAATTTTCTACTAAGGACAATGAGTACTACTGATGCTACTAAGGCCACTTCGGACTTTGTAACGATTTTTGATGATAGCAAGCCTTCCAAGCTTGCTCTTCATAATTACATGGATCAATATGCTCTATCAATGGAAGATACTAATACTATTGCTAATTTTATTAGTGTTGCTCCGCAATATCGTAAGCGATTTCATGTCCCTGATGATGCAATTCCGCAAATGATGATGTTACTTCATACTTGCCTTAAGGAAAATATTAAAAACCATTTTCTGGAGGTTCAAGATGTTAATGAAGTTCAGGCGTCTGGATTGATGTTTGAATTTGAATTTAATTTAGAAGGAACTAAACTTGAATTTGAAACTGTTATTTCTGGATTTATTCGTATTCTATTTCGCGATATTTTGACTAAATGGATTGCATTTCCTGAGGAAGGTAAAGAAGAACATTATTGTTTCTATCTTTCCACCGTTAAACCTCACTATGATTGTAAAACATTGAAATACAAATCGAATTATCGAATTGTTATTCCAAGTATTATGCTATCTGCTGATATTAGAAACTTTGTGTATCAACGGATTTGGCAATCACGTGATATGAAGGAATTATTTGATAAGAAATTAAATCATCGTATTCGCGATTGCTTCATGCGTAAGCAAAGAACTGCTCCAATTACACTTATTGGATCTAGTAATGACGAAAATGTAAATGAAGTACTCTTTCTTGAATCTGTTTTCAAGATTGATATTGAAAATGGGGTAACTGATGGAGATTCTAATACAATTAATATTGATAATAAATTTGTTAATGTTATCTTTGAAGCATCAATCAATTATCCTAAATTCGATGGAGGAGTTATCAATAAAGCATTGTATTTACCTAATGATGAATGTTTAATAAAAATTGAAGAAGAATGCAATGATCAGCAACTTTTCCAAATGGCGTATGATGATGCTTATGCTGAATATGTTAAAAATTTAGTAGTTGACCGATCATTAAAAGTTACATATGAAATGGCAAAAACTATGTTAAAAAAAGACCGATTTCGTAATATTGAATCATGGATTGAAATTATTAAGGCTCTAGCTTCTAATAAAAACCGATTTTATTGCGTGGCCGTTATGTTAACAAAAGAACGAACTAAAAATTTGGTCACATGGGAAGAATTTCAAAATTATTGGACAGAAGCTATCAATAATAAAGATCGAGCAAAATATTCTGTTAAAACTTTGCGCTATTGGGCTGCAACTGATTCACCAAGTGAAATGCACAGATATGTCGAAGAACATATTCGTACAATGCTTGTAAGTGATGTACGTGATAGTTTGATTCAAGGTAGAATTCAACATAGTCACATCGCTGCATATCTTCGTTTCATGTTTGAAATTAACTTTGTTACGCATAATGTTACCAAAACAAGCGTTGAGTGGTATGAATTTGTTACTCCACAATCTATTGATATCGAGCCTGGTCAATTATATAAATGGCGATGCATTGGGATTCATCCCGATAGTCTTGCCGAGTTTATCAGTCAAGATTTTAAAAGTATTGCAGTAAAGGTACATAGTGATTTGAAATCATTATGTGCTTCTTCAAAAACTGAAGAAGATGATGCAAAAAAAGATGCGAAGAAGAAATATGCTAAATCACTTTTCAAAGCATATGATGCTGCAATTATTTCAATCTTTAAAAATCAATTCAAAAAATCTGTGATTGAAGAATCTACTGGATTGTTCAAACGTAATTACTTTATCAAGCAAATGGATAAAGAGCCACATCTTCTTGGAGTTGGTAATGGTATTGTAGAATTTAATGGAAGTGAAGTTAAGTTAATTAATCATTATCATACTTATCCAGTTTCATTATTCACTGATACAAATTATGTTCCTTATGATGAAAATAGTCCATATGTAAAAACTATGTACAAATTACTTCGTTCTCTGGTTCCCGATAATGAAATGGATGCACTAGACTTCTTGCTTTACTTCTTTAGTACTTCTCTTGATTGGCATCCTAAGGAAAGTCTCTTCTTTATTGTACATGGAGGAGGTTCTAATGGTAAAAGTGCAATTCTTGAATTATTTAGACGTACTCTGGGTGAAATGTATGCTCGTAAAATGCCATTGAGTTTCATTACTGATCAATCGCGTAACAGATCTGCTGGTGCTGATCCTGCTACTATGGAACTTAAAGGCGCCCGTCTTGTATACTATTCTGAAAGTGATCGCAATGAACGAGTAAATGTGGCAAAAGTTAAAGAAATGACTGGTGGCGAAACATTATCTGCTCGCCAATTGTATAAGGAACAAGAAAATTTCAAAGTTAACTGTAATCACATTGTCACAACAAATCATAGATTCGCTATTGAAACTACAGAACATGCAGTATGGCGTCGTTTTATTTCATATAAATTTAAAATTTGTTTCAAACATGAATGCGATCCATCAAATCCGTTTGAACGCCCACGTGATCCAAAGTTAATTGATTTGGTAATGAATGATAAACGTTATCAAGAAGCATTCTTATCAATCTTAATCCATTATCGTTCTAAATTATATGAAATTTACGATGGACAAATTTTGAAAGTACCTCGTCCTACGATTATTCAAGAAACAGAAGAATATCGTCAATCGGAAGATATCTTTCAACGTTATATTATGCAACGTGTATATTATTACGAAGGTCGTCAACAAATGCTTGATGAATTAATTACTAATTTCAGAGCATATTATCGTGTTGAAAATGGAGAAGCTTATAAAGCAAAGAGTGCCGATATGATTGCTACATTCCGCAATTCTATCCTAGAAAAGTATATCAAAGAATCTGGAGGTGTCTGTACATTAGATAACTTCTATAGTTGCAATGAACATACCCCACCAGTTCCAGGATCAATACTATTCAGTGAATGGATTAATCAACATAATTAGTTTCATAATTAAATAAGTATGCAAATATTGTATACTTATTTTTTTGATAAAATAGCAAAAAATTCTATCTTATTAGTAATTGTATTTTAAACAATGTCAAATAATCCTATTATTAACCCAAATATTGTAGCAAATCCATTCAGAGTATATGATTATAATTTGTTAAATGATCCTGACTTTATGTTAGGATGGCGCATGTGGAGTTTTCATATTACTAAAGTGGGCGAACCACATAAAACCGCAGTGTGGGCTAATGATATCTTATTAATAAATAAAATGAAACAATTTGGAAAAGAATGTGGAATATCATCTAAACAAAATTGGAATAATTTTCGAACAAGCATATTGCAATTATTTCCGAATGTTGATTCACAACTTCATTATCATGATCAATATAGAATTATTTTCCAAAAAGTTGCATTTGTTATAGTTGATTGTTGTTTTGCAATTAAATTTAAGTTTAGTTCCAAATCAATACATAAACTACTGACAAAACTATTTACAGCAACTAATACAAATGAAATTCCTCAATATTTTATAATATTGAATAATCATATTATGGATTCTGAACTTGATCATAAATTACGTCAGTGCAATGCGGAAAAATATGAAAATACTCAGGATAATATTAAATTATATCGAGAATACAATCCAAATTTGAAAAAAGATAAAATTCAAAAAAGTTTTATTCCAATCACAATGAGTCATTTTGCATTGATAAAATCAGAAACTAAGGTTCAAAAACATAGTAATCATGCAATGCCAAATAATAGAGCTCGTATTAATGATTTTGCTCATTTGTTCCTAATTGATTATATTAGAAAATCTTTTGGAAGATGCGCAAGAGTAGCACTATTAAGTGATGATAATATGATGATAAGAGGAGCGTCCACATTTAGAGCTCCTAAATCAGTTGAAAAAATATATCCAGAGTTACCATTTGATTATTCATATCCATATATTGTCACTACTGCTCTTTTACCAAATGATGAATGGAGAGAATGGAAAAAATTAAATGCATACTAATTTTATTTTTTATTTTAAGGGATGCGAGGTATAGGTATATCCTATTGATTTGTTTAGTTAAGAATTATGAATTATTCTGTTGATCCATATGATGAAATTCAAAGTCATATTTTGGGCGTTATTGTTAGTCTTATGACTAGTTATAATTTAAATCCAGCTCATGTAAAAGAACGGTATGAATATATTTTGTCTCTCGATCATTCGCAAATTTCTCATGATTATCAATCTCATTTACCAGAAGATAATAGTGGATCAGATCAAATTTCATCAGATGACTATCAATCAATTTCTTCTAATGATCAAGAAATGAATGAATTGGAATCAGTCGCGCCGGATCCATCTTGGGAGGATATGTCTAATAATGAAGAAGAAAAAAAAGAACAAAGTCCAATTTATGTGTCCACTCGTCGAGAATTTTGTAATACAATGCAAAAAGGAATTAAAATTTGTCCTAGATATTCTACTTGTAATGATAATCATTGCAACAATTTTCATGTGAAATCTGAATTCATTTGTCCGCATGTTACTAAGGGAAGTTATTGCCATGTGGACAATTGTGAATTAATTGTTATTCGTGCTTGTCATAAAGGAAAAAAATGTAATGATAGTGAATGTTCATTCCGTCATAGATAAACTGATTAAAAATCTAAATTTTTTTATTCAAAATTGACGCCTATCGTTATTAATATATTGATAAGACGTAACACCGCTCTACAATGCTTTCTCCAAGTCAATATGCTACCAAGCTTGCTACTGACCTAACTAAGATCACTATGGCCGATTTCTTTAAATCGATTCATGGTAAATTCTATCAGGACCAAGATATTTCATTTATGGAATATTTTCTTGAGCTATGTGAGCATGATGGTGAATTTTATATTCATCATAATAAACTTATAGAATATGGAATTATGACATCTACAGAATCCAGTAAAATTAAAGATAAATTGAAGAATTTAAACTTAGTTGAAAGCTCTGATTATGTTTTAGCGGATATCCGCGAAAACTCTGAAAATGGTGGAAGACCATCAAAAGTATATTATCTTACTTCTGAAGCATTTAAAAAATGTCTAATGCGAGCCCGACGATATAAAGGACAACCAATAGATCCCGTTATTTATTGTGATTATTATCTACTTCTAGAAAAAGTTCATAAACTTTACACAGATTATGAGCGCTTATATTCAAATAAATTGATTTCAATGAAGGATGATAAAATAAATGAACTTATATCAGAAGTTAAATATCAATCAAAAGAAATTGCGGAACTAAAATCTATGAATGTAGATCAATCAAGAAATATTGATCGACTAATGGTTTATGCGGAGGATAGTAATACCAAAATTACTGATTTGAAAGAAACTGTTGAAAACATGTTTCAGTTCATATTATCATTTGCAAGAGTTACTCTCAAAACATGGTATGGATCATCTGTAATGGATTCTCAATTGAATAATTTAGTAAAAGAAAAGAGTTTAAATTTTGCATTGAAACATATGAAAGTAATGTTTACTGTGGGATTTTATATCAACAATGATAATGGTTCTAAGTTAAAAATTTACTTCTGTTGTACAAATTTTGCAGATGTTGGAAAAAGAATTAAAGAATTATATATTCGCCACTCTAATCAAGAATACAATATGCTACTTCCAAATGCAATTACATTAATTTCATGTGAAATTAATACTGAAAGAGTAATTTTGAGTCGTATGGATTCTATATTTCCACCGAATACTACTCCAGAATATTCTAATACACATAAATCATTTGATTTAATTGTTGATCATGATTACTTTGAAGAAGTATCTGACTGTTACAAAAAAATTGTTTCCAATGCGCGTAATGAAAGATTTCAATTGTATCAACAACGTATGGATGATTATGTAAATGCTAATTCATTTAATTCCGAAGTATTGAATCATATGTATCAAGCGGATGAATTATTCTATAATGAGTCTCGTCCATTTTGCCAAAAGTATATTAATCGATATGTTACAAGAGTATACGATGCGTATAATTGTGTAATTGGATTTAAATATATTGCACGCGATAGTAACAAGGAAGTTAAACCTCGAGAGGATTTGAACAATAAAAAAATTAATAATCTAGTTTATCCATTACACAAAATCAAATTTATTATTGATGAGCATAGTCAGTGTGATAGATTTGAGGAAATGGTTCGTGGTGGAATTATTTCAAAAAAAGATATTGGTTCTTTCAAAAAGATTGCTTTAATTGAAAACATAGATGTGAGTCATTTATGCGAACCTACTGAGTAAAGAACAAATTTTCAACAGTTATAGTTTTTGATGGAATGATTTCATAATATTGTGTGATAATATCTATTGTTGCATTGATACGTTCATTCAATATTTTTTTATTCACTTTTAGTGTTCCAGTTATTTTCGTTAGAGTAAATGCTCCCTTTTGCTTTTTATTATTAAGAATATATCCATCCGGATTTATACGAATGAAAACAATTGGGCGATGGGATAAGTCTTGAGATAATTCCATTATACGGCGATTTTCACATTCTTTATCGTAGCCATTGTGTTGATTTTCATCAACTTCTACTATAATTACATGACTTACTAGGTCAATCATACCATCTGGGCGTCGTTTAGAACATCCACCATCAATAATCTTGTCAAGAATAATATCAGGAAATACTTTTGCAATTTCTGACATAATTGCATTTTCTTTCGTTTTATGATTTCGAACTGCAGGATCATCAGGATATTTAAATGAATAACAACCATAGCAATGATTCTTGTAGTGTGGCCGAGCTGATACCATATTACAAACACAACACATTTTATTTGTCATAGTTACCATTCTATCTAATTTATGTTTAGAACAAAATCTAGGTATTGTTTCATTTGAAAGATTGAATGATGCAATAATATTACAAAGTTCATCTTCGCATATGTAGCTAGTAGTAGTTACCATTCCATCCAGTTTATGATTAGAACAAAATCTTGATCCCTTTTCATTTGGAAAATTGAATGATGCTATAATATTACAAAGTTCATCTTCGCATATGTAGCTAGTAGTAATTACCATTCCATCTAATTTATGCTTAGAACAATATTTTGATCCTTTTTCATTTGGAAAATTGAATGATGCTTGTGTTGTGCAAGTTTCTATTTCACATGATCCAAACGATAGTATCATTCCATTTAATTTATGTTTAGAACAAAATCTTGATCCCTTTTCATTTGGAAAATTGAAATATGATTGCTTTTTACAATCAGTATATTCGCATCTTTTTGAATGAACATCTATCATATCAGTCAGCGCATGCTCTCTACAATACATTCCCTTCTTAAATCCTTCATAGTTATACACTGGTTGAGTTTTGCATCCATTGTATTTACATTTTTTATTAACAACATCTAGCATATCGGTCAGCGCATGTTCTTTACAATAAATACCTCCTTTGATTCCTTCAAAATTGAATCGTGGTTGTTTTTTACAATTCTCATATTTACATTTCTTATTGATTACATCTACCATATCTGGCAACTTATGTTTGGAACAATACTTTTCCTTATCATCTTTGGAATATCCAAATACCGCCATGCCTACTTTACACTCAGAATAATTTTTACAACGCATTTTTTATATTCTATGATTTGTCGTCAATTTTGCATTTAAAAAAATAATGAGCTATCAGAGCACATTTATGACATGATTATATATTTATTTACGAGTTGTAGTTTTCTTTTTGGTCGCCGTAGTCTTTTTCTTTGTAGGTTTTTTAGCTTTAGGTTTCGAAGTAGTCTTCTTTACTACCTTTTTAACGGTTTTCTTAGCCATTGTTCGTTTTGGTTTACCTCCGGTAACTGCTTCAGCCATTGTATCTAATAATACGTTATATCTCTATATATGAATGACTATTGTTTTTTTTTTAAAACTTATTTTTTTAATTAATTATAAAGTACAATCTATTCTAATAGACAAATAGATACCTTTATAACAAGTGAATTTTGATATATAGTTGTATAGAATATAATAAAATTATGTCATTACCCAAACATTTGATTCATTCCTTTGAGCAAATTAAATCATCGCCTATTATATTTGGCAATATTACTAAAGATACTGTACAATTATTTGTTGATATTTTAAATAATGCTATTCCATCTCCTATGAATCCAGTTGCATATACTATCTATCGATTCAATAGAAGTAAATATATTGCTAATAAAGAACGATTTCTAAATGATATTAAAAATTTTAAACCATATGATGCAATGATCCTATGGACAGATTTTAAAGATATTTTATCTTTCTTTAATCTTGAGGGAAAAATATTCCTTGGATGGGATAAAAAAAATAATAAATACAGGGGTTTTATTATTTCTCCTGAAATAAATGAAAAACCACTTCCTCAAATTCAAATTCTTCGAAAGGGCGAAACACTTAGTGGAATTGCTACAGCTATGGATAATGAAATGGATCAAGTGTATAATTATATGCATGAAAGAATTGCTGCAATCCAAAAACAACTTAATGGGGAATAGGTTCAAGTAACGGATTTGATTTAATTGCAAACATTTTACTAAATGATGCAGTACTTACTGATGATGGTTGCTCTCGTTTGACCTGATCACAAAGTTCCCATAATATAGATGAACCAAATCTTCTTTTTTTTGGATTACCAATCATATATTGTATTTTATAATTAGTTTTAATCAATGGGCTGAAAACAACTAGTTTTTTATAATTTGGTTTATCCGCATCTTCAGATTCTTGAAATATTACTCCAGCAATCTTTGATATTTTTTTTCGTTCTTCAGAAGATACTCCTGATGTCGATTTCAAAAGATATGTATTTGTAACTTTTTCAGTAGTAAAAATACTTATATGAGCATTCGAACGAAGATGCGGAGGAATAATTGACTCAGATTGCATCGTTAAAATTGTTGTAACAAACATGTGTCTGCCTTGAAAGAAAAGTTTTTTTGTTTCTTCTAAATCTTTCCATTCCTTAATGCTCGCAGCACAATCATCGATCAAAATTAAAATCCGCGGATTAATGTTAAAGTTTTCGATAATTGCTCTTTGAATATCAGTTAATGATGATTTTGTTTTAATTTGATGCATATTTGTTTCAATTGATCCTCTCATGATCTTCACTAGTTTCTTGTGATATTTTGAAGTAAGCTCTGCTATTGCTCCATCAGCATCTTCTTCATCACATTTAGTTTTAATATCGTGCATTCCTCGTTTATATATTGAATCCAATCTATCAATTTTTTGCTGCGTTTCAATATCAGAAATTTTTTTATATAATGGTCTTAATTGAGTAGGATCGCGAACTAATTTATACATTGCGACCGCATTCACTTGACGTTGAAAAACTCTTTGTAATAAAGGTTTACTTACATCATCATATATACATTCTTCAGGAAATACGCCAGCATAATCTCCATTTTGCGCATTTGTTGGATTGCAACAAATTCCAATTGGAATTTTATTGCGCAAATTTCCAAGAATATGTAAAATTAATGATGATTTACCAGTTCCGCTAGTTCCGTATAAAATACATAACTTATCTAAAAAATATTCATTTTTATTAAGATCTACTTTAGGAATTGGCTGATTATTAATATATAAGATATCTGACATAACGATAGTATATTAAATTGGTATAAGTATTTAGATAAATGTTTACTTCAGTGCATTCCGATTGGGCAAATATATTATTAAATACTTGTCCATATTTTGCTTACTTCCAACATTGACAACTATTTGCGATCTCTGATTGGTAGAAAATGTAATTTCAGTTAAAATAGCATTTCTGTTATGAATAAGTGTTAACATGACTACTTCTGCTAACTGTATACAAGTAGCAGTAATCGATAATCAATACTTCTGTCCATACAATAACTGCAATGCTTCATATTCAAAAGAAAAATTAAATTCATTTCGAAAACATTGTAACAGAAATCATGGTATTTATATTACTATAAAGGACCCTCCGCTCACTGTTGAAGAAAAAAGAAATCGCCAACGGAAATATACTGCGAAGCATAGAGCCAAAAATAAAAAAAGGAAAAGAAAACATTTTCGGCGCGCATTATATGATATTGATGATGCCGATGAACGAGGAGCATATAAATGTAAAAATCCATTATTAAAATATAAACAATCGGATATTCCAAATGCGGGAAATGGAATATTTGCTCTTGAAGATCTTTACCCAGGAGATATAGTTACTTGGGTATCTGGAGAAGTGATAGATTTTCCAACTATTGATAAATCATATACAATTATTTGCGGAGATCAATATATCGATGGTTTGCGGTTTCCCGAAAAGGGAAAAGGATTAGGAAGCTTTATTAATCGCGAAGAGAGAAATATGCCTAAATCTCGTAAAAACTGCGAATTCATAGAATATAAATCTTCCAAGATTTATATTGAGATAACAAGCCACGTAAAAGAAGGCAAGGAATTATATATCACATATGGTCGTAGTTATCGTCTTCAAAAATGAGCTCAAAATTGCAGATTTTTTTATAGTATATAATTAATCATCATGAGTGCTGTTGAGTTTGAAAATTTTAACTACGATTCTGGAATAGTTGAAGTAATTCGACGTATTTCGGAAATTTTACCAAATAATCTTGAATTATCAAAATTATTTGGATCGAATCCCGCCTTATTAGAATTGGCTCTTGAGACTCATCAAAATGATCTTAATAAATTTGTTTATGCAAATATGCATCCAATGGCGGTCAATCTGTTCAAAAATCAACAAAAAGATCCTGATTATTATTGGCTTGGTCAAAATCCTAATCCTGAGGTATTCGAAATGATTCAATCTGAATTTGAATCATTTTATTTTACCAAAAATAATAAAAAAAATGGTATTTGGTTGAGTCAATTATGTCATAATCCAAATCCTCGAGTTGTCGAATTGATTATGGAAAAAATTCCAAAATGGCCAAAGCGATATTTGTTGTATAATTTACATAGATATCCATCAACACCAAATCATATTCACTTAGGATATCTTGCGTGCAACCCATCTGCAGCAGAAGCTATTATTAATAGTGGATTATTAAATGGTAAAGATAATCTGACAAGACTTCTTTGGAGAGCGTTCTCGAGTAATCCTCATCCACTTGCAATTAAATACCTTCAACAAAATATCAAGAAAATACATATTGATGGATTATGTACAAATCCAAATCCTGATGCAATGGATTTATTGATCGAGAACTATACTCCAGATAATTGGAATTTTGAGAGATTATCCACTAACCCTGCTGCAATCGATTTGTTAAAAAATAATTATGATAATATTGATTGGAATAATTTTGTAGGAAATCCTCATCCAGAAGCATTATTGATGACAATTTGTCATTACAAAAATAATCTTTGTCAAATCAATTTTAAACGAATGATAAAAAGAAATTATTGGAATCCATATTATCATGCTTATATCTGTAGAGGAAAAGCATCAGTCAATAAGATTAGAACAATTCTTCAAACAAAACAATCAATCAAAATACCTTTAATTTCTACTGGTAAATCAGTTGGCGGATTTATCACTAACGTTGACAATATTTGGCAACCTCAGTGGAAAGATACAACGTTCTAACGGATATATGCATATTTGTATATAATTTTTTTTTACAAAATTGATCATAATTATTGATAATATATCAATAATGAACATCCAACGGGCCCTTAAGTATGCACAACCTGACAATAAAATTATTGGATTACTTTTCTCAGCTGATTATTGTAAATATTGCCATGTATTTGTTCCAAAGTTAAGAAATGTGTATCCATTTATAAAAGAATATGGAATTGAGATTATATTTGTAGCTTCTGATAAATCAAAAGAAAAATTTGATGAATATCTTCCACAACATCCATGGCCGGCTATTGAATATGAAGATCCTATTCGCGTAGAATTACGGAATATGTATAATATCAAAACCATCCCAGCTCTACTATTCTTTGATCAAAATGGAAATATTATTGAAATAAATGGAAGAGATTTAGTTGTGAATATGATTGAAAACTCGTATGATGATATGCAAGCTGCGTATTCAATTGCTAACAAATTTGGATTAATTACAATTCAATATGATAGCGATGCTTCAGATTTCTAAATCATTACTTTTTTTCTAAAATTGACACAAATAATTATATAATGTAAACAACGATGTCAGTCACACTCGGACCAATTTTTAATGCTCAGAATAATAAAATTCGCGAATGGAGTATCACTATTACTCTATTTGATTCAAATGATCATCAAATTGATATAAAAGAATCTGAGATTCATACATTTCCAGTTAGTAGTGGATATTATTCAACCTATTCAACTTGTTCTGGTTATACTGGTATGAAAATGACGGTATCTGCCTCGACGACTATTCGTGTTGGAAAAAATATTGGTAAAAAAAATGAAACGAATGTATTAACACAAGCTTACAAGGAATGTCAGAGTAAATATGCAGCAAAACTCAAGGCTGGATATTCTGAACAAGAGGTAACAACAGAATCGACTGATATGTCTTCTTCTCATTCAATTCCATTTCCAATGGCAGTGAAAACATGGAAAGATCATAAGTCAAAGCTTAATTTTCCATTATTCATTCAACCAAAATTAGATGGAGTTCGAATGCTAGCAATTTATGAAAACAATAATGTAAAACTAGTAACAAGAAGACTTCATGATATTTCTGGATTTGATAAGATTAAGCAAGATTTGACAAAAATGTTTAATGCTTCTGGGTTTAAATCATTTATTATTGACGGAGAGCTTTATTCTCACGGAACCAATCTTCAAACAATTAGTGGTATTGTTCGTAATATCTCGATGGATGAAACAGTGAAAGAAACATTACAATACTATGTATTTGATTGTTTTGATACTGCTCAACCAAATTTAGGATTTGAAGATCGATTTGCTACATTGCAACAATTTGTTAATAGTATAAAATCAAAAATGATTTTATTAAATGATACGACTTATGTTACTTCATCCGCCGAAGCCGATGAATATTATAATAAAATTACAAATGAAGGTTACGAAGGCATCATTTACAAATCGCAAGGTCGATCCTACGAATTTGATTTTAATAAAGAAAAACGTTCTTCTTGGTACTTGAAGCGTAAGAAACAAGATGATGCTGAATATCCTATTGTAGGATTCAGTCAAGGTAAAGGAAAGGATATTGGATGTATTGTATTTGAGTTGCAAGGACCAAATAATAAGACATTTAACTGTGTTCCAAATGGAACATATGATTATCGTAAGGAATTGTATTCAAAAGCGATTGAATCATTTGATACCACTTTTAAAGATAAATTAGCAAAAGTTATCTTTGATGATTTAAGTAAGGATGGAGTTCCTTTGCGGGGTCGAATTGTACAAATTGGACGAGATTTATCATTTGATTAATTGATAACTGCATATTTTTTTATCAATTAGATACGCATCACTAATTAATATACATACTAAAATTGCAAGTTTGTATAATTAATATATCCTTCAAAGATGCTTTGTGCTGCTACATTTAAATCAGGAGCTAATTGTAACTACAATGCTAAATTTTCGATTGAGTTTGAAAATAAAACCTACTTTATGTGCGGAAAACATGTACTGAATATTTGCAAAACGATGTTCAATCAAGATTTTAAATTAATCGAAGATATTCCAAATTTAATCAAACTTGAGAGATCGAAACCAAAAGCAAATAATAAATTATTCATGGATGCTATTGCTGTTATCAAAGCTACGACAAATTTAATTGTTGAAGAAAATGGTAAATTAGATCAATCTGAGCATGAGGTGGAACATTATCCAGTAAAAATAGGTAATGAAAAATTAATTTTAACAATTTGTAAGAGTGAACCATTAATGACTGATCTTTATGAAGCTATGTGCATTGAAGTACAATCTGCATCTAAGAACAAATTATTCGTTCCATTAAAACAATATGATGTTCTTGGTAAAAAATATTATGTAGCAAAGTTGCTACATAGTGTAGATAAGGATAAATATTTCTATCAATTAAAGTATCCTAGTTTTTCATTAAGAAATATTGATTGGACTTCTGATTTATTGGAAATATTTGCTGAAAGAATGTGTTCCTTGATCCATGATTTACATTCGGTTAGAATGTGTTTTGGCGATTTTAATTATCATAATTTATTATTGCTAAAAGAAAATGAAGTTAATACGGTTTGTTTAAAATCTGCTAATGATATTACATTTTGGATCAATACACATGGCGAATTTAAATCAGAAGATCGTTTACATATTGGTACTAATATTCCATTAACTGCATGCCGTAGAGTTCATAGTAAAAAAGCTCCCTGCAGATATGACGATTTTGAGTCTCTACTATATTTCATATTAGTTTTAAAAAAAATTATTCTTCCATGGGATAATTTATCCTCATTGAAAGATATTACAAAATATAAGGAATCATTTCTTCAGAATCCTCAATTATATATTCAAATAAATAATATTTCCGCGGTCAATTCAATTTGTCAAATAATTTTAAATGTTGACTATGAAGAAAGACCTATCTATCCCTATCTTTCTAAATTAATTATTGATATTGCCAGATCAGAATAATTAATTAGTATTTTTACTATTATAAAATGCTAACAACATTTTAATAGTTAAATTTGCATTTGAAAGTTGCGTGCGATTTTGAATCCAAAGAACTACAAGAAAAACAATGATAATAAATAAAATAATATATGTCCAATTATTCAAAGCAGTAAATGCTCCACTCATATCCGTAAAATTTTCTTTTTTTTCATCTACTTGAGTTGGAGGGCCTGATTGAAATATATTATATTCTGGTTGTTTTCCTACCGGATGACCATCTAGAAATATAGATTCTGGTTTTACATCAAATGTATTTTTTTTTGATTCAGTATTAGGTACTGTATTTATAATTACTCCAGTAGGCTGTTCAGGTTTCGATATTACCATTTGCTTCTGTGGCATTTGTTGATACATACTGGAAGATGGAGAGGACTCAACATCCTTCATTAGATCATTCATGCCGCCATAGTAGTTATCGATATCATATGGATCTGTCCACTTTGCAAACATTATTACTAACTGTGTTGGATGATTTATATGAATGGAACGATTTTTTTGTAGATCTTCTGTACAACTTGCTTTAACCCACATATTGAAGTATCGTATCTACCGATAATATTCAGCTTTTGGTTACCCTATCCAATTTTTAGCATTCAGCTTTTGGTTACTCTAGCCAGTTTCTAGTTTCCAGCTTTTGGTTATCTAAACCATTCTCTGCAATCAGCCTTTCCAGCTTTTGGTTACCCAAGCCAGTTTCTAGTTTCCAGCTTTTGGTTATCTAAACCATTCTCTGCAATCAGCCTTTCCAGCTTTTGGTTACCCAAGCCAGTTTCTAGTTTCCAGCTTTTGGTTACCCTATCCAATTTCTAGCATTCAGCTTTTGGTTACCCTAGCCAGTTTCTAGTTTCCAGCTTTTGGTTACCCTATCCAATTTCTAGCATTCAGCTTTTGGTTACCCTAGCCAGTTTCTAGTTTCCAGCTTTTGGTTACCTAAACCATTCTCTGCAATCAGCCTTTCCAGCTTTTGGTTACCCTAGCCAATTTCTAGCATTCAGCTTTTGGTTGGGGTAACCATTTTCTAGCATTCAGCTTTTGGTTGGGTAACCATTTTCTAGTTTCCTTCCAGATTCAGCTGATTGCATAAACCATACTCTAGTTCAAGCTTTTGGTTACTCTGACCAAACGCTAGAACTGACTGTTAGTTATAGTACATTTTTTAACCAATTATATTACAGATGATGAGAAAGTACATTTGCACATCCCACTCTAGTGAGAACAAGGATAACCATTAACAAGCTATTGGTTACTCTCATTTCAAAATTGTCTTGACAATGAGCGCGCCAAATAAAAACTTGTTTTGGGTAAGTGAATATTATATTTTTATGATAGCACGTGGTATTTATTATTTAAGTCATTAGTTGTATATTTTTCGACGGAATACTGAGCCAACAATTGGGTTAACGCTTGAATCTTCTGGAAGGGGATATATTGTCACCAATGTTAATGAATATGAGCCAGCATGGAGAGCTGGCATTGAGGTTGGGGATAAACTTCGTGCATATAATCTTAATCCATTGCAAAAAGAAAGTATCAATTGGAATGAACAGGCATTGGAAACGGTTAATATGCATTCAGAACAAACAATTGGAATTCAAGTGCGTAAAAAATCAGAATTGCTACAGAAATATGATTCTCGGCGTGAATATATTAGAAGACAAATGTATAAAAAACGATGTCGCGAAAGTGGAAAAGTTATATGCAAAACCCAAATTGATATTAACATGCGTATCAAAATATGGGATATTAGGAATTTTCCCTGCAAGCCAATAAATTTGACTAATTCAAGTGATTCAGGTAATATATCAACCGAAAATGCAGCATCTCCAATGGTAGATACATCAATGGCGCCGCGTTTTCCAATATTTGAATCATCAGCAGTACTTTCTCCGACTACATCTTCAACAATTGATTCTACTAGAGCTAATTCTCCACAGAGAGCCAATTCTCCAACAGTAGATTCTTCAGTGATTCATTATTCAATGTCATATTCGCCAACGATAGATTCTTCTAGAGTCGATTCTCTACGGAGAGACAATTCTTCAGCAGTTGATTATTCAATGTCATATTCTCCAATGGTTGATTCTCCACGGAGAGATAATTTTTCGGAAGTTGATTATTCAATACCATCTCCCCCTACAGTTGATTCTCCTAGAACCAATACTCCGATAGCAAAACGTTCAATAACAACTCGTCCAACTGTGAAACGTTCAATGACAACCCGTTCAGCAGCGAAACGTTCAATAGTCAATCCTCCAATAGTGAATACTCCGATAGCCAATCATTCAACTGCGAAACGTTCAATAGCCAATCATTCAACTGCGAAACGTCTAATAGCCAATCCTCCAATAATGAATACTCAGATGATTGATAATTCAACAGCGACTACTCAGATGGTTGATAATTTGATAGCGACTACTTCAATAGTAGCATCTCCAGTTGGGTACTCGATTGATACTCAATCAGTTAATCTATCATTTACGCCATCTGAGATAAAGACAATTATTGATTTGACCGATAAAGATGATTTTCCATTAATTTCTAAAAAAACTACAACATCGATTATTCCATTGCAACAATCTGGAGGACCAGTAATTAGAATATCATTGGAACGAGGATGGCTTGATCGAATTGAAAATAATGAATGGTTATCAGATGATATGGTTTGGTTTATGTGTCAAAGAGCGGCCCAATTGATTCCATATAATCGTCTACGAATATTTAATTCGCATTATTATCAGACTATTATTAAGCCTTTTCGTATTGGAACATGGATAGATCAGCCTCCGATTATTTTTTTACCTATATGCGATGAAAATCATTGGACTCTCCTTTTGATCATTTCTTTACCAGACAAAACATTATTATATTATCTTGATAGTTTGAACAAGCAATGTAAATTCAAAAATGTTGCTAGTACGATGGCAACATTTCTTCGGCTTCGCAGAGTCCCAACTGTATATGAACATGTTATTAAAGTTCCAGTCCAATCGAATGCTGTTGATTGCGGACTTCATGTAATCAGTCATGTTATATCGCTTATCGGAATTCTCGATAAACATGATGATATGGAATTTGTCAAAGCAATTAATAAATACAAGTTTTGTTATATAATGAATCGTGCAGATATAAAAATGGAGTTAGAAGATGCATTTTGTGAATCATTATATTATCCAGCCTATTGGGCAAGATATACTTCTGGATCAAGAGAATTGTGGTGGCCATGTCGTCGTATTTCATTAAAATTTGCAAAGAGAATTGATCCATTTATGGATAATCTTAATTTGATTCCGGTGATTTGGTTTAAAAAAGAAAAAGAAAAAGAAAATGCAATATGGGTTGATCGCAGTCATATTCATAAGTTAAACAAATTCACTTTGGATTATGTATTAAAAACCTGCAATTTCACAAAAGAAGAACGTGATTTATTGAAAGATGCTTACGATCAGGCTAGATCAATGCAATTAGTCTAAATCTCCGTCAATATTATCTTCCATATCCTCATGATCCATATCATATCCATCAAACATATCAAATTCGTCTTCCTCGTCATCTTCACCAGTGATTATTTCTAATTCATCTTCTTCGTCACTTATGGTTGTTATTGCTTTTAATTTTGCAAAATTAAATTCCTTATGTCTAGAATTTTGGTGAACCAATTTTGTTACTATAAATTGTAATAATTTAGAAGTATCAGCATCGGCTTTTGAGGCGATATTGTAAATAATCTCAAATAAATCAATTAATAGTTGATCTGCATTCAAGGATTGTGGATACTCTGGTAGTTTAGGTAAATTAATTTGTTTTGGTTTTATACCAGAGAAGAAATTTTCTTTGATAAATGAAAAGAATTTCGGGTCTGGATGACTTCTTGTATCAATCGATATATTTTTTGCAAATGTATAATGCGAATAAAATAATCGAACGTATGATTGAATAATATCTAATGATCTCTTGTTTGTCGAATCGATTCCAATCGATTTTAATTCTTGATATCCATATAATTTTGATAAACTTGATGCTAAATTCTCTAATTTAATCATGTCTACTTTTGCAGTAAACGTTTCCTCGAGTTTTGATAGTTCTTTTTTATCGATTGGAACTGAATATTTACTAATTGTAGTCGCGTCATCCAGTAATTGAGTTGTAATTGATTCGCGATGTTTAACATATGTTGCTGCATACCGTTTGTAATATTTCAAATCCATTGATTCGATTTGTTTTTTAGTGACGCTACATTGAATACAGCTATCAGCTTCGAAAATATGAGCATCCTTAATTGGACATGTTAGAGTATATAATTCAAAGAAAGCCTCCTTCATCATTTGTTCATCCAACCCATCTTCGATTTTATCATTTAATTCCTTAGAAACTTTTTCAATATTAATATTGCAATATCGACAAGTATAAATAAGTTTATTTTTATCCTTAGTAACAGACCACCGATGTGGCTTAACTGAACCATCTTCATTTAAACAATAAGATATTTGGAGTATTTTCAATTCAAAATCATATTCTCTTCCATTTTCAACTGGAAGAAAACGCACAGGAATATCCTTCTTTAATTTAAGTTTGATAAGCTGCTTTCTTTCATATTGTCTAATAAATTCACTCGTGGGTGGTGTTACAATGGAAATATATTTTCCAATAATTGGTTCCCCTGTAACAAAATCAATAATGGATTGATATGATTCTTGAAGATATTTACCACGCTCGGTTGATTCATTTTTCGTGGATTTATAAATATTAGTATATAACGCATGTGTTGTTAGTTTTTGAACTTTTTTTCCTTTTGGAAATAATATATCAAGATTTACTCCAACAATATCAAGTGTGTCATTTGATTTATTTTTTGGATTGTTACGATTTTGCATAAATTTTGCATATGTAGCAATAGGACTATTATAGATATCGTATCGTAAACGATCACTGGGTGTAGTTGCTTTAAGAGTAATTATTTCATTTGAAAATATATTATTCATATATTTAAATGCTTCAAGAAGCATAGTTTTAATTTTATCATTAGTAACATTGATACGCTTAAATGATGAAATTCCTTGAATAATTTTAAGTGCGGTGATTAACTCTGTTTTCAATTCCGCACCACCTGATACTGGTTCTGTACTACTTACTTCATCTTGTTTCGTTGATGATGTTTTATAAATAAGGATACTTTCCGTTGATTTAATTTTATTGATATTTATTGATATTAGAGAAGCCAATGTATAAATATATGTAAGATAACGAATCATAGTATCAATATTTTCTTGTTCATTCTTAGTAGCCCGTTTGATGTATAAATTAATTGCATCCTTTGTTTCTTCAAAAATTAATTTAGTAATTGATTTCCTACTTAATGGCATAATAAGTGAATTCATATGAGCATTAATAATTATGCTAATTGAACTAAATATACTAGAATCAATTGGATTAGTTTCAATTACTAAGGATGATTCATTTTGTGTCTTAATAGTAGCTTGAATAATATCAGCAGATTTTCCTAATTCTCCTCCACAATATTTACAATAAAATGTAAATGATGATTCAGTATCTTCATCTCCAGTTCGACGTTTATCAATTGTTTTATACTTGTTAATAATTTTTTGCTGAAGCCAATAAGTTTGATCAGAACTATCTGCATTTTCAGTTATTGTTGATAGGGCATCATAAAATTCAATTTCATGCTCACAAAGTAATGGATATGTACATAATTTACATGAATACATTTTATTTTCATCTACTGAATCATAATTAATAAATGATTCAATATTATGATATGCAGATTTTGTTTTCTCATCATTTAATTCCTTTAAGTAAATTAAATGTTCACAACTATTAAGAAGAATTGCGTTCTGTGCCGCCAGATCTTTCTCTAATAAAATTTCAATTTCTTTTTTCTCTTTTTTTGGTAGTCTATCAATTGAAAATCTATGAAAATGAGTAAATAATGCTCGGCGATCAGTATAATCAAAGAAATATGGATATCTATCTCTGGTAATCTTTTCAGCTCTTGTATTTAATAATATTTGTTGATATGTTGTTCTAAGATTTGCTTGTACCTTGAGATTTTGTTCCTTAATATAAGCTAGTTTGGTAAGATATTTATTTACTTCCGGGGATTCAAATCCTAATAATTCAATTTGATCATATAAAAGCCAATTTGTAGTCATTTGCAATGCTTCATAAAATGATAGCGTATATGTTTGATCAATTTGTTGTGGCAAAACAGTGTTTAGTCGTTTAATAAACTCTCCATTTAAATATGGGTCAATTCTATCCAAAGTTAAAAATGTTTCATTATTTATTTTATGCTTTAAAGCAATTATGGATGTAAAATTTTCTAATAATTGAAATGCTATTATGTGATTAATTGAGTTAAATAATGTTAAATCTTCATAATGATTTGATTTTATGAGATATAACAATCCAGCACTGGTTTTTTTAGTTTCAATACCATTTAAATGGGAAATATTGATTTTATTCTTTTGATAATAATCTGGAGTTTTTATAAAATACTTCCATGGAAAAATATCATAAGCTAAATGATTGACCAAATGCTGCGGGAATGTAAGACCAATTAATCTGATTTTATCTCCGATAGCAAGCGCTGCTGATGTTACCTTATTATATTTGGCATTATATTGAATCGCCGGAGTTGCAACCTGTGTGGTTAATCCAATTCCAATATTAATATTTGGGGGTGCAATAATTGGAATTGCATAAAGTAATGCCTTTTTGAGGGCAATTAAATGCATATTGGATGGAGCATTAATATTAATTCGTTCATTATTAATAAATAAACCAACAGCAATATCATTGATTATATCTTTTGAGTATCCTTCTGAGCGAAGTACTTGACTTAAAATAGTAGTTGACTCAAGTACAGTAGAGCCAATAGGATCTGTAGAGTATGGGCTCTGAGAATTAGCCATTTTCATTGAATCTATATATTGAACTTGAGATTTGCAAATCATGCGAAATTGATGATACCAAAAAAAATTATATATATGATTGTTGCTTGTACAATTGAATATCAATTGTATTAAGAAAATCATCCAATAAAAGTCTAATATTAAGTAAGCAAAAATTTATTACTTACATAATATTCAATAATAGATATACTAATCTTTCTTGAATGAACAAATTCAAATATATAGAATCGATTGAATAATGAAAAAACAACTTACAGCTGATGATAAAACTATTCTATCTCTTTTGGATGTATCAGGATCATGTATTGTAGATATTTTTTACAATCATCTATATGATCGCGCAATTGCAGTTCATGAAAAAACTAGCAATGGTATTACTGAATGCTACCGTAATGCAATTGCAAGTTATGTAAAGGAGCGAACAACACCTAGATTTTATACAGTATTATTAAATAGTATCCATCATTATGTACGGATGAGTACAATATATAATGATATTTCTTATACAGATTGTATTTTTCTTTACTCAAGTTTATTTATTCCGCAAATGTATGCTAATTCTCTTACAAATGAACAACGTATAAATCTACTATCAATGATTTTAGGAAATGTTATTCAAGATTTTGCTGACGAAATATTACAACAACATATTGCTGTTATTATTGATGATCATAATGATCCAATAAATATTGAAATCCTTCAAGACAGTATTCTTAAGATTATGGTTAATCATAGAAATAATAGTTATGAAAGATTTATTAAATCGCAAAAGGAACAAACCTCTGTAAAAAAATCGAATGTATCTAAAAAATCTTTGGTTCAATCTAAAGCAATTAATAAACTCACAGATGCATATAAAAAATGCGTTACAGATCGCGTATCATTAAAGAAAAAAAATATAGTATTACAACAGCGTAATAAGGAACTTACTCAGCAATTTAATGAATTAAAATCATTATTCTTAACACAAATTTCTGCCCAAAAAGAACAAACAAAACTTATTGAACAACTCAAATCTCAATTAGAACTTAAACTTGCTCAACGTGATTCAAATGAATTAAAGAATTTTGAAGAACCCAATATATTAACTACTACTTATCCGGAAGATGAGGAAGATGATGATCAGTTATTTAGTGTACAATATATTGAATCCTAAGTTGATTCATATGTTGCTATAAATGAATTCGGATTATCTAAATTATCATTATTTTTTTCTTCGTCATTTTCATGATCTTTGACATATTTACATCGATAATGATGTTTAATTAATATATTATTTAATGCTATGCCGCCTGCCACTAATACATATGTAGTTACTACATGTTGAATTACTGATGATCTGGTTTTAGTGATAAATGTTTTTCCATAAAATAAATCAGTTAGCCAAATAATTGAGAGGATTATTAGTGAAATTAAAAAAGGATTAAAAATTAATGGCTTCAGGCATGGGCTATCCCAAATGTAGGATGCTAGCGATGTTGTGACTTTTTTTGTAGATATTATTCCGTTGCTTTCAATATCTGACATGGTTTAATTACTATTTATATAGTATTAAAGGAAATAAGAGCCTTTATATCAAATTAAAATTGATAAAAAAGAAGACTAAATATACCAACAAACAATGGCTTCTAAACGTTCTTCCATCTCTACTTTTCTTGCGCAGGCAAAAAATTTAAAGGTTGAATTAAGTAAACTTGTTATTGATCCAGCTGAGGTTATCGAATATATCAATAAATTTGATAATGTTGTGGTGCCATCAAGCAAAAGTATTCAATCATTTGCAAAATTGTTTCATCGTTCCGAAAATGGTTCATTTGATATCAAAATCAAAACATTTGGGACAAATGCTACATCATTGTTCAATGAACGCATTCGCATGTATCAATTGAATGATAAGATTAAGCTAATATCCTCAAAAATTGAACCAATTGCTATGGTTCCGCAAACTGCAACAAAAATTGAAATTGTTACAAGATTTGCTTTTGAATTAATCAATTATCCAAATTGGATGATTCAAATTGATTTAGTAAAAAATCTTGACAATCCATTAGAATTTGGTTCAAAACTATCGACAGTAAAAACACTATTGGTAGATACCACACTTGATAAAATGGATGCATCTGCCTATGATTATGTCGTTACTACATTGATTTGCATTGATGATTCTCAAACAATTATGCATTCAGATTTAAATGAAATGATTAATGATATTAATGATTCTCAAGAAAATTCTGAAATTGCGTCTCCGGAATATCAAGCTATGTTATATTCATTAGCTAAAGATATTTTCAGAGATGCAATCACAATTTCTCAATTTAAGAGACAATCCGGATTCAAACGATTAGGATCAAATACTATTGAATTAAGTAGACCAATTTATTTCAAACAAGTATTGCCAGTAATTGATACATTTTATCTTACTGACAAAATGGATGGTACTCGCGCAATGTTGATTATAGATGAAGTTTATCGTCGTAGCGGTCATCGACGAATTTTCATTGGAGTCGATATCAAAGCTATATCAGATAAAATTTACGAAATCAGTTCTTTTCATAAGCCACCAACATCAAAAACAATTGAAATTGATCATACTGTATTAGATGTTGAAATGATGACTAATTCAAAAGGAGAGCATACTTTTCATTGTTTTGATATAATTGCTCTTGATTCAAAACGAGTAGCAAACTCTCCATTCAAGGATAGAATCAATAAATTTGATAAGGTAAAAGCACTATTGGAAAAATATGAATTGGGTGATGTAAAAGAATTTGTAAAGCTATCCAAACAAGATTATTCCACGCAAATAAAAGAATTTTATAATAAGAGCAGATCCTATCATATTGATGGAATTATTCTTACACCCGAAGGATCCTTTTATAAGGATGCTATTAAACAAAAGAAAAGTAAGTTTGATCGAGTATTTAATACTGATTATTCTAGTACAGTATCATTTAAGTGGAAACCACTCGATCAACTCACAATTGATTTCTACCTAATGTCACATCCTACAAAGAAAGGATCATATATATTATGCTCCGGTATTGATACAAAAACATTTCAACAACTTCGGTTAAAATTCTTTGATGGATATAATCCTCCAGTATCTCCTAATAGTCACAAATATTTTCCAATTCAATTTGAGCCATATGATGGCACATTTGATTATGTATGGACTCCATCAGAAGTTGATGAAAAATTACGACCAATTGAATATAAATCATTTGATGGCATGGTTGGAGAATTTGCATTTGCTGATAGTAAGGGTCATTTAAATTCTCCGAAGTTGTTACGTTTACGTACCGATAGAATTCATGATATTGCTAAGGGAGAATATTATGGTAATGCAATGCGTTATGCAGAATTAATTTGGCATAGTATTCAATATCCACTTAGAATTGAGGATATGTATAATCCTACTAATGTTGGATATTTTGCGATGAATGATGATACAGATTGGTACAAGGCTCAAAGAAATTTTAATTCATTTGTGAAAACAAATTTGTTAGAAACGTATCTTTATCCTAAATCATCTGGTACAACGCGCATTATGGATATTGCATGTGGAAAGGGACAAGATCTTGCTAGAGCAATTGATATTGGATATGATGAAATTATTGCAATGGATCGTGATATAGATGCATTGTATGAGTTACTTGAACGAAAGTATAATCTCCGAGTTCGTAATAAGGGAGTATCAGCTAATGTTCATATTAAAAAAGTTGATCTTGAAGAATCAGCTGATGCAAATATCAAATCTCTTAAAATTCCAAGTGGAAGTGTAGATAGTGCAATGATTAATTTTGCCATTCATTATATTTGCCATTCTGCAATTCCAGGAAAAATTGATCCTCTTGAAGAATTTGTACAACTTGTCAAATTTTATTTAAAATCGGGAGGAAGAATTATGATTACTGCATTTAATGGAGAAGATATTTTCAATATTCTAAAGAATAAGGATGAATGGTCACAAACTGAAAATGGACAATTGAAGTATTCAATTAAACGAGCATTTAGTTCAGATGTATTAACTGATAAAGATCAAGCAATTGATGTATTACTTCCATTTTCAGCCGGAGAGTATTATAGAGAATATTTGGTCAACTATGATTATTTACAAAAATTATTTGAATCTCATGGATTTAAAACAATTAAAACAGATAGTTTTGGTTCTCTCCTCCGTTCATATAAAAAGCAAAATCAAAAAGGATATAGTATCATGAGTGAAGCTGATCAGCACTATGTTTCATTATATGGATATATTATCTTTGAACGCGAATAAATATACAATCAAAAAAATATTTTTTTTTTGATTATTCATATAATGCTGGATTGGAAAATAAATAAGAAATAAATAGTTCACGCGTATCAGAATTTGATAAAGTATTTAATACCGAAAGATAATTTTTACATATATCATCAATCGCCGCTGGATTGCTTAAATATCCATGTAGATGAAATGTTGAAGCTAGCTGTTTCTTGAATTTTATAATACTTGGACTGCTCCACAATTTTTCTATATCCAAGTCTAAATTATTATTTGATGAATGAATAATGCTTTTTATTTCACTCTCTGTATAATAATCAGTATTGAAATCTCTATATTTTATGCATCCATAGCATATCCCTAATAATGATTCATCTAATGTTTCAACAAATGCCTTAATTTCATTATTAGTAATTGTATTTTTAATTTCTTTTTTCAATAAATCATTATATGTTAATTTGTGATATGTTTTGGGCGTTAAAGATATTGCCTCAGGTGTATGGCATTTTATATTATTTTTTGTTATAGGATTTAATATCCTCTCCTGTGGGACTATTTCCAACATTTTATATTTTTTTATATTTATTATGTTCCAATTATTTTTTTATTATTTCTTCTTACAAATGCACTAATATCCTGATGTGTTTCGTGCGCATACTTGTGACGATGTCTACGTAAGGTCTGAAATAATGCATATAATTTAGATGGATCCATAGATGGCTCTAAATGAGTGCAACAATCATGTAATAACTTATGATCATTTTTAATAGTATTAATAATAAATGTGGCATTTAGTTCAATATGAGCACGATCTCCTCCATTGCATATACGATTAAGAGATTCGTATTCCTCAATGAACATTTTTCTAATTAATGATACATTATTTATTTTTGATTGATTACTACAACCTGGAATATACCATTGTAGTAAATTATTATCTATAAGGTAGGATGTTATTGGAAATGACATAATAGTGGCCAAATCATATATAATTAAATACAAACTCATAAACTTAAAAAAAGAACTTATATGCAAAATGGATATTAAAAAATCAATTAAAATGACATAAGTATTTTCATAAATTGATTTTTTTTATAAGTGAAGGGATGATATATGATATATCTGAGTTCTGGAAAGGATATCTAAAATTGCAATCAAGTATTATTAATATATCAATCAAAGATGCCAATTCTCGAATCTTGTTATTCCTTTCTTCAACAAAATGCAATAGGTAAATGGTTTGAAAGTTATACAATGAAAAATAAAGAAACGGATAATTATCTTCATCCGATTCAACGTGGAATGTGTCTTTTGCGAGTTGAAATTAAAACCCAAAGAGTATTTTATTGGCTCTACAATATTGATGATGCAATTAGATTTAATGAATTTGTTGGAATGAAATTAAAAGCAGAAGCACATGAGGTTATATTAACATCAAGAGTAAAATTATTCTATGATATTGATTTAAAATTGGATGAATTTGAAAAGCATGAACTTATAGATTATTTTGGATTTAATAGTTCAATTATGTCTGAAATGCAAATAATGAATGAAGTAGCTAAACGTGTGGCAATAATTTTTAAGGATGCAACATTAATTTCATTAGAAGAAAATGGATTAGATATTGATACGGATTTAAATGGATTTGACTGGATGTATACACTAAGAAATCGACCGATTGCAAATGATGGATTTAAAATTAGTATTCATCTTATCACAAATTTAATAGTATCTATAAAGGCATGTTGTGCAATTAGTAAACATATCAAAGAAGATATTATTAAATCTAATATTGAAGTACTTGGTATCAATGATACAATCTCAGAATTATTGACAGAATCAATAGATCAAATGCAATATAGACCACGCGGATCATTAAGTCTTCCATATGGTACAAAGCAAGTAGATAATATTGATTATACAAATTGGATTTACAAAAATTATAATATTCCAGGCCAACGATACTTTATTACAGTTGAGGATCAATTTTCTATTAGAGAAATCGATCTAAGTGGGTACAATATTATCGAAAAAAATACTTATAGAAATGAAGCATGTCCAAAATTTATAAATGAGGCATTACAGCATGTAAATAATATCAAAGATTATAATCCACATGTATGGGATTTAAATTCATCAATACTAAAAGGATCTACGATGTTTGTAAAACGATATGCACCAAGTATGTGTTCTATATGCGAACGTATCCACGATAATGATAATACATTATTTCTAATATTCAATTCTGAGTATGGCATAGCTTCTTGGAAATGCGCTAGACAACCAAATATGAAACCAATTATTTTCTATCGCAAAGAAATACAATTTAAATTTGTTCATAGCGGAAATGCTAAACAATACGAAAAATATAATCTTCCTGCCTCTAATAAAGAAGAAGGATACGAAGATGAACTACAAAATAAATGTAAATCATATTCCATTGAGATAAAAAAAAGTTTCAAAAAATCAAATTCCTATGCATATGATACAGATGAATATGTAGATGATGAACCAAAAGATAATAAACAAAAAAATAAAATTTTTAAAAAAGAAGGTAATACTAAAAAACGATTTAACCATAAGGAAGAAGGATATTAATTTGATATTGCTTCTATTCGTTTTTTTGTTACATATTCTTGAAATGATTCAAGAATATGCCCATAATTAGTATAATTAATTGAAGAATCTTGTTGGCCATCAATTAGAAAATAATGACTATTAGTTTGTTCAAACTCAGATCTAGTCGCACATTTAGGAGGATACGGATATGAAGTTTTTGGTTTTAATATTTTTGCCTTTTCTGGATCCATCAGTCGCTCTAACATAAATATTTGATATTCTGGAAAATCTTCTACTCCATAGCAATTTAGACTTGGCCACCACATTAGTGACGATTTTTCTATGTTTCTTTGTTCATCTACTATATTAACCAATTCTACATACCAGGTTGTAAATGGTTCATAATTGACGTAAATTCGATCGCGCAACATTTCCATTAATAAATAATCTACCGAAGCCACACAAACCTTAATTTCTTTGTTTAAATTAATAATATTACAACTAATTCTACACCCATATGTATCAACATATTCATAATTTCCAGAACATTGAGATATGGGTTTTAAATTTAATAATGGGCGATAAGTTTTTGGATTATCAATATTCAAGGATTTGATATCACAACTTAATAATCGAATTGGAATTTGATTTGGTATAGAAATAATTAAATTATCATCAATGATTTCAAAATTATATTTTGATGAATTTGTTAGAGACATCATTATTAAAAATCCAAGATATCCAGCGATGCAAACATTTCCTGAATAAATAAATACTCTTGAATCAATTTTATTTATTTTAGATTCGTCTACTCTTATTAATGATAATGGTACTTTTATTGTATGCATTTTTAAATCTTTTGGGAGTTGATCAATTGGATATACTTCACGAAGTAGTAAATTACGTTTTACATCCTTGGTAAGTCTATTGAAAATATTTAATGATATACCTGTATCGGCCATTAAATGAGATAATGATAGCCGTTGATCAATTAGTTGATAATATGGATGAACTACGCGGAGGTGCCCAACATCTAGATATGGAATTTTTTTAAAACATACTGGCGGAATATATGTTGAGTCCAATAAAACAATATTCTTCATGCGTACTCGAACAGTTGTGATATGAACTGCATTAATTACATTTACGTCTGGAAGACCTTCCTTGCAAAGAATTTCAGCTAATGCGGTTGCATGAATTAGATTTTCATCAGAAATAATATCATAATCTGGAAGAGCATCATCTTCATATATTGATTGTCCCTTTGATCTTAATGCTAAATCAATTGCCATGCCTCCTGTTAATATTAACTTATGATCTGAAACATATTGCTCGGTTAATTTAATTGCCCGATCTATCAGTGGTTTATAATAATTCAATTGATAAAGAGTAATATCTGGATCTTGCATTGTTTTCTTCTTTGATATACTATACAATATAGAGTAGAGATTAAGGTATTTAAGAATGGGTTATAATTCAATTTATCTGATTGAACAAATGTTCAAACAAGATAAATCGCGATTAGGCGATAAAAATAAGTTATTTGATTATCTTTTTACTTTAAAAGATTCATTTGCCGGGCCGTTAAAATTTGGTGATAATACCTTGTACGATGGTAGAATCGCATCAATTTTACTTGTTGGAGTTGATATATCAGGAGGAAAATTAACGCCGCAGATTTTTGATGTAAATGTACAAAAATTTATTAATGCTGCTAAACAATCTGGGCGATTTGAAGGATGCTCAAATGCAGATACATTTTTTAGTGAGAAATATCCATTAAGTAGTGGATATAAAGAACGTAGATCTATTCCTGGATTAAATTTATCATATGCTGAATTAGCTACAACTAATCCAATGATTAGCTCTGATCGTGGTATTATGTATGGCGGCGCGATGGCTAGTCCTGATTTTCTTCGAAAACCATCTGATCAACAATATTGGCATTGGGTAGATGAACAATACGCAGGATATAATGATTCTGCTGTGGCTAATGCCTATAATAGTAATGGTGTTACAGAATTAACATATTTATTTTATACATTAGCCATTATTGATGAATTACAATCACGATATGGTTATCGAACACCAGATCCCACTAGACCCTATAGTCCGTATAATTGGGTCAAATCGAGTGATAATGGGGTAGCATCTAATGCATGTAGATACTATAAAATATTGTATCTTACCGAATTTGATTGTATGGTTCACGCAGGAGCTATTAACAATCCAAATTTACTTACAACAAATTTTGTAACATCTCCAATTTTTTCAAAGATGATTGATTCAATGACATCATATTCAACCGATATGACACTTGTTAATGATCCAACAAATGCAAGTAGTCCAAATTATCTTAATCGTATTCATTCGACTATTTTAAAACAAAATGATATACTTATTGCTGGCCAATACATTTATTCAAAAGATTTCAAGTACAAATTAATGTTACGATGCATTGGTACGCTATCCGTTTTTGAATTGCCAGTTACATTAGGTGGATTAAATACTCCTCATGTTTCTGTTCTTGGAGAAAATACATGGAATTCATGGACAAGAAGTAAGGATAATTTTGTGGGATGTTATTTAAGTTTGCAAGCGGATAAAAATGTTGTTATATATTGCAATCCAGTAATAAATGTTGCATATGATAAGCCAGGAATTCCTGTAACATTTTCAGGTGCTCAAAAACCAATTGAGGCAATAAATACTGCTGATAATACTGTTGCTCTTCAATCATCATCTTATAGTTTATTAATTATTCCAGGAGGTCCTTTAGTTGTAGCATCTCCCGGAATAAATGAAGGTTCTAATAACGCATCATATATTACAGGAAGTGATAAAGCAAATTGGGCTTATCCCAGTGGTCCATTAGATCTTGATTGTATCAATGGATGGTCATACAAAAGAATTGATAAATCTGCTGTAGAACCAAGTATTGTATCTACAACTACAAGAGAAGATACTAAACCATGGTGTTATGTATCATGGTTAATTAAACCAAGCAAATATAATCCTACTACAAATTTAATGGAATTCGATGATGCTGTATTACAAACGATATTTTATACAAAAGGTACAGAAAAACTTCCAAATAATCAAGTGTATGATGTTGCGTATAATTTGATTACTGGAGATTTTATGAAAAAAGCGATCACACTTGGGTTTGGCTTAAATACAGCCACTAATAATAAAATTAAATTTGCATATTGTATGCGTGGTGATAGATGGGCAACCGCGGATGATTGTAATAAATCACTAAATAGTTTAATAAATGCAAATGATGGATGGAAAAGCGCAGCTGATTATAAATTAACAAAATTAATCTGCGCCGGTAATTATGATGCAAAATATGATACTACATGCGCAATAATTGCTCCCAAAGTAAGTATGACCAAATCATTAGTTCAAATTGATCCAATGTTTGGTGTATTAAATCCCTCAAAAACAGATAATTCATATAATCCATATGGAAATGTAGTCATTGGGGATATTATGATTAAGTATAGTACATTTACCGTTGATCAATTAGATTTCTTATATAGATATCTCACAACTGATACACATTTAATTACATGGAGAAAATTATATGCAACTGCCACTGGACTCACTGCATTTAATCCGCCAAGTTTTACAAATCATCAATATAAACAAATATATGAAAGCCCATGGATTAAAGCTTGCGCGTCGGCAATAATAGCATTTAAAACTAGCGCTGGTATGTACATAAGCAAAGGTGAATGGGATTTTCCATATGTTACATCAAGTACATCATATACAGCTAGTGATCCGTTATGGAAAAGAATTTTAATTTCTTCTACATCAACAGCTCCAAAAAGCATATGGGCTGGTCCATCTTTTGTTAAAATTACTTTGGATGATGTAAAAGCATTTGCGCCAAGTGACTGGTATACAATTATTCAATCTGTATATGATCCAATTGAGATCACAATTACTGGACTAGCACAACCTGCTAATGCATTTGTATTTATAAAATCACTTAATGCAGATAAATTAATTACATTTCTTCAGAAAGTTGCAACTACCACTGAAAAAAATATTTTATCAACAACTTCAATTTGTGCAGTAACGCCAGATGCATGTTACAGTGATATATATGCTTATATCAAAAATAATCCATTTGATACAACTAGTAATAAATATTGTGATATAGCATCATCAACTATAACTAGAGATACTAATTTATCTTACTTTAGCAAAGCTAATGCAACTGCTCTTAAAGATATTTGTAATACATCCTATTCATTAATTAATTGTTCCCTTCCAACAAAGAGATATGCAAAATCAACATTCAAAAATCGTTCTATAATACCATCCTCACGAATGAATCATGAAAGATTTGATCATATGCGAGAAAATTATAGTGGATCAATATCATGCCTAGATGTTTGCGCAACAGCTGCGCAAGGAACTCCAATGTATGATGCTTGTAAAGCGGGGTCCATTGCATATTGTAGTACTGGTAATAATGTTGCTAGCGATTTATGTGTAAATGATGCAGTTAAATATCCAGAAATTAACAATATACTTACCAAATGGTGCACAACTTCTTCTGCAGCTGTTGGTAGTAAATACTGCCCAATTCCTCAGACGGTTACTCAAGTACAACAAGCTCCATTAACTGAAATAATTACTACACCAACGCCAATATCTGGAGCCGCTTCCACATCAACAATTACCTCTACACCAGTTATCACTCCAGTTGCTACACCAGTTGCTACTCCAATTGCTACAACTCCTAGTGCTACACCAGTTATTACAACAAATTCTATTACTCCTATTGCTACAACAACCGGTACTACTGATACACAAACAATAGTATATTTAATTGATTCGAGGACTCAAGGATTAATATATGCTCCAAATAGCATTGATCCAAGTATTTCTATTAGTGGAATAACTAGATCTGGAAATGATTTTAAAGGAACTGTAATTGCTCCGAAAAAATATAAATATTCACTTACTTTTAATAAACCATCGAGTGTATATGTTGGCGATCCAATCGATACTATTGATGGAAATGTTCAATGGAATATTCAATATACACGGCCTATGATTGATATTGTTATTACTCTTGATAGTAATAATCAAATTATTTGGCCACCATTATTCCTTAATGCTAATCCAATAGTTACATCTACTACTAGTGATACTACTATTACAAAGATTGTACAATTATCTGGAGAAACTGCTGCTGCATTTAGACTTGCAACAATAAATAATGATATAACAATTGAAAACATTATTGAAAATGATCCAGACTCTCGTCGATGGATCATTCGATATCCAAATGTTGTACAATTACAGCAAGCTACACAAATGCAAACGCAAACGCAAACGCAAGTAGCGCAACAACAGCAGGTGGCACAACAGGAGGCACAGCAGGGTTCGGAGCCTAAACAAATGCAAGATGTTGCTTTGCAAAATGCTACGACAACTTCAGATGATAAATTACTCCCAATGGATATAGTTGCATTAATTATTTGTGGAATAGCATTATTATTAATTATTAGCACTTTTGCATACCCATTATTTTCAAAATCATCTAATACACATAAACCAAATATAATGAATCGATTTAGACAACGATTTCCGTATATATTTCAACAGTATAAATAATTCTAAATTGATTCTATAGATATTAAATATACCATGAAGGCTATTCTATCGGAAGCCGGATTTGCATTCAGTGCAACTGAGTATATAAATCTTTATGGAAATGAACTATTCTTAAAACTTCAAAAAAAATATACAATTCGCACTGTTGATCGTACTACAAAAATTCCACAAGTGACTAAACTTTTTAAATTAATAAAATGCGGCGATACCAAAATTATTGAATTTCCTCGATTTGTAATGAATGAACTTGTTTCTACAAAACCATCAGCAAAAACACCAATATCAAATGTTGATAATCAATTACCAATTCACCAACTAATAAGCAATATTGAATACATTGGTAAAAGTAATTTGAATCAACAAATTGTTGTAAATCATATTGTTGATTCTTTTACAAATAATGCATCTATAACAGGCGTAACCCTCAAATTAATGGCAGGTTGTCATGCAAAAGATACTGATATTCTAATGTATGATGGAGGAATAAAAAAGGTCCAAGATATTGGCGTGGGTGATCAATTAATGGGAGACGATAGTACTCCTAGAAATGTTTTAAATTTGGTTAGAGGTAAGGATACTATGTATAGGATCACAAACTTCAATGGAGAAACATATAATGTAAATAAAGATCATATTCTTTGTTTAAAATATACAAATAAAAATTGTGTACGATATTCTAAGGCATGCGATCGTTATATTAGCTATTGGTTTAATAAAAATAATATAAAACTTGAAGCAAAAAGATTTAAAACTGAAGAAGATGCAAAAACTTATCTAAGTAAGAAACAAGAAGATTATATTGTTGAGATATCAGTTCGTGAATATTTGACACTCGCTAAATCATGGCAAAAGGATTTAAAAGAATACAAAACTTTAATAGAGTTTCCTACTATTGATTTGCCAATTGATCCTTATATGATTGGATATTGGCTTGGTGATGGACATTCTAGTATTTCAGCGATTACATCACAAGATGCTCCTGTTCTAAAATATTTTGCATATAATCTTGGACAATATAATTGTTATTTAAAATATCAGAATAAATATGCTTATAGAATTAATGGAAGCGGAACTGGATTAGTAAATAGTAATGAGTTTGCTAATAATCTAGATAAGTTAAATCTAATTAATAATAAACATATTCCATACATTTACAAATGTAACTCAAGAGAGAATCGTTTAAAATTATTGGCTGGTTTAATTGATTCAGATGGCCACTTAACTAATGATAATTGTACCATTGAATTCACCCAATCGATGGACAATGAAAAATTATTTGATGATGTACTCTATTTGGCGCGAAGTTTAGGATTTTCATGTAATAAAAATATAAAAAAAACATCATGGACTCATAAGGGAGTAAAAAAAGAAGGGTTAGCATTGCGAATGTATATTAGTGGCGAAGGTCTTGATCAATTACCAGTCCTTTGTATTCGAAAGAAGCCAAATTCGCGAAAGCAAATTAAAGATGTATTAGTTTCACAAATCAAGATAGAAGAATTAGAAAATGGAGATTATTATGGATTTCAGGTAGACAAGAATCATAGATATGTAATGGGAAATTTTGCCGTAACTCATAATTGTGGTAAAAGTTTTGTTGCAAAGGATATTATAGGTAAAATGAAGCTGAAGACACTTATAGTTGTACCAAATACATATCTTCTTGACCAATGGGTAAATTTACTTAGACAATATTTTCCTACAACTAAAATCGGCACTCTTTATGGAAAAGAAAAAAATGATGGCGATATTATTGTAGGCATCATTAACACAGTTTCAGAATTGCAATCATTTGTAGTTACTGAAAAAAAACCAATACCAAATATTGGTAAGACCCTAAAGTACATGAAAGTATCTCATACAATACAAGTAAATGATATTTTAAAAGCCGTAGGATTAACTATATTTGATGAATCTCATATGTATGTTTCAAAAGAATTTAGAAAAGTATTTCAGCGCATTTGGTCCCGATATACGATCGGACTAAGTGCTACTCCAGATATTCGTGAAGATAAATTGGATATTATTCATCAATTATGGCTGGGTCCTATTCTTGATGCTGAAACATTAGAAGGATTCAATATTAGTCAGGATTCGTTTTATTCAGATGCAAAAATGATAGAATATCATGCATATAATGAACATTGTAAATTTAATGTTCGAGATGATGGAATGATTGATTATTCGTCTATTGTTGAATCAATCATTACTGATCCATATAGAAATCAATTAATTATAGATCAAATTATTGAATTAATGCAAAAGGATCATTATACATTTGTATTTAGCGATCGAAGAAATCATTTAGAATGCTTATATGATCTTTTACAAGAACGATGCATTGAATTAAATGAAGGAGTAATGATTGAATTGCCAGAATCTGAAAAAAAAGTTATTTTATATGGAGGCGCGTCTGAAGATACAATTGATCAAGCAAAACGTATTAGTACGGTTATATTTACAACTTATGCATACAGTTCAACTGGTGTCTCGATCACTAAAATGAATGCATTAGTACTTACTACTCCACGTAGATCAAATATGAAGCAGATTATTAATAGAGTATTTCGGTTAGGATCCGATCAAAGAATTCGTAGAACAATTGTAGATATTGTTGATGCGAAATTACCAATTAAACGTCAAGTACAAGAACGTATAAAAGCTTATAAGGAGCGTGGTTGTGATATTCTCAAAACTAAAATTATAGCATGCGATTTAGACAACGCCATCACAAATAGGTAAATTTTGATTTCCATTTAATAATTCATATTCTTTCAATTCATTCATCAAAGCTTCTATTATTCTATCCTTATCATAGATTATTTTATTTTGTTTTGTTATTATACGATCTTTTTCATAAGTTATTCTTGTACGATCATATAATATTTGATTCATATAAATAAATACATATCTTATTTCTTGTCTTAAAGTTTCTGAGAATAACCATTGTTTCCCTTTTTCTATTAATTTATAAAACTGATTTATAATCATTATATTAAAAAGAATATTGTACTATATTTTCGCCCAAATCGCAAGAATAATAACTACAAACAATGATACATAAAATGCAATCTTGTTAAATTTTCTATATTTTACTTCATTGATTTGATGTAGTAAAACCATTTGATCAACATAATTATCAAATTGTTCGATATGTAATTCTACTTGATTAACTAGTTTAATTAATGTTGTAATTTCTTGGCGATAACACATTTGCATAAATTCCAAATAACGTATCAAATCATTATCGCACATAATTGGCTGCAACATAATCCAATATTGACTAGCCTGTTTTTTTAATTTAAAATCTCGTCGTAGATTAGAAAATAATTCATCAAATTGATTTACTATTGAATTTATATCGTCAATTATTGGATCTATTATTGATGAGGTAATATTTGTATTTGTTAATATTTCTAAAGATTCATCAGCAGCCTGATTTAATCGTTTTTTTGCATTATTAATTGCATTCATACGCTGAGAGAAATAAGTGTCATGGCATATTCGCGTGATATCATTCATAATGCCATATATTTATCCTACAATTGCTCTAAATAAAATCAATAAAATTGACAGATTTTTTGATTAATAAATAAAACTATAAAATATGAGAAATCAACTTCCTACGATTTATGAGAATATTCAGCTTACTATTGAGGAGGAATATTATAATGAAGCGCCTATTCTAGAATATGAATCAATCGTAAGAAATAAGAATTGTTTACCATTATTGATAATACTTCTCTTCTTTCTTATCGCTGTATCCATAGTAATATTGTATATTAATACTACTTTTGGAATGTATTGTTTACTAATTACTACAATTTTCGGAATTGTTTTGGTAACATATGAAATTAAGCAATGATTAATTGTTTATATTTTTTTAATATAAACAATTATAATGACAAGTGTTCAGGATTACAATGATATTGCGGGAATTACCGGCGTTGCAGATATGGGAGAAATGGTAGATATGGCTACAAATAATAATCATAACGTTCGAAAAAATGCAACTACAACTCCTAATAATAATTGGAACGTACTTAGAAAAGGAATTCAAGAGGAAAAGACTAAACATACTCGAACATATTTTGTAAAACGATTAATAATAGGAATTCTACTATTATTTTTAGTACTTTTTATTTTATTAATTACCTATGATCCCGATGCGTTTGCTATAGGTAATGCTGACGCAAGTAGTAATTCGGTTGTTGATGGATTTTATTATTGGGGCACTGTGACATCAACAGTAGGATTTGGCGATATTTGCCCAAAAAAAGCATATGCTAAAGTATTAACTACTTTATATCAATTAGTGTTGGTAATGATATCCATGGGTGGTATTTGGTATTTTACCGATGGAAGATTGAAAAGCATGATGAAAGTATTGCATAAAGAACAGCGACAACAACAGCGACAACAACAGCGACAACGCGGTACTAATATATTCGTTAAATCACGACGTACTGGACCTACTGAACTATAATAGTATCTTTGAAGAATCTAAAGCTTAATTACTGGGCATAGATAAATATACTTAATTTATAAATATATATTTTTTTGTCTCTTAAAATTGAAGTTATTTATCATTAAATATATCAAAAGACTAATCAAAGTCATTTGGCAAAACTCTCTCTCAACAATGAATTTTCGTGGTAATCAAGAAGATCTTATTCCCGTTATTGAAAGTGCATTAACAAAGGATAGCGTTATTAGCGCAACTCTTAACTCTTTCAATAATTTCGTTGAAAATGGTATTCAGCAAATTGCAAAAGACGTTTTCGAACTCAAGTTCGAACTCGATGCAAAGGATACTGTTGAGCGCGATGTTACAATCGAAAAGTACTCACTCGAAGTAACCATTGATGATGTTCGAATTAGTAATCCATCAAAGTATGATCATACTACTCAACAAAATTCACCAATGTTCCCGAATGAAGCACTTTTAAAAGATTTAACTTACTGCTCTGGAGTTTACGTCGATGTTACGCTTGTTTCAAAAGCTTTTCATAAAAATGGTACGATCAGTACTGAAAAGATAACGATTGATAACACCATGATTTGTAAACTACCAACTATGGTAAAGAGTCGTATGTGTAATACTTTCAATCGATCGAATGAAGCGTTAATTCGTCTTCAAGAAGATCCTTCTGATCTTGGTGGATATTTTGTTATTAAAGGCAATCAATACATCATTATCAATATGGAAAGTATGAAATACAATGAAACGAGAGAATTTGCAAACGAAGGGCATAAAAATGAACTCTGTCGAGCTGATATTATCAGTAAACCCGGAGATGCTTTCGAAAATTCTTACAATTGTGTTCTCAAATTACTAACTAATCATTCGATTGTTATTAATATGAGTATGGCATATTTTAAAGAAATCGAAATTCCATTCTTTATGTTCTTTAGAGCATTGGGAGTTTATTCCGCAAAAGAAATCATCTCATACATTACTTACTCATTTGATGATAAGGATCCTATTACAAAACGGATGTTAAATATTCTTGAACGTGGATTAACAAATACATATAATGAAATGAATAATGTGTTGAAAAATGAATTTCCGGGAAAAAAAGGAGAACAAAGTGGTTCAGTCAATGTTATTACAAACAAAGACGATATTTTACATTTACTTACTAGATGTATCAAATATTATGATTCATACAAGGCTCGCCTCAAGATTGCTGGTGAAGAAGATTCGTTAAACATTGAACGATTCCTTCTTAGCAAACTTGATCACAATATTGATCAAAAGTTCCTTCCACATATTGGATTGACTGAAGATGATAGAAAGAAAAAGGCTGCATATCTTGGGCATATGATTCATCGTATGTTATTAGTTCATCTTGATGTATTACCATCCACTGATCGTGATTCTTATAAGAATAAACGTATCAATGATGCTGGTATGTCCTATTCGCGTGTATTCAAAACGCAATTCAACTTTATGGTTGTTCAAAAATTGAAACGTCAATTTATGAAAGATTTCAAGAACAATAATTTTGCTGATATCAACTTGCATGCATTATTCAAAAGTGCAATCAAAGCTGAAGATTTTGAAAAGGCTCTGATGAATGCAATCGTCAGCGGTGATAAAACATTGACTGTTAACAAAATGACATTCAAAAATCGTCTATCATCGCAACAATTGCATCACAAAAATAAATTGAATGTGTTGACTACTCTTCGTAGTATTGATACTCCAAACAAGGGTAACAGTGCTAAATCTTCAGAACGTGCAATTACGCTTCGTCAAGTTCATCCAACTGGTACTGGGTATATTTGTGGTATTACATCCGCAGATACCGGCGCAAAGGTAGGTATGAGCAAACAATTGAGTGTATCAGCTGATATTACAGCAGCATCTTCATCTGAAGTATTGAAGCATATTGTGAATAATGATCCGCAATTAATCAAAATCCGATCTCTTCTTAATGATATGACTATGCTAACAAAGCATAATCTACATAAAGTATTCGTAAATGGCGATTGGCTTGGTTGTGTTGAAGATTTTGCGTCATTTCTAACTAGATATCGCGAGAAACGTCGTACCGGAGAAATTCATATGTTTACTACAGTTTCTCATAATATCACCGCAAATGAAATTCATATGTGGGTTGATTCGGGCCGATTGATTCGTCCAATATTAGTTGTTAGAAACAATATCAATGATAAAAATTATACTCACGATAAATTCAAACAATGGATTGGTCTTACTGATGATCATGTGAAAAAATTACGTGAAGGAAAAATTGATATTGATGATCTTGCTCGCGAGGGTATCGTTGAATATATCTCTCCAGAAGAACATGAAAATCTATACATTGCTTTCGAATATGATCGATTCTGCGAACATTTGACAAATCCACTACATCGATACACTCATGTTGATATTCCGCAAGGAAATATGGGGTTAGTAGCGTTGACAAGTGTATTTGCTAATCATAATCAAGCTGCGCGTATTGTTTTCCAAACCAATCAAGTCAAACAAACAAATAGTTGGGCATTGAAGAATTGGGCATTTGCTGCACATAAAGATTTGTATCATCAAATTTATAATGAAGATCCTTTAGTAAGTACATTTGCATATCGTCATATCCCTCCAATGGGTACGAATGCTATCGTTGCTATTTCAATTTATGGGGGATTCAACCAAGAAGATTCGTTGATTGTTAATCGATCATCTGTTGATCGCGGTATGTTTGATGCTGCTCATATGACTTATGATAAGATTGAAGTAGAACAAAATGAAATGGTTGGTAAACCAGATCCTAGTAATACTGCTGATATCAAGAGCTACTGTAATTATGAAAAATTAGTTAATGGTATCATCCCTGAAGGTACATTTGTACAAGAAGGCGATTGCTTGGTTGGAAAATTTGCAAAACTTCAAAAAGGCGAAATGAAAGATCCAAATATTATCTACACTGATCGTAGTATGGTCTATCGCAAGAAAGAACCTGCTTATGTATGGAAAGTTATTCAATCGCCCAACTATGATGATCGCGATTTGATCAAAATCGTTTTCAAAACATTCAGAAGTACTGAAATTGGTTGTAAATTCTCTTCGCGTGCCGGACAAAAAGGTGTCGCAGGATTCTTATATGATGAAACTGATATGCCATGCACCAAAGATGGCGTACGTCCAGATTTGATCTTCAATCCGCTATCATTGATTACTCGTATGACTACTGGTGTTGTATTCGAAGGAATGATGGCAAAATTAGCTGCGCACACTGGCACTCGACCAGAGGCTACTATGTTCAAGAAACTTGACACAGATAATATTGCAAATATGCTTGAATCATATGGGTTCAATCGCAATGGTACTGAACGATTATACAATGGAATGACGGGAATGTATATGGACGCTGAGATCTTCATTGCACCCATCCAGTATCAATGTCTGCAAAAATATACCATCGATACCGTATATGCTAACTCAATCTCCCCGACAGACGCTCTCACCAGACAGCCACTGCACGGCAAGCGCGTGAGCGGAGCTTTGAAGCTTGGTAGCATGGAGACTGCTTGTATGAGTGTGTCTAGTGTAAATTTCTTACAAGAAAAGACTCATCAGCATTCAGACGGAATTGATGCATACGTTTGTCAGCAATGTAATTCGCGAGCAATTGTAGCAAACGAAGAAATGAAACTCTACAAATGTAACAATTGTGGTGACTTGGCTAATATCGTAAAATTCAAGACGTCTCATGCTAGTCAATTGTTCCTGAACGAACTGTCCGCTATGAGCGTAGGAACTAAGCTTCATATGAAGAAACCTGTATTTGAGGTCATTGAAGAATAAATGAACATGTATATCTACATATTTTTTTTGGCCCAAAATTGACAAAGATGTAATAAATAGTAATCATACAAGATTAAAGTAAACAATGGGTCGCCACTGTGTCATTTGTGAACAAAACGGAATTGAAACGCGTGCTACTTATGGAAATAAAACAGGTGAACCATTTCTTTGTAAATCTCATAAGGAAGAACATTTTGCGAATGATAAAACAATTTTTGATGTAATTCATTCACTTTGTATTACATGTGCTGCCGAAGGAATTCAAAAAAGAGCTGATTTTGGAGAAGAGGGAAAGCCTCCGCAATTCTGCTCTGCTCATTCTGGAGATACTAAAAATTTGACTGCAAAGATGTGTAAATCTTGCAATGAAACGATTGCTTGTTATGGAACTGATTGGCAAAAACCAAAATATTGCGCACCTTGTGCGAAGGAAATTGATCCAAAACTAAAAAACGTTGTTAGCCCTCGTTGCATTGAATGTAGTAATTCTCGCCGTAGATATGGATATTCTAATGATGGAATACCATTATATTGTAAAAAATGTGCAGAAGAAAAAGAAGATTTTAAGAAAATGAAAGTTCTTATTAGTATTCCTAAATGTATTAGTGATGGTTGCAATACTACTCCTTCTTGGGGTTACAAAGAAGATAAGAAAGCACTGTATTGCGCATCTTGCGCTAAGAATCATCCAGATGAAGCTAAATTATCTGATGTAAAAAATTCAAAATGTATTCAATGCAAAAAGAAACAACCAACATTTGGTTCTGGAAATAAACCTACTCATTGTGTGGATTGTATTGATAAATCAACAATGACTGATGCAAGACATCCGATATGCAAAGCAGAAAATTGCACTAAACGATCCACATTTGGTTCAAGAAAAAATAGACCACAATTTTGCGCAGCTCATAATAATGATGGATTACCAGATGTACTAAATCCAATTTGTACTAATTGTAATATTACATCAGCAAATAGAAATTACAAACCACTTTGTGCCTATTGCTATTATGAATTAAATCCAGAAGAAGAACGGACAATTAATTTCAAAACTAAAGAATTTGCATTTATCAATGGTTTGAAAGAACATTATCCAAATATAATCCAAGATCGTAAAATTAAAGGAGGTTCATCCAAGCGCCGTCCAGATGGATTACTTGAGTTAGATAATCATTATATTGTTATCGAAATTGATGAAGGACAGCATTCTTGCTACACGGAGGAAATTGAATTGAATCGTCTTCTGCAAATTCAAAAGGATCTAAATGATCAACCAATAATTGTTATCCGCATTAATCCAGATGGATATAACAAGGATAACAAACGAATTAGAGGCTGCTTCACTAAATCCAAAAAAACTAATAAGTTGGAACTCAATAATTTTGAATTCAATAAACGAATGAAAGTATTGTTTGAAGTATTTGAAAATGCAGTTGCAAATACATCTGATAAGAAGTTTGAAATTATTCGACTTTTCTATACTACCAAAACTGCTACCGATGATACCTTGGAAGAAACCATGGGTAAACTTTCCATTTAATGTGGTGTATACTTACATATTTTTTTTAGCGTAAAATTGATATTGTCAAAAAAATAATATTCAGTATGTACATTTATTCATCGGATGAATCATTAACAATGTTCATTGCAAATTGAGTAAAATGATTAGCATTGTAGTCGGTTAAATCAACTCTACCAATCTGATCTTTACATTCTTTAATTTGATTGCGTTGTTCCACAAATCGATCATCATATTCCTTATTTTGATTGCGTTGTTCCACGAATTGATTATCGTGCTCCTTAAGTTTATTCTTAACATAATTTAATTCTTCTCTAAGCTTAGAAGATTCATTGCTTGATAGATATGCGAGCAATGCAGTAAATGTAGATGACATTACAATGAATACCCAATTATACTTATTATCAAATTGATCAAATAAATATTTATCAATAAATGGGTAAATTAATGGATACACAGGAATGAAAATTGCTGGGATAATTGCAAAGAATCCAAGATATTTAATTAAGAAATCGAAAATGATACTAGAATAGCAAATTCTTTTCAATACAGATACCTTCATTGTTAGATTGGATATTTTAATTTAAAACTTAATCAATTTTGAACGATCCAGAAAATAAAAATTAATAACCCATCTGATAAGAAGTTTGAAATAATTCGTCTCTTATTACTACTAGATCTACCACTGATAATACTTTGGAAGAAACTATGATTAACTTTCCATTCAATACAATTGTGTAAAATTGACGTTAAGAATTAATAATTATACCAAGAAACAACCAAAATGTCCTCTCCTACTAAAATGTTCGACATCTATGATTGTGAATATACTGGTAGTGATGGAGGGAGAAATTGTTGGGTAAATCCAAGTAGTGATTGCATTACATATTCTCCACTAGAATGGGCTCATACACCTGAGCTATTAATTAGTAATCAAATAATGTCAATGGAGGAATATTTTGATGCAATTGGCCCAAAACCATTAAAATCAAAAGTGATCTACGTGAATTGTAACAACCGTGCATCCACTGAAGAAACTAATGATACTATGGGTAGAATCATTATTGCTGCAATTCGCCATAGTTTAATAGATCGATCTCAGCCGTGTAGTCCGCCAAACAATGAATGGGACTGCACGGAAAGTAGTTGTAGTAATTTTTGGCATCATTACAAATACTGGATATATAATGAATTTAATAGTGGCGAGCCATTTTACAATCTGAATTTTGATTCCTCGCAAGAAAGTTTAGATAATACGATATCACGACTATTAATGATTAAAGAATACATCAGGATTAGTGATTATGGCGCCCCTAATGCACAACCTATTGAGTATTTGTTTGATCGTATATTGTTCCGTCAAGAATATAGTAAATATGTTAGTGCTCATAAGGCTCATATCAATTCTCGTTTGATTGAAAAAATTCAAAAAAATGATTCAGATCGTATTATCAAACTCGAATTAGAAATCAAGCAACTCAAAAGTGAAAAAACTGAAGAAATAGAACAATTGAAAGAACAGCTTGATACCTATCGTAATACAATTGAATTAATTCAAAATAAATTAGATGCAATTGAACGTAAATATACGCCAGAATTAATTGAATACAACTACGATGAAATCAAAGCCCGACTTGATCCAATTAGATCAGAGTTAAAAATGACACAACGCATATTTGCTAGAATAATTCGCGCCCATTACGAAGCCCCTCTTGCGATTTCCGTTTTACCTACAAAATGCACTTGAACCTGAATGAACGTGCATATTTTTTTGTGAACTCAAAATTGAAGCAAATGATATTAAATATACTAAAAAGTGTAAAACTATCATTAGTCATGAATTTTTCAACAACCAAAGATGATTTCTCTATTTTGAAGAATGGAATTGATTCGAAACTTGAGATTATCCATCATGATGAAACTGGTTATTACAATATTACCAAAACTGCTAATTTGATAAATAATCTAAAGGATGAAAATAAAGGGTTGGCGGGAAATCCCGCCAAATTGAAGATTCGCGGTAAACGCGTCAATGATTGGCTTTCTAATAATTCTACTCGAGAATTAATTGAAGAATGTAAAATATATTCAGATTCCGGCGAATTAGTTTATGAATTAAATGCTGGTACATGTAATGAATATCGTGGTACATATGTACATAGATATCTTTATGACCAATTTCTTAATTGGCTCGACGTAAAGTATGCGATTCGTATTAGCCGATTGCTAGATGATATTCATAAGGAAGCGAATAAGAAGATTATTAAAGAGAAAGATGATAAGATTGACCGACTTGAAAAGAAAATCGACAGTCAATCCGAACAAATTGCTGAGCTTCTTGGTTACGCTAAAGAAACTACTGAAACTCTTCATGAAGTCAGAGATGATCTTACTGAAACCAAGGAAGAAGTTAAAATTGCTAAATCATATCTTGAAGAAAAAAGTTTTACTTCAACTCTCAACCCTAAAAATGATAAACTGCATCATTATTTTGCAGCTACCACTTATACTAATTCCGATGATGAGCAAATCGTTAAATTTATTTCTGGTCAGAAACAATATGTCGATAAAATGATTAGCAAACGAGTAAAAGAGGATAATCATCAAATTATCATTAAACCATTTTACCAAGCTAATGGAATTGATTTGAGACAAAATGTTCATGATGAATTTATTAAACGTAGAGCTGAACGAATCAAGAAAATTAATGAAGAGAATGCTCTAGCTGATAAAAATTTTAATGATCAATTAAAAAGAAACATCCGCGATCATAATAAACAATATCCAGATGATAAGCGAATTTATGCAAATGAAAAAAGAATGACTTCTAAGATTAAAGTAAAGGATATTTCTGTCAAGTTCAGCAAACTCTCATTTGTCTATCAGATCAATGAGCATATTAAATTTGATGAAATACTTCAAATTATTCTGGATGTAAATGAAATTACTCAAGAAAGCCCAATGGGCAGTGAAACTGAAGAAGATGCATAATTTTAATCCAAATGTATTGATTCATTTTTTTTGACATAAAATTGACATCAATTGTTGATAATTATACCAATTAACCTAAGATTAACATGTCTTCTAGCAAAAAATTTAATATTTATGATTGTAAATCAAAATCGAATGATGGAAGTCCCTTTTGGGCAAGACCAAATATGGATTGTATAATACATAATCGCTATCTCAAATGGACCCATACACCTGATCTATTAATTAGTAATAAAATGATGTCAATAGAGGAATATTTTGATGCCATTGGTCCAAAGCCAGCAATATCACGAAGGCCAGAACCATATACCTTTCATAATGGTTGCGGCATACATATGATAGAACTAAACGATACAATGGGTAGAATTGTTATTGCTGGAATTCGACATAGTTTAGTTGCATCATGTCATGATCCAAGCATTTGTAACGAAACTACTAATTGCCAATGCTTTAATACTCATTTTGAAAAATGGGTATTAAATGAATTTAGATCTGGTAAACCATATGATAATATGGATTCTAATGTATTTCCACAAGAAGGATTAGATCGTACAATATTCCGACTATTAACTTTTACACAATCTATTGGTAATTGTTATTTATTTGATCGTATATCGTTCCGTCAAGAATATAGTAAATATGTTAGTGCTCATAAGGCTCATATCAATTCTCGCTTGATTGAAAAAATTCAAAAAAATGATTCAGATCGTATTGCCAAACTTGAATTAGAAATCGAGCAACTCAAAAGTGAAAAAAATAAAGAAATAGAATCACTAACATCTCAAATAAAAAATCTAGAAAATAAAAATCAACTTCTTCAAAATCAAATCACTAATGACAATTACAAAATTAATTTGATTCAATCTAAGTTAGATGCTATTGAACGTAAATATACGCCAGAGTTAATTGAATACAACTATGAAGAAATTAGTGCTCGATTAGATCCAATCAGATCTGAGTTGAAAATGGCGCAACGTATATTTGCTAGAATTATTCGTACACATTACGAAGCCCCTCTTGCGATTTCCGTTTTACCTGCAAAATGCGCTTAAGGATAAATGAATGTGCATATTTTTTTTATAAAAAAACAAAGGGGCTCTTCATAAGAACAAAATTTATCACTCTTTAGTGAAGGTTTCGAAGACGCATCACAAGTTGAATGTCCGATGGTTTGATCGTCACACGCTTGGCATGAATCGCACATCGATTTGCATCATTGAACATATTCGTGAGAAATGCTTCAGTAGCTTCTTGCAATGCCAAGAGAGCTGTTGTTTGAACTCTCAGATCTACTTTGTAGTCTTGAACTATCTCACGAACAAGTCGTTGAAACGGAAGCTTTCGAATTAGAAGGTTAGTCGTTTTTTGAAATTTACGTATCTCACGCAAAGCAACAACTCCTGGTCGATAACGATGTGGTTTCTTCATTCCTCCCAAATAGCTTGTAGCCTTGATAGAGAACTGTTTGCGCAGGGTCTTCCCTTGCATCTTTTTGTGGTTTACTTGATTTGTGCGAGCCATTATTCTAGTTTAGAGAGCCTTTGTACATTATAAAATAAATGTAATCAATTTTGCTATACCCATTATGATATTCCTGCTGTGAGTGTTTATTTTATCCATAAGTAAACCTGAGGCTTAGGAGAGTCTAATTGATAGCAAAATCAAAGAAGAATATGTATAAATTGACCTCAAAATTGACAGATATAATTAATAACTATACCAAAGCAACAATAAAAAAATGCCATTCGATAATAATCAACCAGAGGCCATCAATCAAATGATTGAATTTGGCACTAAATTGATTGATTCAAATATCAAATTTGATTTGTATGTAAATGAAATGATTAAAAATTTCTTTCCAGAAGCAAATATTGATATTGTTAAAATAATGCTCGAATGGGCTAAATATCCAACTCTTCGTATGATTACATTGGATAATCTTAAAGAAATTGAAATTAATGAGCGTACTACTAAATTTAAAAAACAAGTGAAAAATACTATCGTATCCCAAGATCAGTATAATAAATTTAATGCTATAATAGAAAATATTAAGGGAAGTCACGTATTTGGAAATGCAAATAATTCAAAACTTCAAAATTATAAAGAGATTAAATGTTGGAATGATATTTTTGATACCATCTCATTGTATGAAAGATTCCCATCATATATTGGATTTAGCTATGATAATCAAACGTTTGCAAATGCTGAAAATATCATTTCTTATGTTAATTTTACAGAAATTATTAAATCAATATGGATATCCAATATTAATCATATCCAATCAAAAAATGATAAATTTGAACAATTTGTAGAAAAATTTGATAAAGAAGTAGAATCATTAACATCTAAAATCAATGATTTAGAACGTGAGAATGAGCTTCAAAGTGAAGGATGTGCTATTGATTGCTATAATAATAAATTAATAAATGATAAATTTGAAGATTCGTTACATAAAATGAGAATTGATCAACACGATTTCCGAGAAGAAGTGCAATTATTAAAATGTCATATAGTGAATTTAATAAATAAACTTAATAAAGAATGCGTTATTAGTTGCAATAATAAATTTGAACAATCTTTAGAAAAATTAACAACTGTTAATGATGATTTGCGCGAACAAGTACAATTACTAACATTTCAAATAAAAAATTTAGAAGATAAAAATCAATTTCTTCAAGATCAAATTGTTAGCGATACCCGTAAAATTAATTTGATTCAATCTAAGTTGGGCGAGTTTGAACGTAAATATACTCCAGAGTTAATTAGTTACGATTACAATGTAATTAAAGCTCGACTCGATCCAATTAGATCTGAATTAAAAATGGCACAACGTATATTTGCCAAAATTATTCATAAAAATTACTAAGCCATTCCAATTTACCTGCAAAATGTACCTGAGTCTAAATGAACGTGCATATTTTTTTTGTTTAAAATTGACATCAATGGTTGATAATTATATCAATCAACAAACAAAATGTCATTCAATAATACTCAATCGGATACAATCAATAAAATGATTGAATTTGGTACCAAAATAATTGATTCTAATCTAGAATTTGACATCTACTTAAAAGAAATGATCCATAGATTCTTTCCGGGAGCAAATATTGATATTATTACAAAGATGCTTGAATGGGCTAAATATCCAACTCTTTGTATGATTACATTAGATAATCTTAAAGACATGGAAATTAATGAGCGTACTACTAAATTTAAAAAACAAGTGAAGGATACTATTGTATCACAGGATCAATATAATGCTTTTAATAATATGATTGAACTAATTCGTGGGTGTTCAACATTTGGATATTATAAATATTCAAATGTGTCAGTATGGGAAATCAATAACCAACCAATGCTATCTTGGAATAATATTACCATATTTATACAAGATAATCGCGCTGGCTTTGGTCCAAATCAACACAATATGTTTATGATTGCCGAAAATATAATTTCTCATATTAAATTTACAGAAACTATTCGATCAATATGGATGAATAATAACAATCGTATTCAATCAAGAAATGAAAAATTTGAACAATCATTAGAAAACCTAACAATGATTAATGATGAATTATGTAAACAAGTGCAATCATTAACATCTCAAATAAAAA
>JACCDQ012180616.1_pt1 | contig 74231 bp, 73 predicted proteins | sample 7446031 | NCBI WGS metagenome assembly JACCDQ01 (sample SAMN15323442, study PRJNA562643) | freshwater metagenome | isolation source: river surface water | place: USA:Blue River Watershed | collected 2017-08-17
ACAGCATGCTGAACCAGGAGTTCTCCGGGGTGACCGTCATCAACGGCATCGGAAAGATCGGCAGCCAAGGGACCCTCAGTGACCGCAGCAATGCCAACCCGATGCGGTACATCGAGAAACTCACCAAGGCCTGGAAGGCCAGCTGCGGCAAGCCCAGCGGCAACAGCTTCCTGCACACCGGTGAGGAAGATTTCCCCAACCAGGACACGGTCATCACCGAGACGGGTCGTCTGTTGGAGGAGAACGCGGTCGTCAACAACCCGCTCTTCACGGCGCTGCACCGGGTGGGCTGCCAGACCTATGGCCGCTTCACGCTGGGCCATCTGCGAATGCTCGATCCTCACCTGGACCACAAGCTGCGGATGATGCCCCTGGAGCCCCACGAGATGAGCACCATTCACTCGGTGGGCTCCAGCGAGTACTGGCACGTGAACACGCCCGAGTCCCACCTGGCGACGATGATCGTCAACGTCGTGCCCAGCTACATGCTGGAAGTGACACTCCAGCAGGTGTTCTTCGAGTTCGTCTCGGGGGCCTATGGGCGCGACACTTTCATCTACCACAAGGCCAAGAGCCTGGTCAACGATGGACAGAACCTCGCGCCGGCGCTGGAGATCATGAAGAGTCGTTTCTTGAGCGAGGCCGTGCCGCTGCTGACCATGGGCGGTCAGTACGGCATCAAGATCAGCGTCTACGCTGACACGATGGGCGAGTGGACCCTGGACGTGGGCTACTCCACCGGTCCTAGCATCCGCTTCGTTCACGCCGGGTTTGCCGACTCTGTGGTCACGCCCATGATGACCTATAATCCGGCGGTGGCCTCGGGCATTTCGATGATGGCCAACACCCTGGGCCGAGGCATCGGCTCGGTGAATGACATCCAGCACATTTATTAAGCAGGAGAAATCCATGGAAAAGATCAACAAGCTGTACGAGGCTTGCCTTCGGGCGGCCTTCATGTGCACCAACGCCTCTGGTCTGATCAGTACGGACAACATCGGCGGCGGCGGCACGATGCCGATCACGGTGGGGGGTAAGCGACTCGTGATGAGCCACGGGTTCACGGACGACAAGACCCAGGTCTTGTTCCATCCGATCGTGCCGAACTCCACCACGACGGTGGATCCGGTCATTGAGAAATGGAAGATGGGCCTGACGCTGAGGATCCATTCTCTCATCAGTGACGGCATCACCGGCTTGCTGCTGTTGGCGGCCAACACGGCCCTGCACTCCAAGATGACCATGGATGAGATCGAACTCATCAGTGGTCTGGCTGACGTCGACGAGAACACGATCAAGGCCTGGGACGCCATCGTGAACGAATGCTCTCCCGGGGAGAAGCGCTCCCTGATGAGCGTGTACGTCAAGCGCAGCGCTCGCATCGGCGGCAGCACCTTCTACAACGGCTGGTTCCCCTCCTTCCCGGCCTACACCGAACTGGTCCGGCTGATCGACGAGATCCGGGCCGAACACGACCAAAAGGTCACCAAGAACAAGGTGCCGCGAGAAGTCTACGGCGTGAAGCTGCGCAACAAGGACCGTGACCTGCTGCGCCAAGCATGGAACACGCTGCTGCCCGACGTGGGTGACGAGTCGGCCTACTGCGAGGGCAGCCGAGAGCCGATCGGCTCGCTCTTTCACGTCATCATCAAGGGGGTGACGAAGATCTTCGCGGTGATCAACCGCGTCTTGCTGGTGGCGGAGAAGTACCTGGGGGACCGGCTGGGCTCTAAGCCCATCGACCTCAGTGTGTTCTCGGCAGCAGACGAGATGAGCTCGCTCGAGAACGAGATCCGCGCCTATGGAAAGGTGGCAGCGCCTGTCCAGGGCGGTCACCCGCCTGCGCATGGCCAGCAGCCGTTCAATCCGGTGCCACACCAGGCTGCACCCATGGTCAACCAAGCCCCCACGGTCAGGGCACCTGGCGAGGCCGTGAACGCGGCCGACTTCCTGAGAGGGATTCAGTCGGCACAGCAGCCCGTGCATTCGGGACAGCCCCACCCCCACATGGCCGGCGGCTACCCCGCAGCACATCCGGCGCCGGGCCACGGCTATCCGGCTCCGGCTCATGGCTACCCTCAACCGGTCCAGGGTTACCCCCAGCCCGTTCATGGCTATCCCCACCCGATTCAGATGCAGCAGGGTCCGGCGTTCATGAATGCGCTGCAGCCGGTGCAACCGGTGCAGCCCATGACCGGCTACGGCTACCCAGCTCCGGCCCAGGGTCACCCCCAGTACGCCCCGCAAGGACCAGCGTTCATGAGTGCGCTGCAGCCGGCTCAGCCGGTGCAGCCCATGCCCGGCTACGGCTACCCCGCGCCGGTCCAAGGAAACCCGATGTATCCCGGTTGGTCCCGGTAAGTCGGACCTGAGGACGGCATAAATCCGTGACTCTTCCCCTTTTTACGGGGGAAGAGTAACGGACTTATTTTTTCACGAAATGGAACCCGTGGTCCGCCATTGTTGCTCGATGATTCCGAGTATCCTTTCGTCCGGAACAAGGAGGAAGGTCTTCTTTTCATCGAATTCGGTAGGACTGCTCATGTCGTTCAGACGCATGATGATCCAGTGAAAGTAGGAGGGGATGCCGACCGTGTTGAGGAAGCCGTAAAAGTCCCCGCGGTAGACAGCCGTCTTACTCAGGTCTACGGCCATGGTTCGGGTGGCCTCCGATACCCTCAGGTAAGGAATGTGTGCTTCCATCAGGGCTCGGAAGTCCGGGTCGTAGTAGACCTCGGGACCCGGGTCCCTCATCATCAGGTCGATTTTCATGGCCTTGAAGCTCCCTAGGTGAATAAAAAGAGGGGCACATATAATCTACTAGGTATCAATGGAAAAAGGAGAACAGAAGTGAGATCAAAAAGCGAAAGACTGGCGGGACCTCCCGAGTTTGAAACCCAGATACCTCCTGAGCTGCTGGGCACTGCATGTTTGTCTCCCTTTGCGGAGCAATCGTCCTCTAGCCGGATGCAGATGTTCGGCTCTCACGTGGCTCAGATGGGTGTGCCCATCACGGGTGATGTTCGTCAGATTCAGTCGGGCATGGAGCGGCAGGCCGCCAAGTTCACGTTTGCCGCTCGCATGCCCTGCGACGCTGTGATCTTGGCCGTCATCCCCTTCTACGAGGTGGGTGCGGGAAGCATGGGCAATGAGGTCATCCGCAGTCCGGGGAAGCTGGTGATTTACGAGAATGCCGACACCCATGAGATCGACTGTCTGAAGATCAAGCCCGTGGTGAGTCATCACCAGTACCTGGGTTACACGCTGCGTGAGACCGAAGCTTCCGCACTCCTGAGACCTCAATCTCGGGTCAGTAAAGGGACCGTCTTTGCAGACAGCCCGGCCGTGGACGCCAATGGCGACTGGCGCTATGGGCTCAATACCAACATGGCGTACATGACCGTGCCCGCAGTGAGTGAGGACGGCGTGGTGGTCAGAAAGGGGTTTCTCGAGCGCATGGGGATGGACTACATCATCACCCGCGTGATCCAGATCCCTCGTGGCGCCACTGCGGTCAACCTCTACGGTGACGGCAATCGCTACCGACCCTTTCCGAGTCTGGGTCAGGCGGTCCGAGGTGACCGCCTGCTCCTGGCTTATCGGGGCAGGGAAGACGTCAACGCCCACGTGGAATCCATCCACCAGCGCAGCGAGAGGATGCGCCGGATGGTTGACCCGTTCTACGATCAGCGCCACTACGCACCGATGCCCGGAGGCACGGTGATCAACATTCGCGTCGATCGTGACCCCACGGATCCGGTGGATCAGGTTGAACACCAACAACCTCTTCACTATGACGCGGCGGGCAGGCGCTACTACCAGACCATCCTGGACTGGTACCGCAAGAACAAGGGGCGGGTCATCAGTCAGCGCCTCAACACCGAGATCGAGGCCGCGCTGGCCATTGTGGGTTCCGGCAAAGAAAGGATCCACTACCTCTACAAGAACGTGCCCCTGGACGGTATGCGCATCGAGATCACGATACGCTACACCATCTTGCCTGCGATCGGGCACAAGCTCACGGACACTCACGGTGGCAAGGGGGTCATCACCGCCATCTGGGACGATGAGCGCATGCCTCGGGACTGTTTCGGTCGGGTCGCTGACATGATCCAGGATCCGAACGGCACGTTCAACCGCATGATTCCGGGTCGAAAGCACGAGCAGTACATGTGCGACACCCTGGATCAGATGCGGTGGCGCATCTGCTCGAAGCTGGGGATCGAAGAAGGAACCAAGCGTCAGAGCGCAAAGAGGAAGTACCGGGAAATCGAGCAGTCCTCTCCTGAGCGCATCCAGGAGTGTCTCAAGGAGATCACGGATATCTACGAGGTCATGAGTCCGATCCAGGCCGGGTGGATCCGAGAATGGTTGGCCTTGGGTCATCTGCCCGATGGGAGTCGTCCTCAGGAAGACTTGCTGCTGGCCATTGTGGAGAACAGAGCCACGCTGTACTTCCCCCATGACAACCGCCGGCACATGCCCGACATCATTCGCATGATTCGCGACAGCCCCTACCGGCCCATTCGCGACCGTGTGACTTATGTGCCCACGCCCACCAGCGGTCCTGTACTCACCATGCGACCCATTCGCATCGCGCCGGTCTACATCATCATGCTGGACAAGATAGCTCACGACTGGTCAGCATGCAACCTCTCCCCGATGGGTCATCACGGTGTCCCCACCCAGCTCTCGGAATACATGAAGTACCGCGAGCCGGCAAGAATCCAGGGTGTGCGCTGCTGGGGCGAGGCGGAAATGCGACTGCTGGCGGGCTACTGTCCTGATGTGGTGATTGCTGAAATCATGGACCGCAATGGAAACCCCGACACGGCAAGGAAGATGGGGGAAGTGATCCTGAGACACCCCACGCCAACGGGGGCTGAGACCCTCATTGACCGACGGGAGTCCCCCTTTGGACAAATGAGGCCTCTGGCCATGATCCGGCACATCTTCGAGTGCATCGGCTTCAGTTGGACCTATCGCCCCTATCAGCCCCAATGGAAAAAGGAGAACAAACAATGACGGCCGCCGTGATTCGCGTCAGTGCATCCAAGCTCAATCAGCATGACCCCCAGACCCTGTGGGGTCGATTGAGCGGCGTCATCGACCTGGCCTTCGATGACGGTGAGGTGGTGCGAACCACCGGCGAGGCCACGCTGGTGTCGATGTACGCCTGGGGACTCATTCGTGAGAACCCGGTGATTGGACTGGTGTCCAGGTACCACATCTGCTCGATGACGGATGGTCGCTCCATCCGTCCCGACACCATCCGAGATCTGCTGGCGCGGGTGAGGACGGATCTGCTGGATCGACTTCGGTCGGACATCCGAGAAGATCATCCTCTGCCCTACATGCACAACTTTCACAAGCTCAGCGACTACGTGCACAAGCGGTGTATGGACCTTCACGGGTACGCCTACAACGACATGAGCACAATGGTGCCCGAGTTTGTGACCAGCCTTGACGCGGAGGACATGCTCGAGATCTACGATCACCCGGATGTGGTCCATGCCAGGAGTGTGGCGACACACGACTCGGCCGGCCTCAAGCTGGTCAACGACGCGGTGCGCTACGCGCTGATGAAGTGTCCCACCATGGACAACAATTCAGCCGCACTGGCTGTTCGAAGCGGAGCAGCCAAGCGAGAGCAAGCTGTTCAGTGTCTGGGCTGGCGTGGCTATCTGACGGACGTGGATGGCTCCATCGTGGACACACCGATCTGCCGTGGCTTCTTCGAGGGTCTGAGTACGGTCGGCCAAATCCTCAAGGAGTCTCGAAGCGCGGCCAAGAGCTTGCGCATGGCCAAGGATGACCTCCAGAACACGGAGTACTCCAGCCGCCGACTCCAGTTGCTGGCCATGAGCGTGCGTCGCCTCCACCAGGGTGACTGCTGGGCAGGACATGACATCCGTGACCGCAAGCAGTACTTGGAATGGCCAGAAGTCCGGCCCGAGCGATCGGCCGGTGGGACTCGGCGCATCCGCTCTGACCTGGACGTACTGGCGGGCAAGTACTACCTCGATGAGGAGGCGGGACAACTCAAGGTCATTCGTCCGTGGGACAAGTTTCTCCTCGGTCGCCGCAACCTGCGCATCCGCTCAGTCCTGGCCTGCCGTCACCGCGACCCGGCCGGATTCTGCGAGACGTGCTTTGGTCGCGGGTTCTACGGCACGAACTACCTCGACAATCCTGGTCACAAGTCGGTGGCGGAGATCATGGAGAAGGCCAGTCAGCGCGTCCTCTCCAACAAGCACTACGAGGGAAGTGCCGTGGTGGAGGTCGTGGAGCTGCCCAGCTGGGTGAAGAAGTATATGATCCTCGATCCGGCCGGATGCAGCTACTACCTGATCCAGGACGAGGTTAAGGGAGCCGCGAAGTACGGGATCTCCATCAAGGAAAGCAATGCGCCGGACTTGACGGACCTGGACCTGGTGCAGGATCCCCGCAGCATGAACATTCGCCGGATTTCCAAGATCCCGAATTTCACCTTGGAGATCGAGACGGGCGACGGCATGAAGATCACGCAAGTGATCGACTGCACCATGATGGGTCGCATCCCCAGCTTCAACGGCAACTTCCTGCAATACATCCGCTCGAAGAAAGGAATGGAGCCCAGGGGGGACGGCACTTTGTACATCAGTCTGGACGAGTGGGATTACAGCCAGGCCTTCCTGTCGCTGCCCATGCGTCAGTACTCCATGGCCGAGCACGCCAAGGAGATCGCCCATCTGATCGAGTCCAGCAGCGAGGAGAGCGAGAACCGGGCCATGAGTGATCCCATGGTGGAAATCGTGGGATTCTCCGACAAGGTCAACGAGCAGCTCGAGGTGGCCATGGGACTGCTCGAGATCATCTTCTGGGCATGCTCTGTGGTGGACCCGGGTGAGGGCGACCACACCATGCCCAAGCCCTGGACGACTCGCGCACTCGGCGTCGCTCGAGTGATGATTGCTGAGCGCTCGGCCTCCCCGACGCTTGCGTTCGAGGGCCTGATCGGAAACCTCCTCACACCCGACACGTTCATCCCGAAGCCGGGTGGACGGCACGATCATCCGTTCGATGCCTTCATCTGCCCTCAGGAGGTATACGAACTCGAACGCGCTCGGGGCCGCGCTATGTGAAGGGGAAGGGTGACCTCAATCGTCAAGGGAAAGGGCCTTCGGGCCCTTTCTTTTTTACCCTGTCAAAAAAAAAGGATTAGTTCTTAATTGGGGGAAGATTATGAGCTAGAAAGGGCCGTCTTTCAAATGAATCCTCTCTTTACTGTATACCTAAGAAGTCACCACTTCCTGGTCAGGACCACGGAGGTGAGAGCCAAGGTCCTATGCCGGGAGTTCTGCCGCAGGTTCATCCATGAGAAACTGGCGCCCTCTCAAGGGACACTGATCAAAGTCAAGGGCGACACCTTCGCCGCCGCGGATCTGCCCAGAGTGCATTGGCGGTTTCACATCAACGTCTGGCAAGAGTTTCTCGACTACCTCAAGGGTCAGGGCATCAACGAGTCCATCTACCAGATCTTCAGGGAGCCTGACACGACTCCTGTCGTGGAAGAGTTCCAGGTCAAGCAGGCGTACACCCCCAGAGATTATCAGGTCCCCTACATCGCCTACCTGTCCAAGAAGGACGGCACGCCCTCGCGACTCATTGGTCTGCAGCCTGGTGACGGCAAGGGTATCATCTCCATGTTCGCCATGCAGGCCCACCAGAGCCGGACCCTCATCTCGGTGCTGCCGATGTACATGGGCAAATGGAAGGACGAGCTCATCGAGAAGATGCACCTCACTGAGCAAGACATCTGTTTGATCAGTGGGGAGGGTAAGCTCCTGAAACTACTCGCAGCCAGAGAGCAGGAGCTCCAAGGGGGGCCGAGGATCCCCAAGGTCATCATCATCAGCAACCGAACCTGGGGACTCTGGCTGGACCTCTACATGAAGGAGGGGGAGGCCATTCGTCAGAAGGGCTATCCTTGCACGCCAGACAACTTCCTGGGCTATCTGGGTGTGGGGCTGAAGATTGTGGACGAGGTCCACCAGCACTTCCATTCGCACTTTCTGACTGACCTGCATACCCACGGGCCCATTTGCATCAACTTGTCTGCGACGCTCATCAGCAAGGACAAGTTCCTGATGCGGATGTACGAAGTGATGTTCCCGGTTGATTGGAGAATTGCCAACCGGGAGATCTCCAAGTACGTGAACCTGTTGGCCTTGCACTACCGAATGGCCCGACCGGACCAGGTTCGCTACAACGAGCGCGGCAGCAGCATGTACTCCCACAACGCCTTCGAAGAGTACCTGATGAAGAACAAGAAGGCACTGGGCAACTACGTCAGGATGATCAAGGAGTGGGTCGACAAGACCTACGTGAACCACCCCCGGCCCAAGAAGAGGTGCATCGTCTTTGTCAGAAGGGTGGACTTTGCTGAGCTGTGTTCGGCCAAATTCAAGGAGCTCTATCCTGAGCTGAACATCGGCGTTTTCGCAGCAGACTACCCCATCGAGAACCTCATGGGGAGCGACACCTGCTTCACTACGCTGGGAAGCGCAGGAACGGCCAGAGACATCCCCGATCTGGTTGCTGTGATCATGACTCAAGCTGTGGGCAGCTGGCAGAGTAACATTCAGGCTGTCGGCCGGCTGCGTCGACTGGCTGACAATCCGGATGTGAACTTCGTCTACTTCGTGTGCGATGACATCCCGGCCCATCTGGCCTACCACAAGGAGAAGAGGCTACTCTTTGCAGACCGAGCCAAAGCTCACTGGGACGAGTATCATTCAGAGCCTATCTGAAGACATGCATACTGGGAGGGCAGTCGCCCTCCCAGTATGCCTCGTATTCGATTCCAGATTTCTACAGTCACATATCAACAAGGTGAATCGGAGACAATCTCGTCAAGCCGATTCACCAAAGGGCAGTGCCCAAGGAGTATCTACTATGTCGAACAATAACGCCGGCGCCCAGCCTCATGTGATCGTCTGCAACGCTTTCAGCTTCAACATGATCCAGGGCGGCCTCTCGGCCAGCCTCACCATGGAGCCCGTCATGCCGGAGATGGTCGAGGCCATGCTCGGGGAAAATTGGTCCTCCGCCATTGGCCACGTTGACTTGGCCGCCGTTGCCTCGGCCACGGCCGGGATCGCGATCCCGACCAACCGGACGACCGTCTCCATGGGCGCTGGCATCCACCGGCTGCTGATCTGTCAGTACCAAGGCCCGCGGCTCCCTGAGGGAGCCAAAGAGCTCCCGGAGGGAGCCAGTGTCTCCTGGTTGGCGGTCAAGGTCATGGTCGCCTGACCATGACCCAGGCAGGGCTCTTCGGAGCCCTGCTAAAAGAGAACCCCTGCCGGGTTTCTTTTTTTTTTCTTTTTTCAGCAGACATAAAAAAGCCCACTTACCCATTGCAGGTAAGTGGGCGCAAACTCACTGGGAGATCTAGGAGAAGAGAGACCAATGACGGGAAGAACTCTCACCTTATTGGTCCCGCCCAATCAATTATTATTCGATGGTCACATGCCGGTTAGCGGTTGAAGGAGCCGCAATGTTTCTGTCACACAAGACGCAAACGCTGGCGGTAGCCAAAGCACTGCACTGCTCGTAGTCGTGACTCACGACAAAGATCTGGGGGAACTGTCCGCGCTCACTCAAGTCGTGGATGAGCCGGATGAAGCTCACTCGGTGATGCTGGTCCATGGCAGAGCCCAGCTCGTCAAGAATGAGTGCGCTTTGGCTGTGTCCGAGGTAGCCTAGGGCCACGATCTTGAAGGCCAGGTCCATGATCTCGATCATGCCCTTGGAACCCTCTTTGACGTCCTTGAGTGGTTTGGACGCGCCCTCGACTTTGACAGGGAAGAGGTAATCCAGCTCCACCTCACCTGAGTTACTGAGCTCACAGGGCAGGATCTTCATCTCGTAGTTCCAGACACTGGAGATGACAGAGTTCATTCTCGAAGTCATCTGGCGAATGAAACCAAAGAGGCTGCGGGCAATGAGTCCTTCTGAGGGTGAGAGGGACTTCACGAGAAGATCCGCCGCTTGCTCCTCCTGCTCCATGGTAAGGATGGTCTGCTCGATGTGGGTGATGACGCTTTGCTGCTGCCTGGCTTTGAAGAGTGCGTCTTCTTTGGCCGCCAGAAGAGACTGGGCTTTTTGGAGAACCGCGTTAAACGACTCTCTTCTGACTTGCTCCATATGGTCATCTCGACTGCGGCAGAGCTGCGCGTACTCCCCATCGAGTTGAGCCTTAAGTCTGTTCAGCTGCTGGTGACTGGAGAGGAGGCTTCGGTAATGATCAATGCGCCTACCCAGGAGAGACTGCCTTGCTGTGTAGTGCTGGTACTGGGCTTGAAAGTTCTCGAGCTCTTTCTTGAACCGCTGGAAGCCTTCCCCTCCGACTCCGCGCAGACGGATCATGATGGCCGCTTTTTCATCGATCTGCGCTCGGTAGTCACTGAGTGTGACACGGGACTGAAGATCCATGCGAACACGCTCGACCCAGGAGACAGCTTGAGTCGGATCCTCGCGCAAAATGGAGGAGGTCATCAGGGCGTCCCAGTGGGGTTTGAGCGCGCTCATTGAGCGCATGCACGTCACAACCGACCTCCAGCACTGCTCGTACTGAGCGCAGCGCTCAAGGTAGTCTTCCACCTCGCGGATGCTCTTCTCCTTGAGCCGGGTGAGCTCTTCTTCGGTTTTGGTCAGCGTGGCTTCCAGTTGGGTGGCTTGCTCGGCGGTGAGCTCCAACATCAGGTTGTGTCCACAAGAGGGACAGGTCTGCTTCGGATTGGCCAGGTGCTCTCGGTGATGTTTGAGCATCTGACGCTTCTTGATCAGCAGCTCCGTCATGGCGCTCTCATGCCCCTTGAGGTTGATGAGTTTCCTGCGATAATCATCCCTCATGACAGAGCTGTACTTCCCATCTGGATTGGGGGGAAGCTCCTGAAGGTGATAGATCAGGCTGTCAAATCCGCCCTGGAGCTGGGAGAGTGCTTGGAGGTAGTGCTCCTCCTGCTCGTAGACAAGATCGGGGAAATTCAGTCGCTGCAAAAGCCGCTCGCTTTTTCCCGTGAGCTCGGCGATATCCTGGCTGAGCTGCTGGGCGCTGTACTGGTCGGCGAGCTTCATGTCGTACGCACCCTCCTCTCGCTTGACCAGCTCTTGATGGGTCTGCTCTAGAAGAGCGCGATTGGAGGACTCCTCCAGTCGGAGTCGATCGATGATGGCTTGCAGCTGCTCGCAGCTGTAGTTACCGCACTGATGGAGGGAGAGCTCTTGCTGGATGACACGCTCGATGCGTTTGGAGAAATAAGGCAGAGACTGAATGGCGCTCTGACCCTGCTCAATGGCTCGGGGGTCAACCGGAATGCGTCGCTCGATGAGATGAGTGACATCTTCATGGAGCGAGCTGACCGATTCGATCAGCGCCTCTCTCTGCGCATCACTCAGGCGCTTTTCCATCTCAGCCGCGAGGGACTGGCGCTGGAGCTTGAGCGCGCCCTGGATATCGCGGTGCCTTTCCCTGGCCTTATTGAAGAGACTCAGGGCGTAGGTGTGGTCGGTTGCGCACATCTCGATCATCCATTCCCTGCGCCTGGGCGCGCTCATGGCGTGAAAGCGCTCCTCTCCGAGCATCATACGCTGCACCATGGGCGTGAGTCCAAAATGCTCTTCGACCAGATTCTTCTGAATAGCTGCCACACCCCAGTCGTTGAGGACCTCGCCGTCGACTTCAAAGTAGTACTTTGCGGCAGGATGAAAGACGGCCTTGAGCAGATAGCTGCGACCATTGTGCGTCAAGCGGTGCGTCTTGGATCCCGTCTTATCAAAGAGGGTCGGGGGAGGGACGAGTTGAACCAGTTGAAGCAGCAGGCTTGACTTTCCGCTTCCGTTGGTACCCAGGATGACCTGAACCGGATTGTCCAAAGCGATGGAAAAATATTGGGTCCGGTTGAGGAGGAAACGTGAGTATCCAATGAGTTCCAGTGATTGGTGAATCATGATGTTATTGTCTCACAGCGCAGTATTGGGCACAGCTCCGCAGTGCTGGGAGCCTTCATTGTAATACCGAGGGTTGATGAAAAATGCAAGAAGATAGCAGCCTAGGAAGTTTTGCTCCCTTGAGGGAGCCGACAATTTCCAAGTTCCACTTCTACAACTACGGCTTCGTAGCTCAAAATAAAAAGCTCAAAGAGAAAGTCATCGAAGTCTATCCGACGGAAGATGCCCCTTTCACGGACGGAGAAATCTACGTCCAACGCATCGAAGAAGAGGCCAAGGGAAAGGACGCGACCAAAGCGGAATACGCCACCAAGGTCACCTCGGGCACCACGATTCCTGCCACCTGGCTTCGCTTGGGCAACGATAACCGGCTCACTGCTCCTGACGTGAGGCGGGGAGAAGCGGTCGTTCTCTACCAGTTCGGAGACAGCATGACGCTGTTTTGGACGACGGTTCGAGACGACCATCGCCTCAGGAAGCTGGAGACTGCGGTCTATGGCTGGAGTGCGACTCGCGATGAGTCAGCCGGCGTCTCCCCCGAGACCCTCTACTACTTGGAGGTGAGTACCCATCGAAAAGTGGTCACCTTCCACACCAGTAAAGCCGATGGCGAGCCCTTTTCTTACGACGTTCAGATCAATACCAAGGAGGGCAGGGTCTTGATCCAGGATGATGCGGGCAACTCCATTGAGCTCGACAGTGCCGAGGCGCGGATCCAGCTGATCAACAATCACGGATCTCACTGGGACATGCACAAGACCAACCTGACGTACACCATCCCCGAGACGGTCCTAGGCAAATGCAAGGACTTCACTGTCCAGGCCGAGAACAACATCACCCTCAACGCGGGATCGACTTTCTCTGCGGTGGGCACGGGCGAGGCCAGCATGGCCTCCAGTGGGGGCGCCACGGTCAAGGGCGCCAGTGCCAATTTGCTGGGCAGTCGTTCTGCACGCGTGGCCTCGCCCGCCACCAGCGTCACTTAAAAGGAGTCACTCATGGCCAGACGCGCTGTTTTACTCGGAGACACCAGCGATCATGGCGGGACCATGATCTCGGCATCAGCCAGTTTCAAGATCAACGGACGGGCCGTTTGCTTGGACGGGGATCTTCACGCTTGCCCCAAGAAAAAGCACAAGATCACGCCCGTGTCCGCGACGGGATCGGCCACGTGCAACGGTCGGCGAATCGTGGTCACTGGCGACAAGGCAGCCTGTGGGTGCTCTGTCATCGGCACGGGCACGGCCATCATCGGAAAGGCATAGGGCCAGGAGGGGCATCCCCTCCTGGCCTTTATGCTGAGGTGTTCACCCCCTCAGTAATCCCGACCCAGTTGAAGGAAGTGGGCTTGCGGAACACGCCGGCCTTCTACCGTTTGTACCGATCGGTCGATGGAGTAGGCGGTGTGAGGATCGATGGTCGACGACACCCTCTTTTGGTGCAGAACTCGTGGGACGTAGAGTCGCCACTGCGTTGCGGGAAGATGATCAGGATTGACGCCGCTGTACCAGTACTCCGCAAACGTGCCGTCCTCGAACAGGAGAGGGTAGATCGGCTCCACCGGGGTTTCGTAGACGCCTTCGAGTCCCACCCGGCGCACACCGTGGGTGTCCATGAACAGCTCAGGACAGTCCACCACCACAGCGAACGTCTGAGTGAGCTGCATCAGACGCTTGACGACCTCATTGCTGAAGACCTGATCGACACTCACCTGTGTGGCGTTCTTTGGGGTCACGGCCAGATTCAAGCTAGAGAGGTCGAGCTTCTCCCAAGCAGCCACCACCTGCTCCAAAATGCCCATGGGCTTGAGCTGAATGCGCCACTGATCCTCGCTCACCCGGTGAACGAAGGGGCTGGAGAGTCCCACGATTTTTCCACAGATGACAAAGAAGACGCTCGCCGAGGTGAGTCGAAGTCGAGTAGGACTCACCCTCACGATCAGGTCCTCGACCAGGGGTCGGTTGGGAGCATATTCCAGGATCTGAGTCGGGGAGAATCCCACCTGCTCGATGGGGGCCACTGACCACAGACTCAGGAGTCCGAGGGTATTCATCCTGGCTCTCAGTCGGGTCGCATTGGCCTCCTTGATCACCAGACCGGTCGCTCCATCGGTATCCGTGCGGTGGACGTATCCGCAGACGGTTGCCAGGACGTTGTGGTAGAGGATCTGGTAATCGTGATCGGCGTGGGTGAGGAGGCTGTCCCTCTTCTCTTCCGGCGTGGCCGAGACGCCGTACTTGGCGCTCCAGGGCGCCACGTGGAAGTTGGCCCTGAACGCGTCCATCCACACTGCGGTCTGCGTCTTGAACTGCATGGGGGTCGCCAGGGGCTGAAGGCTTCCGGGCGTCACCTTCAGAAGGGCATCAAAGAGCCGGTCACTCCAAACCCCGTAGGGGAGGATCTCCGAGAGCTCTACGAAAATAGGCGCATCTGAGGCCCCGGGGGAGAGCTTGAGGATGACCCTGCGGTACTTGGCTTGCAGGGTCTGAACTGAGCTGGTAAGGATCTCCGGGGAGGACGGGCTGAGTTTGACCCACCGTTGGTTCAGTCCTCGGGGGATCGCTTGAAATTCAATCAGGCTGTACATAGGCGCACTTCGTTTGAATGGGTGGATGTGGAGCCCGGGGGTCGAAAATGGTATAGCACCGCAAGAGTCACTCGGCTCTTTTCCTTACCTTGCGTTTTCAATGGCCGTCAAGTCAGTTTGTCTTGGCGCACCATCCGGACAGTACCCACTAGGAGCTTTTCTGCCATGGCCACCAGCTACGTTCTTGACCCTTCGGGCACCCTGAGCTCGAACCGAATTCGCGGCGAGAAGCACATTCTCACTGCTGCCAACGGGACGGATTATCATTTCATTGTCCCCCTGTTTGCCCCCTACTTTGAAGACTCCATGGTCATCAAGTTCACTGGGGTCGATCTGAGGGAGCGTCACCTCATCAAGGGCGTGGATTGGTTGCCCTGCTATCACTTCGTCGGCGCTTCCCGGGCGTGCGCCAAGCCCATCTTTGGCGGTGTCGAGTTTCTCGACAAGACACTTGCCGGCGTCGTGGAAATCGACGCCTACCAGACACTCGGTGGGACCTGGACGCTGGACGCCGTAGCGCTCCTGGAGGAGCTGATCAGCACGCTGGAGAACCCCAGGGTGGTCACCTGGGAGCAGGTGAGTGGGGCACCCACTGTCTTTCCTCCGGTGGACCACGAGTGGAATCTGGTCGACATGGTGGGCATGAAGGATGCGGTGGAGGCCATCGACCGGGTCGCGCTGGCCATCTCCCAGAAATCTTCCGGGGAGGATCCGACCGAAGACCCCTTCAAGGAGCGCATCTGGACCCGGGCCATGCTGGGCCTGGACAAGGTAAACAACTACCCGTTTGCCTCCGACGAGGAAACCGTCCAGGGCGATATCCGTGAGGCCTACACGAATCCCGTCGGCGTGAAGAGGGCCATCGCTTACCGGCTGGGGCAGCTGGAGCAGTCACTCAAAGGGTGGTTCAATGATGCTCACCCTGCCAATACCCGCGCGCGTGGGACGGTGACGGGACGAGCCATTCAGCCCACCACGCCCACCTCGGTCGACATGGTTCAAGACCCGAGCTTTCCTGGCATCTGGCCGGCGGTGGAAGACCGCAGCCTGAGGGCCCCGGCCAAGGGATGGTATCAAGTGCACTGCACGGGCGCCATCATGGTCAACCAGCTGGCCCAGCAACGCGTAACAGTGGGGGTGGGGTCGGCAAAAGACTCGGACTGGTACTCCAGCGGGAGGGGCTTCTTCACCCTGAGCACGATCGTCTACTACAACGAAGGTGATCCGATTCGTGTCGAGGCCTTGCTGGACTCTGGTACGCCCGTGCATCTGGATGCCACCGTGGTGGTGATCCGGGCCACGCTGAGCTGAGGAAGGCAGCATAGGTAGAGGGGACCCCAGGGTCCCCTCTACCCACTTATGTCCCTTCGGACAAAGCCTTCTCCACGGCCTCCACCACAGGCTCCTCCTTCTTTCTCATCTCTTCTGAGATCTTGACCATCTCCCTCACGATGTGGTGGGGGTAGTCCAGGATTTCAGTCAAGGAAAGATTGAAGTATTTTCCGACGCCTGATCGGGCAAACACCCTCAGAAACTCCAGCGTACCGGAGACTGAATACGTGTCTTCCCCGGGGTGAAGCTCCATGGAAGCAAAGGGCCGAGACTGCGACGGGTCTGTCCGCGTTGACTCGATCTGAGCCTGACCGATGTAGTCGAAGATACCAAAGGTCTGCTGATAGGCCTGACGCATGAGTCGACGCGAGGTGATCGGGTCGACTTGGGCAGTGTCTCGGATGGTGCGGCTGAGTACGCAGTCCTCGTCCAGATCGAGATCGAAGAAATCCCGGTCTAAGACGTGGCGCTCTACCTTCAGCGCTTGCGAATCTCCCGCACCTTCTGCCCGAGCAACGTGAAAAAAATGCTGACCACATCCAACGGGATCAGGCCCGGGAAGGCCGGCAGCTCCAGGGGCGAGGTGATTCGTCCACCGCACGCCGGGCAGTTGGCCGCATCGATGGCTGAGACCGTGACCGTGGTGTCTTCGATGTAGCGCTGAACCTCCTTCAGGAAGACGGCGCGGATGTCCTTGTCTTCGCTGAGGTTGGTGAGCACCTTCTCGATGGCATCGCGGTCCTGGATGACATGCTCACCGATCGTCATGGATTCGACGTAGTGGCCATAGAGCCGCATCATGCTCGCCCGGGCGTGGGTCTGCAGGTAGGCGTTGCGCTCTTCGACCTTCTGAGCCAGGACTTCACCATAAGACCGCTCGATGCCGTCGATCCAGGAAAATCCGCTGGTGATGTAGTTGAGCGCAGAGGGCACGGCCAGAGTCACCGTGATGCCCTCGGCCAGACGGATGCGCTCACTGCGGATGTGGGCGAACTCGTTCTGATAGGCCTTCAGGCTCTCGAGGGACATGGCGCCCTTGGCGCGGTTGGACATGTGCCGCTTCTGCGCTTCCGTGAACTTGCTGAAGTCCGTGATGTGGGTCTCGCCCAGCATCAGGCGGCCGCGCATGACGTGCTTGCACTTGTCGGGGTTGGCCACACAGGAACGGGTGAACTGCACGCCCGAGGGCCAGATGGCTTCAGCCAGGCGCAGGAACAGGCCGTCCAGGTCATGGGCAGAGATGAGCGAGCGCAGATCTGTGTCCGCTTTCAGCGCCAGCGAAGTCTCCTGGACGTGGGCCATCACCAGATCCAGGAGCGCCGACTTGATGTAGCTGGTGGTGTTGCCCCCGATGAGGCCGAATGTGTAGCGACCCAGCTCGACCTTGTCATCGGCCACCAGCTGGTTGAACTCGAGCAGCGTGTTCTCGCTGGGGCTGCGCAAGCGGATCCAGAAACCAGAAGCCCACAGGGGAACCGAGATGATCGTGCCGAGCTTGGCCTGGCTGCGCGCGGCCATGACGGCCTGATCCGGCGTGAGGGTGCGCTTCGGATCGAACGCGAGCTTCGGGGGACCGCCGGTGATGTAGCCCTGGGGCGTCGGATAGCCCTGGGCCCAGGCGCTGGCCGGGTTGCTGACCGTCTCGTTGAGTGCGTTGGCGTAGACGCGGGCGTTGGCCGAGGCCTCCAGGGTGGAGGCCCAGGTAGCTTCCTCGGCGCTGTCCGGACTCGGGGGCGGCGTGCCGTTGAGCAGCGTCTTGGTCAGCTCGTTGGGAGCGGGCGGAATGGCCAGCGTTTCGGTGTCGCCGCTGTAGTCGAACTCACCGTCCGACATGGCCGAGCTCCAGGGCCGCTGGTAGGCGTAGTTGGAGAGCAGAGGCTGCCGGGAGGGTGCAGGCTCTTCTCCGACCTGCTCGGGGAAGTCGCTGATGACGTCATCGGCCAGCTCGAACTCGGTCGAGGTCGAGGGATTGACCGATTCTTGTTCTGACAGGGGAGTGGTTTCGCTCATAATGAAGTTCAGGTCGGGGTGGCAGAAACCAGGCGATTGACCAGGGGGACGACCGTGCTCTGGTAGAGGTCCTTCAGCTCGAAGTACTTCGTCGCGATGGAGAGCATCTCGCCATGGTCATCCGGCGAGGTGGTGCCGCCGCGGCGACTGCTGTGCAGGCCCCACAGCGCCTGGGCGCGCTCCAGGATGGCCCGAACGTCGTTGACGTAGCCCGTCATGACGGCAGTGTCACGCTGAGTAGGGATCCATCCTTCGGCCAGGCGAGCTTCTTGACTCTGGATGACCAGCGAATCAGCCTGGTTGATGGAGGAGATGATGGCGGCGTAGATGCCAGCCAGATCATCCCAGCCGGTGTTGAACGCGACCATGGCGACGATCGGGTGCGGGGGGCAGTTGGCCACGTTGGCCTGAGCGCTCATGGTGCGCTGAGTCATGCCGCCCATGCGGTGCACACCCTGGGGGAGATCGACCCGGCTTCGGGCGGGAGCGTAGGTCGGCTCGCTCTCGACGTACTGCGGCGCGTCGATTTGGACTTGGCCGCCCTGGACGGCCTCTTCGGGGAGTTGTTCGGTCATGGTGAGGGGTCCTTCAAAAGAGGGGGTGGGGGGCGGACAAATCATCCGGTTTCATAATTTGACACGCATTCCTAATAAAAGATTACAGAGCTCAGGTCTGCGCAGGTCACTTTGGCCGCGCAGACCTGAGCTCAGGGCCCACTTCTTGACTCTTCGGAGCATCCCGTGAATCGACTGGAAATCGAAAACTTCATGTTCTCCGCTCGTGCGGATGACACCCCTCAAGAGTTTCGCAGGGCTCTGGACCTGATGGACAAACACAAGGTCCCCGGGCACATCGAGGTCTTGGCCATGACCATGACCACCCATGCCGATTTAGGCGCCGATGAGGTGGTCATCCTCCTGGTTCAGGACGCCCAGTTTTGTCTGGAGCATCTCCTCAAGGTCCAGGGCATCACGCCAGTGGATGGACTGACTCTGGCCAAGGTCTCCGATCTGGTCGAATCTGTCGACCTTCTGGACGAGTACGAAGACGCCCAAGCGCTCAAGGACATCCTCGAGACGCCTTGGCCCTCAGAGATGGACTCCTTCCTGGAGTGCCTGAGTCTGGCCACGGCCAGGCCGGTGGAGGATTTTGCGACCCTCATCGAGTCTGTTCACGCTCAGGTCCCCAAGATGCTTCTCGACAACCTGAAGGCTCGCGCCCAGGCCATGGCCGAGTCGGTGGTGACTGAGCAGGAGCAGCTCAAAGCCTGGGGTGCCTTCCTGACTCACGTCGAGGGCGCTGAGAGCAGTTTCGCCAACGAGTTCGTCGAATCTCCCGAGATGGTGGGCCTGCCCTTCGATACCTACTGGGTGATTTGGGGCGGCACGCGCGGGAAGAACTACGACCTGACTCAAGAAGATGATGTCCGAGACATCTGCCTGGACCTGATTGGCCTGGCCTGCCTGAGCTCGGACTGCCAGGGCACACCACTGCAAGCCCTGCAGGGGAAGATCGCCCAGATCACACCCGACGTTCAGCTGGGCGTGAAGATCTCGACCGTGGCACAAGGTCTGTGCCGGCAGCTCCAGCCCAAGAGGTGATCAGTGATGGACAAGTTTGAGTTTTACAAGCGCGCCCTGGCTGAGGGCAAGACCTGGCAGGATGTGGACTGGATTGTCTCCGTCTTCTGCGTGACCCAGGGGAAGCCCGAAGGGCAGCCCAAGGCCTGGGAGTTGCGATTCTCCCCCACCCAAGCACTGAGCTTCGACGCGGAAGGCAACGAGATCGTCATCGATGGATGGGAGCCGGGCAAGCCCCTGCTGAGGGTGCGGGAAGGATTGATGGTTGGCCCTCAGGACATCCCCAATGTCAAGGAGGAGATCTACACCTCCTGCGGTCTTCTTCTCGCCAACTGGGTTCACCTGGCCGGTATCTTTGGAGACCGATTCAACTACATCAATCGACGATTCGGGGTCAGTGACGTCGAAAAGCTACTCTCTCCTCTGATCGCCGACGATCCGGAGGAAGGCCAAGAGCTCGACCCCCGACTGATTCCTTGCTCCCTGTACTTGCAGTGGACCCAACAGAGCTTCGATCTGAGCTCCATCAGTCAGGTGGTCCAAGTCGGCGCCAGTGAGAAAACCCTCACCTCTCCGCCGGGGCTGGATGACTTTGTCGAGAAGCTTCTGAAGGAGTACGAAGGCAAGCTCGAAGACCCGGCCGTGATTGCGGAAATGCAATCCAAGGTCCTGGAGTTCGACAGGGCATGGCGCGCAGGAGACTCGGGCAACGACTTTCTGATCGGAAAGAAAAGCGAGAAGATCGTCCGGATGAAGCGAAACCTGATGTACGGCGGCGAGGCCGGTGCGGACGGCAACGCTACCCGGATGAAGCTCATCGCCAAGCCACTCAACTCTGGCTGGGATACGGGCAGCTTTGTCAACATGCAGAACACCTCCCGGATGGGCTCCTACTCGCGAGGCGCTGAAACCATGATCGGTGGCGTGGAGGTGAAGTGGCTGATTCGTGCCTCCTCCAACCTCACCATGGCAGAAGACAACTGCGATACCCAGGCGGGAGTGACGGAGCTGGTGGACAAGTCTTGGGTGAAGAGCTTCATCGGCTTCACCATCATGGACAAGGGCCAAGAAGTGGTGGTGACCGAGGACAACGTCGGAAGCTACCTGGGCAAGCACGTCGTTCGTCGCTCCCCCATGTACTGCAAGTTGGGCAAGACGGACTTCTGCCGGGTTTGCTTAGGACCACGCCTGTCCGGCGCACCCAAAGAGCTCAGCCAGTCCATCGTGGCCATTGGATCGGCCATCATGCTCACCTCGATGGGCGCGATGCACGGCCGCGTCCTTGAAACGGTCGACTACGACATCCTGGAGCAGGTCTTCTGATAAAAAAGAAGTATCCTGAACCATCATCTGTTCATCAACCCCTCTCAAAGGAGGCTCCCCGTGAGCGAATCGCAAACCCCCATGACCGAAGACGAAGAGATCGAAGCTCTGCTGCGCGAAGAAGCCCTGGCCCAGGCGGCGGCACCGACCGAGCTGGCGCCCGTGAACCCGCCGAGCGTGCAGGAGCCGACCGAAGAAGAAGTGGTCACTGCGGAGCCGACCCCGGCCGTGGAGCCCACCCGTGTTCGTGACGAGCTGATCGAAGGCATGGGCCTTCAGGGCGTGTTCCTGGATCACGTCTACAACACCATCGAAGAAGCCAAGCGCTCAGGCAGCACTCAGCTGGCCGTGGGCCTGTACTCCGTGATGGAGTACGCCCGCGACATGTCCGTCCTGGGCGTGAGTCCCAGGGAAGGTGTGCGTCAACACGTGCGTCTCTACCAAGCCATCCGCACCATCGCCGGCAAGAGCACGGACGCCGAATTCGTGGGCGCATGGTCGGCCATGCTGGCCATCGTGAACGCCAACCGCAGCACCCGTCAGGCCTTCCATGAGCTGATGGTGCATCGCTGGATCGATCAAGTGGCTCTGGGTGACGGTGACCTGAAGAACTGGCAGCGCCTGATCAACGTGATCCTGTCGACCTGCGATCCGGAGCGTCGCGAGGGCAACCTGCGTCAGGTCGACATCGCCAAGAGCCTGGCGGCCGAGAAGGACGACCTGATCCGCCACCGGCTGCAGGCCTACTACCAGCGCTGATGCGCTGACGCAGTCAGTGTAGAAAAGCATACTGGGAGGGCGACTGCCCTCCCAGTATGCTGTTTATTCGATTCCAAATATTTACAGTCACACATCAACAAGGTGAATCGGAGGCAATGTCGCCAGTACCCGATTCATGAGGGCTTTGCCCAAGGAGAAAGTCATGATCGAAGTCAACAATATTATTCGTCAGCCCTCCGTCGGCGGATTTGGCTGTGTGGGAATTAGAAAAGGAGTGAGGGTCGTCAAGTCCGACGGGGAATGGTTGGGCTACAATGACCTCACGGTGTTTGCCGACATCACCGGTTGGTCCGGGTGGAGTCACCGAAGTCAAGCGGCCCGCCCAGACAGGGTTTGGCGCACCCTCTGGGAGGAGACTACCATCGTCGAGTACGATCGCGGGGAGACGTACGTCTCCCGGCTCCCCGCCGGGACGGTCTACCGCCTGGCAAGGGGCGGGAACGCCCACACCGCTGCGTTGATCTGGGTCAGGCGGCCCGACCAAAAGTACGGCCCCAAGGTCGTCCGCTAAAGCATAGTCCCCACTGACCTTCTGGTCAGTGGGGGCGTGCTAGAAAGAACTCCGGTTCTTTTTTTTTCAGCCCAGAGACTTCTCAAAGAGTTCGCCCATCTCCAACATGGTCGGCAGCCCTAAGAGTTCAGTGCAGAACTCACCCGCATTCACGGCGCCGCCGCTCAGGTTGAGGCTGTTCTTCCGCACGGTCCACTCATCCACACCGGGGATGCCCGAGAGTACTTTGCGAGTGGTCTCCAAAGACGAGTTGGCCACCTCCCCGTTGGTGGGGTAGGCCTTAGAGATGTCCAGGTCGACGCAGTTGATGTAGACGTTCGTGGGCTGGTCGGGGAGATCTTCAAGGATCTTCAGCCCCTTAGGCGCGATCAGCTCTGTTGCTTGAGCGATGATCCATCCATCCACACTGGGCATGGCCCGGTGGACATCGGTGACCATGTGTTCTTTTTCTGCCGTGGTTCCCATCACCCAGCCATCGGCATTGCCGTCCATGGTGAGGGAGTCCACCATGCGTCGGGGCTGGGAGTTCATCTTGTCAAAGTCCGAGCACTCCGCCGCCATCGGGATGGCCACGGCCAAATCCATGGTCTTGGCATCCAAGATCAGCATCGACACGCAGTCGAAGATGTTGTAGGCCACGTACTCGAAGGGGTGGTGCTCTTGCATGTAGAAGTGCCAGGCCGTCTTGTCTTCGATGTGGTCTGCTCCGGAGAACTTGAGCTTGGTGATACCCAGCTCTTCTTTCAGGATTGCATCCAGGCTGTAGCTGGGCAGCTCCTTGCCGCCTTCTCGGGCTCGGCGATAGCAGCACATGCTGTCCATCCAGTAAAAGCTGGCTGGGGCGTAGACGGTGTTCCAACGATCGGAGGGCTTGAAGGTCATCACGCGGCCCGAGGCCGTGACGCGTTTGGCCTCACCCTCCTTGAACCGATAGGAGCGAAACCTCTTGGGAACGCGGGGGTCGCACATGAGGTCGGCGATATCCTGACCGTGGTCCTCGCAAGTCTCCTGGATCTTCTTGATTTCAAAGGGCAGGTTCCACACCCCGACAAAATCAGGCTGGAGCTCGTGGAGCTTTTGAATGCTTTGGCTGACCACATCCCAGGGCGTATCGACCAAAATGACTTCAAACTCCAAACCAAACTTGGTGAAGAGGTCGCCGTAATTGGGGATGTCGCTGAGTTGCTGGCGGATGACCCGGTCAAGCTCCTCCTCGATCTGAACGCGTCCTTTGAAAAACGCCCGCCTGACCCAGGTGTAGCTCTTCTTTCCGATGGCAACTGTGGCCATCATCACTTCACCCCGATCGGTGAAGATGTTGGTCTCGAAGTCATAGACCGCGTACTCGTAAGCCGTGAACTGGTCAGGATACTTTTGCAAGTAGCGTGACTTCAGGTAAGCGGTTGAGGTGATGTCGGTGCCAAACAGGTAGGGGTTGTTATTGAGCTGCCTGAGGCTTCCCTGGAACCAGGGCTGGCCCAGCGCACGTGCGGCTGAGCGAATGAGGCTCGATTGGGTGCTGGAGAACTCAATGAGGTCCTCTTTAGCCATCCACTCTCGGCGCTGGGTGTACTTCCTGAGTGCGGGCTTGACCACCCAGAAAGGGCGTTCCATGTTCTTGATGAACCGGAGGTTCTTCTTCTTTGAGCCGTCCTCATAATGGATCAGCTCCTTGACGACATGCAGGACATCACCCTCGCCCCAGTTGTCTTTCTGGTAGAAAGCGAAGCGACATTCGTGAGCGATAGCCTTAGACATGGGGGTGACACTTTCCATTTTCTGACCGACCGGGTTATCGGGGAGTTTTTCTGGCCTCTAAAGGCCGGCGCAATCCATAGCCCACCTCCCTCTTTTTCTCACACCCCCTCACTGCCTGAGCGCGAGCACCCCATCATGAAGACGACCATTGGTCAGATCGCCAACGAGAGCATTTCCTTTCAGGACGGCTCCCTCTTCAAAGCCCTCACTGAATCCGTGAACCTGCATCGCAGTACCAAGGCCGACACCAAAATCAGAGGTAACAAGTATTTCGGAAGCCCGAGCTTCGAGGCCATCCTGAAGGTCATCTTCGAGGCAACGGGCATCCGCCTTGTCGGCAAGGAGGGGGGTCCGGCCATCATGCCTCCCGCCATGTCGCCGGGTCATATCTTCCGTGAGAAATGGGTCCAGGAATGGATCGAAGAGGGCATGGGGTCGGCCGCCCATGATGCCGTCAAGCTGATGAAGGCCAAGCGTGCGGGCACCCTACTGAGGGGCACGGTCGACCTGAAGAACTCCCGAGTGAGTGGTTGCTACTCCGATCTGGTCTTGGACTTCTACATGCCTCGTGACATGATGATCGGAACCACCTTCACGGCGGAAGAAGTCTCGGCCATCATCCTCCACGAAGTGGGGCACGCCTTCACTTTCTTCGAATACGTGAGTCGAACGGTCACCACCAACCAGCTGGTTGCGTGCATGACCCGTTGCCTGGACGGGACGCTCGACGATGGAAAAATCACCACCATCTTTGGAAAAGTCGCCGACGAGGGGCGACTCGATTCAGAGAAAGCCAAGGCGCTGGCCAGCGCTCGAAGCGAGGAGGTGATCTGTTCCATCCTGATCGATGCCGAGATCCAGGAAATGGAGTCGGTCCTGGGGGCCAGTGTCTACGACGTCAACAGCTGCGAATTCCTGGCCGACCAGTTCTCCGTTCGTCATGGCGCCGGCGTGCATCTGGCCAGTGGACTTGACAAGCTCATGTACGCTTACGTGGTTCTGGAACCATTTACTCGGGTGAAGAACTGGGCCGTCTTTGTCTGCATGGGGGTGGGTGTGGCCGGTGCAGTGGGTGGCGTGATTGCATTCTTCCTATACTTGGTTCTGGGCGGCCTCCTGCAGTTCAAGGAAGATGAGATCTACGACAATCCGGGCTACCGCCTGGAGCGTATCCGTCACGGCATGCTCGCTCAGCTCAAGGTGATCGGGGAGGACGACAATCGGATCAAACAGATCCACAAGGACATCGCCACGGTGGAGGAGATGTTTGCCAAGTACGACCAGGACCTTAACATCTTCGGCAAGATTGCGTATATGCTGAAGCCGGGCTTCCGGCGCGCTCACAAGTACGAGCAGCTGCAGAAGGACCTCGAGCGCATCTCCCACTCTGGCCTTTTCGTGGCCGCTTCTAAGTTCAATCAGTTTGCCCGTGGCAACTGAGCAAAGAGCCGTTTCTCTCCACAGGAGCTTCTCCCATGTCTGTCCTCAACCTCGCTCACGTCGAGTTCCAACAATTCCTGCGCCAGCGCGCAGCCAATCACGTCATCATGCGCCAGCTCACCAGCGCCATGGTGGGCATCGCCATCAGCCGTCAGCTGCCCCTGCCCAGCCAGGGTTCAGACGACCAAGGCGGCATCTACGATCAGAGTCTGGTCAATACGACCTGTGCTCTGGTCAGCGCCTTCAACGAAAACACGCCCATCGATGTGGACCTGGCCTGCGAGGTAGCACGAGCGCAGTGGATCGTGAGGTACCGCGTGGCGCACCCCCATCCCCACGCCATGTTCATCCCTACGGGAAACATGAGCTTCTTCGACAAGATCGGCTACGTGCAAGACAGCTTCCCGCTGGAGCTGATCGACCTGCTCAACGCCAACTCCTCCCTGGCTGTGGCCATCCTCAACCGCGTGACCGGCCTGGTGTCGCCCGCCCAGAAGGACTGATCAGATTCTGAGAATCTGATCAAGTAGACCCTCCAACATACACCACGGTGGTTAGCCTGAGAGGGCTAACCACCGTGGCTGTTATGTCGTTTATAGGTTTTTAAGAACCCATATTACTCCCCTGACAAAAACCCCTAATGGGAGGTTCCCCCGTGGTCAAAGAGATTGAAAACATTGCACTTATCGTGTTCTTCTCCGAAACCAAAGGAGGAAGAATCTGGGCTTGGAAAGTACTGGAGGAAATCCTCCTCAAGAGTCGACTCAGTGAACATGAGAAGGACGCTCTTCTCATGGTCTGCGCCACTCGGGTGGGCCTCACGCCCTCGGGCGTGAGTCGCTTCATCCGTTCTAACTTGAGGGAGGTCAGGATTAACAATCCCGGACTGCTTCAAGATGCGGTGCTCAAAAGCCCGGCTTTTGTGGGTGAGCTGGTCTCGCTCTGGTACCTGGGCCTCTTCTCAAGGTGCAGTAAAAATGAGAAGCTGGTCGATGTATTTGACCAAGCTTTGTCTGAAGAGGTCATCGCACTTCAACAGGGAAAAAAGAAGGTCAGGGATCTGAGTGGCTTGGACTGTCACGCCGAAGTCACGCCTGTGGGCTGGCCCTCTCGGGAAGACATTCTCTACGAGATTTTAGCGGTTGAGCCTTGCGACAGCTTGTCCTGGGTCTGCGCCAAGGTCGTCAATAACCCCCGGCTGAGTCTTAGAAAGAGGAAGTCCGTTCTCCAAGAACTTCTTCATCTGGGTCACCTTCAACCGCACGAGTACGATGCGGCACTTAACTACGAAATGGACTAACAAAATGAGATCTGTTACGCTGGACATTCTGAGGGTCTATGCATGTATCCTCGTCGTGATTTTCCACTGGGTTGGAAAATACAACTGGGGTCAACCCCAGGCCCTCAAGGCGGCCGCTGAGTACGGCTGGCTGGGTGTGCCCATTTTCTTCATGATCTCCGGATTCATCATCTCGGAGAGCGTGATGACTCGAAAGTTGGGAGACTTTGCACTGAGTCGGTTCATCCGACTCTACAGCGCCTACTTGCCAAGCCTGTTGGTGACATCGGTCGTTGTTTACTCAGGTGTCGCCTTAGGATGGGCGGGGCTCTACAGTCAGGAGGTCCTCTTCGGGATCAAAGACTGGCTGATCTCCATGACCATGATGGCGCACTTGGCTCGCTTGACCACGGAAGTGAACCTTGTCGATGGTGCCTATTGGTCACTGGGGGTGGAGATCCAGTTCTACGTGATGATTGGCCTGTGGGTCAAGTGGACACGTCGCTCGGCGTACCAGATGGAGCTCTTCTGTGCGCTGTGGCTGGTCGCGAGTGCGCTCACCCTGCTGATGCCAAGCTGGATACCCAATGTGGTGCTGGCACTGCCCTACGCTCCTTACTTCGTGATCGGCATCGTCTTTGCACAGATGGCCAATAAAAACAACGGCGTGACCCGACATCTGGCGCTGATCATTCTCTCAGGTGTTCTGATCCTGGCCCGACTCGAGAAAGAGCTGGACTCAGAAGAAGAGGCCTTGGTGATTTGGTGGGTCTTGGCAGGTGTACTGGTGGTCGGGATCTTTCTGTGTGACCGGGTGTCTCGCATGCACGAGATCAAACCGCTCAGCATCACCCACTGGGCATTGCTGAGCTACCCGCTCTATCTGCTGCACCAAAACATCGGCTACGTGATCATGGATGTCCTGACTCAGAAGGTCGGCGCTCCGGGGTGGCTGGGGCTGGTTATCGCTGGCTTCATTGTGGTGGGTCTGGCCAAAGCCATCCTGATGCTCAGTGATGTCATTTCTAGGAAGATGAAGGATGTGTTCGATGCATAAGAAAATCAAAGAAGGTGACCAAGTTGTTTACCGAGGAGACAGTGCCTCGCTGACTGAGCTCAAGGGCAAGTCAGGTGAAGTGGTCCGGGTGCTGGAGCGAACCGACGCCTGGGCCCGAGTGGAAGTGATCTTTGGTGAGCGCCGCGTGATTGTGCTCACCGAGAATCTCGAATCGAAGGAGATGTAAATGTGATATCAGTGTAAGATGAAGGATGGCTCGACTCGCTGGATGGCTCAGGCGGTCTACCAATCCAGCCGGGATGTCGTCGAGGTGCTGCAAAGCACCGACCGAAATCCGTTCGAGAGGCCCAGCGTCTCCGCTCGGCCGGCGAGCCAACAGGACTGGGATTTGTATCCCTACAGGTAAGGGCCAGGCGGCATAGAGAGGAGGGGGCCCCAGGGCCCCCTCCTCCTATTTTTTTTTTCTTTGGCGACTCAGACGCCCACGCCGTGCTTGGACAGCAGCACTGTCACGTCCTCCGTCACGATCAGTTTGTTGTCGGCCGTGACCACGAGCTTCTTCTTGAGGGAGCAGCCCATGGCGCTGTTCTGGATCGAGAACACCTGCTGCTCCACGCCAGAGCTGGAGCCCAGACCCGTGATCTTGACATCGATCACATCGGTACCGTACGCATTTCGAAGCGCGTACTCCATGGCGGAGACGGAGATGGTTGACTTGCCCAGCTCAGCGTCGATGATGCGAATGGTCGTTCGCCTGAGCTGCTCGCGAAGGACTTCATCCCCGTACGTCCTGGGCGGAACCACCAAGGACACCGTGAGCGACTGCTGAGCGTTGATGTTCAACTCAGAGTTGTCTGAGGCCAACACACCGATGGCCCCAATCGAGCTCTTCGGCGTGAAGTAGATGTTGCTGCGCTCCAAAAGCCCTTTCTGGAAATTGGCCACGTCACCAGTGATCCAGCCGACCACTGTATCGAGCATGTCTTTGCGGTAGCGATCCACCACAGTGTCAGAGGAGAAGTAGTACACTCCGTCCACCATGAAGACATCCACAAAACGGACCATTTTGGCCGCCCAGTTTGACTCCGGGACGGGGTTGCCCTTCTCATCCAAGACGACGGATCCTGCCTTGTAGCGTACTGCTGCCCGACCATTCTCGTCGAGGATGTAAGATCCCCTGGGGTGCGTGATCCGGTACCTCACCTGACCGTCGACCACCTCGAAGTTCAGGCCCGTCTGAGGATCGGGCTCGTAGACGTCCTTCTCATGGGTGTAGTAGACGTCCGTTTTATAGGTCTGATAAGGGATGGTGTCCACCGCGGAGCGAGACATCGTCCAGAGGTTGGGTAGGGGGTAGCCCAACTTCAGATGGATGCGCTCATGGGTGAGGGCCTTGTAGCTTTCTCCCGGATCGCGGCGGTAGATCAGCTGGTCAGCCGCAATGGGGGACCACCTGGCCCCTTCCGCACCCAGGTCAGCTTTGGTGTAGTAGATCAGATCGTACCACTTGGAGAGCTCCACACCCACAGGCAAATCCGAGTTGGTACCCAGGTCACCCGTGAGGTAGAGGAGGTCCTCCGATGAGATATCCCAGTTGGTGGGGATCTTGAACGTCACCATCATCTCCCCGGTTGAAACGGCTTCAGCAACATCACCAACGAGGTAGAGTACATCATCCTGACTGACGGACCTGAAGCTCAGCTGAGCGTAAAAGTCCTGGGGGGACTCCTTGAAGCGGTCACGAAAGACATCGCTCGAAGTCGTTTCAATCACGAGGAGATAGCCATCGGTTTCCAGCCGCAGGTTGATCTTCGAGTTTGTGCTCACCTGCAATCCGGTCGTCGGGTTGTCCTCCACGAAAGAGCGACTGGTCGCCTTTGGGGCGTCCATGTAGTATGCCCTGGCCTCAAACGTGTCCGTGGTGGAGTCGAGCACGTAGGTGAAGGGGCTGTAGAAATACTGACTCTGAGAGAGCTCGTTGCACAGGTCGACCCTGGACATGCGGTCAAGTCGGGATTTGTCTTGGACCGTGAGCGGTCGGGTGACGCCGGCCGACTGCAGATAGATACACTTGGAGCCCAGGGTGATGCGCTTGCCGTTGTCTTTGGCACCGTGGGCGGCGCCAGCCTGCTCCAGGGTGAGTCGAACCGTAGCCATCGTTGCAGCTGCAGCGGTGAGGATCTTCTCATCACTGCTGCGCGGCATGGCCCGGGAGGCCCAGAACATGCGAGACGTGACATTGTCCACCGATCTCGTCAAGGAGAATCCCTGATCTTCGATGGCAGTTTTTGTCTGCTGGTTGGTCACTGGGAGGTGCTGAGTACCAATCGAGTTACTCAGCATTCTGGCCTTGAGCTGCTCCAGCGTGAGTGCGCTTCTGCCACCCCGGGCGTAGGCGGTGGAGTACACCAGAAGGTTGCTCAGGGTGCGCACCGGGGCGGTGTACACGTCATCATCGGCGGGGTCGATGTTGAGCCACTCCAGCTCGTAGGTGTCGACGGGGATGGAGTCCATCCTGACGTCAAGCTCGCCTCGACTCACGTAGCAGTCAATGCGGATTTTCCCATCGAGCTGGTTGGAGTTGACGTAGACCGGGGGGATGATCACACTCAGTCGGCCCTCCGTGACCGACAACAACGCCGTGGGGGTGCTGTAGTCGTAGATCTGTCGACTGTGGGTGGTGAGGATCTCCTCGTAGACGTAGTCCTTCTTGACGCTGTCGTACTTTTGATGCCAGACCCGAGCGTAGTAGAACTGATCCGGAAAGTCCACGTCCGTCTTGAACCCGGACGAGGCATTCACGTCAGCATAAGCAGTGATGATTTCGAACTGAGTCAGCTCCAGCTCAAAGCAAATGAACTCCTGGTTCGAGGTCGTGTTGATCGTCCAGTCCACGATGTTGGTCTGCAGCGTCTGCAGGGGACTGGGCTTGTCCGTCAGGTAGACGATCTGAAGACCCAAATGGGTGAGCTGTCGGATCTCCACCGGATACTGGAGACTGAAGGACAGTCCACCTGCGCGAACCACCAGGTTTCGAGGCAGGCGAAGGCGACGGATCCCGGTGTCGGGATCGGTCACCATCGCATTCATCACCTCTTTCTTGTTCAGGTAGAAGACAAACGGAATAGCCACCGGCTTGGCAAACCGGTCGATGTAGTCCCGGTCGCTCATGTGACGATACAGGTCCGACATGGACGAGGCCACAATCGGGTACTGTTGACGAGTGAGGGCCTGCGCCTGATCGAGGAAAGCACAGAGATTGGCGACGCTGGCCTCCAGGCAGAGGACAAATGGGTTACTCGGGTCGACGACGTCGATCCCGCCCTCCATCACCTGGGTGAGAGCCTCTCCAATTCGGGTCTGCACCGCGGCCGGATTGTGAACGTAGGCGCCAATGTCGCCGATCAGCTTGGTGAACGTAAGTGAGCTCATGCGTCGGGTATCCTTCTTAAATGGGTCAAGTACTGAGCTTCCTCACCAGCTCTCTGGCGGTGTCAGGATAGACTTGGGTGGCGGCAGAGCCGACGGTGATGGCCGAGAGGTATTCTTCATACTGGCGAACTCGCTCAGCATAACGCTCTTGGGTCACGTACCATTCCAGCTCGTAGGTGTTGGGGTTGATCCTCGGGTAGCCCTCCCCCTCGAATGCATCAAGGGCATAAGCGGGGATTTTCTTCATGGTGGGCAGCCGGCTGTCCGCCATGGTGGGGTTGAAGATCTCAACCGTCTGGTTGAAGTCGTGAATCAGGATGTCGTCGTTGTAAATGGCACCCATGCAGCGAAACTGAATACTCAGCTCGTTGAGTGCTGAATTGTAGGGCTGCTGATTGTCAGCGTTGTCCAGGTTGAAAATGTCCCCCGTAGGGACGCTGGTTGGAAAAGCGATCGTGGCGCAGATCTGCTCGACATGTGTCTTGGCCGGATTCAGAATCAGGCGGTAGATCCGGGTGTTGTAGTCGATCTCATTGTAGGCCAAGAAGTCCGGATAGGGCATCATCACCCCCTCGAACACATTGGCCATGTAAATCATCCAGGTCTGGAACATCAGCATGATGGGCGAGCCTTGCATGTTGCGAAACTTCGCCGTCATGTCGTAGGCGCCATAAAACCGATGGCTGGAGTCAACGAAGGAAAACTCCTCGCCGTACATCCCGGGCTTACTCGTGTAGGTCTGGACTGTGATGTCCGGCCACGAGCCCAAGGATTTGATGTGGTTTGTCAACAGTGGAATAAAAGCCTGGCGGTTATCCACGAAGGGGCAGCTGACGGTATCGAAGCCTAACCGAGGATCCAGGTACGTTCGAATTGCCCTCTGGAGACTCACTGCGTTGTCCGTGGTCAATGGAATGAACCTGCGCTCGTGGCGCAGATTCTCCAGGGACAGGTTCAACTGTGGCCTGGTGAAAAACGTGAAGCCCTGATGGTCCCGGTTTAGGGGCACCGCGAAGCTGGTCTGACGGTGGTTGATACCGTACAGAGAAGCCGAGATCGGTGACTCCGAAGGACCTGACCGGCTGAACCGCGTCACGTCCGCGAGAGATGCGGCAATCTTTGCCATATGTTTTTCCTCTTCCGTTTCTTCAAGAAGGACAACCCATGAGCTCCTTGAACACTGGCGTCGCCTCAGACGCCCTCACCCTGGCTCGGGCGGCCATCGGTCGCATCAACGCCACCACCAGCACCTCCAGCCTGATCGACGTGGCCAAGCCGGCTCTGGTGCAGCCCCTGCTCATGGTAGACGCCGACGTGATGCACTGGGAGGGACTGAACGAAGCCGTGCAGACCATGCACGGCCTCTTCGCGGGCTTCTATATGCAGGCCATCGACCGGATCGGCAACGTGGCCAATGTCAAGGCCATCGAGAAGCTCGCCCCTCTGAACCCCCAGCGCGATCCCGGCTATGTGGACATGGTCAAGTCCAGCATGGGCATCGAGAGCTACGCCCATCGCCTTCCCGGCGCACGTCGGATAAGCCTGGAGAAGCTCGGTCTGGGACTCGAGTCCATCGGGGACATCGAGAGCATCCGCGATGACCTGGTCAACGCCGCCAATCAGGAGAAACTGGCTTCCACCAGCACTTCGGCCAGCGGCACGGGCAAGGTCAACGACATGATCCTGGACGCAGGAAACTTGTGCATCGGCAAGCTGTTCGACATCAAGATGTGCGTGACCACGGGCCAGGGCAAGGACGCCGTCACCCGTGAAGCCAACATCAAGGTGGCCATTCGCCTGCTCACTCAGTACATGTCCAGCCAGAACTTGGCCGGAGTGCTGGGCCACAGCGACGTGAGCAACAGCTCCCTCACGGAGCGCTGGCACAAGTACCGCTCGGGACAGATCTCCTTCTGGCGCGATCTGGTCGTGTGCATGGACCTGATCGAGAACGATCGCAACCTGATGATCAAGGACACCTCAGGCGTCTTTCAGGAGATCAACAACCGCAAGAGCGCTCACGCCACGGCCGGCCTGGTGACGGGCATGCCCTCCCTGGCAGCAGCCTCCAACCTGGCCATCCTCAGCAAGGAGACGCTGGAGATGATCGAGCACAAGGTGGGGGCCCCGTTCAAGTCACCGCGAGGAAGGAAGGCGGTCTTTGACCAGACGGGTCTGATGATCGTCATGGTGGTCAACAAGGGCTACGACACCGTGCAGATCTACTACCGTGGCATCGACCTGCCCACGGTGGCCAGCGTCAGGGACATGAAGGGCAGCAACAAGAGTGGTGGCCCCGACATCGTCGAAATGATGAAGGCTTTCATCACCGGCCACAATCCCGCGCTCTGATCCCATCTTCGCCCAAGGAGTTTTTCATGTCTGTCTTTGACGCGCTGCTGCGCAAACTCAAGTCTGCTGTCTACCGCGATGAAATCCTCGACAGCCTCAACGCCAGTCGAGAAGCCATCAGCAAGTACACCTTGCCGCCCGTGAACGAGGCCGCTGCCCTCTGGAAGGGCAAGAAGTTCAATGACGCGGAGGTGATCTCCCTGATGGAGGGCTACCGCAAGGGTCAGGGCAACAAGCCCGTCTTCGACCAGATCAGCCTGGGGCTGGAGGGCGCTCTTCGCAAGCTCAACATCCTGGAGAAGCTGTTGAAGGAGAAGAAGACCGACGTCGAGGTGACCTCAGCCCTCACCTACAACCGCAACACCCTCATCCAGCTGGGCTGTGCGGTGGAGTTCTTCAGCGTCTACACCCGTCGGCTGCTGAACTTCATCTACTACCGGGAGTGCCAGGGCTACATCGAGGAGCCCATCGAGGGGCCGAAGAAGGTCGACACCGAGTGGCTGATCACCTGCTCGCGGGCCTACTGGGAGATGCTTCGCATCACCCTCATGAAGGACGAGGACCTCGAGGACAAGGTCCGTCGGGTGCCCGAGAACATCATGAGCGATGAAACCCGTAGGGTCCTGGTGAGTGTGCAGGGCGTCCAGGTGCTCGATCCGCTCGCCATGGGGGCTGTCTCCAACTACGTCAACCCCTTCTACTGGTTCTACAGCCACGTGGCTGGCTACCAGGCCAAGAAGTACAAGGAGACCCAAGAAGAGGCCAAGATCCTAGAGCTGCGGGCGCTGCACCTGAAGAAGCTGATGGAGCGCCAGCAAGATCCGAAGCTCCAGGCCGAACTCGACCACATCCAAGACCGGCTGACTTTGCGTCGGCAAGAGCTGGCTGAGATGGAGAACGACTATGGCCTCTGATCTGAAGACCTACCCGTCGGGCTTCGTGGGTTCGAGCCTGCCCGTTCAAGTGCCTCCGGAATCCAAGTCGGAGAGCTTTCGTCGGCTGATGGATCGCACCCGCTTGCCGGGCAACGACACCCGCTTCACGGCCAGTTCCGAGGTAAGTCAGCTTGGCAAGCTCGTGGCACTGGCGGACCCCCGACTGAAGGAGTTCGAGAGTCGGGTCCGCGTGATGCAGCTCTTCGAGGCGCACATGGGCGCCAAGAGCCTCGACGAGTGGCTCCTGAACCAGTGGAGGAGCGGTGAGTTCTCCGACAGTCATCAGCGCTGGGTTGATGAAACCCTGGGTTACGTCTACGGAGGGCGTCAGCGCAACCTCAGCAACGTCACCTGGGCCAGCGTCTTGACCGCCGGAGGCAATACGCCCTGCGCCGGCAAGAAGAGTCAGGCTCATCTGAGTTACCTCGGACCGGGCAACCCCGACCTGAGGGAGATGATGGTGTTCTGGCTGCGTCGACCTGGCGGCATCCACGACCTGACCAACAGCTTGGTCATGCTCTACGGGCCCCGTTGAGTCCACCAGGGCTCCAGGAGTTAACGATGACCTACAAACTTGGTCACTACCTGGAGCTCGGTCTGGAAGACCTTCAGGCCGAGCTCGAGCGCCACCCCACCCTGCACAACGCCGACGAACTCAATGTTCGTTCGCTCGAGGTGGGCCTTCAAGAAATCGATCGCTGCTGTCTGCCCGTGGGCATGGAGCAGGAAGATCTCCAGACTCAGCCCGACGGAATCACCGAGCTGGTCGAGACCCAGGTGAGTCTGGAGGCCATCGCCAAGGCGATTCCAGAGCAGGGCGGGTTTCGACTGGCCGCCATGGCCATGGAGGGACTGTGCCTCGGACTGGAGAGCCAGGGCCAAGCCGCTCAAAGCTTGGCTCATGCGAAAAACCTGAATCAGGCTCAAGAAGCCATCTCCGAGCGCGCCGCTGAACTGCTCGACACCATCAAGGACCGCCTGGTGAAAGCGGCCGACTACCTCACCGAGCAGTACGGGGTGGTCAAGCGTGGGATCGACAAGGTCGAGGGTACCATCAAGGAGTTGGAGTCTGCCATGGAGGTCATGGAGAAGGACTCGGCCCGCTTTGGTGCTGTCAAGCCTGAGGAGTGGTTCACCCATCTGTGTTTGCTTGACGGTGGGTTCGACGAGGGGCTCAAGGTCATCCCCGCCCGGGCGACGGATGCGCTTCAGAAGCACGGCCACATGGTGGCTTCCAGCATCGGTCAGTACGTGGACTGGGTTGTGAAAGCCCAGAACAATGAATCCAAAGCAGTCTTCGACTCACTGAAGTTTGACCCCAAGGACTTCCTGATCGACGGACAGAAGAGGTTTGACCAAAGCGTAGGGCTCAAGAGTCCCTCCAAGGGTCAGGTCTTCTACAAGACGACCGATCTGGGCGGAGGAAAAGCCTACTACGTGGAAACCTCGGTGGCCCCGCGTCAGGGACTCGAGGCACTGGTGGCGCTGGGCGCACTCAAGTTCTTCATGGCGCAGAGCAACCCCCACGGCTACAAGAACATCAACCTCAAGCTCACGGCTTTGGTGGCGCTGCCCGCCACCGTTTGGCTGGCCAGCGTGGCGCCTCCCTTAGGGATTGCCGCCGGCTGGGGCATTGCGGAATGGATGAGGCGGCACGAAGTGGAAGGGTCAGGTCAGGTCGTGAAGATCGACCCCGACCTTCTGTTTCCCTGCCTGAAACCCGATGAAATGAAAGCCTTGATCGTTCAAGCTAAGAAGACCGTCGAGGTGATGAAGGCTTGGAGCGCCCAGGTCATTCAGAAGCCGTGGAAGAATGCGCATTTCGACGACCTGGTCAAGCGGATTTATAGCAAGGATCACGATGGCCGCGAGAACGAAAAGCTCATGCGAACCTACATCGGAGCTGTCGTGGATCTGATGGTTCACGTTGACTGCGGCATTTTCGAACACACTCGAGACACCCTCTTGGCCAGCCTCAGGTACGGCATCAAGAGCGCAAAACAATACCGCTGACCTTTTTCCAATAAGGAGTATTTCTCATGTCACGTATGACCATCGGACTGCTGTCCGAAGAAGCCCATGTCGCCGAGGATAATACCAGTGTCCTGGAGATGAACTCGGACTTGGGCGGGGACCGCGTCATCGAGCTCAGTGCTGACTGCCTCAGCATGGATACCCTGCAGGAAGTCGCGCTCGATCGGCCCGATGAAGCGATGAATGAAGGCGAAGCCAAGCTGGCCTCAGCCGCGCTGGAGGCCATCCTGAACAAGTACTCGGCCGAGCTGCCGCCTTCGTTGGCTGTGGAGTCTCTGATGGGGCATGGAATGGCACGCCGCCAGCTGGCCAATCAGAGCGCCCACGTGAAGGGTCAGCTGCTCCAGAGCCGGAATGTGGCGATGGAGGGCTGGTTCGACAAGCTCAAGATGCGGGCAGACTCGTACACCACGTCCTGGGCGAAGATCGACGCCAGGTACGAAGAGGTGGTGCGCAGGTACGAAGAGAAGGGATGTTTGCCTCAAGACACCGTCCTGAACGGCCCCTTCACCTCGGTGCTGAGTCAAAAGGGAGGCTCCACGCTTACCGCAAAAGAAGCCATCGACAACCTGGGGAAGATCACCAAGGTTCTCTCTGACCCCAACATGGCTGTCTTGATGAAGGACCTTGTTCGCTTCATCGAAGAAGTCGAGGACAACGTCAGGTCAAACTGGTTCATCGCCAACGACATGACCGTTCTGAACATCAAGAAGATCGGAAAGAGCGCCGAGGGTATTCGAGACCGGCTGAATGCGATTGCCGGCGACGCCAAGCAGTCGAACACGGAAACCACGGCTGAGCCCATCCAGGAGAGGGACCTCGTGAAGATCAAGCAGGCCCGGGAAGCGCTGCGCCATCGCACCGATCTCGACGCCATCGCCCGGGACTTCAAGAAAGCTGCGGCTTGGTCCGCCGGGTTCATGCTTTTGAACTCCAAGATTCGCCTGATGCAATTCGTTCCTCTGCCGGGATCGGGTCTGCTCGCAGCAGACATTCGAAATGGCATTGTCGTTCAGAGCAGGATCACCTCCATCTTCGGGATCATCGCCGATCTGATTGCGCAGAGGGATCATGCTCTCTACGCGCTGAACGTCTGGATCAGCAAGTCCACCGCCTAATCCACCTCAAAAAGAAGGAACCTACCCATGTCACGTATGACCATCGGACTGCTGTCCGAAGAAGCTCCTGAAGCCATCTCCGACGCTGAGGTCACCCAGGTCAACCTTGATCAGACCAAGATGGAGGCGCAGGCCGAGGCCATCGACACGCTGAAGGCCGCCGGACAAGGGGCTGAAGAGGTGGCCGAGCAGCTTCAAGCAGCCCCCGAAGGACCTGCTGGAGAAGAGGCGGAGAAGATCGCCGAAGTGGCCCTGGAAGCCTTTCGTCGCATCAGCCTCATCAGTCAAAAGGAGCGCCCCGCCCTGGAGTCCGGCCATGGGAAAAAGCAGGGCCTGATCAGGGAGCTCAAGTACGTCGGGCGTCGAAACGCTCAAGGGGTCTCGGTGGCTCAAGAAGGGTTCTTTGCGGATCTGGCCTACGGCTTTCGCAAGACCTTCACCAGCTGGGACGGCATGAAAACCCGGCGGGTGGCAGCCGAGGCGAAGTTCGATGCCAAGGGCAGCAATGGCGACCTGATGGTGGACAAGCCCTATGCGGCCTGGGTCAACCCGGGCAACAAGCAGACCATCTCCGGCGAAGACGTGACCGAGATCCTGAGGATCATGGTCAATCGTTTCCGCTCCGAAGACCTTATCGTGGCGCTCGATGAGATGGCCGCCATTCTTCAGGAAGTGGCCTCCGCCACCTCCGGATGGTACCTGAACGACCGAGACCGCAAGAAGATCGAGGAAGCTGGTGAAGAGGTCAACCGCATCAGCCGGGTCTTCCTTCGCGAAGCACTGTGCACCAGCAAGGTCGGACACAAGGCGGTCATCAAGGCCTGCACGGTCGAAGACCGCAAGGCCATCGACAAGCTGAACCTGAATCAGGTCATCACCCCGGAGTTCGTGGCTGCCTACACCGCTCTGAACAACGCCATCGCTGCGCATCAGCAAAACGGCAGTTGGAGGGCTGGTGACTACTCCGTCTCGAAGTCTCCCCTGGCCGACCACATCGCGGAAACCGCGGTGGACGCACTCATGAAGATCAGCCGGATGTTCTCCTGCATGTTCAACCTGATCTACGCCTACAGCTGCTGGCTGGAAGACTCGGTGGCCCAGTAACGAGGAGGAGCTTCAGATGCCATGGATGACCATCGGACTGCTGTCCGACCAGGAACCCCAGGAAGAGGAAGCTCCCGAGGCGCCCATTGCACCTTGGGAGCTGGAAATCAACAAAGTCACCGAGAAAGTCTCGGACATGCGTGAAAAGGGAGGAGAGATGCCTGTGCCCGAGCAGGAGGAAGAAAAATAATCATTATTTGACGAGACGCGTCCACATCCCACCCCCTTTCCGAATCCCCTTGCAAGGAGTATTTCTCATGTCACGTATGACCATCGGACTGCTGTCCGAAGAAGCCGCCCTGTCCACCGCCGAAGCCAATGGCAATCCGGCGGTCGTCGACGAGATCGCCCAGGGCGACGCCGTCGTCTCCGACGAGCTGACCGCTGCGGCCACCGAAGCCGACCAGCTGCAGGGCGCCATCGACGAAGGCGCGGCCTCCGTCGAAGAGCTGTCCGAAGGCGTCGACGCCATCGAAACCGAGATCGCCGACAACGGCGGTCTGGACCAGCCGGCCATGGAAAGCTACATGCGCCAGCTGAAGTCGATCGCCCGTCGCAACACCCTGCCGATCGGCCGCCGCCAGGTCTCGCTGGAAGCGCACGCCAGCAAGGTCACCCGCATGCGCGCCAGCAAGCTGGCCCTGGAAGACTGGAAGGAGTCGCTGAACAAGGCCTGGGAAGCGATCAAGGCGGCCTTCGCCCGCGGCAAGGAGATCGTCGTCAACTTCTTCAAGGCCCTGTTCGATCGCGCCGAGCGCGTCAAGCAGAAGGCCGTGAAGCTGAAGGCGGCCGCCACGGCCGCCAAGGGGCAGACCGACAGCGCGGCCAAGGTCAAGCTGGGCAGCCTGTTCTCCAACCTGGCCAAGCATCTGCAGATCAACGGTGAAGTCCCGGGCGGCAACGAGATCCTCAGCACCTACAAGGACTCGATGCAAGTGGTCAGCGGCGTGGCCGAAACCATCGGCGACAAGGTGCCCAAGAAGATGGAGGCCACCATCGCCGGCATCACGGTCTCCGTGAACAAGAGCGAGCCCGTGGACCCCGCCAAGTACCTCGAGGTGATCGCTCTCATGGCGTCACATGTCAGCAGGAGCGCCAAGTCCGACATCGACGGATGGGATTGCAGCATCAGCGAGAACCTGCTGGGCGACAAGGTCATCCAGGTCATCTCGTCGACCGACAACGCGACGCCGGAACAACTCAAGGCTGGAACGAGCCGTGCCGGCCTGAGCATCGTCGATGCCCCGAAGCGCACCGAGGCCAAGGAGAAGGAAATCGCTCCGGTCCCGGTGGCCGACATCATCGGCGCCTGCGATCTGGTGATCGCGACCATGGACAACCTGATCAAGATCAGCAAGTCCGAGCCGTCCAAGGTCGGCACCTACTACGACAGCCTCATGGCCAAGATGAAGGGCATGGTCGGTGACGAAGCGGCCAAGGCAGCGGCCGAGGTCAGCCGGATCGCCGCGCTGGCCACCCGCCACGCCGGATCGGTGATGACTGCTCTGCGTGGCTACGCCGTGTCCGTGAGCGACGCGCTGGTCTCCTACCTGGCCGCCTCGCTGAAGACCCTGAAGGGTGGCGAAGCCGCCGCTGCGCCGGCCGCGGCCTGATCAAGCCGAGCGCCACGTCAGCACCTCGGCAGTGATCCTGCTGGGTAACGCAGACGGCAAATAAAGGGGAGGGCCACAAGCCCTCCCCTTTATGACGTGATCCTCACCACCTCACCTCAAGAGACGAAAATGAACACTCTCCCCTTTGCTGACCCGGGTCAAGAATCTGAACAGATGGATACCGAGGCACAGCTCGGCGCGCTCATCTTTGAAGACATGGAGAATGCGGATTCCGCGTTTGACCGGATCGAGTCCCATGCGGCATCTGCCTCCAGGGACATCAACAAGCTGGCCGCGCTGCAATCCGAAGTCCGGGCCATCGCCCCGCCTGATCTGGGCATCGAATCGATGACGCCCGACGAGTACGTGAGGGCGGTCTCTGTGCTCAATCAGAAGCGCGGTCAAGCGGGCTTGCCCAAGCTGCACGCGGCCTACTCTGCGGAGGATTTCCGCAGTCACTCGACCCGCAAGGAGCGCTGGAATGCGGGTTTGGAGGGTGGCATTCTCCAGACCCTCGGTGACCTGGGACGCAAGATCATCGAGATCATCAAGTCCATGGGTCGATTCATCTCGGATACCCTGAAGATGTTGATGAGTGTGAATCGGGTGGCCGAGAAGAAGGAGGAGCTCCTGGCCAAGGCGTACGCCGAGAAAGAGAAGGTGTACGCCCCGGTCCAGGCGCAAGATCCGGCTCAGGGGAAAGCTCCCGAAGCTCCCCATACCCCGGTTTACTTTGACCTGAGTGCGCAGACCCTGCTTCGCATCCGGGGCCAGGCCATGTCGGCAGACGACATCGCTTCAGCTTGGCTCACGACGGTCTCCTCGTTCAACCAGTTGACATCGGACTATACGCCGGCCAAGGGCGAGCGTGACATGGACCTGGTAAACGATGGTATCCGGGCAGCGATCGATAACGAGACCGATGCCCTGGAGAAGTTCGTGAGTGCCCTGGTCTTGGTGGCGCCCACTGGCCAGAGGACGTCGGTCAGTGAGACCACCGAATCGATCCGTTCACGGGGAGAGGTCTTTGGTGACGCCTCCATCGAAGTGATCCTTCCCAAAGAAAAGCAGGACATGGAAACAGTCCTGAGGGCGTTGAAGGGCTACTCTCTCAGGATCGTCCCTGCAGAACCCCTCTCTCAGAAGGTCAGGATTGCCAGCTGCAGTCCAGCTCAAGGATCCAAAATCATCAAGATGCTCAGCGATACTCGCCCGGCATGCGCCCGGGTGACAGAGCCCATGATCCGAAAGGTCGAGAGCTACGTGGCTGACGTCGTCAATCAAGTCACCGAGCTGCAACGCCAAAACCCGGGGGAGATCAGTGCCGAGACCTACGAGATGGTCCAGGGAATGACTCGCTACCTCCTCGTGAGCTACGGGCTGATGCAAGGCGAGTGTCAGCGCCACCTCCTCAAGGCCAAGAAAGAGGTCCTGGACTATCTGGATCAAAACCTGAAGGGTAAGGACTGGGCTCAAAAGGCCTGAGAAAGAAGTACGAATAAAGCGCCAAGGGTCAGGAGGGTTTTCCTCCTGACCCTATGCCTCGTGATGGTTTGACTGAACCTGAAAAAGAATCTATCATGCCCAAAGCTTTGTTACCCACCTCTGACCTGCACTGGGGGTTTGAGCGCAGGATCGTTCCGGCTGTCGTTCGGGAGATCATGACGGAGCTGGCCATCTCGCCGGCCACACCAATCACTTTCAACGGCATTGACCAAAAAGCTGCACAGCAAGGCAGTCGAATCGACGATGCTGGCAACCAGGACAATCGTTGGCCCGCTGACGAGCGCATCTTCATCGAGGTGACCGAAGAGTTCGAGCCCTCTCGGATCCTGGCGATGCGCGTGCACCAGCCTGACGCCCCTGTGATCTTCGAGGACCGCGTCATTGGTGTGTCCGTGCGACCCGTCCTGGCCAACATGAAATACACAGTCGCCATCAAGTACAGGGCCAGGGACAAAAACCAAGCCATGGCCTGGAGAAACCAAATGGTGGCCAGGCTGTCCATGGGTCGTGACCTCATCGTCCATCGCCCCATTGAGTTTCACTATCCCCTCTGCGCGGTGTGGTTGGAGCTGATCGAGCACCTCTACGGACTGATGAAGTCGGCAGGGGGTGACGCTCAAGGCGACATCGTGAAATACCTGGAGGATCACTTTAGCGAGCAGGTGAGTCTGCGCACTGACCTGGCCGGGAATAACTCGGCCCTCTGCGTCAATGGAAAGATGGCCAGGATCCAGGGCTATTTTGACTTTGAAGGTCAGCCGGAAAAAGGAGACCGTGATGGGGACCAAGACGCCTGGATGGTTTCACTGAACTACCTCTTTCAGTGCGACAAGCCCATCATGCAAGTGGCGCAGTGGCCCATCGCGGTCTACAACCAGATCGTTGACGAGAAGTGGATCACAACGCGCAGCCCCTACGAGCTCAGTCAAGATGCGCTCTACTACGGACTCAACAACCTGGTCATGGCCTGGTATGAGTCTGACCGCAGGATGGACCGGGTTCGCTCCAGAGAAGGTGTCAACCTGCCCAACTACTCCAGTTTTTGGCCCGAGCAAATCACGCCGAGAACAGTGAGGTTGATGAGTGCGTTGTGCTTGAGAGATTCTGCCGATCCTCAGGCTCTGCTGAACCTGGCCGAGCTGGGAGACGTGAGGTTAGACAAAGACCTCCTGGCCTGGTTGAGGGCAGGAGAGTGGCGATACATCACCTCCAGGTACCAGAGCATCGTCCAGCTCAACCTCTACCGAGGTGGGCTGCTTCAGTCCAAAGAGCAAATCGAGCTCGACGAGAATCTGAACGTGAAGACGACCGCACCCATGGATGTTCGCCTTCACCATCACGTGAGGCTGAGCCTGGTGACCGATCCGAACGTCCTGCCTATTGGGGCACTTGAGCGTGTCAGGCGGGCGCCGGCCGTGGCACAGAAAATCATCGAGGCCATCGATGAATGCATTGTCCACTTAGGCCACCGCAAAGACATCCGTAAGAATCGGTTGACCGATCAGGAAAAAGCCATTCTCCTGGGTGAGGTCCCCATCCACACTGGACGCAGTCCCGGAATGAATCTGGTGCGCTCCCTGGTCATCACCACTGAACAATTGAAAGCCTAATCATGCCACTGGCCCCACCTCGCCACAGTAACCCACCGGTCAACAAAAAGCCGGAGCCCACCCCCGTGAGTACGGGAGCGGGTCTCGCCAATGCCCCCAGGGACAATCTGAGCACCGTCGACGCCTCTTGGGTGCCCAAGACCCACCTGCTCACCGCCCTGGAGGGAAGCGCCTGGAAGGTGGACTACTACGCCCAAGTCCTGGGGATGGATCAAGACCCCAGCGGAGCCCAGGTCAGTGCAACGGGGCTCAGTCAGAGCTGGGTGCGCATCGAGGGGCTCGAGCTCATGGTGAGCTCGGCGCTGTCCACCAGCCAAGACGACGCCACCAAGGCGATGATAGTCACCGGCACGGCCAGGATGTACCCGTGCGTGATTCCCAATGAAGGCGATCACTTTGTCGCTGACCTGGGCACAGGAAAATCCGCCACGCTGCGCATCACCAGCACAACGAAGCTGAGCCTCTATAGGCAGGCTGTCTACGAGGTGAACTACCAGGTTCACTCGGATGACGCCGACATGGTCGCCACACTCAGGCGAGGGACTACGCGCACCTTCCACTACCGGCGCGACTTCCTGATGCATGGGCAAAACCCCTTGCTCACCACCAGTGAGACCCAAGCGCTGGACCGTCTCGAGGTCTGTCGTCATCGACTTATCACCCGGGTGATTGAGAGGTTCTTCTCCCGGGAACATCAGGTCTTTCTGGTGCCCGACGATGAGGTCGTCTTCGATCCGTTCGTGGCTGAGAGCCTAGGTCGGCACATCGATCCTGTTCGCTACCCTCAGGTGGGTCGGATGTGGCGACAGTCCAGGGGCACGCACGAACAGATGGGAAGAAGGAGCGTGTTCAAGGTGATGGATGACGCCGACATCGGCTCCCTTCCTGAAGCATTCACTCGCTACGCCCTGGCCTCGCCTTACGCACTCATGGGAGCGCCCTGGCTGGGAGGCTTGGGCTGGGCGGGCTACGAGTACGTGGTCGTGGCGACCGACGGTCAGGTCGGAATCGATGCGCTCACCGGATCGTCCAAAGCACTGGCGACGACTGAATGGGCGCTTTGCGATCCCCTGGAGCCCGAGGCGCCCCAGAGCCTGAACCAGGCACCGATCGTATCGGGTCCGGGTGTGGATGAGGATGACATCACCTCGGACTGGATTGACCTGTACGCACCAATCGTGGCCACGGCTGACCCCAGGTACCGTTTCATCAAGGCTCGGCTCGAGGCGGGTCAGTACGGGTACACCGAGGGGTTCGTCCATCCGGCTCATCGCGGCGGCACCTACATTTTCTCGAGCGCTTTTTACACCGGTGTGGGCAAGCTCAGCACCCTGGAGTGCTTGGCGCGTGGCGCCCTCGAAGGCAAGCGGCCCGAGGCCACCCTGGTCTCCGATCTGTGCGATCTGTGGTCCAAGTGGCGCCGGCTCGACCAGTTCTACTACGCGCCCGTTCTTCTTTTTCTGATTCATTGCAGCGTGAGGATGAAATGATCGAAAAGCCCTGGGGACAGTATCACCGCGACCGCATGACGCGTGACCGCTACACGGTCAATCTCAGGCAAATTGACACCGTCTCCGACTGGGAGGCCAGCAACCGGGGCGTGTTTGCCTGCGCAGAACCCGATCTGGACCGACAGAGTCGGGGCTCGGACGTGACGTGTGCTCTGAGCATTACTGAGATGCTGGGTCACTACAAGCGCGGCACGCCCATGCGCATCTGGCCCGCTCAGCAAACGGTGGACATCTACCAAGCCATCGAGGACTACCTCAATGCCTGGATCTTCGAGTTGGAGACGCAGCTGATCAACCGGGAAGTTCCCATGGATGATCTCCTTCGGCTCGATGAAATGGCCGAGCACTTCTACGACCACGCCCTGTGCGAAATGCCCGAGCGTGAGAAGAATCGCAAGAAGCCCACCACCGCACTGGCCAGCGCCCTGGAGGGCACGCGCCGAGGTGTGCCCGCCTCCCCTCAGCCCGGAGCGCCGGGCCCGGTCGTTCGCTATAAGCCGCGCGCCATGCAGCTTCGCATGCTCAACCCAAGAGCCAATCTGAGGGGAAACGATGCCTATTGAACGTGCCCTAGAAATCGAGAAAACACCCCTCTGGCTGGAGTTTGTCAAGGTCCAAACCCAGTGCGATCAACGCGGCCAGTACATGGTGGAGGCCCTCTTCCTCCTCAATGACAAGGGCGACACCTACACGCCCCTCACTGTCGAGTTGTGGAGCATCCAGAGGGACTACGTGGGTGCCTTTGGCGATGAGACGACCCTCGTCTGCTCCATCCCCCTGGGGAAGTACGCCTTCAAGATCTTCCCCAACCGTGACCACCTGAGGGTGACGCTCATCAAGCGCTACCTGATCGAGAACACGACCAAGATCAATCCGCTCATTCCCCCCGAGGACGAGACGTTTGACGCCACCCTGATCGAGGAGGGGACCTCTGCACGGGAATTCCAAGGCAAGGAGTCCAAGGAAGAGGCCGCACTCGACATCCAGGAGATCCGCTCGGTCAAGTTCCAACTCAACGGAGCCACTGACAAGAGGATTCGTCGGGTAAGCATCGGGGGCATCTACCGGGAGTTCACGGTCAAGGAACTCTTAAGGACAGTGATCACGCGGGAGATCATGGGGCTCAAGATCGACCCCAAGCTCAAACTCTCTGGGATGGACATCGTCGAGCCCGGCAACCAAATCCGTCACGAGTACCTGAGCATTCCTCAGGGAACCAAGATCACCGACCTGGCCGGGTTCGTTCAAGACAGGCTGGGTGTCTACAACGCGGGCTTGGGATCCTACATACAGGGGAAATGGTGGTACCTCTTTCCCCTGTATGACACCAAGCGCTTCAACAAGGTGAAGAAGACGCTCACGATCGTGATGCTGCCTAAGCGCAAATTCCCGGAGATCGAGCGAACCTATCGCAGAAACGGCGACTCTGCCGTGGTGCTCACCCACAGCGAAGCAGACTTTCAGTTCGACAACGACATCAACTACCTCAACGAGGGTAACGGTGCCCGGTACGCTGACGCTGACCGCATCTTGGAGACGGACCAGTTTGGCAAGACGGGCGGCAACAAACTGATCCTGAACAGAAGAGAGAACAACAACGAGTTCGGCTCAGACTACTTGCAAGAGAAGAAAACGTACGCGCCCGTTGCGCAGGGAAGGATCAGTTCGAACAGCTTCAAGTACTTCAGCAATCTGGCCTCCAGGAAAGGCGGGCTGTTGAGGATTCACTGGCTCAACTCTGACCCCGTTCTGATTGAGCCCGGTCAGGTCACGCGTCTCATCTTCTCAGACCGTGACGTGATCCGAGAGGCCTACGGGACCGTCCTTGCCGTCAATCATGTCACGACAAAAATCGGAGACATGAACACCCGAAAGCACGCCACCAATTCGCTTCTGTATCTCTTCGTCAACCTGAAGGAGCGCAACGAAATCACGGAGTCTCCCAACTCGAGTGTGGACTTCTCAGCCATGATGAGTCTCTTCTCAAGGTAAGGTCATAGACGCGGCATAGGGGTGGGCGAGTAGCCCACCCCTATGCTTATCTATTTTCCAGCCTCTAAGGCCCATTAAAACGATTCTAATGGGCCCGTCATCATCACCTCTTGTCCGCGTGATAGGCCTCGGCCAGTTTCTTGGCCATCTGGATCACGTCGGCACTCACCTGGTCGAGCTCTCGATTGGCATCGATCGTCACGATCGAGTCGACACCGAAGTTGACCACCAGGTTGGAGAAATGCTCGTGCAGCTTGCGGTTGACGTCCAAGCTCTTGGCGTGGTGCTCGTCGAGCGCATTGGTGCCGCGCCAGTGAGCGCGCTCTGCGCAGGTCTCGTCCGAGCACGACATCAGCACCGTGAGGTCAGGCCGGGCAAACAGAGCCGGGAACACCCGCTCGAGTGCAGCCAGCTCGTTGGCCATGCCCCCCAGCCGGCCCTGCAGCACATAGGTGGAGTCGATGAAGCGGTCCGTGACCACCCAGGTGCCGCGTTGGGTGCTGGGGTAGACCACCTGACGCAGGTGCTCGTTGCGGTCGGCCAGCAGCATCAGGAGCTGGGTGTGGCCGTGGATGCCGCCCTCCACGGGGGCGTTGTTGAGGATCAGCTCGCGCAGCTGGTCGCCGATCTCGGTGCCTCCGGGCTCACGCGTCCACAGGACAGGCACACCCAGGAGCTCGAGCTCTTGAGCGAAGAGCTTGGACGCCGTGGTCTTGCCAGAGCCGTCCGCACCCTCGAAGGAGATGAACTGGCCCTTGGTGACCAGCTCGCCGTGCTCTTGGTTCATGATGTTGTTTTGTTTTTCTCCAGGGCCTGTCCATCCGAGGGCAGCCTTGGCAGGGGTTTATGGGTGAGCTGACCCACGAGTGTCGGACTCAGGAGCAGCAGGTCTCGCGGGATGTCCGCACCACAAAGGATCAGGGTAGCCGATAAAATTTTTTTCAGGTCCTGCTCCCCGAAGTACTTTCCGAACTTCAGGCCCCTGTGGCGCAGCAGGTACTCCGCCACGGGCTGCATGGCTGGGGCCGATGGCAGCATGACGTTGTTGCCGATGCAGTGCAGGGTGTACTTGAGAAAATCGGCCGTTAGAGACAATAAAAACAGGTCCCACTCATCAGCGTAGCCTTCATGTGTTTTATCGCCTCCTGGAGCCTCTGGTGAGCTCCAGGAGGCATTCAGGGCTTGTTGGGGAGATACCGGCCAGCGGTAAGCGATCATCCCGAGCAAAAGCAGCTCCGTCGTCTCATCGAACCGGTACTGGTCCTGAGGAATGAAGGTGCGCCAGTAGGCCGAAGCCGCGGTCATCTCCCGGCTGACGTCGGGCAGCGGGGTAATGCCCTCGTTCAGGACTCGGTCCAGTCGGCGAGGGGGGTCGAAGTGGTCCTCGATCCGCTTGGGGTCGAACCAGGCCGGGGCGCCAGTGCGAACGAACGCCGGCTCCCAGGCGTTGGGCTCGGCCACCATGCGCTCGAGGGTCTGGGCGTGGCGCTCCTTGAAGCGGTCGAGGTTCAGGCACTTCCAGCCGTGAGGGCTAACCAGCACTTCGGGAGGATAGTCCGGCTGGGGTGACTCGGCCTCAGCGCTCAGATCGCTCAGCTGGCGCTGGAGCTCGGCTTGCTGGCGCTCAAGCCGCTCGCCCTGGGCGCGAGCCTGCTGGGCTTGGCGCCTGAGGCGGCTGTCGATGGCCAGCAGCAGAGCGAAGACCACGAGCAGCATTGTGGCCAGCACGAGGCTGGCGCCTTGCAGGGTGTAGTCGTGGAGGTGGGTCCAGTCGGTGAGGTTCATGGTGGGGTCAGGTCTAGGCCTTCCTTCGTGGTCGGGTCTGAGTGCCGCCTTGTCGGGCGGCGTTTGAGCAGTCAAGCCATGAGGGTTGGGTGAAGATTTCTGATCGGGAAAGTTTGTCGATGGAAATATAAAGATTAGGGAGTAAATAAAAAAAGAATTTTTGATAATAAAAACCCATGGGGAGAGTACTATATTAATCTTGGGAATCCCGTAGGGAATTCCCAAAGATTAATACTACTATTAAGTTATTGTGATATAATACTGCCATACAATGTACTTGATTAAAAATTTCTCTTTTTTAATATCAGTTTTACCAGAAAAGTAATCAAATTGTAACCTTTTTGTTACAATTTGTTACAATTAAACCATAGATTTTCCGAAAAGTGAGGGTTAGACTAAGGTCTAACCCTGGACCTTAGTCAGTTCGAACCTTAACGGTTCGAATGACCTTTTGAGGTTGATTCGGGAGTGTACACTCCCGAAACCGAGGGGACCTTGAGCCCCTCATCTTGACCGACGAGGCTACTCTTCGAGTAGCGGTGAGCTCTGTACAAGCGTTGTTCATTGCGAGGAATACGGTTTTACCTCCTTCCTCGCAGAAACCTTTTACACCCTTTTGAAGAATTCAAATCCTGACTCCGTCAGGAGAAAGTTAAGAAAGATCGTACTAGGCGGCGCGATTTTGGCGGCGCGAAAATTCGCAATTCCAGCTGAGTATAACCCCACATTACACTCCTGAATCACACCGGGAGGGAGTTATCATGGACAGGCTGAGCTATACGCTTTACGTTGAAAATGAGAGAGCGTGCCGCCTCTCGCTTGAGCACTTTGGTCATCTGGCTGGCGCTAAAGCGTTCTCTTGGCGCCTTGCAGAAGAGCCAATTTTTAGCGATTTGGATGCACCACTTGGCGTGGTGGGTGTATTCACACCCACTCATGGCTACATCCGTGGCGTGGTCTATGGTGGCGCCGTTGCGCTGAGTCAGTGCGAGGCTGCTCAGCTGCGCCCCGAGCTGGGGTTCATCTGGAAAGCACTCCACGATGAAAGAAAAAAGAGCTTTGAGCAAACACTCAAAGACTTTGAGAACTGGGCTCACGAGCGCAATATGCGCCTGATCGAGTCAATGAAAATGCGAAATTAAACCGGAGAAAATAATTGGATAAAGAACAGTTTCTTGAGGCGATCACGGCAGACCTGCGCACGCTGCTGGAGTCCAATCCCACCCAACAGGCTCAGGTTTGCCTCACCTTCAGCGCACCTCCTTCCAGTAAGCCGGTGATGGCTCTCTACCACCTCAGTGAGCAAAAGATGACCGCGGTCATCCGAGTCACGGGGGCGTCTCACGAGACTCACGTGTTTGAAAACGTCCGACTCAAGGACGCTCTCATGTGGCCGATTGCGGCCAAAGAAATGTAGTATCCCAATCGATCAATCCACTTGTCACCAAGAAAGGAAAAATCCGTGACCAAACGCAAGACCACCCCCTCGATCGCACAGCCGAGCGCCATCCCCTTCATTCACCAGATCAACCTGAGTCGACCTGACGTGATCTCCCCGGAGCTGGCGACCCGGGTCGCCAGCATGTCGATCACGCGGCCCTACGTCGACGGCTACGCCCAGAAGTCGGCCGAAGAAGCCCTGATCGCAACGGGCCTGTTCGCCCGCTCCAAGCTCCAGGTCCGAAAGTTGGGCCTGATCACCCTGGACTACACCGGCTTCATCGCCAGGTCCACCGGCCGAGCCTGTTATGCCAACATGGACTTCCTGAAGCGGGTGCGCATTCTGCGTGACCTCTACGCCTTCGAAGTCGACTGGGGTGACTTCCTGAAGAACAGTTTCCCGCGAATCGCCGAGAGCGAGCCGCGTACGCGCCAAGGAGTGAAGTGATGCGCAAGAAGAGTATCTCTTTCGGTCTCAAGACCATCGGCTATGTGGCGGTGGGCTGCGTGGGCCTCTACTTCAGCATGTTCCTGCTGAAGTCGGTCGTGGCTCTGGCCTTGGCCGCAGGCATTGCCGCAGCCAGCGTCATCCTGGCGCCGGCCTTCATCGAAGCCCTGGTGTACGGCAAGTGGAAGGCCATGTTTCAGATGTGGCGGGGCAACCCGGTCTTCGCGTTGTACCGAAACAAGGAAGACATGCTCGATGAGCTCAGGATCCGCGAGGTGGCGGTGACCCGTCTTTCCAAGTCGGTGCATCTGAACATTTCCCGACTGAGCGAGCGTCAGCGCACTCATCCCGAGGACGCCGCCCGCTTGGCGCCCATGGTCGAGAAGCAGCGCCTGGCCTACGATCAGCAGTGGCGAGCACTGGTCAAAGCCCGCGAAGCGGTCAATGCCTACGACGAGGTGATCGACCGGGCAGCGTGGAACTGGGAGATGGGCCAGTCGGTGATCTCCACCGCAGGCCTCCTGGCCAGTCTGGGCGGCACCGACCAGGTCCTGCTGCGCCAGATGAGGGAAGACGTGGCGATGAAAGCGATCGCCGAGTCTGCCGCTGAAGCCATGGCCCAGCTCGACCACCTGATCTCCGGCGGCGCCGACATGGTTCAGACCCGTCACGCGCAGGCAGAAGTCAAGTCCCAGGCCGCCTCGAGTCAGCCCGAGACCCTGATCCTCGAGCAGAGCTCGAACAAGCCCGGCCTCTTCGAGACATTCAGTCAGAAAAGTGAAAAGAAATGAAGATCATCCTCGCTATTGCCCTGGTGGCCGCCATGGTGGCCGGCTACTTCTGGGCAGACTCCTACAGCCCCAGTCCCGTCGCTCCCGCCGCGCCGGCCGCCTCCCCCATCACCTCCGTTTTCTGAAAGATCTCTATGTCTCGCATCAAGTTTCCCCTGTGGGTCATCCTGCTGGTGGCCATCATCGCCTCGTTCTTCTTCCCCAGCTACGGTCACGCACAGACCGAGAAGTACCGACTGTGCGCCGGCTCCAAGCTGGACCGATCGTCAGTCTACAGTGCGATGGCGCTGGACATTCTGAAGGCGCCTGAGCTGGGCCCCAAGATCCAGGTGCTCTCCCAGCCCGACTCGATGTCGGCCATGGAGGCGCTCTCCTCCAAGTCCTGTGACGCCGCTTTCGTGCAAGGCGACATCGGCGCGCTCTACTACGAGGCCGATCCGAGCATCCGAGAAGGCCAGCACACGCTCTTCGGTGCCCACGTGGAAGCCTACCACTGGATCTCCCCGCCAGAGATCAAGACGGGCTTCATGGCCAAGGTCATCCCGACTACGGTCAGTGACCTTGCGGGACTGAAGATCGCGGCGACACGCTCTGGCCTGGTGAGCCTGCGCTACTTCTCTCGTGTCACGGGAATGGCCGTGATTCCTGTGGAGGTCAGTGACGCCGCTGGGATCGTCAAAGCCATCCAAGACGGACAAGCCCAAGCTGGCCTGCTTGTGACGGGAACGGGGTCGGACTTCATCCGCACGATGCCCGCCGGCTTGAAACTGCTGCCCTACAAGCAAGAGATGCTCGACGCTCTGGTCAAGAAGACCTATGTTGTGGTGAAGGCCTCTTACGCTGGCCGGACCGCGGGTCCTATCTCCTTCTCGGCCACCCGGGCATACGTCGTCCAGCGACGCATTCCGACAGGGCCGCTGAAGCAGGTGGGTCAGTCCCTGTCCGCCTACGTGCGGACGTGCCTGGATTCTATCCAGGCTGCTTCCGGCACGCACCAGGCCTGGAACACGGTCTCGGCAACTTCAGTTGCCGTCGGCACTCAGCTCATCGACCTGACGGCTGGACCGTCCCCGATTTGCTCTCGCTGACGAGACCACCTCAGGCTTCCTGAGCCTTCCCCGTAGATTCCCTCCTCCACTGGTTTACTACCAGTGGAGGAGGGGTTTATGTTTATTTTTGTTTTTGATCAGCAAAGAACATAGATTAGCCGCCAGTCTAAGTTGGGCATATATCATCCCACTGAGTTTACCCCAAGAGGAGTTAGAATGGAAAATGTCGTTAGCAAATATGTCGCACTCACGGGTCAGCCCAATGAGGACATGATGAAGTTCTTCGGCCTGCCCAGACAGGCCCTTCCGCTGATTCAAGCTTTGAATCGCCACTCGGGTCAGCTCTATCATGGTGATCCCTGCACTGAGAGCACCGATCACTTCGGTTATAGGCCTTATGTGTCCGAAAATAAGCACCATTACGTGGTCATTCGCTTTTTCATCGGGAACAAAACGGGCTTGTCTATCGCCCGACTGGATGAGGCCTCCTCCGTTCCGTGCCTGATCCTGTTGGGCATTGATGAAGAGCAGAGGCTCTCGGAGAAGAGACTTGTGCATCTCCTGGACTTTGTTTTACCCTCCGATCTTCGAGGAAAGAGCTTCATCGAACGCGTCAAGATCAAGCTCAAGGTGTTGGCCTCCAGACTGTTCCTTGTCCAGTTCTGCGGCCTCTTGCACTTCACTCCTTCCCAAGAGACCGTTGCCCTCAAGGCAAACTTGGACTACTTGAAGAAAATGAAATCCAACTGAGGTTCACCCATGCCAGTTATCCTGAACATGAAAGATCCGGGATGGAGAAACGTCCCCGGTGAATGGGTCTATGTTGGTAGGCCCAGCATTTTCGGCAACCCCTACTCGATGAAAGATAACAGCCAAGCCGAGAGAGATCGTGTCTGCGACATGTTCGACTACGACGTGGCCAACAGCCCGTCGCTGCAAAAGCTCGCCCTGAGTCTGAAGGGGAAGAACCTCGTTTGCTACTGCTATCCCAAGAGATGCCACGCTGAGACTTGGCTGAAGTACGCTAACAATGAAGATTGAAATGGACGACTACTGCGACCGCCTGCCCTCCGTCGAGCACGAGGGCATCCGCTACTACCAGAGCCCGAGTTTTCCGAGATACTGGATGAGTCGCGAGGGAGAAATAATTTTTAATAAAAAGAACCGATCTGGTGTGGAGAGTGACGAGTTCTCAAAGATGTCACTCCGCCGTCAGGTGAGTGAGACTTCTAATGGCCTGATTCGAACCAAGCCCTGGTGGACCGTTTACGGGGAAATCTTCATCGAAAACCCCGAGGGCAAGTTGTCTGTTCGCAGACTCATACGCGCCTCGCCTGTCCGACCGGAACAGTTCGAGTGGTACGGTGAGAAGCCCTCACTCCCTTCGAGGCCCAAGGCTTGTGCCATTGCCCAAATGGTGGCTGTCTTGGGCTAGAGTCACCCCGTCCAGCTTGGATCTCATCATGTCCAACACCGTCCCACAGTCCGTTGTGAGTCGCCTCATGACCGAAGCCTGCGACCTGCGCGATCGCACCGACCTCCTCAAGGCCTACCTGGACAAAGGCGCCCCTGGCGCCAATCGCACCCAGGTCAGGCTGATGCGGACCCAGTACGACATCCACGTGAGCCTCCTGGGTGTCTTGCGTGAGCGTCTGACCAATTTCGGTGTCATGGAGCTGGTGCGGCCCACCCCTGCCGTGGTCGACGACACCGCCCTGGGCAGCGAAGCGCTGCCGGTCCAGGAGACCGCGCTCGAAGACGAGATCAAGCCGGAATGATTCCGAGTGCCCGAGTGGTGAAACTGGTAGACGCAGCGGATTCAAAATCCGCCGCCTGAAAAGGCGTACGAGTTCGACTCTCGTCTTGGGCACCATTTTTTTTTACATGCCGTCATGAATAACCCCCTTTCGCTTCTGAACGGATTTCGTACTCGTGACGGCAAGGAACTGCTTGTCACTCCGCCCTCGGATCGGTATCCCTGGTGGGAGTTTGAGTTCATTCCCGTTGCAAAGGAGACAGGCCTTTGCCTGTGGTCCGACTGGGAAGTAAAGCTCACCCTCAACTTTGCCCAGCTCTATCTCCGTGGTGTCGCGGACCTGAGCGTGTCAAGAATTGCGAAAAAAGGTCCTTGGGGCAACCCGAGGTACCGGATAAGCGATCGACAAATCAAGCCTTTCATGGGGATGAAACTTCCCCAGCTGACGGCTTTCGACGTGTATCGCCTCTCTCTTCGTCTGGAGTACCAGGAGGATGAGTACGAGGCTATCACCCACGTGGCCATCGTCATGAGCACGGGAGAGATCGCGGCATTGCCCGCACCTGCCAGGCATGAGGAGCTCGCGGATCGCATGGGTAAATCTCTGGACGCGCAGGGCTGCCCTCTCGGTGAGTTTGGCTTCATGACCAGTCTGGGAAGGTTCCTGGGTCGAGAAGATGCTGCACTGGTGGCCATTGGAAACTTTCAGTATCTGGGCTGCGTCCTGAGAGGAACGCCCTCCCTCGCCTCCTCCGATCTGTGGTAGTCTTCAAACATAAAGCCTGGCTTTTGGCCAGGCTTTATGCTCACCACCTCCAAAAACTCAAGGCAATATATCATTAACTGGAGATCTCGATCCAGAGGGTCACCACAGTAAAAGGAACACCATGAGCCCCCCTTACTTTCAGGCCCTCGAATCGACCATGGATGACCAGTGCATCGTCGATCTGGTTGAAATGCGCGACGTGATTCACCGTGAGATTTTTCCGAAGTACAAGTATCAGCCAAACACACCGATACACACCACTGCGCTGGAGCACGAGGTTAATTGCTGGTACCTCAGGCGCCTTGAAGCTCAGGGTCGGAGTTTTCCCGTCTTCTTCCCGGGTGCGACTTTAGGCGGACTGACTACCCTCAGAATCCGAAACCCACTTGATCCCAGCGAAGTCACCCTCATTCCCCTGCTGCTCCCGAGTAAGCCATATTACGGCCTCAGGCCGCCTTCCATGGGCGATCACGACAGACTCTATCTGGGCACAACCACTGAAGGGGGCGAACTCTACCATCTGTGGGTTGACATCTCCGTTGACCTCCCACTCAGCCTCCGCCAGGTGCACGTCACCTTAGCTGATGAGGCCGCGGAGGATTCTCCCCCTAGGGGATACCCCAGGTTTCGCATTGAAGCCTTCGATCCGGCAGGACCTGCCCGTCGTGCCGCACGTGGGGAGGCACTCAATCGAATTTGCTACCTGCTCGCAACCTTCACTTCTCACCGAGGATAAAATGACACTGATTGCGATTGATGTCAAAAACGGGACCATGATTGCTGACCGCGCATCTTTCACAGATGGCTGTCTGAGAGAAACACATATCGAAAAGATCTTCAGGGTTACAATTCGGGGAGTCCCTGTCGTCTGCGCCTTCACTGGAAACTTCTCCGATATACCAAATCTGCTGAGTTTTCTAACAGGGTGCTGCCCGGCCGGACAACCCGATCCAGAGCGAGCCCGGGCCTACAAAAAAATATTGAAGGGATCTGGAACTCTTTTTACGTTGTGTGAGACGGTCCGACTCAAGGAAGCTTTTGGATTTGAACTCCCTGAAAATGAAAAGGTTGTCTATGCGGGGGCCAAATACAGTTTAATTGTCACCAATGTATCCGAAGATGACGATAGTGAGGACACTAGCGATAATATTCTTGCCCTTAGCTATGTTTCCTTCCATTCTTCAATTTCGTCGGCCGATGTATTTTTCCGGTCCAAACTATCGTCCAGTTTGGCTCGCTCGGAGATTGTCCTTCAGGAAGCGATGGCAGAGCTTCACAGGGAAGGATATGACTACGTTGGCTTTGGCTGGATCGTCGATAGCCTAGAGCGCCAAACCAGAGGAGACTATCCTATCCTCGTCAAGTTACCGTATCGGTTCTCCGAGAGCGAGCCGGTCTTGCCAAAGATCGAATAAAAAAAGATCACGTACCCATTATCAATTGACCATGGTACTCGTTTGGTTCACGAGGTCTTTGGCTTGATGAATGGGAAACGAACGGGGGAGGAAGTGATCTGAATTGAGGCAGCGGTTTGGCTTACGCGCTCCCTCTCGGATCACCCCTCCCCCTAGTAGGATTTCCGCTACGGATAAACACGAACCCAGCTTCCCCCACCCATGCCTAGTTGGGTTCGTGATCCGAGCGGTCGGCTCGGGGCTACGTCGGAGGCCCTCAGGGCCTCCGATTATGCCGCATACTAAAAATACCAAACCCCCCATTCCACTGAGACCACGGGCTTTGAATGGAGAGCCGCAACCAAAACCCATTCGTTAAGAAAAAGGAGTTACCCATGAAAGTTACCGTATTCCAACCTCCCCACGGTCACCGCACGATGGAGATCGCTCACCTGGGTCTACCTAGGAGCTCCCAGTGGGCAATCGATCAGATCCTTGCCAGGGGTGGACGCATACTCAATGGTCCCCACTTTGAGCGGATCAGCCATCTGTACGTCTACCAAGATACTCCTGAGCTGATCTGGGTTCGCTCCAGTGGTTGTTCGATGAACTTACTCACGCTCTCGGCCGGAGAGTATGCCAAGACCCGAACCGATCTCAGGATCCTTGTGGGCGCTACCCGCCCAGGAGAATCCGCCTTGGACTGCGCAATCTATCATAACTCGGTGGCCCCCCGCAGCCATTGGCTGAAGTTGATGGTGCACGTCTCAGGCTGAGAGCCTAGGTTGGCGACCTTAGTATGACAATGTCATTTTGCTGAGGTCAATCGCCATGCTGAACTTCGATGAGATTTTGCCCGAGGTGCCTCAAGAGCAACCGGGCCCTGAGAACTGTCCCGATATCGGGATATACGTTTACTGGAGAGCTGGAAATGAAAATGAATGCCGCAAAAATCTTCCTCTCGCCGACCTCGCTCGGCCAGAAGGTTCGCAGTGCGATCATGCTGATTCTGTCCCTGGTGGGACTTTGGACTTTGGCTGAGTTCCCCAAGAGCAGCCTTCTCGGCATGATTGTGGCCCTGGCCTTGCTGGCCCTGCTGATCTGGTCGTGCTTGACCTTTGTGCTCAGCTTGGACCGGGACCACTTCGAGCGCCTGTCTCGCCAGGCTCGGGGAGACTGACGTGCTGCGGGCTCTGGTTTTAGTGGGCCTGATCACACTGGCCCATCACAGCTGGGCCAGTGACGCGCTGGTCAGGTGGGTGATCAATCGAAGCGGGGGCGAACTCACCCCCTCTCAAGCTCAAAGCTTGATCCGAGATACCCGCGAGTGCTCAGCAAAGCACGAGGTTTCCGAGCGGCTGGTCTGGCAGGTCATGGCGGTTGAGAGCTCTTTTGACCGCAAGGCCGTCTCCCAAGTCGGCGCACAGGGCCTGATGCAAGTCATGCGTCGCTGGCATCCTGAGAAGGTAAAGGGTCGATCCCTTTTCAATCAGAAGGTCAACGTCTGTGTTGGTGCTCAGATCCTGGCGGAGTACATTTCACGCTACCGCTCCGTACCTAAGGCCCTCCATGCCTATAACGGACTGAACGGGCGTGCCGGCACTTACGCAAGGAAGGTGCTGGCGGTCAAAGTGCCTCCTCTGAGTGAGCCGATGGTGGCCTCTGTCCGGGAAGACGCCCCCGCGGTACCTCAGTCACTCACTCATCGCATCCCCTTGCCAGAATCACCCCGGGGAGACTGGTACCAGGTGATTGATTTCCTGAAATCCGCCCGCTCCAAGCTTACACGTCCGCCCTCGCCTGAGCTGGTCAATGCGAAGATTGTTATCTCCGGCCCTGAAGGAGCATATCGTGATCGAATTGCACTGCATTGAAGCCCTGGTGAACGCGGTTCGTCCTGAGCGGGTGTTCGCAAAGACACAGCCTGCCCCAGACGGGTACGTGATCTGGGTCAGTCGGTCAAAGGCATCGCAAAAATCGCGCGTCTTCGATCGATTGAAATCCTCAATCCAGACCACGCTTTCCTCCATGGGCGAGAATTTCGAAATATCGGTCAGGACCGGACCGGCAATGGCTGAACTGAGAGTAAAACTGAAATGAACACTGCGGTTGAAGACGATTACGCGAGTCTGGTACCCCCGACTCGAAAAGAGATGGGTGAGATCCGCCTACTCTACCTGCAAGAATCCCTCCATGCCACCGCCTGGTACTGGAATAATTGCTTGGTTGTCTTGTGGAGGTCGACGCCGAGGTCTGTGGTCTGGACGGAGATCGAACGGATCAATCGAATTTCCGGCCGCCTGGGGATGAAAGTCAGCAGTCACAGCTACAGGCGGCTCGGTCGGTGGCGCCTGGCCAAGGTCTACCTGAGGGGCCTCAGTCAGAACGAGGTGAGGAGGCTCTGGGGATGAAGCTCACCTACGATCAGGCCAATGCCGCATTCCACAATGCCATAGGAAAAATGATTGCTGAGATCAGCCATCTCCAGGATGCAAACTACCCCGATGACAAAGGCTGGCTCAGAATCGTTTTCACGGACGGAACGGAGATCGTTGCCGAGAGCCGGCGCTCTTACGCCGGCTGTGATTGCCGGGGGACCTACGCCAAGAGGATGATCTTCCTCGACCGCCTGCCTGAGCGCGCCTGGAACACCCAGGACCCAATGGACTACACCCCCTCCACCGAGCTGATGAGCTACGAAGTTGCCACTGAAGTCACCCAGTGGCGCGAAGACGACTACCAAGGAAACTGAAAATGGAACAACTCAATCGCCTCAAATATCGCATCCTCACCGAAGGCCAGGATGTGGTCTACCGAAAAGGCCAAGTGCGGCGCACTCTCCTCGGATGCCAGGAGCGCTTCGACCTGCGAAACGGCAACCTCCCCGTCGAGACCTGCCGCAAGCCCATGATTCGTGGCGCCATCGCCGAGCTGTTGTGGTTCCTCTCGGGCTCGACCAACATCGCCGAGCTCAAAGCGCTCGCAGGTTACAACCTGGGCATTTGGGACGACTGGGCCAACGAAGAAGGCTCAATCGGTCCGATGTACGGCGCTCAGTGGCGCGATTTTGGCGGCATGGCGTTGGCCGGCCCCGAGGGTGCTCTGGAGATCATCGATGGCGTCGACCAGATCAAGCGTCTGATCACCAATATCCAGGAGCGCCCCTACTCCACCGACCACATCGTCTCAGCCTGGAACCCGGCCCATTCGCCTGACCCCAAGAAGAGCTACGCCCAGAACGTCAACGAGGGGCGTGGCGCACTCAACCCCTGCCACACCCTCTTCCAGGTGCACTTGATGCCCATTCCGTTCAAGGAGCGGATGATGATCTGGCACGACTCGAGTCGGTACGAGGCGACCGAAGCCATGATGCGCGCGGCTCCGATCTTCTACGAGGGCTTCAACCAGCGTCCCTTCGAGTTCGTGGTGGACAGCCTCTCCGAAAACAAGGTGATGCTGTCGGAGTTCAGGAGCATGCCCACGACGCTGGACTACAGCGCGGTGAGGGCCGCACTGATGATGGCGGCCAGCGAAGGTGGCATCCCCTTGAACTACCTCACTCTGCAGCTCTACCAGCGCAGCTGCGATGTTCCGATCGGAGGCCCGGTCAACATCACCTGCTATAGCCTCTTGGCTCATCTCCTGGCCCACTGCACCGGCAACATGGCGCGCGAATTCATCTGGGACATCGGCAACGCCCACATCTACCATCAGCATCTGGAAGAGGTTCGGGCGCTGTTGGCCAATACCCCTCTGCCGACGCCCCAGGTCTTCTTGAACCCGGACAAGAAGAACATCTTCGAGTTCACGCCTCTGGACATTCAGCTCATCGGCCTCAAGCATCATCCGGCCCACCGGTTCACGGTGATCTCATGACTACCGCAAGGCTCCCTCTTTTCATTGCAAGTGACCTTCCTCCTCCCAAGGTCAAGAACGGGCCGACCCCGGTCCCCCCAGATCTTCTTCACAAGGTCTTTGAGTCACTGAAGGGCAACACCTTCTACGGTGAAGATGCGGACATGGTTCGATCCCATTTCCATAACCAACCCGGATGGACCGTTGAAGAGAGGATAGACTGGTTCGGGTGCGTCCGCCCCGAGTCAGTGATCCTTAGAATCAGTGACTTTTCTCTGGAGGACAACTCGATCTCGGCCGAAGTCACGGCGCTGGTCGAGGGAATGGTCCTGAGTCCCAATCACTTGCACATGCGGGCTATGTGTAAGCGCGATGACCTTGGGAGGTACACACGGCTTGCCGTGATTGCATGGGATTACAGAGCATGTCCTGGTCGCACGGTGCATCTCGACATCAGCGTGTCCCAGCGATTCGCTGACCTTTCTCTGGGGGATGCTCAAGGCAGGCCCGTGACAATGAACCGGCCCAATGAAACACCCCATCCTGAGACGCCTGGTAAAAAATAATCAGTGCTGGGTATAAACTGACCAGAACAGTGGGCGTTTGGCCGAGTGGTTTAAGGCAACGGTCTTGAAAACCGTCGAAGGGGAGACTCTTCCGTGAGTTCGAATCTCACAGCGCCCGCCACATTCTAAGGATACGTGGCTGAGAGGCTAAAGGCAACGGATTGCTAATCCGTCGATGCGATGAGTGTCACCAGGGTTCGAATCCCTGCGTATCCGCCAGGTCACCAGAATTCAGAGCGGGCTTAGTTCAATGGTAGAACTTCACCCTTCCAAGGTGAATGTTACCGGTTCGAGTCCGGTAGCCCGCTCCATTTGTGTCCGTAGCTCAGCTGGATAGAGCACTCGCCTCCTAAGCGAGAGGTCATGGGTTCGAATCCCGTCGGACACACCAAGGAACAAAAGACACACCCCCTCCCATCATGGTCCAAATCAGGCCATGATGGGAGGGGTGTCTTCCTTATTATTTTGTTCTTTTGATAAGAGAAGATTGTCTCAGGTATGTTCTGAACCGCGAAATGCGACCCCAATTCCATAGACCCGATCCGCCCATTTCCCGAGCTGGAATTTGGCACGGATCGTCCCTTCATTTTTGACCCATCCTTGACATGATCACAGAAGTTCAAAAGCGCGACGGCCGGATTGAAGCCTTCGATCCCTCCAAGATGATGGCTCATTTGCGCTGGGCAGAAGACATGGCTAATGGCCGGGTCGACATTCGCTCCGTCCTCACCGAAGCCATGGAAGCCCTTGACGGCCGGGTCACGTCAGCTCAGATCCAGGCCCAAATTATCCAGTCGCTTCTGAACAGGAAGACCTGGACGGCCAACCTCATCGCAGGCTCGCTCTACGCCAGCGATCGCCAGAAGTCGATCTACCCGAATGGCATCCCCACGCTTAAGGCGCAATACGAAAAGCTCCTGAAGCTGGGCTACGCTCGCCGCCTGGACTACAGTGACAGCGAGTGGGAATTCATGAATTCCGTAGTGGATCATTCTCGCGACTTCCACATGGATCATGCTCAGCTCAAGCAGATCCTGAAGAAATACTGCCTGACCAATCAGGCCACCAAGGAAGTTCTGGAGACGCCTCAGTTCGAGATGGCGCGCATGGCCTCAGCGCTGGCGATCATGAGCCCGCCCGAGCGCCGGATGAAGGACTTCAAGACCTTCTACATGGGCTTCTCCAGTGGCCGGGTCAACGCGCCTACCCCCAATCACCTCTACCTGGGCACGCCTCACACGAGCTTCGTTTCGTGCTGCCTGTACCAGATGCCCGACACCCAAGCTGGCCTGACGGCCACGAAGGTGCTGGTGGACATGATGACCAACATCGGCGCCGGCCTGGGGGCGTTCATCAATACGCGTTCTCCGGGCGACCCAATTCGGGGCGGCAAGATCATTCACCGCGGGAAATTCCCCTACCTGCAGACGCTTCAGAGCCAGGTCAAGGAGAGCGAGAAAGCAGGTCGGGACGGCGCCATCACGATGACGTTCCAGATCTACGATCCGGAGGCCCTGGCGCTCATCATGGCCCAGAATCCCCGCACGCCGGAGACGAACCAGCTGCGCCGGATGCACTTCAGCTTCTCCTACAACGACTTCTTTGTGAAGAAGGCGTACACCGACGAGCCCATCTTCACGTTCAACGTCTACACCGCGCCGAAGCTCATGGAGTGCTACCATGATCCGGTCGAGTTTGAAAAGGAATACCTTCGTCTCGAGGCTGATCCCGGCTTCAAGAAGAACTACGTGAATGCGCTGGACCTGCTGACCGAAGCACTTCGCCAAGAACACGAGGTCTCTACCCTATACGAGTTCAATGCGACCGAGGTCAATCGTCACACACCCTTCCTGGAGTACATCACCAACTCCAACCTGTGCCAGGAGATCCAGAATGTCTGCCGTGGGTATACCCACGTCATGGATCTCTACTCCACCGAAGACCATGGTCGCGGGGAGGTGGGCTTGTGCAGCCTGGGCGCGGTCAACGTGGCGGATGATCCCAGCGACGAAGAGCTGAAGTCGGCCTGCTACACGGCCCTTCGAATGGTCGACTGCTCCATCGAGCTCAGTGACTATCCTTTCCCTCACATGCAGTACACTGCCCGAGCCCGTCGCAATGCGGCCATCGGTATCGTGGGCCTGGCCGCACTCCTGGCCAAGAAGAATCTGCGCTACGGCTCCAAGGAGGCGCTGGAGTTCACCAACCGGCTCAGCGAGCGTATGAGCTACTTCCTGATCGAGTCGGCACTCGAGCAGGGCATCGAGTACGGCAATGCCGAGTGGATGCACAAGACCAAGTGGCCTCAGGGGTGGCTGCCGATCGACACCTACAACCGCCACGTCGACGAGCTGGTGTCGCCTGAGCTGCACATGCCCTGGGAAGAGCTGCGCACTCGGATCATCGCCAATGGCGGTATCCGCTTCAGCACGCTCATGGCAGACATGCCCACCGAGAGCTCCTCCAAGGCGCTCCCTGGCGTGCCCAACGGCCCCTACCCGGTGCGCTCTCTGTCCATGCTCAAGTCGGACCAGAGCAACGTCCTGGACTGGGTGGTCAGGGACAGTGACACGATCGGTCACCAGTACACCCTCGCCTACGACCTCACTCCGCTTGAGCAGATCCATCAGTACGCCGTGAGGCAGAAGTGGATGGATCAGTCGGCATCGGCTGACCGATACACCGATCGCATCGCTCGCCCTCAGCTCAGTGAAGCCGAAGAGCTCGAACTCTTCTTCGCCCGTCACTACTACGGCCTGAAGACGGTCTACTATAGTAACAGCCTCATCCCGGAGGTCAACGGACGCAGGGCGCCCGAGCCCACCAAGGGCTGCGCCTCAGGTGCCTGCGACGTCTGACCCCGATCGGAAGACCACCATGAGTACCATCGACCCCAATCTTCTCAACCTGGACAAGTCCAACTACGATGACGACACGCTGATCCTGGGTCAGCAAAAGCGCGGCATCGGCGACTCCTTCTCGGGCCACCATCCGAAGCTGGTGTTCCTGCTCTCCCAGCTCCAGAGCCAGGACTGGCATGAGAAGGAAATCCCCCACCACCAGACCAAGCTCGACTTCAAGGTCTGCGAGCCCCACCAGTACGAGAAGATGATCTCGGTCCTGGCCTGGCAGTGGGAAGCCGACACGGTCGTGGCCAACCTCCAAGCCCTGATGTCGCCCTTCGTGAGCTCGTCCATCCTGAACCGGCTCTACGGCCGGATCGCTGACAACGAGAACATCCACTGGGCCAGCTACTCGGAAATCGTCGTCAACTCCTTCGACAACCCGAGGCGAGTGATCGAGGACATCCTGAGTCGCCAGGCTGCTCAGGAGCGACTGCGGTTCACGGCAGATGCCTACAACGAGCTGTACCAAGCTGGCCTCACCTACCAGCTCGGACAGATGCCCTACAGCCAGGAGCTCTACGAGCTGGTCATTCGTTTCCTGTTCGTGAACTACCTGACTGAGGCCGTCGGCTTTGGCAGCAGCTTCGTGCATCCTTTCAGCGAAGCACGGCGCGGCGTGTTCAACAGCATCGGCCATGTCCTGCAGAAGATCAACAACGACGAGCTGGGCGTCCACGCTCCGGTGGGCGCCTACGTGCTCAATACCGAGCTCTCCACCGAGCGCGGTCTCATGGCCTACAACAAGTTGCGCTCGTGGTTCACTTCGACCCTGCGCGAACTGATGCAGAGCGAGTACGCCTGGAACGCTGCGAACTTCGGCGACGGTCGAAACCACAACGACCTGAGCGAGAACCAGCTCAACCGCTACTCGCGCTACCTGGCAACCAATGCCATGCGTGAGCTTCGACTTCCCGTGCCGGATGACATCCTGGAGACCAGCAACCCTCTGCCCTGGATGGATGACTGGCTCAATGCCAACGGCCGCCAGAGCAGCGCGCAGGAGGAGCGCAGCGGCTTGTACCTGCTGGGCAACTTCAAGAGCGATCGCCGCTCTCGCCCGTTCAACCCGAAGTACGCTCCATTCAGCGCCTGATCGCATACACAGTTCGAACTACATAAAGGAGGGGGGAATCCCCTCCTTTATGCCTTGTACTCGATTCCAGATTTCTACAGTCACATATCAAACCACTGAATCGGAGACAATCTCGTCAAGCTGATTCGTTAGGGCTTTGCCCAAGGAGTTTGAAAATGAAGTACAATTTCGTCGAGCTGGCTTCTTTCATGGGCGGCGCTTACGCCGCCGCTGGGCCGGCCTTCGCCACCCGTCGGCCGACTAAGGAGGAGGCGAGCGCTCTCTTCCCCGGGGGTGTTCTCCCCGAAGAAACGCACGTTTTCTGGGAGTTGGAGTCGGCTTCGGCCGACTCCGAGTGTGTCATCCTCATTGATGAAGGGCTGAGGGGGTCACCCCTCCTCTCGTTCATCTTGGCCCATGAGAAGGGCCACATCGATCGGGGGCACCTTGAGGCGCCCCCGTCGGAAGACGAAATCGTCACATTAGAGAACGGCACTCGCATCATGAACAGTGCCACCCGCGAGATCGAAGCGGACGCTTCGGCGTTCCGCGAGCTCGGTGTCGATGACCCGGAGCAGCGTGTCTCTCTTCTGATGGCGGTTTTCCGCCATGTTTTCATCAGCCAGGGGGTTCCCCCTGAAAAAGTCGCCGCCAAGAGCGACGAGGAGATCGAGAAGAAGCTGATGGAGATCGAGCCGGTCCTGGGGGCCCGCCTGGCGGCCGCCCGCGACATGGTCTGGTAATCGTGGAGGGAGGGGAAATTCCCCCTCCTTCTAATTTTCTTTTTATGACTGTAGATTGCTACAGTCATAAATCATCTTTCCGTTAAGTAAACGGAAAAAGGAGTTTTAAGTGTGTGATTTGTCAAGTATCAAACTGTCGGCGGTCATCACGACCGCCGACATCATCGCGGCGGCCCGACAGATGAGTCGGGACGAGCTCGACGCAGTGTGCGTCGAGAAGAACGGCCTGCTTGGCACGGCAACTCTGCCTTGCCTCCCCCAGGAGATGAACATGGTCCGCGACCCGGACCTGTTCGATTGGGGGGTGGTTGTGACAGCCACCCGTCAGGTCTACCTGGCGCCCAGGAGTGGCCGAACCAACCAGCTCGTGTACGAGCTGGTCACGGGCCGGCTGGTTGACGCCGGCCTGACCGAGGAAGAAGCCGATCGCCTGTTCAGGGCAGACAAGGCTTCCTTTAAGATCAGCAAGGCGGAAGTCCAGGTCATCCTGGCAGTCCTGCTGAAGGCGGGCCTCAAGGAGGCCCTGCTCAATTATCCCGGTGGCGAGCACCAGCTCGCCTGGTGTGCCAAGTACGGCGCCTCCCAGGTGTTGGCGGAAAACCGCCTGTCGGCCAAGAAGGTGATGGCTGCGGCCATCGCCCTCCGAATCGCATTGGGAGGGATGTGACGCCTAAGCTACCGGGGTAATCTGACGGTAGCACATTAAGGGCTTTGCCCAAGGAGAAAGAGGGAAATGGAAGATAGCTGGAAGAGATCTCAGGTTCACCCTGAGGTAGAGGTCAACCTGACCCTGAAAAAGGTCAGGTATCATCTGTCCCATCGCCACCTTGCCGAATGCCGGCAAGGTGGTCAGGTCAAAGTGTGCATCTACGTCGGTGCACGCGAGGGCCGACTCGAATTCGGTGGTGTGGTCAAGCAGGTTCGCTTACTTGACCTCGTCACCGAGGCCATGGGGTTCGATGGTCGCTACCGGGCCATTAACTCGATGGGGTCCCACTGGGACCCGGCAAACATGGTTACCTACAAGGAGTGGGCGCCCTCCAATTCAAGGCCGGTGAGGATCACCTTGGCTGACGGCAAGGTGATCGAGGCCAAGTCGGTCCTGGTGGCCACCCAAGTGCTCTTGAAGCTTACGGGAGAGAACATCTCCCCCAAGCGTCTCCGGGTGCTGTTTAAGGCGCAGAGTAGCGTCACGCTCTCAAGCGGAGCGATCCTGTTCTGCTACTCGGCATAATACCAAGGTAGGTGCAGCAATGCACCTACCTTGGTGAAGAAGAAGTGACCCTACTTCTTTTTTTCTGCCCACCAGGGACAGAAGATGGCCAGCCAGACGCGAAGCGCCAGGTCAGGGCGAAGCATCAGAACGGGCATCAGATGGCCCCCTCGTACTTCGGAGCGTGCACAAACATCACGTCCTTGGGGTAATCCCGGGTGATCTGGAAGAAGCTCTTGCCATAACCCGGCAGCGCCCTTTGGGGCAAGCGAGAGGTCTTCTCGGCGTGGCCAAACCAGCGAGAAGAATCGCACCCTTTCGTTCCGGCGCACATCCTTCGGTCCGAGATCACCCGCCCCGGTCCGCCGTTGTAGCTCACCAGCATCATGGCCAGACGCTCTTGCTCATTGGCAACGCCCGTGATCCGGGCGTAGTTTTTCTTGTTCATGAGAACAAGAGCCCTGAGCTGGTAGTCAGCCCGGTAGAGAACCTTGGAGTCCCACCCCCAACCACCGAGTTCCTTGGGGAAAGCTGTCTTGATGTCTCGCAAGGCGTCCATGTTGTTGCCGGGGACTTGGGTGATCTGACCCAACCCCACGCCCCATTCTCGACTGGTCTTGAGTTCGGCCATCGGATTCCAGCAGTAGCGGTGCTTGACCGTGATGCAAGTCTCCTTGTGAACCTGGCCTGCAAGAATAGCGGGCTGACTCATCTCCGGCCAGTGCATGGTTTTCTCATGGACCAACATGGGAAGGTAGGTCTTGGCGTTGGGAGGAAGCTCCGCTGCCCTTGTCGACCCACTGGCCAGGAAGAGCAGACCGAAGATGATGATGGCCACCGCAATGGCCGCCTGACCCGACTGACCCTTGGCCTTGGCGTCCAGGATCAGCTCCTGAAAGTCGATCCTCGGCATGAGCAGCCGCCGCGTCACATGGACCACGGCCATGGCCAGGAAGCCATAGCTGAGGTAGCCCGTGTAGACACTGAAGGAGGGCGTGCCCAGAATCTGACTGAGCCACGGTCCGAGCTGGTCGCAGGCCAGGGACAGCAACAAGAACTTGAGGACGCGCGCGTAGTCGCCTCGCCTGAATTTGCCCGATTGAGGGCCCTGTTGATCGAACATGTTAAGGGGTGTCCTAGGGTTGGGATGGGGACTTAGCCGATGATGAGGGACCTCACCGGCCTCATGGTCGGCAGCTTTCCAGGGGTGGATCCGGGCACTCGAGGCCAGCGATGCTGGAACACGGACTTCGGGTTGACCGCCATGTTGACGATTCCGTCGTCCTGATTTCCTCCCCGCATCACCAGCTGTTCGTCAGGGGTGACTCCCACGGCAAAGCCGATATGAAAGACATCCTGAGACATCACGATGATCAGACTCCCCAGGTAGGGCTGCTTCAGAAGATCACCGTAGGTAAGCCACTCCTGGGAGATCAGGTGATTTTTGGGCAGACTGCCGCCACACCGCTTGAGGCAATGAGCGACAAAGAGCGTCTGCCAGTCACTCTGATCTTGAGCCGGGTCGAAGTTCACCGACCAGTAGTCTGGACCGATGCCCCTGGCCCAGCTCATGATCAGCTGGCGATGAGTATTCTCATTGTAGCCAATGAGGCTGCTGGAGTAGTCGACCCACTTTGGGTTGGGCAGAGGCTTGCTTGACATTTTTAACGAACTCCTTCAATGGGCTGGAGTGATGAAAAGAGCCTGCAAAAAATCATGGCTCTACATCATTCTCCCGAGTTACTGGACTCTATTTCCAGTGAAACGTCCGTCCATATGGACCAAGAAAGGAATTGAAAAAATGAACGCCCAACAAGAGATCCTGGCCGCCGTTGTCAACCGTACCGTGGTTTACTACCACGCCAACTGCTCCGACGGCGTGACGGCCGCGGCCCTGGCCAAGTGGGCCCTGACCAAGGTCAACCTGAACGACCAGGTGCGTTGCTGCCCGGTCCAGTACACGAGCGATGAGCGCGTCGCCGTGCCCGTTCGGGAGGAGGATGCGTTCGAGCTGGTCCAGCCGGATGAGACCGTCTACTTCCTCGACATCTGCACCAGCAAGCAGAATCTTCAAGACCTGGCTCGTCATGCCAACCGCGTGATCGTCCTGGATCATCACGAGACCGCCAAGGGCATCATGCCCAATGGCATGCACCTCGTCGACGGCCAGCCCAAGATCTTGTTCCAGCTCCAGGATGAATACTCGGGGGCTGAGCTTTCGATGATCTACTTCATCGAAGCGTTGGCTCACCAGTACCGCTTTGCAGGATATGACACTCCCGAGGAATTCTTCGGAACCTCGTCCTCTACGGGCCGCCCCCTTGGTCGAGCCGACATGCTGTGGCTCGCCTCCGATGCGGGTGACGAGATGCTTATCTGCGATCGCAGCTTCCACGACGAGTACGTCACCGTGGAGAACGGGATTCCGGTTACGGTTCTGGGTTACGCCCCGGAGTGGGCGCGGTGGATCCACTTGGCTCGCCTGGTGGGCGATTACGATACCTGGAAATTCCGCAACGGGGATTGGGCCCGGGCGGGATCGGGCATGGTCAAGAACATCATCGCCATTGGCCGGGATACCAAAATGGATCCGGTCGATCTGTTGATGGGGGTCGTCGCCAACCCCGATGGCCTGATGGCGGGACTCGAGGGCGCCATGAACGAGGTCAAGTTCAAGGACAAGGCAGCCAAACAGATGGCCCAGCACGCGCGCCTGATGTGGTTTGGTGACACCCAAGCCATGGTGGTCAACTGCCCGGCGGACATGTCCAGCCTGGTCGGTGAAGCCATCTACACAGCCCACCCGGACAAGCCGGTCGTCCTCTACACGCTGGGCGTTGACAAGGCGGGCGTCTTCACCGCCTTCGTCAGCTTACGTTCGCACAAGGACGGCCCCGACGTCTCCAAGCTGGCCAAGCGCTACGGTGGCGGCGGTCACGTCCACGCGGCAGGTTGCAGCATGTCCCCTCACGTGCTGATCAGCAAGACCCTGTCGGCCATCCAGCCCGATTGAGGGCCTGCCCGCCCAGGCAGCATTAAAAGGGGCTTCGGCCCCTTTATTTTTTTGAATAATATCAAATTCGGTTATCAGTTTTTATTGAAGGACTTGGGACTATGACCTGAAGGATCCCCCTTAAATGAGGGGGTCTTTCTGCGTCACCTCAGGTACATCCCAAAATAAGAGGATGGTCCCTGCTCGCTTTAACGCAAATTGGAGTATCTTTCATGATCAACCTCTCTTCCCGATCCCGGATGGCAGCGCTGTTTGCCGCAGTGGTTCTGACCGCCTGTGGCGGCGGTGACCCGGCTCAGCCTGACCCAAGCGATCCAGTCGTGGTCGCCCCGGAGCCGACCCCCAGTCCGTCTCCGTCCCCGATGCCCTCCCCGACGCCCTCGCCGGCCCCGACTCCGGAACCCGTTCCGAGTCCAGCGCCCTCTCCCACGCCGACCCCGGCGCCTGTCCCCACTCCGACTCCGGCTCCCACTCCGGCTCCTGCGCCGGTCTCCCAATCCAGCTGCGTGAAGGGAGCGGGTACCGACTATCTGGTCGGCGCGGGCCAACCTTACGTTTCCCTGGACGCTGTCCCCTGGGAGAGTCTGAAGGCGGGCGACAGCGTTCGCATCACCTACTCCGCCACGCCCTACCGGGCCAAGTTCATGGTCGGCGGTACAGGCACCCAAGCCAATCCGATCACGATCTGCGGCATCAAGGGTCCCAACGGTGAGCGCCCGATCATCTCTGGCGATGACGCAACCACCCGCGCAGCTCTGGCGAGCACCTACGGCTCGACCCAAGCTGTGGCGGACATCCGCTCCACCCGCTCGATCATCGAGATCAACCGCAAGGGCAGCGAAGCCTGGGATGCGTTCCCCAGCTACATCACGATCTCTGGTCTGGAAATCAGGAATGGCCACCCCAACTACAGCTTCACTGACGCCACCGGCGTGAAGAAGCGGTACGTTGACTTCGGGGCCTGCATCTGGGTGGACCGAGGCCTGGGAATCACCATCACCGACAACGTCATCTCCGACTGCCAGATGGCGGTGTTCAGCAAGAGTGTGGACGATGGTCTTTTCTCAGTGACGCGTGACCTCACGATCAGCAACAACGTGTTTTCGGGGCACGGCATTGCCGGCAGTGATCGATTGCACACCACCTACACCGAGAGCATGGGGCTGACCATCACGGGCAATCACTACAAGGATCTCCGTGCAGGTGCCCTGGGCAATGCCGTCAAGGACCGCTCTGTGGGCATGGTGGTGAGCTTCAACCGGATCGAAGGAGGAGCGCACGCCATCGACATGGTCGAGGCCGAGGATTTCCCCAAGATCGCCTTGGCTGATCCTCGTTACCGCACCTCCCACGTGTTCGGCAACCTGGTGATCAACGATGGTCAGAAGGGCAGCCTCTTCCATTACGGTGGGGATCACTTCGGGGCACCGGCAGGAGCCAATTGGGGGGAGTCGCTTTTCCGTCAGGGAACGCTTTACTTCTACAGCAACACGGTGGTGGCCACGGGCCCCGGCGCCCGGGTTTTCCACATCTCGACCACCCTCGAGACGGTCCAGGCCTGGAACAACATTTTCTACAACCAAGCCGGCGGTGAGTGGTACTACCGCCAGGCCGAGAACGACACGCTCTCCGCGAGCTACGTCAACGGCGGCAACCTGGTGTGGGGAAAGAACTGGGCCTCCAGTGGCTTCGTTCCGGTCGATCAGTGGCACACCATCAACGGTACTGTCACGGGTGCAAGCAACCTGATCTTGGGATCGACCCCGCCGATCAGCCTTACCACCTACAAGCCCCTGGCGGGCTCGGTGGTGATTGACGCCTCTGTTGCTGGTCCCAGTGCTGCACTGTTGAGCTCAGTCGTTCGACAGCCCACGGTGCCTGTGAGCGCGCGAACTGTCTCAGGCGCGACCCTGGACCTGGGTGCGTTTGAATACTGATCTCTGAGTCAGAATAGAGATGAGTCCACAGGGGGGTCAGAGACCCCCCTGTATGACGACTGCAAAAAATAATGAACACACATGATCAAACTGAGGTAACGTCGCCTCAAGAAAATGAAGAGAGAAGAAATGATCAAAACTGACACGTACAACCTCCAGGATAGCGTCCCCCGCGGATACCGTGGGGAGATCGAAGTGACCATCGACAACTCATTTGAGGAGATCGGGGGCTACTACGGCGTGCCGCCATCGGGTACGATCGTTATTTCCCTCACGGATGAGGGCGTCTCCGTCCTGAGGACAGTCGACCTGGGTCAGGCGACTGAAGTGTGGGCGTGCCATGCTATCCCCGCCATCATCAGTGAGCTGGGGATCCTGGCATGAGCCGGGTTCTTAAGTTCGCCGAATGGGAGGCGACCTTCAAGCACATGCCCATCCCGTCAGTGTGCTGGATCGCAGTGGAGAACCTCGTCGAGGATCTCCTTGAAGATCCTCTTCTGCCAACCATTGGAAAGGTGGAGTCTACCTTCACCAAGGAGGGTCTCGCCTGGATCAGCTTCAGTGAGAAGGTGGGCCGCAGAACCCTCGCCAAGCTGAAGCGGGGATGGTCGGCTGAATACTCCATCAATACTGACCCGGCCCCCAAGGTCGGCCCCTCCTTTCATAAGGGAGTGAGCTATGACCGGGTCAAGTCCCTCCTCTCCGAGGGTGAGAGCCTGGGGCGCTTCTTTGGCGAAGAGCGCGCGGCTGCCGAACAGGCGGTCACTCTCATCGCCGCGGTCGGGCCAGAAGGTCAGCTCGGCTACCAGGGGGACCTCATCTACCGGTCCAGCGAGGACATGTCTCACTTCAGACGCACAACCAAGGGAGGGACGGTGATCATGGGTCGAAAGACTTGGGACAGCCTTCAGGTGAGACCCCTGCCCGGGCGGAAGTGTCATGTCCTGTCGCGGTCTTGCGAAGCTGGTGTCCGCGACGGCGCCACATGGCACACCGAGCTCTCCTCTGTGCTTCAAGCGACCTCGAAGGAGAAAGAGATCTTCGTGATTGGAGGTCAAGAAATCTACGACCTCTTCATGAGTCGGGCCAACCGGATGATTCTATCTGTCTTCTCGTCGAGGCCGCCTGCGGACCGGTTCTTCCCGACAATGGAAGAGATTAGCCGGATGGGATTCAAGAAGACGACTGTTCCGGTGATCCATCGGGAATTCAGCATCGTGAATTTCCGCCGATGAGCATAGGAGAGGGGGCTTGACGCCCCCTCTCCCGCTTTATTTTTTTCTTCTTCAGTCAGATCAGACAGGCATGCCCATCAGATCGACAGCGCCGATGGTGGGCGCGCCAGCGGCACGGATACGACGACCCAGGTCGTCGATGATCACGCGCGAGGTGACCTTTCCTGCTCGGAAAAGGGGTGAGTCCATCGAGTAAGGAACGCCGTTGTACACCAAGGGGTCAGCGGTGACGTTACCTCCCAGATCGGTGGCCGATCCGGTGGTGTTGGTCGTGCACTTCCAGAAGGCGTTGTAGCCGATCTTGGAGCCGTAGGTGGCATGAATCCCGGTCGCAAAGCCGATGACCAGGTTGTTGTAAACCAGACACTTGGTGTCCGCGCCCCACATCACCACCCCGTGAGCCGGACCTTCCTCGCCAATGAAGGTGTTGTTGAAAACATCCGACCCGCGTGCATCGTTGATCACAGCGCCAGAGTTCAGGCTGATGGTGCCCAGACCCAGTGCAGCCTGCTTTCGACTCCTCACCAGGTTGTTGTAGAACCGGATCTTGGAGAAGCAGATCACCGCCTGGTCGGTGACGGAGGAGTGACCTCCGTAGATGTAGTTGTTGTGAACATCGCCCTCGAATCCAGAGAGGTACATGGCGATCTGAGTCGTTCCACTGCTTCCCTTGTGGCCCAGGATCACGTTGTGACTGATCACGTAGTCCCGGCTGTAGTTGTTGGTACCACTGCACTCCGGATTGATCAGCACGCCGTGCTTGAAGCCATTGGGGTGGTCGATGTAGTTCCCGATGACCCTCAGCCCTTGCGTCGGAGTGTTGCCGTTGCCTCCCCACAAGCTGCTGTTGAGCTGGAGCTCGTCACCGCGGTTACGCGTGGGCAGGCTCTTCGTGCATTGACCCGATCCGTAGATCCGGCATCCCAGCACATCGAGGTGATTGCCCACCATCCAGACGTTGTCATCGTAATTATTGGCGACCGTGCATTCGATCAGCGCGTTGCCCGCACCCACGGCCCACAACCCGTTGATGTCGTTGTCGTCCACGCCACCGACCGTCTTCGGAACAAAGTCGTGGATGTGGCAGTGAATGAACTTCGAGTTCCTCGGCAGCGTCGTGTAGAGCGTCGTGTCCGCGCTTGAAGTCGGAAGCATCACCGCCGCCGCGCTCAAGCCCGGATAGCATCCACCCAGTGCTGTGACATCCAGGTCTTGGTAAGTCACAAACCCCTGGTGAATCGCGGCTGTAGCGGCCTCTTCTCGAATGCCGTACCTCAGGGCCCCGCCTCCACCTCCATCGATGATGGGGTTGTCCCCGGTGCCATAGGCGAAGACATTGCGACGCTCCGGAAACTGCTGGGTGTCGTCCGCGGGCAGCTTGACGTGAAGCCGGGCCATGGATCCGGCGCCATTGGTCACCTGGTACGTGTTGACCGTGGT
>JACCDQ010654346.1_pt1 | contig 73392 bp, 71 predicted proteins | sample 7446031 | NCBI WGS metagenome assembly JACCDQ01 (sample SAMN15323442, study PRJNA562643) | freshwater metagenome | isolation source: river surface water | place: USA:Blue River Watershed | collected 2017-08-17
GGTGCGAACACGCAATTCATCTCCCACATTCACGGCTCCACCGATATTCATGATTTGCGGCTCTAAAGCCGGCTTACGAGAGAAATAGAAAATTCGCCCGCGTTGAACTGCTGGATCACGCGCTAGCTCTACAACGGCGTTGTCATCGGCATTCAAGATCGAAGTTGTTGCCTGGTTCGTATTTTTGAAAATACGACGTTTAGCATTTACGTATTCTTCCATTGAACGGTAACGTTCAAGATGATTTTCAGCCAAGTTGCTAAAAACGATATTTGCAGGAGCAAAATCAACAGCATGTTCTAACATGAAGCTAGAAACTTCAGCCAAAACGACTTTTGCTTTTTTATCTTGAAGTAAATAATTTGTAATCGGAGTTTCGGTTGAACCGCCCACCCAGCAATCAATTCCGCTTTCAGTTAACATGGCTTCAGCTAAACGTGCTACGGTCGTCTTACCATTTGTTCCGGTAATACCAACGATCGGCTCTTTAATAAAACCCGAAGAGAATTCGAATTCACCCGTAATTTTAATTCCTTGTTGGCGTGCGTATTCAAAAATTTTCAAGTGCGGAGCCACACCCGGTGACAAGACCACCAAGTCTTGCGACAAAAAAGTTTTTGGTGAATGCGAACCCAATTCAAATTTGATGTTGGTGTAGCCATCCAACTGCTCAAGCTGAGCCGACAATTCAGGCTTTGATTTGTGATCCGTAACAGTAACCTGAGCTTCGTACTTCGTCAAAAATTTAGCCAAAGCTACGCCTGTTTTTCCTAGGCCGACGATCAAAATCTTTTTATCTTTTAATTCCGAGAGTTCTTTCCACATAGCTTATTAGCTCCTATTTATCTTAATTTTAATGTCGCTAAACTAAGTACAGCTAACAAGATCGAAATAATCCAGAAGCGCACAATAATTTTTGTTTCAGTTAAGCCACCCAATTCAAAGTGATGATGAATAGGAGCCATTTTAAAAATTCTTTTTCCGGTCAGTTTAAATGAAATAACCTGAGTAATAACCGACAATGCCTCTACGACGAAGATCCCACCCAAGAAAACCATTAGGATTTCATTGTTTGTAAAAACAGCCATAGCCCCCAAGAATCCACCTAGGCTTAAACTTCCAACATCACCCATGAAAACTTGTGCTGGATAAGTGTTAAACCATAAAAACCCAAGACCACCTGCGACCATTGCGGCCGTCAACGGTGCCAATTCACCAGCCCCAATAACGTGCTGAATTTGCAAGTAATTTGCGATCGAATAGTGACCAACAACATAAGCAAAAAGCCCTAAAGTTGTGGCCGCTACAATAACCGGAACAATCGCCAAGCCATCTAACCCATCGGTCAAGTTGACTGCGTTCGCCGTTCCTACAATTACGAGCGATCCAAAAACACAATAAAAATATCCTAAATCAAAAGCGATGTGTTTCGCGAAAGGTACGGTCACTAAAGTTCCTAATTTATAAAAATGAATCAAAATTAAAAGAGTAACCCCAGAAATAAAAAACTCTGAAAACAGTCTAATTTTACCCGATAGGCCTTTTGAATTCTTTTTTGAAACTTTCAAGTAATCATCAACATAGCCAACCAAACCGAAACCCCATGTGATAACCACAGTACCTACGACTAAAGGATTTTGAATGTCGATCCATAAAATCAAAGGGATCAAAGTACTTAACAGAATCAGCCAGCCACCCATTGTAGGCGTTCCGGCCTTCTTTTTATGCGACTGTGGCCCATCTTCACGAATCGACTGTCCAAAATGTTTTTGTTTGAGGCTTTCAATAAACTGAGGCCCCCAAATCAAACAAAGAAAAAATCCAGTGAAGAATGATATAAAAGTACGAACAGTGATGTAACGAAATACATTCATGACCGAGTACTGATCAGCCATCGAATAAAGCCATTGATAAATCATTCTGACAGTCGTAGCACACCCGCTGTTCAAATTTCAAGAAAAATTTTCTAAGATCTTGAAATCATTGAATAAATTTTAAATAAACGCTGGACTTTGAAACGCCCTTATTTTACTCATATCTGCTATGAAAAAACAAAACTCACGCACGAAAGAACTCAAAAGCTTTTCATTAGGAAAAGCCAACACCCAATATCCACAAACTTATTCACCCGATCTACTAGAAGCTTTCGAAAATAAAAATCCTAAGGACATAGCCTGGACAACTTTTATTTGCACCGAGTTTACTTCACTTTGCCCCAAGACAGGACAACCCGACTTTGCTAAAGTTTTTATTAATTACATCGCTGATAAAAAAATGGTCGAAAGCAAGTCTTTAAAACTTTATTTATTTAGTTTTAGAAATCATGGGGATTTCCATGAGGACTGTATTCAGAAAATTTGCAACGACTTAGTTGCATTAATGAAACCTAAGTATATCGAAGTTATTGGCGAATTCACTCCTCGTGGAGGAATCGCGATTTTTCCTTATGCATCTTATGCAAATCCTGACAAACGTTTTCAAAAAATATATGAAGAACGTTTGGTCAATTATGCGCCCGGAAAATACTCAGTTGATTTAGCACAACTTTACTAGCAATATGGGCGCGTCTTTACACAGGAGGCGCCCTTGTCGATGTTTTATAAATCATTTCTAGCCATCGCAGTTTTTTTCGTTTTTTCGAGCTGCAAAAATTCTGAAACAAAAACGGCTCCGACCTCATTTTATCAAGCAGCTCAAGTTGAAATTGAAAGAACTTACCCCGAGCGCGTCAACTCACCTACACAAATTAATAAACCAATTGTATTAATGATTTCGATAGATGGTTTTCGCAATGACTACCTTGAAACTTACAAACCTCCGACGCTTTTAAAGTGGGCCAAAAACGGAGTGCGCGCGAACGGACTAGTGCCAAGTTTTCCGACTTTAACTTTTCCGAACCACTACACTTTGATAACGGGCCTACGCCCCGGACATCATGGAATCGTCGGAAATCGTTTTTATGATAAAAGTCGAAAACAAACATACGCCTTAGGCGACAATGCTTCAGTAAATGATGGCAGTTGGTATCGCGGAAATCCGATCTGGAAGGTCGCCGAAAATCAGGGCATGCTAACTGGTATCTGCTACTGGGTTGGGTCTGAAGCCAAGATCGGCGGAGTTGATCCGACCTACTACAAAGTCTACGATGACAACAAGCCCGGAGCTCAACGCATCGCTTGGATCAAAGAGTGGCTTCTTTTGCCTGAAGACAAAAAACCCCATTTCTTAGGTCTTTATTTTTCGAAGGTTGATACGGCCGGGCACAAATACGGCCCCCAATCAGAAGAAGTAAAAAAAGCTGTCCTAGAGATTGATAATTTGTTAGCCGATCTCGATCAATTTGTCGAATCGCAAAAAATTGACTTACAAATCGTTGCCTTGTCTGACCACGGAATGAAATTGATCGATACAGTTGCCGATATTTCTTCTTTGTTTGAAAAACATAAATTTAAAGCAAGTGGTCGCGGCGCTGTCGTTATGCTTTATGCAGAAGACGAAGCTAAGATTGAATCCCTTTATAAAGACGCTAAAAAAATTAAAGGCCCTTTCAAAGTGTACAAAGCCAATAAACTTCCGAAGCGTTGGGCTTTATCAGATAAAGATCGCAGAGGCGATGTTGTCTTAGTCGGAGATCTAGGAACCTATATCAGCTATAAAGAGCCGGGCTCTGGCAAAGATGGATCTACATCTGCAAAAGCGACGCATGGTTGGGACACGCAAAACACACAAGAATTGAACGGCCTATTTATCGCGACAGGATCACATTTCAAAAAAGGAAAAGAAATATCAGCCTTTGACAATATTCACGTCTATCCGATGATTCTAAACTTATTAGATCTTAAAAATGAAGGCCCCGTAGACGGAGATCTCAAAGTTCTTAAAAAAATTATGAATTAAAAAAGCTCTTTGACATAATCAATAAAAACTTGTCCCCGCTTGAGCTTGCGAAACTTCTGTAGATACACCATACAGATTCGATCAGAAATCTCAGGCGCATCTTTAACTTGAACAACTGAAGAATCACAAAATGCTTTCATGACTCGTTCGGGTAAAATTGCGCTTCCTGCACCAGCCTGAACTAACTGAGCAATCACTTCAAGACTTTGCGATTCAATTTTTCTGTTGAAAATTAAGCCCTTTTTATTCAACTTCAACAATAGACTTTGTGACTGTAAAAGACTTGGCTCAACAATTAATACATCACTGTTCACAGCATTTTTTGATTTCCACAAAGTGACGCGATCTAAGATAAGTTCTTTAATGACCAAATCAGGGTGCTCAACAGGATTCACAGCAAAACCCACGTCTAAGTTTGAACTAATTACTTTTTCAGTTATGTGCCGCGAAAGCCCATGCTCTAATGAAACTTGAATGTCAGAATATTGTTTTAAAAACTGAGGCAAAACCTGCGGTAACATGTACTGGGCAACAGCTGTATGCACGCCAAGACGTATCAAACCCTTAGCCACATCGACTTCGTCGTTAGCAGATTTCATAACTTCATTCCACTTCAAAAGAAGTTCTTCAGAACTTTCACGAAGTCTTTCAGCAGCCGGAGTTAATTCAATTCCTTTTTTGGTACGAATAAAAAGTGCAGTGCCCACAGCATTTTCAAGTCGTTTGATACAATGACTTAAAGTTGGCTGCGTCACCCCTAACCTTTCAGCTGCACGTGACACATGCTTTGTATTGGTTAACTCTAAAAAATAGACCAGGTCATTTTGATTAATCATTTAAACAAGTGACCTATTTTTTCGACCAATTCACTGGACTACAAAATGGAACAAATCTTTCGGTTTCGGCTCCGCGCGAACCCTTAATGACAACAAAATCTCCTGATTTCAGCGAGTCTCTTAATTTTTCACCTTGAGCCTGATCAAACTGCGGTTGAATAAAAATTTCGCCTTTGTATCCTGACGTCTTTAATCCCGCCGCAAAATCTAAATGATAGTCACCGATGAAGTAAACTTGCTGAAATCCTGATTTTCCTGCCAATAGCCCCAATTCATGATGAGCTTTAGTCGACTCTGAGCCTAACTCTTTCATTTGACCAAATATCGCAATTTTTTTACCGGAAGATTTTAGTAGCGGTACATTTTCTAGCAATGCCTTCATACTATCTGGATTCGCGTTGTAACCATCGAATAAAATCTCAGCCCCGATTTCAGTTTCGATAAATTGATTTCTTCCCCAAGCGGTTTTACAACGGGGCAAAGCCTTCCAAATTTGCTCTGGAGTTATACCAACTGCGTAAGCCAAAGTCGAAGCCGCCATTAAATTGACTAGGTTTTGCTTTCCAAAAACAGGAACACTGGCTTTGTCATGTACCCCGGCGATTAAACCCGAAATATTCAAACCTTTCATCGTGATATCGTCGATCTTAAAAAAGACATCTGCTTCTGTGTTCTTTTCAGAAAAACTTAACATCCTAGATTCAGGAAATTTTTTAGCGACCGGATACATCATGTCGTAAGTTAAGTCTTGATCTTGATTAAAAACCCGAACCGTGTCTGGCCGTGAATACATATAAATTTCACTTTTTGCTTCGGCAATTTTATTTTGCGTTCCAAAAAATTCAATATGAGCCGTTCCCACCATAGTGCAAACGACAAAATCTGGATCTGCAATTTCAACTAGTTTTTGAATTTCTCCGGCATGATTCATTCCCATTTCAATAACAGCAACTGCCGTGTCAGAAGGAATTCCTAACAACGTCATCGGCACCCCCCAATGATTGTTAAAACTACCTTGGTTAAAATGAGTTTTTCTGTAGGCAGAAATAATCTGGGCTGTGAACTCTTTGGTTGTCGTTTTTCCGTTTGATCCAGTAATCCCAATAATTTTTGCATTCAAAGTTTTACGATACTCCTGTGCAAATTTTTGCAAGGCTTCTAAAGTATCTGCGACTTTTAAAATTGAAACCTTTTCTCGAAGGTGTTCAAACTTTTCAGGAAAACTGTGAACCAATAAGGCACTGGCCCCAGAGTCCACGGCTTTATCTAAATAGTCATGGGCATCATATTGATCACCTTTTAAGGCGATAAAAATCTGCCCTTTTAAGTTTTTACGAGTATCCGTGCCAATCTCGATGAAATCATGTTCGTGCGAAGCAACAACTTCTGCGTTTGTCCAATCAGCTATTTGCTTTAAGTTCCATTTCATAAGTACCTTTTTGCGACAACCAAATCGCTGAAGAATTTTTTCTCGGTTCCAATAATTTGATAATCTTCGTGACCTTTACCCGCAATCAATACGACATCGCCATCATTCGCTTTTTGTAATGCAAATTGAATTGCTTTTTCACGATCGACTTCAGTCACATAATTCGAAAAGCCTTCAGGCAATCCGGATTGAATCTCTTTCAAGATCGAGTTCGGCTCTTCCGTGCGGGGATTATCCGATGTAATAAAAATAAAATCACTTAATTGAGCTGCAATTTTTCCCATAATTGGCCGCTTTGTCTTATCGCGATCGCCCCCGCAGCCAAACACAGTCAAAATTTGACTATTCAACTTTGATGTCTGACGGACAGCCTGCAAACTATTTAAAACATTTTCTAAGGCGTCAGGAGTGTGAGCGTAATCAATAAATACAACTTTTTTCGACGGGCTATCAACTTTTTGTAGTCGCCCCGGAACTCCAAAAAATGTTTTTAAAGATTCAAAACTTTCTTTTAAGCTAACACCGCAAGTAATGGCCGCAGCACAACTAGCGATCACGTTATAAATCGTGTGTTCGCCACTTAAGGGTAAAATCACTTTCATGCTTTCAACGGGAGTTTTCAATTCAAACTCGGTTTCGGCAAAGTTCATTTTTAATATTTTAAATTGAAAATCAGATTCTTTTTGACCATAGGTCCAACACAACACATCGTCGGCCACTTTTAATTTTCGACCATAAGAATCATCGATATTAACAATTGCAAACTTAGGATGCTTCGCTGACGAGATCATCATATCCGTGAATAATTTCTGTTTCGTCTCGAAATAATTTTGCATCGATTTATGGTAGTCTAAATGGTCTAAAGTCAAATTTGTAAAAACGGCCGTGTTAAAATGCACGCTCTCGACTCGTTTTTGATCAAGGGCATGCGAAGTGACTTCCATCGCTGCGCACACGGCTCCGGCATCAATGAACTGACGTAACCTCATTTGCAAAGTGACCGGATCAGGAGTGGTATTTGAGGTTTCCCAAATCTTTTCTCCGACTCGATGATTTACTGTGCCCATGACTCCGGTTAATCGTTTGTTGTGATTCAATATGTGTTCTAAAATGTAGGTGACAGAGGTTTTACCATTCGTACCTGTCACACCGACGCATATCAACTCTTGAGAAGGAAAATGATAAAATCGAGAGGCCAAAAGATCTAAAATTTGACGCCCAGAACGAACTTCAACAACAAGAACCTGACAGTCGTCAGGCACTTTGCTTTTATTTTCAACAACAAGGGCCATCGCACCATTTTGCAAAGCCTGAGATATAAAATCATGACCGTCCTTTTCGTGCCCTTTGATAGCAACAAAAACCGAATCCGGTTTGACTTGACGTGCATCAAAGAAAACTCCAGAAACCTCTTTATCAAGGACCGATTTCTGTGAAGGCGTTTCGCTCAGGGTAAAAAATGAAAATAACTGATGCAGTTTCATGAAAGACTAGTTTAAAGTATAAAACAGTATGCGACAAGCTGGTCCTCTTCAAGCCGTAGAAGTTTATAATAATCCCGATGCAAAATGGGTTGTGCTTTTTCACGGCTATGGAGCTGATGCAAATGACCTTGCTGGTCTTGTCGATTCTTTTGTATTTAACAAGCCATGTAATTGGCTATTTCCGAATGGTCATCTTAGCGTACCAATTGGCCCTGGCTGGACAGGTCGCGCCTGGTGGACGATCAAAATGACAGAACTTCTTGGTGACTGGTCAAACCTGCGCCCACCAGATATGGATCAAGCGGTCGACAAAGCGATGAAAATGCTAAGTTCAATGAAAATCCCTATGAAAGATTTAATTATTGGAGGCTTTTCACAGGGCGCCATGCTTGCAACAGAATTGTTCTTAAAAATGGAAGAAACTCCGGCTGGACTTGTTTGCTTGTCTGGAACTCTGCTAAGTCAAAATACTTGGAGCGAGTTGATCAAGAAAAGAAGCGGTTCAAAGGTTTTTATTTCTCATGGAGAAATGGACCCCGTTCTTCCTCATAAAGGTTCGGCACAATTGCAAAGCTTTTTTGAAAAAAACAATCTTAAAACTCAATTTGTTTCTTTCCGTGGCGGTCACGAAATTCCAATGATCGTTATTCAAAAACTTAAAAATTACCTTGAAGAGCGTTTATGAGCTTTGCTACTGAGCCTAAGGCGAATCTATCAATCGAAACTGTTGGGCTAGGACGTACTTACAAGACCTACTCAAAAAAAGAAGGCATCCTTAACTCTCTTAAGGGTTTTTACAATCGCGAGTACGTAGAAAAAGTCGCACTGAAAGACGCCAACATTAAAATTGAACAAGGAAAGATCGTCGGCCTTGTTGGCTCAAATGGCGCTGGAAAAACAACTTTATTGAAAATGCTTTCGGGTCTTATTTACCCATCAACAGGCACCGCCCGCGTTTTAGGATACGAACCCTGGAAGCGCGAAAATGAATTTTTGAAAAAAATCAGCATTCTGCTTGGTCAAAAAAATCAACTTTGGTGGGATATTACCCCTCGAGATAGCTATTCTTTGTTGACCAAAATTTACGATATAGATGAAAAAACAGCCCGTGATCGCGTCAATGAACTTGCGAATCTATTGGCTTGCACGGATGTCTTAGACACACAACTTCGTCGTTTAAGCCTTGGCGAGCGCATGAAGATGGAAATCATCGGATCATTATTACATGCTCCTAAGGTTCTTTTCTTAGACGAGCCAACGATCGGTCTAGATATAGTTGCACAATCAGCTATTCGCGATTTTCTTGAAAGATATGTTAAAGAATATCAGCCCGCAATAATTTTAACCTCGCATTACATGGATGATATTGCCCAGTTAGCTGACCAATTACTTTTAATCTCTCAAGGACAAATCGTCTATGACGGTACGGTCGACCATTTTATGTCGACAACAGATTTGAAGAAAAAATTGATTTATCGATTAAAAAATTCTGCAGAAGAAAAAGAAAAAATATTTAGCTCACAAGAGCTTCCGCAAGTCTTAGCGGAAATGACAGCGGCCGGAGAAGTGGCCGACATCAAGGTAGAAGAGGTCGATTTTGAAGACGTCATTCATCGCTTTTTGGCGAAGGAATCTCGCACTCGCTAATTTGGGAATCGTTTCCAATCTCGAGTACAGATTCAATTTTATTATTGATGCCTTTATCCAACCGATATTAACGGTTGGTATCGAAGTTCTTTTGTGGCTTGCCATTTTCAAAACCGCAACCAACGGCCAAATTGGAGGATTCGGAAAAGAAGACTATTTAGCTTATGCCGTCTGGGCCCCCTTTTTAGGGCGCATCACGATCAGCTGGATGTATGAAGCCATGATGGTTGAAGAGGTGGCTTCAGGATCAATCAATACAATCTTAAGCAGGCCATTAAGTTTTTTTGAATATTACCTCAGTCAAATGATGGGGTACAAACTGATTACGACTGCATTTTCTTTATTAGTTCCATTAATCGCCAGTATCTTTTTTGAGCTTCCCGTTAATTATTTTAGAATTCCAGGGGCCCTAGCTTTAATAGTTTACTACTTAGTTTTAGTTCACATGATGAGTTTTTTAATTTCGATTATTGGTTTTTATTTAACACGCGTTCGCTCTTTCACTCTTTTGAAAAATTTAACGCTGATGTTGCTAAGCGGAGAATTGGTTCCCATCGATTTGATGCCAAAATATCTTGAAAATGTTTTATTGGCGCTTCCTTTTTCAAGCGGAGTGTACATTCCGTTGGCTTACCTATCGGGCCGTGGAGATTTATCTTTACTGCAGCAGGGTTTTATTAACGTCAGTTACGGAATTTTAATTATGGGTATCGCATGCATCGTATTCTGGAAACGCGGAGTACGTGAATACACAGGTACGGGGGCCTGATGGAACTCAGTCAAAAAATCCCTAAATATCTAGTAATCTACAAAGCCTTTTTTAAGGCCAGCCTAGCAGCCGATATCGAGTACCGCTTAAATTTCGTTTTTTTAATGTTTGCAGAGTTTGTCTGGTATTCGACCCAACTTATCTTATTTGAAGTTCTTTACCGACACACATCGGTGATCGGCGAATGGAACCTCAGCCAAATGCGAGTTTTTATTTTCTTAGTTTTATTTATTGATTCGATTTACATGATTTTGTGGGATCCAAATTTTTCAGCGTTCACTGACAATGTACGACGTGGAAGTTTAGATTTATTACTTACGAAACCAATCAATTCGATGTTCATGCTGAGCTCGCAAAGACTTTCTATATCGCATATTCCTTGTTTATTTATCACGGCGGGTGGATTGATCTGGGCGTTGACACAAATTCCGGATTTTAATTGGTTCAAGTTAATTTGGTTAATTTTATTGGTGCCGTCTGGGTTATCTGTTATTTTTTGCGGTCGTTTTGCATTAAACTGCTCTGCAATTTTATTTACGCGCGCAGACTTTTTACAATACATTTGGTATTCATTATTTCGCCTAGGTTTAAGACCCGATGCAATTTATTCTGGTTTTTTGCGCTTTGCTCTTTTGTTTATTATTCCTTTTGCAATGATCGCATCAGTTCCTGCACGAATACTGCTAGAACCCACTCATTGGGGAATGCTGGCGTGGAGCTTAGTACTGCCATTTATTTTATTGTTTCTACTTAAAAAGTACTGGAACTACTGCTTAAGACAATACTCAAGCGCAAGCAGTTAGGCAAAAATCTAAATAAAAAGAATTTCTTCTTTTCTTCTTTTCTTCTTTTCTTCCCTAAGTTGTCTATCGGCACACCGTGCCGACAGACAACTTAGGGAGCCAAGCCAAGAACATGGGTCCTAATAAATATTTCTAATTAATTTGTAACTAATTCCTGACTTATTTCAAAATAATTGTCATATGTCGGTCGTCACCAAGGCTTTGGCCAGCATCCGGCCAAGTGCTTTCTACACGGCCTTCTCCGACAAGACGAACTTCAATTTTTTGCTCGGCCGCTTTTGCCAAAACTTCACGAACGCTTAAAGCTTTTAAATTCGGAGCAATTGCTGTCAGGTCTTCTTTTTTTTCAGAAGTTTTTTTCATTGTCACAATTTTATCCGTATTCAGAAATTTTTCTGCCAAGCTTTCTTCTTTAACTTTAGAGATGGTGTTTTCAGTCAATAGCTCTGGGGTCACACCATCTCGCCGTACGGCATAAGAAGCAATTCTTGAGAAAACCGGAGCAGCCACTTGAGCACCGTAATACCCTTTACGAGGATGGTCGATACCTACAAAAATAACGAGCTGGGGCTCGTTAGCCGGAATAAAGCCCGCAAAACTTCCAATGTAACCACCCGGAATGTACCCACGACCATTTGTTTTAACTTTTTGAGCCGTTCCGGTTTTGCCACCGACATAATATCCTGGCACTCGAGCGGCTCCGCCAGTTCCGTTTTCTGATGTTGCATTGGCAAGCATAAGACGCATTTGTGAAGCGGTCTCATTCGAAATGGCACGACGAATTGGTTTCATCTCAGTCACTATGGTTTCGTTCGTTTCGACATCGGTGATGCTTTCAACTATGTAAGGCTGATTGAGCATTCCGCCATTCGCGATAGCCGCATAAGCGTTCGCGATTTGTAACGGAGAAGCCGTAATACCTTGACCGAACGAAATATTCGCTAACAAGTGATCTCTCCAAGGCAGTGGAACCATGATTCCTTTAGCTTCTCCGGGTAGATCGACTCCATTTTTTTGGCCGAAACCAAAAGAGTTATAAGCCTCTTTTAATTTTTGATCACCCATCATCAAAGCAATTTTTGAGGTACCAATATTTGAAGAATACGCTAAGACATCAGTGACTGAAATTGTGCCCTGCGCGTGATCTTTTTCAGCTTCATGAATGACACGTTTTCCAATACGAAAAGAACCGTTTTCACAGAAAATTTTTGTATTTGGTTTAATCATTTTATTTTCAATCGCTTGGGCAATGACAAATGTTTTTAAAGTGCTACCAGGCTCGAAAGTATCGGTCACAGAACGATTGCGGCGTTCTTGCGAATTACTATTTTGCGGCTTATTCGGATCAAAATTAGGCAAAGAAGATAAAGCACGAATCGCAGAGGTCTTCGCATCAAGCACAACGACCCAACCTCCATCAGCTTCAAATTTATGAACAGCACTTGCCAGTTCCGTTTCAACAAAATATTGCAAGTCAGCATCGATGGTAAGCTTCATTTCTTTACCTTGAGGAGTTTCAGTGAAAAGAAGACCGTCTTGAATCAGCGGGCGACCACGCGCATCTCTGCGCATGCTAACTTTCTTTTTTTCTCCTCGCAAAATTTTATCATAGTGCAACTCAACACCTTCTAAAGCCTGCCCTTCTTTACCGACAAACCCTAAAGTCGTTCCGAGCAATTGGTCATTGGGGTAAACTCGCTTCCAATCTTCAACCAATCCCAATCCCTTAGTTTTCATTTCGCGCACGTCTTCAGCTGAAGAAGCAGAAAGCAAGCGATCGATCCAAACAAATCTTTTTGATTTATCTTTTATCTTTTGAAAAATTTCTTTTGCACTAACGCCAGTGATTTGTGCCAACCGCTTAGCAACGGCTTTTTTATCTTTAATCATTTTCGGATCTGCATACAAAGAATAGGCCGGCGAAGACATAGCAAGTTCTTTTCCGTTGCGGTCGTAAATTGATCCACGTCTTGCAGGCAATGTGACAACAGTTTCAAACTGCCTTGCTTGTAATGCATTTAATTTTTCGTGTGGTAAAAACTGAAGATACGCAGCTCGAACAAGTATAAGCCCCCACAAAAGGCACACGCCGATAAACAATGAGATAATTTTCGATTTCAAGGATTGGTCCTAGCTAAAGAATGAGTCGGAGTCAGATGAATAATTTGAGCTGGAGTTACTCTTTTCAAAGTCAATTTTTGCTTCGCCATATTTTCTAATAGTTGTGGGCGAGTTAATTTGGCTAAAGTAATTTCTTTTTGTTTTTTAATTTCGATTGTTTTTTTATGTTCTTTAGTTAGCTTCAAAACGACATAAGATAAACGGCGTTCTTCCATCTTTATGAAAACGAGTCCAAATAAAGTTAAAATAACAAAAGATAAACTAAGAAAAGGCTTAAGCTGTTTCACGTGATGCGAGTTCATTCCTTGACCTCAAGTTGTCGTACGTCCTGTACATTGTAGGCCTATTAAATATCCGATATCATTCGGCCCGTTGAGCACGCCGAATCGCAAATTTGTCAGGCTTTTCTGGGGCGTCACCCTTTTGAAAAATTCGCAATTTTGCACTACGTGCTCTTGAGTTCATTTTACACTCTTCCTCAGTGGGCACAATGACTTTTTTGTTGATCAAGAATCCCTGTTTAGAATCTTTAAATAAATTCTTAACTAGACGATCTTCCAGAGAGTGAAATGTGATCACGCTGATTCGGCCACCGTCTTGCAATTTTTCAATCAAACGCGGAATTGCTGCTTCTACAACTTGTAACTCGCGATTGACAACCAGACGTAGGGCCATAAAATACTGTGTCGCCGGATGAAATCCTTTTTTCTGCCAACCGTCGACCCTTTCAATTAACTGCGCTAATTGCAATGTGGTCTTGAATGGCTTTTCAATGCGGTCATTTACAATCGCGCGAACTACACGCGTTGAATGAAAAATTTCACCGTAGGTTTTAAAAATTTCAATCAATTCTTCTGCCGGAAATTCATTGACGATTTCTGCTGCAGTTAGTTTCGCATGTTGATTCATCCGCATATCTAAAGGGCCATCTTTATTGAAACTGAATCCTCGTTCAGCTTGATCTAGCTGAGGAGAGCTAACCCCAAGATCTAACAAAATCATATCAAATTTCAATTCATTATTCTGCAAAGCAAATTCTTCAAAATTCATGTGATGAACATAAACTTTGTTTTCAGAGATTTCTTTTTGCCATTCTTTCTTGGCCGTTTCGATCGCTCGCGAATCTTGATCGGTCAAATCACAACGCTTTGGCTTGTATTGTTTTACAACTTCGCGAAAATGTCCACCACGTCCGAAGGTACCATCATAATAGCTCAACTGAGTCCGGTCTTTTAATGACGAAAACGATTCTAGAACTTCTTTTAGCAAGACAGGAATGTGCATTTCACTCATATGATTTTGTTCTATCCTCGACTAAGGTTTGACTTTAAAGTCCTAAAATTTGTGCGTCAAGGCGGAATCGACTATCCTTTATTTAGGAAACTCAAATGCTTATCAATTGCCCCCGATGCGGATTTTCACAACCTAAAGATCAATACTGCGCCCAGTGCGGCGTTGATATGCAGTCATTTAAACCTAAATCAATTCCTGTAACGAAGAAAATTTTTCAGAGCACCAAAACCCACGTCATTTTACTTCTGGTCGGAGCCGCACTCATCGGGCAATACGTCATTCGAAGTGAAGAGCCACAACGTTGGGTTCAAAAAATGACTCGCTCTCAAGGCGTGACAAAATCTAAAGCTAAATTTAATGACTCTACTTCTGAAACATCAGGAGTCTCTGAATCAGCAAGTGAAGCCAATGGACCAAATGATCACCTTGGGGCCATGAAAAACAAAGAATTGGCCGTCAATGCCAATGTCGAACAACCCATTGCCGTGGGTTCGAATGCATCGGGCGCCTTCGACGGTGCAGCGACAACAACTGCCGCGAGCTTAAAAGATGCCTCGACCACAGAACCAACTTTTCAAATTCTTTATGCTGAAGTGGCCACGTCGACCGTTAATCGTTGGATTGCAGACAGTTCGAATGCCGGCCTTTATCAAAATTTGCAAGAGTACTCGGCTGGAATACTTCCCGATTTCAGAAAAAAGATAGACACGACAGTTCGTGTACTTAAGTCATCCGAAAAAAAACTTGCGGTGGGCCAGGGTGATACAAATTTCTCGGGCACTGCCGGAGACGAAAGCGGGCAAATTATTGGTATTGCTAGCAACATAGAATTTCGCTCACAAGAAAACGGAAGCGTTCACGGAACCATAGTCGTTAATCGCACGCAAAGACAAGGGCGTGAAAACTTTCCAGCTGAATTTGATCTTCCAAAAGGATCAGCGTTTTTCATGCTTGGAGCGATTCGCACTAACTCGTTTTCGGTCGAAAGAGAGCAACTGAACATGCCTCCTTTTCAAATTTTCAAATCGCCCGATTTTGCAGCACGCAAAACAGAGTTTGTCATCATCCTTGAAGCCGAATATAAGTAGTTTCAACTATGTTGACACACCATTATGGCCCTCAATTTCACTTAATTGATAATGTCTATCTTGAAACTTTGTTAACGCGTTTGTGTTTGAATGAAACCAAACAACCAGAAATAAACCGACTCATAGAAAAACTTTACCAAGGTTTAATTCAAACTGCCGCGAACATAGTTTTTCCGAAAGAGTTTAAAAGTTTTCAAACACGCATGCACGAAATGCATCCCGAAATCGACCTACAAGCTCAGGTCTTTGCGACAAATACTCGAGCAGTCAGCGTCAATTTAGCCCGCGCGGGTACGTTTCCAAGTCATATTTGCTACGATTTCTTACATTCGTTGTTGCCCGCCGACAATCTTAGGCAAGACCATATTTTTGCTGCCCGGTTAACAAATAATGCGCAGCAGGTTACAGGAACCCATTTAGGTAGTTTCAAGATTGGCGGAGACGTTAAAAACTCTTACGTGTTTTTTCCGGACCCGATGGGGGCAACTGGCGGTACCTTAACTTCTGCTATTGATTACTACGAAAAAGAAATTCAAGGCCCTGCAGAAGCCTTTATCGCCCTGCATTTGATTGTTACTCCGGAATATCTTAAAAAGGTTTTAAATCACTCTAAAAAGATTAAGGTTTTTGCCTTACGAGTCGATCGAGGTCTGTCTTCGACTGAAGTTTTAAAATCACCTTTAGGTCTTTACTGGGACAAAGAAAAAGGGTTGAATGACAAACAGTATATCGTGCCGGGTGCAGGCGGATTGGGTGAATTGCTCAATAATTCATTCGTCTAACCTGACAAAGGCAAAGAAGGAGAATCACCATGAACGCAAAAAGTCTTGAATTAAAAACCTATATTTCTGAAGAAAAACTTCAAGCCAAAGTTGCTGAAATTGGAAAACTTCTAACAGACAAATTTAAGAACAAAAAAGTGACTGCTGTTTGCGTTCTTAAGGGCTCATTCATGTTTTACTCGGACCTGATCCGTCATATTAATACTGACATTACCTGTGAATTTTTTGGTGTCTCAAGCTATCACGGTGGAACGACTTCATCTGGCGAAGTGAAAGTAACGTTAGATCTATCTTCACCGGTTGAAGGCCAACACGTTATTTTGGTTGAAGATATCGTGGATACTGGTTTAACGATGAACTACTTGAAAAAAGCAATTGAATCTCGCAATCCGGCCTCTTTGACGACCGTTGCCTTGCTAGAAAAACCAGAAGCCTTAAAAGTTCCGTGCAAATTGGATCATGTAGGTTTCAAAATTACGAATGAATTCGTTGTTGGTTATGGCTTAGATTACGACGGATATTTCCGCAATCTACCATACATTGCGCAGGTTCAAAACTTTCAATAACTAGCACGCCATCAGAATAAATGTTCTTTCACTAATCCATATAAAGTATTAAATAAAAGATGCAGGTAACCTTGATCATAGGTCACCTGCAAACCCCAAACAATTGCACAAACACAAAAAATATAAACTAATACCTTCATACGCGGACCATAGCTATTGATCCAAGCATGAAAGGGGCTTACTTTTATATTTCTAACATGCACTTTATAGCGCTCGGGCTCGAGCAATGTGTGCCGTGGTGCTACCGTTCTTTTTTTACTTTCATCTTCGGTCACTACAGGATCTTCTAAATCAAATAGATCGAACGGTTTCTTTTCTGGCTCATGTGAAGGAACTTCCAGTTTTAATTTTGATTTATGAATGTTAAGTTCAAAAGATTCAGGCACAATGATCTTCGAACCACTTCCATTCGGATCACGATGAAATCTTTGAGTGCGACGATCTTCAAAGGCCGCCTGCTTCTGATAATATTCGCGATTTTTTTTCGTATACTCAGCTTCTTCTGTGGCTGATTTTTGGAAATAGGTTCGCAATTTTTCAACATGCTTTTGAAAATCACCCGCATAAATCTTTCTGATCGCCTTGTTAAAACCTTCGGGTTTAAAATCTGGATAATTTTTTGCCAAAAATTTTGCAATTGCATGTCGCATTTCACCGGCTGTCTGGTATCGATCAGCAGCTTTTGGCGCCAAAGCCTTCATAACAATAAAATCAATGTCTTTCGGAAGTTTCGAATTTTGCTGACTCGGAGGTACCGTTTGCAGATTTTTTATTTTATTAAATTTTTCAAAATCGTCCGCACCGTCAAAAAGTCTTTTATTTGTGACAAGCTCCCAAGCTAAAATACCTAAAGCAAAAATATCAGTTCGAGCATCTACATCAAGCCCCTCAACCTGTTCGGGGCTCATGTATCCAAATTTACCTTTTAGCATTCCTGTCTTTGTCATTTCATCGCGAATATCAAACTTAGAAATACCGAAATCAATAATTTTAACATGTCCCTCGAAAGAAATCATAATGTTTTGAGGATTCAAATCACGATGAACTAAATTCAAGGACTTATCTAAGACATGATCATAAGCGGCGTGAGCATAATCTAAACCCGCGGCGACTTCCATCACGATATATAAAAGTTGTTCTAACGGTAAATTATACTTTATTTTTTCAAAATCAGAAAAAATTTCGCGTAAAGTTTTTCCATTCACATATTCCATGACCAAATAAAACTGGTCGTTCTCAAAAAAGAATTCATGAAATCCGATGATGTTATGATGTTGCATCAAACTTAAAGCCTTCGCTTCGTCTTTAAGATAAATTAAATATTCGGGACGATCTGCTAGTACTGGCAAGATCCGTTTGATGACATAAAATTTATTTTGAAATTGATTTTCTTTTCTTAAAGCCAAATAAATTTCAGCCATCCCGCCAGAGGCTAATTTCTCAACAATACTGTATTTTTGTAGAACAAACGCCCCATCGGTCATACGCGAACTTTTCGGTTTTAAACTCTGACGACTTTAATTATTATGTTTCGCGTAAAAACAGCCTAAATCAACGGCAGCAACTGCAAAACTGTCGACAAATACCACGATTGTAGGAAAATAATCCCGAGGTTTTTTATATGAAACAATACCATGATTTACTGACACACGTTCTTGAAATTGGCCACCAGAAAGCCGATCGCACCGGCACCGGTACCCTTAGTGTTTTCGGGTACCAAATGCGTTTCAACTTGAACGAAGGTTTCCCTTTATTAACAACTAAAAAACTTCACACGCGTTCAATCTTTCATGAACTATTATGGTTTTTAAAGGGTGAAACAAATATTAAATATCTTAAAGATAACAAAGTTTCGATTTGGGACGAATGGGCAGATGAAAACGGTGAACTGGGTCCAGTCTACGGTAAACAATGGCGATCATGGGAAACAGCCGATGGTAAAACCGTCGATCAAATCACGAATGTCATTAAGCAAATAAAAGAAAATCCAGATTCTCGACGCCACTTAGTCATTGCATTCAATCCGGGTGAAGTTGATAAAATGGCATTGCCGCCTTGCCACGCTTTTTTTCAATTCTATGTGGCGAACGGAAAGCTTTCTTGTCAGCTTTATCAAAGAAGTGCAGACATTTTTTTAGGAGTTCCATTTAATATTGCAAGCTACGCCTTATTGACTCACATGGTGGCACAAGTTTGCGGTTTACAACCAGGCGATTTCATCCACACCTTAGGGGATGCTCATATTTATTCAAATCACATGGAGCAGGTCAAATTGCTTCTAAGCCGCAGTCCTAGGGCTTTACCTCAATTAAAACTGAACCCGAATGTGAAAAACATATTTGATTTTGCATACGAAGATATCGAAATCACTGGTTACGATCCTCATCCGATGATTAAGGCCGAGGTCGCGGTTTGATTTTATCTCATATCGTAGCTGTAAGTGAAAATGAAGTGATTGGCAAAGATAATTCTTTGCTATGGAAATTTTCAGAAGACATGCAGTACTTCAAAAAAAGAACGACTGGAAAAATAATGATCATGGGTCGGAAGACTTTTGATTCATTCGGAAAGCCATTGCCCAAAAGATTTCACATAGTCGTTTCAAGATCTGCAGTCGATTCTCAAAATGAGATGGTTAAATATGTGGGCTCGATTAAAGAGGCCTATGCGCTGGCAGAAAAAATGAGTATCACCGGAGAATGGCCAGAAGAGATCATGGTAGTTGGTGGAGCTCAGATTTATAAAGAAACTTTGCGTGACGTTGACTTTATCTATTTGACACGAATCCCAGGAAAATACGATGGCGATACGTTCTATTCTTTGCAAATTCCAAAAGAATTCGGATTAGCCTACAGTCAGTTCAGCGACGAAAACCCAGGTCTTCGCTACGAAATCTGGTCTAAAACTCAAACAAACTTAGACTAAATTGAAGCGTCTAAAACTTTGACAAAATAAAGCAAATAAAAGTTTAAGCATTTCTCTGAAAATTGCCGATGAATTAAATAGGGAGAAATGAATGTCGAATCAATCGCCTGCGTCATCCGTAGCCGGTCATAAACCGGCGCCGGCACAACGCTACAACACCAAAGAAACGGCTCAAATAGAAGTGTATGGACGCAATGGTAAAGTATTTTGCAAACTAGGAAACCTGTCCGAGTCCGGAGCTTTCTTAGAGATTGTAAATTCAAATTATGTTCCCCGCTCGGGCGACCTTATTCGGATAACTGTTTTACTACGTCAGCTTAACAAGACACACGTAGTAGACGCCGAGATTGTTTGGGCTCGCGGATTAGGATTGGGCATTTGTTTTTTGAAAAGAACTCAATTAATGGAAAAACTATCTGGTCGGATGAACGCAGCTTAGTTGCGCTAAAAAAGACGAGGAAACACACGTATGTTGCAGAAAAATTTTCTATTTAAGATTACTTTTGTATTTTTAACTGCCTGCTTGGTTTCATGTGCAAAATCTGAAAAAAACGACCTCAAAGAAGCTCAAATGTGTTTGAATTCTTCTGAAGGTTCAAATGCGCTAGCTTGTATGGATAAAATTGCCGCAAATAATTCACCACAAGCTTACAAGCTTCGCTGCGCAGCTATTTTCATTTCTGAAGGATTTAATTCGCCAGCTTCATTCATCGAAGCTTTAGATAAAATTAATAATCCAAGTGGTTCATGCACTGGCGGATGTTCTCCGACTGTCGGAGCCATTTCTGCTTTGTCATTTGTTAAATCATCAACCGACAAGGTTCGCAGTGAAGCCTCAGTCGATTTAGCTTTCTCTTATTGCAGCCAAGCTGAAACTCCTATTTACATGCAAATCAGTTCGCTATTTAAAATTGGAACGTTGGCTGCAAATATCGCCTATATTGCAAGCGGAGGAGCGATGCCAACAGAAGATCAAATTAAAACTGCAATTAACACATTGCCATCTGCTGAAATGGGCCAGCTTGTTGTTTCAACTTACAGTGCTTCCTGCCAAGACTTAGAAAAAGCACCAGACTCTACAAAAAAATACTGTGCCGAATTAGGCGTCGCTATCACTGCGGGTGGAACCGAAACTCAAATCGGAGACTGCCTTAAAAATAAATTGGCTACCCCGACATACACTTGCCCGCAATACTAATTTAAAAATTGAATCCAACTTTTGCTGCATAAACGCGATTTTCTAACTTTTGAGAGGTCGAGCCGACCTCTTCTCCGTAAGTGACAAAATCAATATTTAAAACACCCAACAATAATGTGGCTCCGGCTGTGTAATACATTTGATTTATTCCACCACGTAGTTGTGATTTAAACCAACCGCTCGGAGAATAATCAAATTCAAGGCCCGCATGAAACGACTTATTAAAACTAATTTCTGGATGCATAAGATCTCTGAAGTCCAGCATTGATCGAATTGTTAAGTCGCCAAATTCTGAAATAACATATTGCGAACCAACATCAACGACACGATACATTTTGGTAGGCACATCGATCGCATCTTTGTTAATCATCTTAGATTGCGAAAAATTACCTCCTAAAACGTTGTGAACAACCAACCCTAAAGTCAAAGGTAACTTATCAACTCGAACTTCTTTGACCACAGGCTTATCTTCTTTTTTAGGTTCTTCTTTCTTTTCAACGCCTACGATTTCTTTTTCAGCCTGATCCAATTCATTTTCGGCTTGCGGTTCACGCTTTTCTTCTTTCTTCTCTTCAGCGGTCGAAGTTAGCTTTGATTCTACTTTTAAACCATCGGGCTTTTCTTCTTTAACTACCGTGTGGCCAAACCACGCCGGAGTCCACATGACACCGAAATCAAAATCAACAAGATTACCTTCTTTAAAACGCTTTGAACTGAGAATATCTGAATTTGAAGCCAGTTCTAATGCACTTACACTTTGTTCAACCGAAATTCGATGCACAAATTTAGCAGTAGCTCCTACAGATAAATATCTCGTAACTTCTTTTCCATAGCCGTAGGCCAATGTCGTATCACCTTTAACATTCAAGTCGATAGCAGGCCCTAGTTGTCGATTTATTGACATATCAATCGAAAGATCGACCGGAATCAAAGATACACCCCAATTTTTACGAACCCAAAACATCTCGGCGGCTTGTAGTTTTCCGCCCAAATTTTGCCCGTAATATTGATCTAACACATCTGATATAGCCTGAGCTTTGACCGCATCAGAACCTTGAACATCGGCGGCTTTTTTAATGTCGTCGGCCAGTTTAGTTGTTTTCGGAGAAACACCTGCTCCGACCACAGAAAACTGAACCTCATTCGCCTTCTTTTTCGCAAATCCCGCAGGATTATAAAAAATCAAAGAATAGTCATCGGCCACGGCTGTAAACGCGTTACCCATCCCCAAAGCCCGCATTGAATCATAGTGATGGGTGATTTTAGTAGACAATGAATCTGCGGCCATAGCGGAATTTAGTTGTGAAAATAAAGCGAAGGGTAAAATCGAAAAAAATCTATATAGTGATGGGCGCATAACAATCCTTAGGTGATTTTGATTAATGATATTATAAATTTTTAGTTTAGTGGCCCCCTTTTCAATCGTAAGGCTAGACTAGTTTTTATCGTCTAAAACTTCGACAACCCGACATTTTGGGCCTTCTGTAAATGAGTTAACCAGACGACGGGGTATAAGAATCAATTTTGAGGCATTGAGGATTGGTTCACAATTTGTAAACCAGCATTTCGATGAAAGCATTTTACAGCGGATTACTATTACTTGTTGTTACCTTCGCTTCGATGATCGGAAATGCGGCCGCAATTAACATTTGCCTTGATCGAGCTCGTAAATTGACCTTGGCTATAGATCAAAAACAAACGACCGAGCACTGCTTTCGAACATATGCTAAAAATCTGTCAAAATCCAAATGCTTTGAGCTGGTAAACTCTCTTAAAAAGCCAGACCTTCAAGAAAATTTAAACTCGATTTGCTTTTACCAAAGTCAAGACTTCTCAGACATTAAGACTTGCGCATCTGGCGCCAACCAACTTAAGCTGGCCGACAATCATGACGAAGCTTTGTTCGAGTGTTACATGCAATTTCAGTCACAAACTTCACAAAAACAATGTTTTGAAATTAGCCGAAAGCTGGTCTTGCCGCATAGAAAAAATCATATGCGACAACACTGCCAAAACAACTACTGATCTTTTTTTAGATTCTAAACATACTTACAAGATGAAATTTTTCTTTTGGCACGATTAAAGGAGTACCTGCTGGTATTTTTTTCTTCTTCGAAATCAGTGCCCAATTCAAATGGGGATTCATTTGTCGAAATCGGGTCAAACTGCCGTTGTAGGCCTTTAAAATCTTAGCCTTTGCGACGGTCTTTGATAATTTAATTTCGCGGTAACTTAATTTCTTCGACTGCATAAGACCGTTTCCGAAAAAAGCTCCAGCATTTCGTTCGACTTCAAGCACAGCTAAGAAACAAGCATAAAAATTTTTCGAAGCAAAACCCCAACTACGAGTTCCATTTTCTGAATCAATTAAGTCTTCGATAAAGTCAGAGTTTGCACGGTCTACCATGCGCCTAACTCCAGTTAATCCATGATTATAGGCCGTAATGGCTAATGGCCAAGAACCAAGACCACGATAATTTTGTTCAAGAATATCAGCAGCCAATCGTGTGGCGTAAATTGGGTGATTTCGCTTATCATATTGTTTTTGAATGTAGCCATGCGGTTTCGCCACGTTTGGCATAATTTGCCAAAGTCCGCTGGCTCCTACTTTTGAGTAAGCATTGACATTAAAAGAGCTTTCAACAAAAACAATTCTGGTTAACTCAACGGGCAAACCTTTCTTGCGAAAGATCTCTTCCATCATAGGCAAATAGCGACCCGAAATAAAAAATGCCTTTTCCATTCGGTCTTTTAAACCCATTTGTAAACGAACTTTTCTAATATCAGAAATTTTCCATTTTTGAATAAGCTCTTCTTTTTTATCAATCAGATAACGATCAGCGCGACGCTTTTTTTCAGTTGAAGATAAAACTGAATTTTCCATTATCGGGTTTAAATCGACTTCCCCTAAAACAAAGCTAGGGTCATCAACTAAATGAAATACCCCTTGGTTCGTATCGTAGTGAGCATAAATTTTCATCCAAAATTCAACTCTTTCAGATAGCTCTTCACTTGGAACGAAAATTGATTCTTCAGGAAGAGTAGATGTCCATGGCTTTATGGCAGACCAAGAGGTAACACAAATAAAAAAAGAAATAAAAAAAAGTTTTTTCACTTCTTCATTTTAAACTTGAAAGAATAATTGAATCAAAAGCTTCTCGAACAATTGCTTCATCACGAGGACCATTGTACAGGAAACTAAATGTAAGAATAGTTCCATCCTTTCGTCCGGCGTAGCCCGCCAAAGACACGACCCCGTTCAGAAAACCAGTTTTTGCACGTACAAAACCCTGCGCAGAAGTGTCTTTCATTCTTTTTCTTAAGGTTCCATCGATACCCGCAATAGGTAGGCTTTCTAATACAGTTGGAAACATAGAAAAATCATTTTTCATAGCCAACATAACTTTATTTAAAGCATGAGCACTTAAGCGATTATTTCGCGTAAATCCTGAGGGGTTTTCAATCTCAACCTCTTTCGAAGTCAATCCAATCTTTGCAAGTTCTGCACGAATCACATCCACACCTTGCTTTAATGAAGCAGAAGGCTTTCCGTCGCTCACTGCTAAATTTTTTGTTAACATTTCGGCAACAAAATTATTCGAAAATTTATTCATATCAGACAAAATGTATGAAAGATTTTTACTTTCGACGGTCGTCAAAAGTTCTGCATTTTCAGAAACCTTTCCGGTCTTTACTTTGCCCGCGATTTGGATTCCTCTTTGTTTTAAAAAGGCTTTCAGATTTACTCCAGACCAAATATCAGGTTCATTCACACTTTTAAATATCGCTTTTTCAGAAGATTTTGCAGAAACTTCACCCGAGACAGAAATAGTTTTTTCAGAGTTAGAAATCGAAACAACAAGGTCTTTTTTAGGGCTACCAGAAACAGTCATTGTGTTGTTTTTCAATTCATAAAAATCATTTTCTGGGTCAACAACAACTTGCGCCTTTTCACCAGCTTTAGTTGGCTTCACAAATACGTTAACCGCATTCCAATTAAAGCTCATCGCACCTACAGGTGAATCATAGGCACGATCTACACGTTTGTCTTCACGACTTTCATCAAATCGAACTTTATCAAATAAAGTATCGTCAACAATCAAATCACCAGGTATTGATCTTAAGTTTCGTCGAGTCAATTCGTTGACCATATACCACATATTTTCTGAAACAAAACTTGGGTCTCCGCCGCCTTTCAAGTAAATATTATTTCCATCAAAATAGACTTGGGTTAGAAATTTTGAACCTAAAGGAAAACGACTTAATACGGCATACGATGTCAGCATTTTAGAAACTGAAGCAGGAATTTTTTTTTCAAATTGATTCAATGCTAAAAAATCATCGTCATCGGCTTTCATTTCAATACTGACATGCGAAGCTTCAATGTCGAATTTTTTTAAAATCGTGCTTAACGAATCGGTAGATTGAATAACAACTTTTTTACGTTTAGCTTCAGCTAGACCAAAGTTGAATAGAGTGAACAGAACCAAGACCACATGAAGTAAATTTATTTTTTGGGATTTCATTTTATGAAGTATACCGTCACAATACTTGATATGAAAAGAAAAGATTGGATTTTAATCATTGGTCTGTTGCTTATTATGGTGTTGCTCGACCAGCTCACAAAAATTTGGGCTTCAGGAATCACTGAAAGAAATTATGGGATTCTGAAATTCATTTTAATTCACAATCACGGAGCCATGCTTGGTCTTTTCTCAGAGCTTCCCGCAGTACTGCGTATTGTAACTTTATCAACAAGTGGAGTTTTTTTATTAAGCTTGTATGCATTAATTCAATACTTAATTCCTGTTCGCTTGATGTCCTTGCGCGTGGGGTTGTCAATTTTAGTCGGAGGTATTTTAGGTAACGTCATCGACCGAATTTTACATGGCTATGTTATTGATTTTATAACCATGCAGTTTGGAACATTTCACTTGCCGATATGGAATGTGGCAGATGTCATTCAATGGATTGGATACGGTCTAATTGTTTATGCTATTGTTAAATACGGAGATCAAATTTGGCCCGACAATAATATTCGTAAAACATTCTGGGTGAATAAAAAATTTCAAATCAAATATTCTAGTTTATTCATGGCAACTGGATTATTCTTGAATTTAATAGCCTTGGTCTACTCTTACACGTATCTAAAGGTGACTATTGCCGAAATAGCTGGTCCGAATCAAATCTTGATTAAAAAATTTTCAGAACCTTTTCTGTATACGTTTTTGATTTTGGCAGCAACATTTTCAATTGTGCTTTTCTCGGTTGGAAAAATGATTTCACATCGTATTGCCGGGCCACTTTATGCATTTGAAAGATTTTTGAAAGAAGTCCTAGAAGGCAAAGGACTTTCTAAGCAAGGCGTAGCTTTGAAGCTACGCGCAGGCGATGAATTTAGACATCTTGAGCAGTTGGCCGAACAAATCAAACTTCAGCTCATCAAAATTAATTCAGAAAAAATAGTCGAAGTCGTCGAATACAAAGAAGACTTAGCCGTCACTGACCCAAACGACAACCAAGAAGATCCTTTAAATAAATTAAAGTAAATCGAAGTCCAATATTTTATCTAAGTAAAATCGTTTGCGCTGCAGATCTAATCCACACACAGCATGAACATAGTCTCCGTCTGGGTTACGCACGATACCCAAAGGAGATATCGGTCTTGGTTGACCCTTGGCTTGACCGCCTTCATAAACGATTTGAATCGTCTTATTTTGTTCACATGCTTTAGCTAAATTTATGAGTTTTGCCTGCCCTGAAGAGTAAACCCGATATTTCTCCCATGAAATAGTTTTCTTCTGAATCTCGAATAAGCGCTTCAAATCAACTTGCTCATCAAGTTTTTCAATGCACTTCATGAACACCTGTAAACAGGCATACGCATCATCATAAGCACGATGAGCCGCACCGCCTTCTAGCTGCAACTCTTGAATTAAAGTTTGTAATTTATGGTTCGTGGTGGTCAACAAAGCACGAGAAAGCAAGCTAGTGCAAAGTAATGCGTTAGAAGGAAACTGCAATCCAGCCCGCTCGATATCTAAAGTTACGAACCCTAAATCAAATGGCGCATGATGAGCCATTAAAACACTGCCATCAATGAAATCACAAAATTTTGCGATTTCATTTTTCATAAGTGGGGCTTCGGCCACCATTTCATTAGTAATCCCATGAATACGAATATTATCGGGCACTAAAGGTTTCGACGGCTTCAATAAAGTTTGAAATTTATCGACTATCTTTCCATTCTGCCATTTGACTGCACCCAACTCGATAATCTCAGATTCAATTGGATAAGGCCCACTGGTTTCAGTATCGAAGGCAACAAAAGAGTATTCGGACATCCGTTTTTCTTGATCAAAAGGCATTCGATCAACATAAATGAAATAACACCAAAGGTCTAGCTGTCATTGCAACCTACAACAATTCAAATAAACTAAAATACATGAAAGTTTTGTTTTGGCTGATCGCAATTTTTTTATGGCACGGGTCTATATTTGCAGCCGATTCAAAATCAACAACTTCTCCAACTTACAAGGTTTCAGTCGACGCTAAAGTTTTATCTCAGTTCATCGACCGCGGACTATCAATGAGCGATGGTAACCCGGCCATGAATGTTTCTTTTCTTTACAATTTAGGCCCCCAATTTCGTTTAGGTTTTTGGGGATCAAATATTTCAAATGTTTCTTCTAACGATGACAACTTTTGGTTCAAGTTTATCGCCGATGTGAAAGTTGATTTTACTGGAACGTCTTGGATGAGTTTATATATCCACGATGACCACTTTTATAAATCAGATATTCGCAACGGACAAAGTGTCGGAATTCGATGGAACTGGAACGCCTACATGGGCGAGCTTGAATGGATGAACAATTTCCAAGGCACAAAAACATCCGCCGAGTACATTAATTTGGGGCGCCTTTGGCCCGTGTACATGTTCAAGGCCGGCGCCAAAGCAGGATACACGTTGCAAGCGGCTGAAAACTATCAAAATTATTTCGATATAAAAGGCTTGGTCGTTTACAATTTTTCTTCAAATTCAAACATCGAAGCCGGAGCCACATTGGTTTCAAACGACGGACAATTTAATGGTCGTGGAAAACCCGCATTTTATTTGTCATTGTTGTTAAGTTACTAAAATTATATTGCATCTATTCTTCAGCATCGTGTTCTTCTTGAATTACTTTATGAAAAGGATCTGCTTCGGCCGCGGCTTTTTTCAATTCAACATCGGCAGGATTTGCGATTTTTCCGTCGGCATCACCATCTTGAGATTTTTTTCGACTTGCAACTTGATTTGCAAAATTATCATAAACATTTTTAGAAGTGTCTTTGTCGCCAAAGATTGATTCAAGCTTCCGACGTGGCTTATTTTCAGTCGCTTTCTGTCTGATGCTAACACGAATAAAACCAATTAGTTTTTCTTGATCAATTTCACCTTTTTTATCTTTAACAGAAACATTCCCATAAATAGAATTTGATGTGTGCTCGAACGAAGCTTTTATTTTATTACTAACTAAGTCTAATCGATCTTGCGCAACTTTTTTTGCAGACGTTTCAGTCTTGTCTGGAACAGCTTGATTAAACATAGCCGAGGTCAGTTTTATTTCAGAATCTTGCAATCCCGAAGTAACTTCAACTAAGCGATTCATGATTTCGATGAATTTTTTGTTCGGAGTCGCAGTTCCCTTTTCAAATAAATACAAATCAGGAATATCGAAATCAAAACCATCTTGCGAAATCGTTACATTTTTAGCTGAATCTGTCATTTTGTCGGCCATAAAAGCGGCTACGACTTTTTGAGAACCCATATCTAGAACATTCGGAGTTTTATCTGCAGGCTCCATAAAGCTTTGAAATGCTTTCAGTGGCTCATTAACTAAATCTAAAAAAAGTTTTTCTAAAGTTAACTCGGCACCGAAGTTTTGAAAGTTGTATTCAATCACAGACGGAGTTGAAAAATAATCTGAAACCGCTTTTTTAGTCTCTTCACTTTGACCCACAAGCCACATAACTAAAAAGAAGGCCATCAAAGCAGTCATGAAGTCGGCTAACGCCACCTTCCAAGCACCACCATGATGTCCGCCACCTGATACGATTATCTTTTTGATCACGATGGTCTGTTTCTTTTGAGCCACATTTACTCCGATTTATTCTTACTTTTTACTAAGCTGCTTTTTTAATATCTTTTGTTGCCTTATCTAATTCATTAAACGTTGGTCTTTCTTCAGGCATAATCGTACGACGAGCGTATTCAACACAAACCAACGGAGGAGCTCCACGTTGTAAAGCCACCATCGCAGCCTTAATTGACTCAAGGTAACGACCTTCTGCCGCAATATCATTTCCCATTTTAGTCGCCATCGGACCAATGATCCCGTAGGCGCCGAAGATTCCTAACATTGTACCAACCAAGGCGCCGGCAACCATGGCACCGATCGTTTCAACCCCGGCCGTGATGTAGGCCATTGTATGAACGATACCCAAAACGGCGGCAACGATTCCCAATCCAGGAAAACCATCGGCAACCATTTGAACGGCATGCTGGGCTAAATGTTCTTCAGCATGGATCGCTTTCATATCTGCATCCATTAAGTCATCTACGTCATACGGAGACAAATCTGTAGATAATGTCATTTTCATCGTGTCACAAATAAAATGAACTGCATGATGGTTCTTAACTACTGAAGGATAGGCTTTAAAAATGTCACTTTGCTCAGGATTCTCGATATGTTTCTCGACCCCTTGAGGACCCTCTTTTCGAAAAACTTGAAAAAGTTGAAACATCATTTGCAGAAGCTCTAAGTAATCTTGCTTTTGAGGACCTTTAGCAGTTAACGAGTGGATACCTAACTTGAACCCCGCCTTAATCACTTTCATCGGATTCGCAATAATGTATGCACCTAAAGCGGCTCCCCCGATAATCATGAGCTCGAGTGGCGCGGCTTTAAAGATCACCGTCATGTGTCCACCTTGCAAAAGGAAGGCACCAAATACCATGGCAAAAACGACGAGAATACCTACAAATCCCATTTTGACCTCTTTATCAGCTTCTTGATCGGCCAAATCGAGAATTTTATTAACAGGACTGAAGTGAATCTAGAAGATGGTCTAGGTCATCTCAAAAAGATCTCGACCTTTATCACAAAAATTTCGTCAATTGGGCTGTTTTTGACAGGTTTTTGAGAGCCGTTTTGGCACTGAGTCAATCCGTTTAGATATGTACTGAATCCTGCTCTAATCACACGCAATTGTTACATTTTGTGTTTTATAAACAACTATTCTGTTGACCCTCATCGGACCCAAGCGCAGAAATAGTGACGCCAATTTGTAAACGAATAATTATGAAAGAGGGGTCGTAATGTCATTCAAGATTTGGTCTATAGGACTCATTGGTCTATTCATTCTTGCGATTCAACCCGCTCAAGCTTCTTCAAGCAAAGGCGACTCTTCCAACTCGATCGCAAAAACTTCTGCATCTTCTTTATCGATTCCGATCTCATTTTCGAATTCAATTTCAAGTTCGGGCGGCGATTCAAGTTCGAACTCTAGCGCCCAAAGTTCAGCAAAATCCGTCAACGCGTCTTATGCCGCTACCAACGCCAGCTTGTCGATACCAGGTCGGGCCGCACCAAAAGTTTCTGGGAAGGCAGTTGCTGTTTCATCTGCCCTAGAAGATGCAGTTCGAATTGAGCGCGGGTGGGTGGTTTCTTATAGCTATAAAATTTTCGACGAAAACAAACCTACCTTACTTTTACTTCCGGGTATCTTTCGTGGGCTTGAAAAGGAAGAAGAAGCTTTAAGAACTTTAGAAGCATCAAAAATAAATTTCGTAGCAATCCACTTTAGCACCCACAATAAATCAATATTATGGCTTGAAAAAAATGAAACACCTTATTTTGACGGCGGCCTTCCGCACTTCACACCTGAAAAGTTTGCTCGTGAAGTTGAATCTGTTTCAACCCAGCTTGAATTGCAAAAGCCAATCATTGTTTCTTTATCTTACAGCGCAGTCGTCATTCCTTTTTTAGATTCAGAACAGTTTCCATTTGTGGTTCAGGTAGCACCAATGGGGCGCCATGATGAATCGAATCTTATTGGCGGCGCTGTTCAAAAAAATTGGGAAGACTACCTAGCCCTAAATCCTTTTTTGGGCCGCGAAGGAGTTCTTGTCGCTAAGAATTATTACCTTCACACCGTTTGGAATCCGGTTGTGATGTTCTTGGCATCGCAAATGCCGTCTCTGCAAGATCCAGATATTTTTACTCATCAGGTTGACGGGTTCGTTTCGATGAATTTCGCAGCGGAACCTTTTGATATTTCTCAGACAAACTTTCGCAAAACAGGTAAAAAGTTTGCTTGGGTTGTTGCTGAAAGCGAAGACCCAACCCGAGCTTACTTTCAGGCTGCAGCCATAAAAAAGTATTTAGCTTCGATCGACCGTGAGACCTATCAAAAAAGTATCTTCGGAAAAAAAGGTGTTTTTATTATTAAAGGTTCAAGCCACATTATTCCACAAGATCAACCCGCACTTTATGCTGGCGCTTTAAATGAAATAGTTAATCAAGCCGAAAAAGAAAAAGTATTCGGACCCTAATTAAGGGGCCCCTTTGAAATTTGGACAGTTTAGAACTGTCCTAACAATGTTAGATTTCCGTAGTATCTTGCAACCACCTCAGAGTTATCCCAGTTTTCATTTCTTTGAATAACTGGAACTCCAAATTCAGCCGACAAAGTCAAATTCGATCCCGTGAAAGTTTTCGAAGCTTTAATAGCTGCCGAAACTGACCAATCTTTCTGGGCATGATGATAGAACTCATCCGCTGCATTTTCATATTGTACACCCGACAATACATACCCACGAGATTTATCGTAACCATCAATAGAATCTTTAAATCTATAAGAACCTAACAACTTAGGAGTAATTCCGAAGGCCGTGTTGTATTCTAACCAAGTGTCGTACTTATACATATTTCCGAGGCGGTACGAATTCGTATTTCTTCCTGTGCGAATATCTAAAAGCAGGTTGTTACCAAAAATAATTGCGCCATTATCTATAAGAAGAAGCGCCGAGCCTCCCAATAGAAGATCGTAAGTACCAGAACCGTGTTGGGCATTATAGGCTAAATTACTTTGCTCAAGACCTTGTAAATGACTTTTATAGTTAATTCCTCCCGTTGGGATCGAAACACCAAAAGTTGGTGTTAACATCCACCCATTCACGAAATGCGTCGGAGTTACAACTGTTAAGAAGGTATCTCCTGCCCCAATCGTTCTGTCATGAGAACGGTACCATTGCGGTAAAGCCGCCTGCGGAAATAAAGTCTCTGTATAAAATTCGTAATGTTGAAGCAACAAATTCAAAGACCAACCGCCTTGCGCACCGTAGTTCAAATTTAAAAAATCTAAACGCGCATTCATATTTTCAAAATCATAAAATTTACGATCGTCAGATTTAAGACCATGCAATTCATAATATGAAGTCGAAAGACTGGCTGTTAGTTTGTTCGGAACCACGTATGTAGTCGCCGCCTGAGGAGCCGCTGGCGCAGCATCTTCTGCTTGAGCTACAGAGGCCGCTAAAAACAAAAAAACCGCCGCTGTAACTAGATGTCTATTTAATAAAATCACATTTCCCCCTATGCGAAAAGATTTTTGTGCTCTTTGAAAAATCCGCAGATATCTGCCGCTAATCTTTCTGGATTTTCATAGATCATGCAGTGACCGTTGTCAGGTAACTTCACAAATTTTGAATTTTTCATTAATTTTTGGTGAGCCGTTGCGCTATCTTCTGGTAAAACCCAGTCATGCGTTCCGTGATAGATCACGACGGGCTGTTGAATATTTGATATTTCTTTTGAATAATCAATGTTTTGCAAAGCACGCACCAATGCAATACCCGTGTTGTTCAACGTGGTCATTGAATCATCCATAATGTCATTCTGAAAAAACGGTTTTTGAGCGTCATTGTTATAGATTGTAAATCCGATCACTTGCGCAGCAATTTCGCGGCTTGCGGTCATCATTTGATACTTCATTTCGATGTCGTCAGGAACTCCGATTAAACCCGTAGGACCAACTGGATCAACTAGAAGTGCCCCTTTAAACAAATCGGGCCGACGAGCCAACATCAATGCCGCAATCAACCCTCCCGCGGAATGCGCAACCAATAAGAAGTTTTTTAAGTTTGATTTCTCGGCTGCTTGAATTTGATCATTCACTAAATCTTCAATGTTCATTTTTCCTGGAGTCGGATTCGGTGTAAGACCACAACCTCGTAAATCTGTCATCACGGCTGTTTTGTTCAAAGGCAACTGACTATCAACAGCTTCTTTTTTCAAAAGTTCGATCGCTGGATACCACCAGCGACGTGATGCCAAATTTCCGTGAACGAAAAAGATATTCGCCGGAGCCGCATTCGATTTAACTTCACTATGAGTTTGAAAAGAACTCATATAACAAGTCCGCCATCAACGCTTAATACTGCACCATTGATGTATGAGGCTTGTTCAGAAGCCAAGAACATAACCGCATTGGCAATATCAGAAGTTGATCCCAAACGAGCCGTTGGAACTTTTGCTGCCATCGATTCAAGAACTTCTTTTGGCATAGCTTGGGTCATTGCCGTTGCGATGAATCCCGGAGCAATGGCATTCACAGTGAAGCCTTTACGACCTAATTCTTTACCTAAAGTTTTCGTCATGCCGATTACGCCAGCCTTAGCTGCTGCATAGTTCGTTTGACCGAAATTTCCATAAAGACCCACCACGCTTGAAATATTGATGATCCGCTTGTGTGATGAAGCCGCGTTAAATTTTTCTGTTAATGTTTTTGTTACATTGAAAAGACCAGTTAAGTTTGTGTTAATGACAGCGTTCCAATCTTCGAAAGTCATTTTTCCGAAAGATTTATCTCTGGTGATGCCCGCATTATTAACTAAGATGTCGCAGGCCCACGGCATAGCTTGTACAGCTTTGTCACAAGATTCTTTCTGAGTCACGTCAACTTGAGAAAATGAAACTTGTGAGCCAAAAGCAGCTAATTCTTTTTTTGCAGCGGCCAATGCCTGTTCAGAATAATCCCAAATCGCAACATTTCCACCGGCTTGAAGAAAAGAAAAGGCAATTTGAAATCCGATACCTTGAGCCCCACCAGTTACAACAGCTGATTTATTTTTAAAACTAAATTGAACATTTGACATGAAAGTCTCCTCTTTTAATATTTTTAAACGTTTTTCGATTCTTCTAAGTATTCTAATTTATTGCATTTGCAAAATGACTCTTTGATAACCTGTCTTACTTACCTATAAGAAATGGCGTTTTTTGACCTTCTGCAAACCTACTTGTTTTGCGATTGCAGCATAATTGCGTCAACACATAAGTACCAACGCAAGGCATTAACTTATTTCTATTTGATCGTATTAAGTGTATGACGTGAGATTCGTCTTTAATTGTGACGCAAAACACGTCCGTTTAATATTGAGGGGTCATTTTGGAAAAACAAAGAAATGCGACTATCGTTGGCACTGGCTTCTACGCTCCTGATCGCGTGGTTACGAATAAATTTTTTGATGAAATGTATAAAAAAGACATTGGTACTTTTTTAGAAACTTCTCGCAACATCAAAGAACGTCGCTGGAAGAATCCAGAACAAAAAACAAGTGATTTGATTTTACCTGCGGCTGAAAAAGCCTTAAGTTCTGCAAAAATCAAAGCCACAGATTTAGATTTGATTATTGTAGCAACAGATACACCTGATTATTTATCTCCGGCAACGGCTTCTGTCGTTCAATTCAAACTTGGTGCAACAAAAGCTGGAACATTTGATATCAATTCGGCCTGCGCTGGATTTGTAACGGCATGTGATATGGCCAGTAAATACATCAAAGCTGACAGCAAATATAAAAATATATTAGTCGTTGGTGCCTACGCCATGAGCCAGTGGCTGAATTTTGACGATTACAAAATCGCTTCATTGTTTGCTGATGGGGCTGGCGCCGTGGTTATTCAAGCCACTGAAAATCTAAATGAAGGTTTTCTGTCGAGCACGATGTACACCCAAGGTGAATATCACGATTACATGGGTATTTACGCAGGCGGCTCTTCTCAACCTTTAACTCAAGATGTAATCGCCAACAAAGGGCATTTATTGGCTTTTCCAAAACGCATTCCACCCGAAACAAACGGAATTCACTGGCCTCGTTTAGCCAAAGAAGTTTTGAACCCAATCCAATCTAAACCACAAGACGTGAAGCACTTTTTCATCACACAATTTAACGTGCAAAGTATTTATGAAACGATGGATCGCCTTGAAGTTCCTCGCGAAAGATCTCATTACATTATGGATCGCTTTGGCTACACCGGAAGTGCATCAATCGGAATGGCCCTTGCCGATGCGGCCAATCAACACAAAATGAAAAAGGGCGATCTTATCATGATGCTGGGCTCAGGCGGCGGAATGAGCATGACAGCTCTTACATTGCGTTGGAGTTACGACACGTGAAAAATAATGATGTAGCTATGCAATACGAATTAGACTGGCTGAAAAGATGGAGTCTTTATTCTCCAAACAGCATGGCTTTAACCGATGGCGATAGCGGGCATTCATTCACATATTCAGAATTGTTCAAATTGTCTCTGAAAGGCGCAAGCTTTCTTAAAAACAAATATAATATAAAAAAAGGTGATCGCGTTATTCACCTATCAACAAACGAGACAGCAACTTTTGTATTATTTTTCGCTTTGACTCGTTTAGGTGCGACTTTAGTTCCGATTAACTACCGCCTTACAGCACGAGAACTCACGTATGTGATAACGAATGCTGAACCAGAAATCATCGTCTACGAAGATTCATTTAAAGGTCTTTTGACTGAAATCAAAAATGATATCAAAGTTCCAGAACAAAATTGGCTACGTTTGGTCGGAGAAAATAGCTTTTCAAGTTTAAGTGCAAAAGAAAATCAAGAATATCAGAATTACGACTCAGAAATTGATTCAACAGCGCTTATTATATACACGTCTGGCACCACCGGTTTTCCGAAGGGCGCGATGATTTCACACCAAACTTTGTTTTGGAACTCAATCAATACGGCTTTGCGATTGAATGTTTGCGAAACCGATTCTGTAGTCATTTTTCTTCCGCTTTTTCACACCGGTGGATGGAATGTTTTATCGACTCCATTTTTTCACCGCGGAGCCCACGTTATTCTGACGAAAAAATTTGATGCAGATCAGGTCTTGCAACTTTCAGAAAGACACCAAACGACTTTACTTTTCGGAGTACCGACAACGATGGGTATGATGGCTCGCTCAGAAAAATTTGCGGGGACGAATCTAAAGTCATTGCGTTATGCGATTGTTGGCGGAGAACCCATGCCACTTGAACTTATCAAAACGTGGCAAAATAAAAATGTTCCGATTCGACAGGGTTATGGCTTAACTGAGTTTGGACCAAATGTTTTTTCATTAAATGAAAGCGATACCGTTCGCAAAATGGGATCAATTGGTTTTCCAAATTTTTATGTTGATGTGAAAGTTGTCGATGAAAACGGAAGCACATTGAATCACGATCAAGTCGGAGAACTTTGGCTTAAAGGCCCTATGGCTATGACCGGCTATTGGAAAAACCCAAAAGCAACTGAAGAGACCTTTGAAAACGGCTGGTTAAAAACAGGCGATCTGGTCTACTTCGATAGCGAAGGTTACTATTACGTGGTGGGCCGCAAAAAAGACATGTACAAGTCAGGCGGAGAAAATGTCTACCCGGCTGAACTTGAACAAGTCATTCAACAAGTTTCTTGGGTTAAGGAAGCCGCCGTCATCGGGGTTAAAGATGATCAGTGGGGCGAAGTCGGTCACGCTTTTATTTCAGTAAAAGAAGGCTACTTTAACGAACAAGAATTGCGTGAGCACTGTTTGAAAAATTTAGCAAAATTCAAAAATCCAAAATTTTTCACAAAATTAGCCGAACTGCCAAAAGGCGATTCTGGAAAAATTTTAAAAAGAAAACTGAACGAGTACATTTAGATCAAAAAAAGCTAGACCTACAGAGGACTCCTCTCAAATAGAATGGCTGTAGAATCAGCCATTTTTTGTCAAACCTTTAGTCTTTGTCACAGAATAATACGTTAAACAGCGCCTTGAAACTCTTTTTTAAATTGAACAAGATTTAAATTTCTTTATTTCTCATCTAATCGTCTATGACTCTTTGCCTCCCAAAGTAGATTTTGCTAACCTAATAACATGTCATTTCGTTGGATCATCTTTTTCAGTATCTTCATATTTCAACTAACTCAGGCAGCTGAAAATATTCAGGTCACTTCTATTTCAGAATTGAGCGATATTAAACCTGGCCAACAAAAAGAAATTCAAATTCATCTTAAGCTTCCCGCAGGATTTCACGCTTATAAAGATCAATTTCGAATTCAAAATCTACAACCAGAGCAATTCAAAGCAGGTCAAATTCAAATTAAACCTGAAATTGATTTTTATGATAAATTTAGTAAAAAAAATCGTAAAGGATTTAAAGATCAAGGCGCAGTCATCTTACTCATAGAAGCCGGAGATAAGGTCCCCGACAAATTAGACGGCATTCAATTCGATTTACGCTACCAAATATGTAGCGATTCAGTTTGTTATCTTCCACGCAATTTAAATTTAAATGTTAAAGTTGCCTCAGCGACTGAAGCTTCTTCAACTTCTAACATTACAGAGTCAAAAGATCTTTCGCTCAGCGACCGCTTTAAGAGTTCTTTAGAAACAAATCTACTATTGGCATTCGTTCTTGTCTTTTTGGCAGGAATATTAACTAGTTTTACACCTTGTATCTTTCCGATGCTACCAATTACGATTTCAATTTTAGGATACCATGCGAATAAAGGCAGTCGCGGCCATAATATCGCCCGCGCTATCAGTTATGTCTTGGGCATTGCTTTGACTTACTCGATGCTAGGTGTAGTTGCGGCTTTAACCGGACAACTTTTTGGTTCTACATTGACGAATAAATACGTACTAGCCTCTTTGTGCTTGTTATTCGTGGTGATGGCTTTCGGTATGTGGGGAGCCTTCGAAATTCAAGTTCCTGCTTTCATTCGTAATCGCTTTGGTACTTCCAAAGGGGGAACCCATAACTTAGGGGGAGCCTTTGTCATGGGTTTGGTTGCCGGTATAGTGGCAAGCCCCTGCGTAGGCCCGGTTCTAGTTTCTATTTTAAGCTTTGTGTCTGCAAGCCACAATGTGGTTTTGGGGTTCAGTCTTCTTTTCACATTTGCCTTGGGGCTTGGTCTTATTTTTATCGTGATCGGTGCCTTTAGCCATGCCTTGCATTTGCTTCCTAAATCCGGAGCATGGATGAATTTTATCAAATTTATTTTGGGCGCGGGGATGTGGATTGCAGCGCTTTACTATGCGCAATTCTTATTTTCATATCGTTGGTGGCTGGCCGCCGTTGCAGCAAGTCTTGTAGGTCTTTCAATATGGCAAGGCGCATTTTCATTTCGTAAAAAGAATTATATTCGCCAAAGTTTCTTTCTAGCTTTATTTGTTTTTTCAAGCAGTATTCTACTGCTGAGCTTCGTCAAAGCCGAGTATTTAAGCCCTGCATTTTCAGGACTTGTTGAAAAAAAATCTGAAGCCAAGACTGAATGGATCCCCTACTCTGAAAAAGCATTTCAAGATGCAATAGCCGAAGGAAAACCCGTTCTTCTTGATTTCTACGCCGACTGGTGCGGCGCCTGCCACGAGCTCGAAGAAAAAACTTACACGAACCCTGAGTTTATCGAGACGGCGAAAAGCTTCAAATTGATTAAGTTCGATGCTACGAATGACACTCCTGAAAATCAGGCTGTCCTGCAAAAATACGGGGTCCAAGGCTTGCCAACGGTCATGTTTATCAATAGAAAAGGAGATCTTTTGAAAAACCTGACCTTCACTCAATTTATCGAGTGGAAGGACTTAAAACCGTTGATGCAGGAGTCTCTGAAATGACCGAATCTGATAATGAATTAAAATCAGCATCTAAAGCTGAGCCTAAACTTGTTCGTCTAAATAAATTACTAGCTGAGCGCGGATTAGCTTCTCGTCGTGGCGCCGACAAGATGATCGAAGAAGGTCTTGTGGTCGTTAATGGTAAAAAAGTTTACGAGCTGGGTGTTAAAGTTAATCCAAACAAAGATCGCATTGTTGTTGATGGCAAACCATTGAAAAGCAAAGGCGAAAACCTTTACATCATGTTTCACAAACCTAAAAACGTGATCACTTCAATGACAGACCCTTTAGAACGCGTAACCGTTGCAGACTACATGGCTGATGTTCCAACGCGGGTGTTCCCAATTGGTCGTCTTGACTGGGATAGCGAAGGCTTATTGCTTTTAACAAATGATGGTGAGTTCGCCCAAAAAGTGATGCACCCCAAACAAGAAGTTACAAAAACTTATCATGTTAAACTTGAAGGCCAACCTGAAGAATACAAAATCAAAAAACTTCTATCTGGAGTTTCAATCCCGGGTGGGCGGGTAAAAGCCAAACACGTTGAAAAATTGAAACCGATCAAAACCGAAGCCGGTAAAAAATCGAAAAAAAATGACTGGTACAAAATCATCATCACTGAAGGTAAAAATCATCAAGTTCGCGAAATGTTCAAAAAAATCGGCTTTGATGTCATCAAACTTCAACGTGTGGCTATCGGTAAATTACGCTTAGGCCAACTTGAGCGCGGTGAATTCGTTTACTTGAATGAAGCTGCGGCTGAACGCGTATTCATGCAAGATCTTCCAAGTGAAGCTACCGGACGTCGCGATTACAGACCGAAGTCGACAAAAAAAACGGTCACAACCGCAAGCCGTAAAGCTTTCAACAAAAAATTGTCTTAAGAACTAGACAGAAGTTTATTCAGTCTCATTTTAAGAATTCCGAATAGAAAGACATGAAAAACTTAATTCTTTTTTCTGTCTTCTGTTTGGTTTCTTTAAAACTTTTCGCAGCCGACATCACAATTGTTGATGTTCGTCGCAACATCACCCTTTCTGACGAAGACACCGTCTACAAAGACTTCTACATCAACGCCGGTGAAGGCTCGGGCCTTAAAAAGAACCTTGTAGTAAACGTGAAAAGACGCGTTTACGTGAAAGACAGCAACTCTAAAAGCGTAGGCGATTTCGAAACAACCGTAGGTCAACTTCGCATCGTGCAAGTAGATGGTAAAGTGGCCGTTGCTCGCGAGTATAAACTTATTTCACGCGATGAAGAGGCCATGATCGAACAGATCGGCTTAATGACCGGAGACCGCATCGACCTTGGGGGCTCATTTATTGACAATACAAAGCCCGTTACAAAGAAAAAAGTAGCTGAGCTTGAAATAGAATCTACCCGCGAACCGGCAGCGGCAGCGCCCGCAGCCCCTCCCGCGGTGAAAGAATCTCCTATGATAAACGCCGTCCCTATGCAAACTCCACAAATTTAATAAAACCTCTTTGCTTTTATGATGCCAGCATCAATAAACTCTGGCATATGTTTGAGCCATGAATCCAACTTATTTTCGCGTTCGTTTATCATTCGTTAATCGTACTCAAGAAGCTGATTTAACTCAGTTTTGCTTTGATCACGCGGCCCTTGGTTTAAGTGAAGTATTAAGTTTTACTCAACCCGATTTAACTTACGATCCTTCTTTGATTTCACGTCGCTTTCTTGAGCTTGATGTGTTTTTTGAAAAACAACCTGAAACCGATTTCTTTCAAGAACTTGTTTCAAATTTTCCAGAAATTAAACATTCAACCAATGAAGAAGAGTCAAAAGATTGGTTGTCAGAATGGAAAAAGGGGTTTGTGCCATTCAAACTAGTTGGCAAAACTTGGGTCGTGCCTTCTTGGTTAGAAAAGCCAGCTGAAGCTGAAACTGAAGTTAAAATTGATCCAGGCATGGCCTTCGGCACCGGAACACATGCAACCACAAAAATGGCTTCGTACTTTATACATAAGCTTTCACAAGAAAATGCTGATCAAATCAAAGATTGGTCTGTACTTGATGTCGGAACCGGAACAGCCATCTTAGCCATTTTGGCCGAAAAACTTGGCTATGGCCTAATCACCGGGGTCGAAATTGATCCAGAAGCACGCCGTAAAGCACGCGAAAACTGCGAATTGAATCAAACTCAAAGCATCGAAATCACCGAACAGCAATTAGATGAAATTCGCGGTCAACATGAAGTGGTTGTTGCAAACATCATCGACGGAGTCTTAATTCGTCTACAAAAAGATTTAATTCGAGTTTTAAAACCCGAAGGGCATTTATTCTTAACTGGAGTCCTTCAAGAGCGCGATAATTTATTTTTTGAAAAATTCATTGAAGCCAATACAAATCTAAAAGTTATCAAACGTATTCAAAAAGATGAATGGGTTGGTTACTGGGTTCAAAAAATTGCACAGGCTTAAAAATGCGTCGCTACTGGATTGATAAAGCCCAAATTCATAAGATCAGCGAAAACGAACTGCAAGTGCTTTTCAAAGATGACTTATTTCACCATATCTTTGATGTCTGCCGTCAAGAAGTAGGTCATCACTTTGAGGTGATCACTGAAGATTCTAAAGCTTATTTAGTCGAAGTTACGGCAAAAGAAAAAAAACAAGCACGAGCTAAGATTCTTGAAGAACGAGAAATTGCAAGACTTCCAAAACCCCACGTACACATTGCTCTTTCTATTCCACGTTATGCCGTAATGGATTCAGTCATTGAGCGAGCCGTCGAAATGGGTGTGTCTTCAATTGTTCCTTTCTTTTCTGATTTCAGCTTTATTCGCAAAGCCAATAATTTACCCGAGGGCAAACAAGACCGCTGGCAAAAAATTGTGATTTCAGCCACTCAACAATCGGGGCGTGGAGAATTGATGAAAATTCACGACCCTATGGATTGGGAAAATATGCTAAAGTTTATTAACCCCTCTTCACAAAATTGGTGTCTTTTTGCATATGAAGGGGCTTCGGTTTTAGGGGTTCAAGAAAACTTGAAGGCAAAAAAGAACTTACACCCCGACTTGCCGGATAACCTATGGGTTATAGTGGGGTCTGAGGGTGGTTTTTCGTCACAAGAGGTGATGCGTATGCAGCAACTAGGCCTAGATCCAGTGACCCTAGGGCAGCAAGTTTTACGTGTCGAAACGGCTTGCCTGACCTTAGTCTCCGTCCTAAAGTATGAGTTCGGGCTTTTGAAGTAGCCCAATATTAAATGTGGGGTGCCCATGGCTGGAACTACAAATAACGATCCATTTGAAGAGTTTGAATTTCGTCCGATTAACGAAGGTCTAGGCTTTCATCGAAAGCAAAAATCTGCTTCGTCTTCTGCTGCCAGCGCAACGACCTCGGCATCAACTTCAGCTAAAAATCAGCCGGCGAAAATGTCTTCTTCATTAGCTGCAGAATTAGGCATCGAGACTCCAACGGCTAAAACGGTCTTTAATTCTCCGTTGCCTCGTCCTGAATCAAAACCGACTTCTTCGAACCGTCCTCAAATTCAAATTCCGACGATTGAAGATGATTCGATTTCAAAAGCTCAAACAGCGGTCAATGATATTTTAAAAAGTCTTAATCAAAAGCGGCAGATGGACTTCGTTGAGACGACAGTTAAACAAAAGACAGAATACAAAAAGTCTCGCCCGCAATTTTTTGCCTCTGTTTTAGATGGAATGTTAATTGTATCAGCTTTTCTTTTGAGCTTGATCCTTATGCTTTCAATCACCAAAGTTGATTTATTTATGAATCTTTCTCATCCTGAAAGTTCAAAAATGATCTTTGTGGCAACGGCTGGGCTGTTTTTAGCGATTCATTTTGTCTATATGGTCGTTAATCGCGCTTTTGTTGGTTACACCCCTGGCGAATGGGCCTTCGATCAAGTTTGCGGCAAGCCAGAACAAATGGACGAATTAACATATATTCCAAAGTTGATGTTCCGCACATTATTGGTCGTTGGCACAGGATTCGTGACGATGAATTTGCTTTCTTTCTTATTCAACAAAGATATGGCCGGAAATCTTTCTGGCGTATCTTTGATGCAAAAACCAAATGCCTAAAACTTACGAAAAAGTTTTATCTTCTGCCCGGTTGCAATCTGTATTAGATGGTTATCGGGCCCAAAAGAAAAAAATTGTATTCACAAACGGCTGTTTTGATTTACTTCACATCGGCCATGTTCGCTATTTAGAACAGGCAAAATCATTGGGTGATATTTTGATTGTTGGAATCAATTCTGATGCTTCTGTTAGACAACTTAAAGGCCCTACCCGCCCCATTCAGAACGAAAGCGATCGGGCCGAGATATTAGCTTCTTTAAAAGCCGTAGATCACACGGTGATCTTTACAGAAGAAACTCCGCTGCGTCTGATTCAAGAAGTGAATCCTCAATTGCTGGTCAAGGGCGGAGACTGGAAAATCAATCAAATCGTGGGTAGCGATTTTGTACTTTCGAATGGTGGCGAAGTAAAATCTTTGCAATTTATCGATGGCCGATCGACCACCTCAATCATTGAAAAATCGAAAACTTAATTCAGCTACACAACCGCTCAAGACTAATTTTGAGCGACGTTGTTACTTGATTGAATATAACCCATAGCTTGCTGTGCTAAGGCTGCAAAGTCTTGTGAAGTCGACAAAGTCGCAAGAGCCGGCAAAAGACTTACAAAAGAACTCATGGTTAGACCCGAGCTTAAAGACCCATTGTCGCGGCCTTGACGTGAATCAACTTTACCTACATTCGGTAAGTTCGTATTCAAAAGCGCCAAAGTCTTAGCGATCAAGGTCTTGTCTTTGGTTTGTAAAGCTTGCCCCAAAAAATTTACATTTTGAGGCTGCAAATAAGCCAAATAAGCTTGTTCTACATAAACTTTATACGAAGCACTCAACTTATCTTCGACATGAACCAATTGTGAAAGACTAGCCAAAGACGGAGAAGCGCGAAGAGTATACAAACCCAAGCCTTTCAAGGTCTCATTATTTTGATCCAATAGATCCTGAGCCATCGCTTGAACTTCTGTCGCGCTGATTTCACCTTTTTTATGAGCGTCTAAAAAAGCATTGATTGTCTCTCTGGTGGGTTGAGCAAAAACTTGCTCTCTCCATTGAGCGAAAGATTTTTTATTTTTTTGTTTGGCTGCATTTGAGTCATCGACATTTGCGTTGGCCCGATTTTGTTCTTGAGTCGACACGGCTGAACTTTCTGAAGCTGATTGCTCTGTATTTTGAGATTCTACTTTTTTATCAGAAGAGGCTACTTTAACCTGAGACGCAGTTGGCTTCTTCAATGCTTGTTGCGCGGCAACCGCTTGAGAACGAGCCAAAGCAGCTGCCTTTTGAGAAGCTTCTACTTTTTTCTTTTCGGCCTCAGCCTTCTTTTGAGATTCTGTTTTTGGTTTAGCAGCTAAGTTTTTAGCTTGCTCAAGTGCTTTGGCAGCGGAAATTTTCTTAGCTACTGCTTCGTAAGACTGATCGATTTCGCGACCACTCAGTGAATATTCAGAATAGTTTTCTTCTGGCCGAGCCATTTGATAATTAATATGCAAACCCGTCCCGATCTGAGACGCCGAGGCATTTGACTTCAAATTCACTTGCGTAATCAGAACTGTGAATCCAGCGATCGCCGCAAAGGTCATATAAGCTAAAATCTTTTCGTTACGACTTAAGTTTGTTTCCATAACTTCCTCTTGAAGATAGGAAAAGCATATCCGATACCAAATTTTATAATTGAGCTCGAACCTAACCGAGATAGCACATACAAAATGAGACAAAAGACAATATAGAACATTTTTAGGCAACGGGGTTGTTGAACTAGATTACAGGCGTACCATTTTGAAACCCACACCGAATACGGGTTTTAGAACTTTTTCTGACTAGGACAGAAGCCAATTCGAGGACCTACAACAGTAGGAAAATCACGACAAGTATCAGGGCGTTTTTCATAGACCGTGCATAGGCGAGATCGACTATCTAGAAAGTAGCAATCACTATTAGCTTTCTGAGTCAGCATAAAGAATTCAGTTCCTTCACGGTAGGAACTAATAATTCCATCTTTCTTAAGGCGTTTGGCCGTCTTTTTAATTGAATTTGCAAGTTCGTCTTCTGAGGCAATTCCCAAACGAATCAGATCGCTTGCTTTAATTTCAACCGGCATTGAACAGCAGTTACCACGGCAAGAGGTGCAAAAATCTGACTGGTATTTTTTCCAAGTTGATGGGCGATCTTTGTCAATCATCGCCATTGATGCTTTTTTTATCAAACAATCTGAATGTTAATCGACGCGAACCCATTTCATCTTCAACAGAGTTCATTTCATCAAAAGAATTGTTCTTCAACCGAAAACGAATCTTAGAATCTTCAATAACGACTCGTGGGTCCAGACTATGACCGTCTAAAATAACCACATTCCGCGACGATTTAGCTGTTACGGTATTTGAATCCCAAATATACGCGACATACAAAATGATACTTCCGACTATTTGGGCCAATACAAACGAAATCATCAACAAAATAGAAAGACTTACAACAGGCTTAACCTTATCGAACCGAGCTGTTTCTAAAACTTCAAAACGGCTTCCAATCGATAGTTTTTGAGCTTCAGCTTTTGATAAAGCTTCATTTAAATTTTTATATTTTTGAAATTCAATTTCAGATTTACTTTTTAAGTCATTATAAACCTGAGTGGCCACCGGAATTGATTTTGCCATAGATGCGACACGGTCAACAGAAACTTGTATTTGCTTCAGACTGTCTTCATGCATCTGGTTTGCCAGCTTAAGTTCGTGAATACGACCACCGTTGCCGTACAATTGGCTTTCTCGAATATTTTTTTTACCTTGAGACAGATATTCAATAACTCGATTATTTTCGGCTATCTTCATCTTTAGTTCATTCTTACGAACCATCAGCTCAGATAGGTACTCACCGACTTTTTCTTTCGAGCTCAAAGAAATCAAATTTTCAGGCTTATTTTGAAACTCAGCAAGTTGTTTATTCAGCTGATTCATATTCTTTTCAGTCACTACAAGTTGTTCTTTTATAAAGCCTTCAATTTTACCGACTTCAGCCATCTCGCGTAACTTCAAGACATTTAAAGTTGTCTTCAAAGCCTGGTTCGTAAAAAATAAAGCCATCTCTTCTGTTTCAGCTACGAAAGAAACTTTCAACTCAAAATCAGAATCCAATTTAATACGCGAAGAAGCGTCTAAAACAGATAAAGCTTTTAGCTCTGAACTTTCATTCATTTCTTTTGATAAGTAAGATTCTTTGAATTGCTCGTAGCCCTTCTTTTCGGCCAGGGTCAGCGACTTATCTTCTGAAGCAATTTTAATATTTCCCAGAAGTTTTTCGAAATAATCTGAGGTTTTAAGGTACTCGATATGCTTCAATAGCGGAGAATTACTTTTTTTTCCCTCGTTGACTGTTTTCGACATTCCAAAAAACTGATTTGCAAAAGATTGCAAAGAACTGTTTTGTGCATCATTAACGAAAATAGCGGCCTGGGCCACATACGGAATTTTGGTCACATAGATAAAAACAGACAAAGACGAAAAAATAACTAGCAAACATACAAACAGAAGCCAGTTATTCAAAAAGATCTTCGAAATCTGCCTCAAAGAAAGATCGTGAGCCAAACTTTGCTCTGTATGCGTATATGAGCTTCCCGGTGTGGTTACTGAATTGCCCTCGGCCTGCATGTCCATAGAAAATGGTCTCCAATAGAAACTTTTAAAGTATCTTTTTACATGAAACCCCCAGAGATCTGGGAGAGTTTTTTACTGAAGCCGATCAAAGTTGAATTTTATTCACAGGCTAAGCGATGTGCGTCTCATTTTGATATGTCATCCCTAAAAGGTCACATCGTCTAGAGCAAGGGCTCCAGACTCAATATATTAAGAATGACGCGGCATAAACGTTGCTTTTCTTCAACTTGAGGTAAACTTATGAAAAAACAGGCTTTAAAATTAATTCTTCCTTCACTACTAATCAGCGCGCAGTCTTTTGCTGGTAGTATGTCTCTGAATGAAAAGATTGATCGCGCAATTACTAAAGCGCAAAACAATCAAAAGCTTAGTAGTTATTGTGATGGAACAGACGCAAAATTTGAAGAGGCCTACAAGAACCAAAATAATTCATTGTGGAACCAAGCTCTACGAGAAATCAACGAAGCGGATTTAGATGGTTTTGGTGGAGGGCTTGGACAATCCGCTGGTCCATTGCGTATCGAACTAGGTTATGACTCTAATTCAAGATATTACGCTCCTAACAAACATGCCGGACAAGATACTTTTACTTTCAGTTTAGGTTTAGCATTTCCAATTGTTGGTCAAAACTTTCCGATCGGCTTTGGACTTTCAGAAAAAAGAGAAGTTTCTTACACTCGAATTTATGAATCAAAATGTAAATCATTGATTCGAATTCCTTACAATCCAATTACAAGACTGCCGATCAATGCGACAAAGGCCTTAGCACTAGACACTGGAGAACTGGTATCTTATTCGGCACCACTTACAATAGCCTTAGGTGGCGGTTTACGAGATGGCATAATTCACTCAGGTTTAGGCATTTTCAGATCAGCAGACGTTCAAGTGAATATTTTTAAAATGAGCGATTCTTTGGTTCGGGTGCGAATGGTTGCGCACAAAGATAAGGGCGTGTCTTTCACAGCCCGATTAAAAGATAGTGCACTAGGTGGACTCAAACTTTTTGATATTGGATTCGATGTTGGTAGCTCAATCGTTAATGCTAGTCTAATTGATTACATTTTTGATCTTAAAGATGAAAGCGCTCGCGAAACTTATAATCAATTGATTGCACCTCATGATATAACTGAATTTAAAATTGAAGACGAGAAAGAAAAAGCAAAAGTTGCTTTTTTGAATAAATCAGGTTCCGTCAAAACGATGTTAATCGACGAACAACGTGTAATCAACGCGGCTAAATCAAACCCGAAAAATGTTGTTCGGGTCATGCTATCTGATTCGAATATGAATGCTTCAAATTCATCTTTTTCAGTTAACTTTTTAAACGCGATCAAAGTTGAAAGCCGTTCAAACTACGCTGACACTTTGGTAAGCCAAAAAAACGAAGATGGCGAAGTTATTAACGAGTTTTTCACAAGAACAATTGAATCGATTAAACGTTCAAAATTCTTTAACTTTTCAACACGTTACAAATACCAATTGGGAACCTTATTAACTGACCGAGTTAGTAATTCTCCGTTAGGATTTCTTTTTCAAAAGCATTCAAATAAACAAAAACTTTCTGACCTTTCTCTAGACAAATGGTCTGCATATCTTCGATTGTTGCCTATGACTAAGGACGCAACAGATGTTGATGCAAAACTTGCGGCGCTAAAAAACGGTGGACGTTTGACAACCAGAGAAGTTTTCTTCGTCGATGCGGAAGAGTTTTTTAAAAATAGCGAAAAACTAACGTATTCAAATATCAAGAATGAAATTCGCGAAATTTTTATACAAGCCATCGACAACAATGTGATGTTAACTTCAATTCCGTCTGGAGAGAATTTAAGCAGCGAATTGAAAAATGAATTGATTGAGGCCCACAATCGATTTTTAACCTACCCATCAGTTTGGAACAAACTCAGTCGCGAAGCTAAAATAAAAGAATATGAATGGCTTTACAGCTATGAATACAATTCTGTTATTGCTAACGCGCTTGTAAATATATCGAATACAAAACTGGATCGAAACGAAAGACTTTTAGCTTTCAACGCTTTAATGCAAACATCATTGTTTAATGAAATTGGAATTAATTTGATTACTCGAATTGTTCCGGCAGACAAGTTAAAAAAGACGGTTTTGTATGAAATCGTAATGCAATCAGAAAGTTCTGAAGCAGAACCAATCTCGATTACTTACGGAGACGCATTAAACAAACATTACCTAACAAGTCAAAATGCTATCGTAGCCAAGAACTTTTCATTAGAGCCAGGAGCTGATTTAAGAGTCTACATCAAACAAGATGGATCTTTAAAATCGAAAGAAGATGTCATCGGTGAAACTAAAGTCACAATTAAAAACTAAGTTAAATTGATCTCATTCTGAGACAAAAACCGCCCTGACAGGGCGGTTTTTGCTTTTTACGAGTGTTTATTTTAATTTAAAATTTGTTCATGTTCACCAAAGTCCAGGCCGATAAGCCTATCATGAAGGAGATCCAACATGACGAACACGGACTTTGATGCAAACATGCTACACCAATTTTTAACTCAAACACCAGAATCAGCTTTAAGAAAAATGCTTGTGGGTAAGCAACTATCTGAAGTGCACTTCAATATGCTAATTAAAATATTGAGAAGCACAAACGAAGATCAATTTTGCGAACATTTTAACAAATCGACTTATCCTAAGGCTAAGTTCAATGCAAATGAGATTAACTTAAAAGAGAAATTCTGGGATGATTGTGTAAAGGCATTGAACTCACATGGATTACTCGCACCAGCTACACCACAAAAAGTGGCCGCTTAATTTTGATTTATTAATTCCATTTTTAAAATTCAATCAGGAGCTCGAACGAGAGCTCCTATTGAACCAGACCAAAGTCTATTTTAAATCCGAAAAATTTATTATCTGCGAAAATTTAAATACAAAGCCAATCTGGGCTCAAGACTGGTGGCCAAACACAAGATTAGTGAATTACTCTACAAAATCTGATGCCGCTAGATTATTAAAATCTCAGAAAAATTTAGGTGTCTATTACAATTCAAACTCATCTGCTTTGGCTGCAAACCTTCGCAAAGAAATCCGTGAGGTTCCGACCAAAAGAATTCAGTATTCTGTACCTACAAAATTTAATTTCAAATTTTTCGCATGGACTATACTAGATCAAGAAAATTTATTGATTTGTGATCAGCCCCACAGCCGATTTCCATTAGGTTGGAATGAGTTCAATGAAGACAAAAGTATTCCGCCAAACAGAGCCTACTTAAAATTGTGGGAAATCTTATGCTTAGGATATATTTCATTAAATCCATCAGACATCGCTATCGACCTAGGCTCTAGTCCAGGCGGTTGGACATGGGCGCTCAGCGAACAAGTCGCTAAAGTGTATTCTGTTGATAAGGCCCCACTCGATCCAAAAATTAGTGGTTCTCCAGCGATCGTTTCTTATGAAGAAGACGCTTTTAAATTAGATCCAAAAAATTTTAAAGATGCCACTTGGCTTTTTAGCGACATCATTTGCACTCCGGAAAGACTTTACCAACTTGTGCAAACTTGGATGAGCCAATCGCCAATTAAAAATTTTGTTTGTACAATTAAGTTTAAAGGCCCTTGTGACTTCGAAATATTAAAGAAATTTAATTTGATCGAAAATTCTAAAATTATTCATTTATATCAAAACAAAAATGAAGTAACTTGGATAAAGCAGGGAATCCAATGAACCAAATGAACTTTTTTTCTGAAGTCGAACACACCAAGAGAAAAAGCATTATTGAATTTTTAGAAAAAACGCAATCCGAATTACGCATCAAAATTCGAGACGAAAATTATCGCTCGAAAGTTTTCGAAAAAAAAGGTGATTCGCAATTTTCGATCTATAAATTTATTCCCGGAAACTTTCAAGAACAAGAAGGAATATTTAGCTTTGATTACGACAGCAATAAATTCTTTTTTCGAGGATCAATCACGACAGTTGGAAAAGATCTCATTTTAAATTTTCCAGATAGCATATACCAATTAGTCAGACGCAATGATTTTAGAATAGACTTACCTCCCCAAAATGAATACCCATGCGCAATAATGGCAGTTAATAGCAAAAAGAAAGCGACTCCTATTCCGGCAGAGCTAAGAAATATCAGTTTGGGTGGTTGTCAAATTTGGATTCAAACTTCAGATTTAACAACAAACAAAAATGATGAGATTTGGATCAATTTGACAGTTAAAAATTTTGAATGGGAAAATATTAAAGGGATCGCTAGGCAAATTAGACCGGCGAATGAAAAAGGCGACTTAACCGTTCTTGGACTGCAATTCAAAGATCCGGGTGCCGACTTTTTAACCGAAGTTCAAAGTGCGCTGATGTATTTAGACAGAACCCATCGCCATCGCCACGATAAGGTTTAATATTCCACTGCCAAAAATAACAGCCAATAGTGGAAATTTCGGCTTCCAAATCAGAAGTAAGAATGTGGCCACCGCAATCACCCAAAACATCGGAATCAAATAAGACTGTGAGTTCATCTTCACGATCGTATCTAATATAGTTCCGATAACTGCAGCCGTTGCACCTAATAAAAAAGTTTTAATCCAACTTTGCTTCGACAACCATTTCACCGCATAAGGAAACCAAGATACCATGTGAATAAAAGGCATTAAAAAAATCCCAATAGTTGCCACCAATGCCCCAGCAAACCCCGAAATGCTGTAACCTAAAAAGCTTGCAGTTATTGTTACCGGACCTGGGGTCATTTGCCCGAATATGACTCCGTCATTAAAAACCTCAAGCGGAATCCACTGATGGATTTCAACAAATTGGGTTCTAAGTACAGGTAAAATTGCCAATCCCGTACCGAATACGAACGTTCCAGCATAAAGACTAATTTTAAAAAGTGGATACAGCTTTTCCCAATCAATCATAAAAAAGGTTGCAGAAAAAAACATGTTACTCTTCAACATCGACGTCTTTTGCGAAACAGCTACCAACGCACCAAACCCGATAATAACTAAAGGTTCAGGTAACAAACCTTTACTGCTTATGAAAAAGCTGATCAAGATCACAACCCAAAAAATTACACTTTTGTAAGCTGAAGCAATCATGCTGCGAAGACTCAACAATATAATAGCCGATACCGAATATAAGAAACCTTTCAAAACGAATTGAAAACTTTGGGCCGCAGCAAATGATTGATAGAACATTCCAATCAGTAAAATCATTACAAAAGGCGGGAATATAAGCCCAAAGCCCGCCAAAAATGCTCCCGAAATACCCAAAAAGTGCCGCCCTAGGTAAACCGCCATTTGAAAAGCTATTGGCCCAGGCATTGCTTTTATCATCGTAAAAACCTGATCAAAATCTTGCTGCGAAATCATTTGCTTGCGATCGACATAATGTTCGCGCATCAATTGCACCAAAGACAATGGTCCACCAAAACCAGTGCTTCCCAAAAGCATAAAGAATTTAAAAAGATCTAGTTTGTTTGTTGTTGCGTTTTCTTTTCGGTCCACTTGATTCGGTAAGCTTTCAATTCAGAACTAAAGTCATTGTTCTTTTCTTTGAGGTAATCTTCGAAATCTTTGCGCTTTTCACGCACACTACCTTCGAAGTCTTCACGTTTATCTTTTTGATCTGCAAAGAAATTTCTTCTTTTTTCATCTTGCTCGTTGAAAAAATCGGCGCGCTTTTCTTTATCAGCTTTTCGTTTCAAGAAATCTTTTCTTTCATCTTCGAGATCTTTAAGAAATTCTTCGCGCTTCTTTTTTTCTTCTTTATTAAAAGCTTCTCGCTGTTTCGTAAGATCTTTGTTAAAAAGTTCTCGTTTTTTTCTGACTAAAGCATCAAATTTCTCGCGAATTCTTTCGGGTTCTAATTTAACTTCAGAAAACCATTCGGCCATCAAAGCTTTTTCATCATTGGTTTGCCGAACTGCGGCTGGTATCGATTCACGCAGTTTTTCGAAATCAGAGCGGTCTTTTGAAATGCTATACTTAGGGTCGACTAAGGTCGAGCCTTCAGACCTATTTTCGTTACCAGATTCACGCGCAGTTTGAACCTGGCAGCCCAATATATATGTCAGCAACATGACGCTTATTGTAGCGAAAATAAAACTCTTCATTGGTCTTATTCTAGACAAATTCACTTAAATGACAATGGAAAACAACCGACAAGAACCTATGCTAATTGGTCATCATTTCGGAAAAAGAAAGCCCCAATGGAACTTCTTCATTAGAAGTTATGAGCGCTTTAAATTCAGTACCTCTGCTCCGTTAGCACGTTTGGTTATTTTTAGTTTTTTGGTTCAGATGGCGTTTTACTTTCCGGTGGTCTATTGGATCTATCAAAACTACGCAATCATCGAAAAAGTTTTGCCCGCCCAATTAAACTTACAAGAAAATATCCAGTTTGAAAAAAAATGGATTATCTTTTTAATGTTGGGAATGACTTTGTGTCAAAGTTTTTGGAACTACTATATCTGGAAAGTTTTCATTCGTAGCGAACGCTACACCTACCCAGAAGCAATCAATCACGAGAATGTTGCTTCACCCGCCGAAGTTGATTATCAACGTCGCGCTTCTTAATGCTTTCACGCTTATCGTGAAGCTTCTTACCTTTAACCAATGCCACTTCAACTTTTACGCGACCTTTTTTAAAATAAATTTTTGTCGGCACGCAAGTTAAACCCTTTTCACGCAATGATCCGTAAATCTCATCAAGTTCTTTACGATTCATCAAAAGCTTGCGCAAACGTTCGGGGTGATGGTTATTGTAACTGCTGGCTTTATATTCGCCAATGTGAACATTTTGTAAAAAGGCTTCATTGCCTTTAAAGGCCACATACGAATCTTTAAGTTGAACCGCTTTCGCACGAATCGATTTCACTTCGCTTCCCATCAAAACAAGACCCGCCTCAAAGGTTTCGACGACATGGTAATCATGTCGAACTTGGCGATTTTCTTGAATGATGAGGATCGACATACTTAAACCTTTAAAAAGTGAAACAAAGAGTTCAATTCAAGCGGACTTAATTCTTCAGCTCTGGATTTATCACTTTTTTTATTTAGCTCATACCAAGTTTGAAGTCGATTTAAATCATAGGTCTTATTTGACAAAACATTCAAATTGGTCGAAAGCACACGTCTTCGCTGCTGAAAACAAGCTTTTACGAAGTGAAGATATTGCACTCGGTCAGTCACGTTAGTAGACCGCGGAATAAACTTCAAAACACGACTAGCCACTTTCGGAGGAGGTTTGAAATCACGAGGACCCGCATCACAAACCGTTTCAATGGTCCAAAATTCTTGCGCTATGACCGATAGCATTCCGTAATGCTCTGTCTGACAAAGTGCTCGAATTCTTTGAGCCACTTCCTTTTGAAACATTAAGACCATTCCAACTAGCCCATCAGCTTCTAGGCTTCGATCAATAACAATTGAAGAAGAAATTTGATAAGGCAAATTACTAACAAGGGCTCTAGATTTAGCGAAATTCCAATCGATCTGAAGAGCATCTCCGGCAACCAAATTCATGTTTTGTGATTTCCAGAACTCAACTAAGGTGCGATCTAACTCAACTAAAATAAGATCTTGGTATTTTTCAAGTAGAATGTCAGTTAAGGCTCCGCACCCCGGCCCGATTTCAACCAGCTTTGTACAATTTAATTCGGCTGTTGCTTCAATAATCTTTTGAATCACATGATCTGAAACTAAAAAATTTTGCCCTAAGGATTTCTTAGCAAAGATCTGTAGTTCATTCATTCGTTTTTCTAAACGTTCTGACGCTGTCATATATTCCTATTGCAAATCAAATTTAAAATCATCTTCCAACAGCTGCGATGAAGGCCCCATTGCTAGCGTTGAAGATTCTCCGCGTTGCAATCTTAGCAACCCCGCATAGCCGATCATCGCCGCGTTGTCGGTGCAGTATCTTAGCGGTGGAATCACCAATTGAAAATTATGTTTTGCGGCCATCGCTTGGGCTTTTTCACGCAAACGACTGTTCGCACTAACTCCACCTGTGATCACAATTTTAGAGCTGTGAAATTTTTGCGCCGCTGATAAAGTCTTTTTAATCAAAACATCAACAATCGCTTCTTGAAATGAAGCACATAAGTCTTTGCGATTGGCTTCAATTTCTTCAGTCGACATTTTAGAAACCAATCGATGGGCCGAAGATTTCACGCCACTGAAACTGAACATCAAATTGTCTTCTAAAATCAAGCTGCGCGGAAAATCAAACTTCTTGATGTCTCCACCCTGCGAGGTGTGGTCAACTTGCACTCCACCCGGATATGGAAGCCCAATCATTTTTGCAAATTTATCGAATGCTTCACCAGCTGCATCGTCTTTGGTTGTTCCGATCACTGTGTATTCGCCAAGACCGGTTACCCAGTACAGACTTGAATGGCCACCACTTACCGCAAGCGCAACGTAAGGGTAACCAAATTGTTCAGGTGGCGCATAGTCTTTATCTTTTAAAAACGGAGCAAGCAAATGCCCTTCAAGATGATTCACTCCGATCAATGGAATTTTATGAGATTGCGCAATCGATTTCATCGTCATAATACCCACAATCAACGAACCAATCAGACCCGGGCGATTTGTAACCGCTAACCCATGAATTTCTTTTAAATTTAAATTTGATTTTTCTAAAGCCAATTGAATTAGAGGCAATAAGGCCACCGAATGATTGCGACTAGCAATTTCAGGAACGACTCCACCAAATGGAGCATGCGCTAAATCTTGATTCGCCGAAACTTGGCAAATAACGTTTCCACCCGTCTCGACGATTGCGACGGATGTATCATCGCAACTGGTTTCAACTGAAAGGACCGTTTTAATTGGATTCACATCACTCTTATTTTTTTAATTTTGATAAACGTAATTTAGCTTTTTTACCCGAATCTGTTTTGCCATAATTAGCCACAACTTCTTCGAAAAATGCCATGGCTTCTTCTTTCATACCTAGCTCTTGAAAGCAAACACCAATTTTATATTTAGAATCTGAGATTTCCTTACCCTTAGGATGTTCATCGACGTATTTCTGGTAATTCAATATAGCCTTTTTCCAATCTTTATTTGCAAAATGGCCTTGAGCGATTTCATAAGAGTTTGCGCCCCCCGTATTTTTTTCACCAGGTTTAACCACTGGGTCTTTGCCATTCTTCTTAACGACCTTCACCGGAGCCTCTTCAGGTGAAACATTCTTAGCAGCTACAGCAGCCGCGTCTTGCTGGGCTTTGGCTTGAATTTGCTGAGCTTCTAAATTTTTGATTTGAGCTTCCATTTTTGCTAGCGCCTCTTGAAGTAAGGCGATCTTTTGGGCGTCTTGAGAAGACGTCGCAGACTTTTCTTTACTTGTTGCAGCGATTTGATTTTCTAAATTTTCAACACGACCGTTTAAAGTACGTATTAATTCATCGCGCTCATCAACGGGCTGTGTTCCGCCACCTTTTTGATTCAGTTGTGATTCGATTTCGGCTTGTTTTTGGTTCGCCGAATTTTTTCTTGAGTAAACTTGTGATTGCTCGTTTTCGCCGACTTCAGAACGCGTTTGTAAACATGCTGAAAAAGCCAAAGGTAACACAATAAGTGAAACAGATTTTAACAGTTTTCCCGAAATCATAAGATGTCTCCATTTTTCTGTCTAAGCAATCGCGCCGAATTTTCAGCTTTTTCAGCTGCTACGCGGGCCTGAATAAAAAGATCTTTTGCTTGTTCATATTCGCGTTCGCGATAAAGAATGCGAGCTTGTCGAAAAAGTTCTTCAGCCTGATGCCAGTAACCTGGCGAATATCGAACGGCTTGAACGGCTCGGGCCGCTTTAATCGCGGTGTCCGCTAAAGTAAATTCTTCGATAGGGGGCGGAAAGGTAACGCAGCCGACGAAAAAAAAAAGTCCAACAGCAATTAATATTTTTCGCCCCACCATCATTTTATAAACCTAACCTTACTTTGTCGCAGTTGGAACAAAGTTAGCGCGGCGGTTTTTCGCCATTTCGCCTTCAGAATCACCTTCTGCAATCAATTTTTCTTTTCCGAAGCTAACAGTCGTAATACGAGAAGCGCTGATGCCTTGGCTTACTAACATTTGCTTAACTGCATTTGCGCGACGCTCACCCAAAGAAAGATTGTACTCAGTTGATCCACGTTGATCACAGTGTCCTTCAACTAGCATTTTTGCTGATGAATTCTTTTTCATCCAAGCAATGTTTCCTTGTAATTTTGCTTTTTCAGCAGCTGCTACAGTCGATTTATCGTAATCAAAGTGAACAGTTTGTAACCCTTCAATTGTACCGCTGTCGCTACCAGTTGGGTTCATGTTCATCGGAGTTTTGTCGATAGTCTCAGTGCCACCACCGCTAGTAGTTTCAGTTGCTACTGATCCACCCGCGTTTGCGTTTTCGTCAGTTTTCTTTCTGAAAAGAGAACAGCCTGTTACAAGTGATAAAATTGCGATAGATAAAACGAGTTTTTTCATTGTTGATCCTCCTGTGTACGATCTTTGACTCTTTAGTAATTTAGAACATCGTGCTCTCTTGTCAAACGATGTTTGCCAGAGTTCTGAGCCAATGACTATAATCTCACCTTATGAAAAACTATATTTGGCTTCTATCAATTTTGTTCACTTTGGCATTTCACTCATTGAGCCCTGCACAACGAATTGGTTTACCAACTGAAAATTGGAAAATTATTAAAACCCCTCACTTCGATGTGGTCTTTACCGCCAAGCAGCAAGACCTAGGTCTGTACTACGCCAACGTAGCCGAAAGAGCTTACGAAAATTTAGCTACAGTTTTCATCAATCGCCCTAACGATCGCATTGTTCTTATTATCAACGATACGACCGATTTATCGAATGGATATGCGACCTTGATTCCCTATGCTCACATTATGGCTTTTTCGGTTCCGGTGGGTGAACACGATTCTTTATCTGAGGCCGGAGATTGGGGGCGCGAACTTATCACGCACGAAATGACTCACATCATGCAACTTGAACCTGCTTCAGGAATGTACAAATTTATTCGCCCCATTTTCGGTACAATTGTGGCGCCGAATCTTTTAACTCCACTTTGGTGGAAAGAAGGTATGGCCGTCGAGATGGAGACTCAGTTTTCTCCGCAAGGTCGAGCTCGCTCTTCTTATCAAGACGCATCAATTCGAGCCTTTGTTTTGGATAAAAAGCTTTTTGACTACACCCTTCCGCGCGCAAATGAAGTTTTACCCTCTTGGCCTTATGGATCACGCCCTTACCTATTTGGCTCTTTGTTTTGGGGAAGTTTGATTCGCGACACCAGCACAAATGCAGCCAATCAATTGGCGAATCGTCAAGGTGAACGTGTACCCTATTTTATCGAAGAACCCATGCGCGAATTGGCTCAGAAAACATACGAAGAACAATACACCAAAGCTTTAACTGAAGCCGATCAAAATGCAAACGCCCAACTGACAAAATTACAAGAGCAGCCCTTAGACACGATTCTGCCCATTACGACAATCGGCCAAAGTACGGCTTCACCGACTTGGTCAGAGAATTATAAAATCTTAGCTTTTCTTGAGCAAATTGAAGATAAAACGACGATTTCTTTTCAGAATGAAACTGGCGAAAGATTAGAACTTAAAAAAATTCCAAAAGGTACATTAACTAGCCTTAGTTTTCACCCGACGGCGAAAAAGGTTTTGTATGCTCAAGTTGAAGATATAAATTCGAAGTACAAAATTTCGGATTTGTATTTTTACGATCTCGACGCCCAAAAAACAGATCGTCTTACGCAAAATCAGCGCGCTCGAGATGCGTCTTTTTCTGAAAACGGTAAGAAAATTGTTTTCATTTCAACCTTCAGTGGGCGCACACAAATTAGAATCTTAGATGTTGAAACCAAAAAATTAGAAACACTTATTTCATCGACTTTTAAAGAAAGATTTCAATCTCCGATTTTTTGGAGCGATACTGAAATTTTGTATTCAAAAGTTACCGAAAGTGGAGGAGCCAAACTGTATAAAATCAGCTTGGCAGAAAAAAAAGAAATCCCAGTTACCTTGCAAGCGATCAGCGCCGGAAAAACAAAAAGCGGCCTGACTATGAAAGCGGGACCATTCGCTGGTACCGAAGCTCAAATGTCTTCAGGCGCATCTCTTAAAAACATTCGCTTTCTTCGCAAAAAAAATAAAAACCTTTACTTCACGTCGACCGAAAATGGTGTAAATAACATCTATGTCTCGACCGATTTGAAAACAGCCACACCGATGACCCACGTTCCTATCGGCATCTGGAGCTTCGACGTCGACTCAGTTCATCAAAAAGCTTGGGCAAGCAACATGACTTCTTCAGGGTTTCAAATCGCTCCGATCGACTTAAAAACACGCGCAACTTTACCGGTCATAGAAAACAAAATAGCTGCCAATTATAAATACGTTGATAAAAAAAAATCAGACATAGTTTACCCTAGCGAAGATTATTCAGCTGAAACTTACCTTTGGCCGCAATATTGGATTCCGTTTGTTGCGACCAGCACCACAGGAAAAGGAATTTACTTTCAAGCCCAAACTTCAGGTCACGATCCCGTTCACATTCATGAATACGCCTTACTTGGTAGCTACGACTCTGATTTGCAAAAAGGCGGCTTTCAAGGATTCTATTTAAATTCAAGCACATCTGTACCTGTACAGTTGGCCGCAACCATTCGTAGCCAAGCATTTGGTAGCAACGAAAATATCGTTGAAACCAAAACGGCTTCGCTGGGGCTTCTACCGGACGCTTTTAAGATCAGCAAAAATATGAATTTTGAATTTGGGGTTGAAATTCAGCAAACTGAAATAAATGATTCTGTAACTCAACACTGGGGCCCCTTTGCCACACTTGAGTATATGAATTACGCCCAAAATATTTTTCAAATTTCTCCGGAGCGTGGTTGGGGTGGATACCTCAAATACGAACACTGGAAAAACTTAAAAAACAGTCGCGACTTTAACAAGGCCATGGGATCTTTGGTGGGATATTTTTCACCTTGGCTTCCAGATCATCATGCGATCATGGCGCGCACAAGTGCGTTGATCACCTTTGAAAGTTTACCGGCACGATTCGGAACAAGTAATGATTCGTTGTTTGCCAACTCAGACCTGAATGTTCCGCAATTTGTGCTTAGAGGTTATACACCAAGCCAATTTTACGGACGCAGTGCCTGGAGCGCCAATATCGAATATCGCTTCCCGATCAAGCGCCTTGAAAATGGAACTGGAACCGACCCCTACTTCTTGAAACGCATCTCTGGAGCTGTTGTTACGGACGGCCTTGGAGTTGAAGGCGGCTCATTAACTGAAGACCTGGTCCCGCAAAAAAGAGCTCTGAATGAAGGCTTTTGGAGCTCAGGTGCCGAAGTTAAATTCGAAACGACAATCGGCTATGTTTTACCTATGAATTTTGTACTTGGGGTCTACCAGCCTTATTCACCTTTATATCGCTCGAGCGCCCATTTCGGCCTCAACATTCAAATTGGAGGCTTTTAAAGTTGATTTTTTAAGGGCAATCAAGAACACTAACGGAAGGAGATCGACTCATGGAAATCAATAAACCTGAAAATAAGACTTGGATACGCGAACTTGTTTCCGCGGATGAACAGCTCGAAAAATCGGTCATGATTGATATGAATTTGGGTTTAGACACTCAAAGAATTTTAGTTAACGAAAGTATAGCTTTCTTGTTGCGCTTGAAAACCGATTTCGCAGAATCTGCTGCATCATTCAATGAATTGAAACCAACAGCCTTGGGACGTATTAAAGTTTATGGGATTGCAAAAACTCATGCTGACTTTATGTTGTTTCGCAATGGCTACAAAATGATTTTTTCGATCAAAAACGCGGGCCTTATCAGTATGCGTTTTCACTATGTAGGTAACTTAGCTATTCCGCAACCCACTCAAAAAGAAAACGTTACAATCGTAATGGAAGAAGAACTTTTTGAAGCCAAATGGGGAGCGTTTGAAGAAGTTGTTTGGTCGTACAAGGGACTAAACTTTAAACCTGAGTTCTTAATTCGCCACTACATGACTTTATTTATTAAAGAAAGCTCACGCTAGTTCGGCTTTTCATACGTTTTTAACTGTATAGATACCGACCTTGGTCGGATGATGACTATTTTAAGTTCTGACTCAAAAATCCCGAAAAATCTCTATGACTATTGAATTTAGTTTAAAGACTTTTTTGTTTTCTACGATTTTATTGTGCGGGTGTTCTTCAATTTTAGTGAATACTGATTCATTGACGGCTACGCGCGAAATTAGCTCGGTTTCGCAAAACGATAAAGTAACTGGGTCTCGAGCCGAATGGGAATTTTTATCATTTAATCTGAATACGAATGGTCTCATCTATACCCCATTTTTTGTCAGTGGAAACACACTGACTTTGTTTTCTGGCGGCCACGGTGGAGTCAAAAATAACGGAGCATTAAAACATGAAATTGAACTGTCTGATCACAATCAAAAAAGCTCAGAAAAAGTAATAATCAAAGACGGACCCAGTTCACCTTATTACACCTATTTTCATGCTCCTCGTGTCGCGAAAGTTGGCGATGACCTTTGGATGCTTGTAGAAGTGGCCGGATGTTACAATGGCTGTAACCCGACAGAATATCCAAAAAGATTAGCTGCATATCAATCCAAGAATAACGGCAACAATTGGACATTTCTAGGTTTTGTAAAGGTTAACGGCAATGACTATGTAGACAAGTGGAATGCAAATACGGGTCTCATTTTCAACCCGAACGGAAGTCAGACAATTGATTTGATCAATTTAACAAAGAATAGATTCGTAACTATTGGTGACAACCAAGATCTGCTTATTTCTACTGACGGAATTAACTTCACATCAGTCAAAATTAAACATCCCTTTTCTAAAGACAGATTCATTTTTGCTAGTCTGATAAAGACTCGATACGGTTATCATCTTACTTCAAGTTCAAACTGGAGCGATAGCTACTATACGACAACAGTTCGGCACCTATTTTCAAAAGATCTCATGAATTGGTACATACTTGAATCAAACAGTTTTCTTAGAAACCCTAATTATTACAAAGGAATTCATCTCAGTTATGACGAAAAAGAAGACCGAATATGGGCGCTTTCGCCGTGTGGCACAGCTAAAAAGTGCACTTGGTTAGCTTCAATGAAAGCAAAAGATTTTTTGAAAGAATCAAACAAGTATCAAACAATAAATGTCGGCGAATACGTTCACGTCGATGGCAAAACGGCAATGATCACAGCTATCAATGATGACGCCGCTAAACCAGTGTTTGATGTTAGGTTTTCAGATGGTATTTTCAAAAATAATTACACAGAAGAAATGATGAGCTTTCCTTTAGCAGGTTACGAAAAAGAAGGCTGCCTAGACGGAATCTGGAATAAACTGTGCGTTGGCGACACCGTCTACATAAATAAAAATGTAGCTTCGATCATAGGAATCAAAAAAAGTCTATTGAACACGAAATTTGCAGTCAAATTTTCTAACGGTGAAGTATCGGCGAATCTCTATAATTGGTCTTTAACTTTACCTAATAAGTAAACCAAATTGAATGAATTAATTCGTCTTTGAATTTATAAATAGCAACCACATGAGACGGTTTCGTTTGATTGGTAACGCCGGTGACCCACTCTTCATCTAAAACGGATGCTTCTAAAACAACTCTGCTTTTAAGTTCGCAATGTAACTGTGGATTTTCTGCAAACCGTTTTGCATAATTGATTTTAAGCTGATCAAGGCCATTTAATATTTGCTCGTGACCGTTAAGGCGATAGGCTTTTACTTCAGGATGATAGTACGAAGAAAATGTCTCGATATCGCCTTTATTGTAAGCCTCAAGCTGGCCCTGACAAAGTTCAATCATTTTTTCTTTTGTTATGCTCATCTTGATCTAACCTTCAAAGTCCTTGATATCATATTCAGTTTTTTTAATTTCATTGGGATCTAAAACCAAATTTAAAATAGTCCGAGAAACATAATGAGGATCAAGTAGAACATTTTTTTTCTTCAATCCTTTGAATGTTTCAAGATTTTTAAAATTTTTTGCAGGCTGACGACGAATGGTCTCTTGCATTTTTGTATCCATCACTCCGGGATAAAAAGAAAATGCCTTTAATTTTTCAGAACTTAAGTAATCCACATTCAAACAGTCTGTAAACATTTTCAAGCCACTTTTCATCGTGCAGTACATAGACCAATTTTCAAGCGGACGAACAGCTGCTCCTGAGCTTATGTTGCAAATGATGACATTATTCGACTTCACTAGAAACTTATTAATCACAAAATGAGATAATAGCAGCGGGCTGCGCAAATTCAAAAAATAAGAAAGTTCAATTTCGTTTTTCTTTACTTTGTGAAAGTAATTAACAGGCAAGACAGTGGCTGCATTGTTGATCAAAACAACATTTTCATTTTTTATCGAAATTTTCTTTTTAGAGATAAAATGACCAAGAGGCTGCGAAATATCTTTAACTTTAGACAAATCCATTTTCAAAAAATGAAAATGAGGATGATTTATTGAATTATTTCGAGCTATGCCTATCACATTAAAACCGGCATCCAACAATTCTTGGGCCAAATGCCAACCTAAACCTCTGGATGTGCCCGTAACAATAGCTAACTTTTTCATTTCTAATTTGTCGCGCACTTGTACTCAAGTTTGATCGTTCGCCCCACTGGAACAGCTGGGTTGAAAACCAAATTGTTATTCTGCAATTGAGTCGTCACCCCACCCATTGCAGGTGTAATCGTAACCGCAATGTCTCCGACCGGAGCACACTCTAACACAACCGAAGCTAACGAATTCACGATTTTGTCTTTGAAGTAATATAAATTCGATGAGTAATCACTTGCACATATACTTCCGACATATCCATTTGTGATTTGCGAAAGTTCAGCATATTTGTACCCATAGTGACTTTTTGAACCTTCAGCATCTTGAGCAGCCATACAAATCGAATCACTCGGTTTGACAATAATTGAATTGAAAGTAAAACGCTTATCGTTTCCGAAAGTTTGTTTAATCTTTGTAACAAAAGCTTGAGGAGTATCTTCTGCCTCAAGATACTTCATTTCTCCGCTGTAATAAACTTGCGAAGAGTCTCCGCCAACAGACCTTTCATCTTCATCTGAAATTGCAATAACAGATAATGATGCATCTTTACGATGACAATTATTATACGGAGAGTATTCAACATTCCACCAAGCCGCTTTGATACCACGTTCATCATCTGTATTCGCCCAGCCCGCACCGATTGCTGCCACAGTGTTTGTAAAAATCGCGTACGGATCAGTTGCCCCGACCTTAAGAACCCATTGCGGCGATCCCACATATCCAATCCATTTTTTAGAAGCACCCCAATAATAGATACCATTACCATTCACATCTTCAGAATGGGTCACAACAGCACACATCTGCCAATCAAGTCCCGCAGCAGTTAAGTCATTAACAAAATTTTGTAAGCGCTGAGCTAACTTCGTATTGTCTGGCAACATCGAATTTGAATCATCAAATACAACTAACAAATCGACTTTGTTATTTGAAGCTAACACTGGCTTTTCGTAGACAACACTACGATAAGGATTATACGCATTTGCAACCGTTACTTCCAACGGAGACGGGCTTACATAAGTATTGTAACCCACCGCTGAGGCCGTTAAGTAGATGTAATAAACCCCAAGCCCCGCCGCAGTAAAATTCGGAGTCGAACTTGCCCCCGTTAAACCAGCCATCGCCACCGGACTACCCGCTTTATAAACACTCCAGGTTAATGTTGCGTTTGCAGGTGTACAACCCGATGTCACTAACGGATTTGCACCACCAATTGCGACCGTCACGGCCACCGACAAATTATTTAAACGAGGCATACAATTCACCGCCAAAGTTCCCGGCGGAGAGTCTATAGTCACCATTAACGGAGTCGTTGTATTCCAAGAAGTATTTCCCGGGTTACTTGCAGTTAAATAAATTAAGTAAGCACCGGTACCCAGCGAAGCAAAATTAGGATTTGAATTCGCCCCCGTCAACCCGGGAACTGTCACAGACATTCCATTTTTCGTGACTGTCCAAGTGTATTGCACTTCTGCGGGCAAACAATTCGCACTGATTAATGGATTCGAAGAAGAAGATGTTAGTGTAATCGAGCTCAATGAGCCATTGATACGCGGATTACACTGAATCGGAGGATAGCTTGGCGGAGTCGTCTGCGTAATCGTCACAGTCAATGGATTTGAGGTTTGCCAATGTGAAGAACCTGTCGCCGTTGCATAAAGATATAATTTATAAGTACCAAGACCTAGGGCCTTAATATCAGGTGTTGAAGTCGCCCCACTTAAACCAGGAATAGTAATTGCGGTTCCATTTTTAGTCGCCGTCCATAAATAGGTCGCAGCCATCGGAGTACAATTTGCCGTCACCACAGCATTCATATCGCTTTGATTTAAAGTCAAATTAGTAAATGTTCCATTCAATTTCGGATCACACGTTAAATTATTGCCAGCACCAGGCAGAACAAATTCAAGCGGAGTCGAAGCCACGAAAGGATTCAATCCAGATCCCGCTTTTGAAGAGGTCAAAAAAACATAGTACGTCCCAGAACCCATCACATTAAAATTAACGCTTTGTGGGTCTTTACCAGTAAGACCAGGTATCGTTGTACTAACGATAGAAGCATCGGCCTTTTTTACAGTCCAGGTGTAATCTCCGTCAGACGGAGTACAGTTTGACGTGATATTAGGTAGAGCCCCGCCCGAAGTATAGGTAAAAATCGAAAGTGAACCGTTGATCTTTGGTGAACACTTAATTGCATTATCCGTACAAGACGTACCTTCACAAGATGTCTTTACAATAACGTTATCAGCCTTAGAAAACTTGACTGGAGCGCAAGACGAGAAGGTGGCCATAAAAAACAAAATACTAGCGCTGGCTAAAATCCCCTTCATTCAATTTCCCCTTTGATCTATCCGTATCAGGATAATCCAATTCTCAGAATGAGCAAAGAGGTCTTTAGTCTGGTTATTCAAAATGAGACACCAGACCTATTGAGATGAATCAAATTAAGACGGTAAAATAAGAGCCGGAGGACTTTGCTGTGAATTATTGGTTGCTTGCCTTATCGATGATGAATTTGTTGATGTTAACTTTATTACTTTTTAGTTGGCTGACAAAAAACAAAACCAGAATTGAAGATCAGCGCCTAACAAAAGGATTACAGCTTCTGCAAAATAAAATTTCAATTTTACAAGACTTGTCTGATAAGTCAGATGAACAAGTTCACAAGTGGATTCACCTGATTGAACAAAAATCTTTTGATGTACAAAATCAACTTACACGATCAGATGAAAAGATTTTGCAAATTGAAGCCGTTCTTGCAAAAGCGCTTGATGTGTCAAAAGCATTTGCCGATCAAATCCCGCACGAAACTCTTGCAGAGAGACAAAAAACCAGCCGCTACGCGCAGGCTGCCAAACTGGCCCACCAAGGCTACAGCGCAGAACAAATCAGTCAAAAGGTTGATCTGAGCGTAGCTGAAATCGAAATTATAATAAAAATGAACCGCAACGAATTGCAATTTTCTGAAGATAATTTACCAGCATGGGTCGATTTAAATATTTCAGCGCCAACAGCAGCTGACGAAGAAAAAGAAATGAATGAATTCACGACACAACTAAAAAAGATGAATCAAGTCGTTTCAGCTTCGGCATTTGATATTCAGAAGCCAGATATGACTTCGATGAATCAAATCAAACAACAGTTTGCAGACTCAGTATCGTTGAATTCAACCCAGATCCCACAAACTTTTATTGATGATAGAAAAGATTCTGCAACAGAAACAACGACTGCAGACGGAAAAACAATTAAGCCATTTCAGTTTAGAAAAATAGTTGTGAATAAAAATTGAAATATGCACTTTTTATTTCTATTTTTATTTTCATTTCACGCCTCTGCAGGTTCCGAAGTTGAAAACCTATGTTTAGAGTTTCCGCTTAAATTTTTAGAGTCAACCTCAGAAGAACGACTAGCTTCGGTCGAAAGAGTAAAACCACTTCTTCGATCTCAGAATGCCTTTTGCCCAGGAAAGATCGAATCTATTATTTTTGCAAAACGTGATAATTCAAAGGCAAAGCTAAGTTTATATACTGAGCTTGCAATGCAGTCTTTACTCAATTTAGAAAATATAGCAGGTCAAGTCTGGTCAGAAAATGAATTCAAAAAAAATTACCTTGAAACACAAAAACTAATCGATCAAATTGAAGACCCACTGACAAAAATGAATTTTCAAAAGTGGCTCAAATCAGCTCAACGAATTGAAACCGAAAAAAGGCCAACCGCAAAACGAAATCCGCTAATCGATTGTTCACCTGCCTCAGTCGATCAGAAACGAATGCCCCCAAACAGATTGCAGATCGGACCAGAAGGAGGCGTTGGTTGGTGTTATGCTTTTTCTGCCGCTCAACTTATTGGCTATGAAATCGGAAATCCCGTTTCGGCTCCAGACGTCGCTTTGTCATTCAATCGAAAATATTTTCAAGATAGAAAATTCCAGTACAGTTTACCGAATATGATTCGACCAAACGAAGAGTTCATAAATACCATTACCGATTTAAACAATAGCTCAAATCCAGAAAAAATATCCAAAGAACAAATGAAGAGACTTCTTTCTTATACCACATCCGACACGCAGATCGTCGGCGGCTTAACAGGTTTAGCGATCGAAGAAAGTTTACACAAAGGGATTTGCTTAGAAAAGGACTTCAAATCAGATTATTCTGCCGAGGGTAGCCAACCCGTTTTTGATGCAATTCAAAGGCTTCAAGCCTTAGGAAATTTATCACAAGTTTTGTGCAGCAAATCACTTTCAGATCGAGTCATGTCAAGATTTCCAGGATTAGAATCTAAAGACCTCGTTAAGATTTTCAGCAATCCAAACGACTCTGGTGATATTGTCGATCTACTTCGAGATAAAAGCTGCAAAAGGAAGAAAGCTTCATTTCAAGTCAAAAAAATAAATTGTGACCCACATCCGCGTTTTGGTGGAGCAAAACCTGAATGCTCAAAACAAATTTATGACGCTATTATTGAACGATTAAATAAAGGCAAACCAATCGGCCTTTCATTCATGGGAAATGGACTTAACGGCGCAAATGGAAGTTTACCAGGGCACGCCGTCGTTATTATCCAAAAAAAATATGATCCAGAACTGAAAGAATGTCTTTTTAAAGTACGAGATAGTAACGAAGCTAAAGACTATTGGGTCACTGAAGGTCAATTCATGTCCAGAGCATTTGCTGCAACTTACATCGAATAGAAATTGACTCAACAATAGCAGGGGTAAAAAATTGAAACACCAAATTAATTTATTCGCAGGCCTATTTTTATTACCTTTATTTTTATTCGCGAAAGAACCAACCTGCCTTGAACTTAGCGACAAATACTGCCAGGTTTTATACTCAGCTGAGAACCAAGGTAACCTAGATGGAATTTCTCTGGGGCGAACAAAAAACGACATCAAGTATTCGAAATTTTATTTTTTGAAAGCAGTAGAAAAAAGCTTTAAGAATCAAAACAAAGATATTCAGTTTGCTTTAAATAAAAACAGAGTGATTCAAAAAATACGAAAACATATATACCGAAAGCCAAGACAATCAATTACGGCTTCGGACGTGTACAAGGATGAATGGTTCAGCGATTCAATTGAAGAAATGAAAATTGCATTTGAACAACTTGCCGCAGTTAGAACAGAAAAAAAATTGCCAGGATATATTAATAAACTTGCTAAAGACACCAGCCCTGAATCAGATTTACAATATTACCGCCAACTTGATGGGATCTGGAGTGAGTTCTTTTCTGTCGTTTGGAAAGACGAACCTGCATGGAAAGATGTCGAGAAAAAATTTGAAATCATTCGTTCAGAATACTTACAATGGAATGCACAAGATAAAACAATCACCGAAGGACTTCGCAGCTTTCGAGAAGAACAATTAAAATCACTTACTTTGGTTATACCCGGTTCAGTAAAAAGCAGATCATTTGATTTAAATTTTCGATGTGGAATCGACGAAGATAACGCCTACTATAACAGTACCCGGCATCAGCTTACCGTTTGTGCTGGAGGCTTTGTCGGTAACGAACCCCTCTTAACTATTGCTCATGAAGTCGGACACTCGATAAGCAACAGCCGCAGACTTTTAAAATATTTAGAGAATAGTTCTTATGGAAAAAACTTTGCTCAAATTTGGTATGATTTACAAAAATCAAAGTTCTTATCTTGCGAAGAATGGCAAAATTTTAAATCAAAAGTTGAAATAGACTCAAAAATCTTACCACCCTATACCTTTGATGATCGAATTTTTTTAGAAAAATTTCTGACAAAAAATCTTCGCGAGACTCCGACAGAAGCCGAGTTCAACAAAATAACAACCAGGCTGTCAAAACGAACCATGAGTGACGAAATTAGGGGTAACACAATTAGTCGAATATTAAAAAAGACCGACATTCTCGAATCTGGAAGAACGATTCAAAATATGGCTTATCTTAATCCAGAAGCCAACTACAGATGGTCTCATTTAGCACTTTCGCTTGTTTCTCCGGGGGCTCATTTCAATCACTTTTTTGTTGAAGAGTATAATTGTTTGCTGAACGAGAAAAAAATGTCGGAAACTAAATCACTAGAAGACGCTTTAAATGAAGCTAAAAATCTTACAGCTCACACATGGAAGATTTTACTGAAAATTGGTGGAAATTTTTCTTCTTATAATGAATCCATTGATGAAGAGCTTTCGCAAGATATTGAAGAAGATGTCGTCGATGCTTATGCATCTACTGTTGTTGCAAGAATTTTAAATAAGAAAAGCTCTGTCAATGAACGACGGGACATTTTTTTAAAATCAACAGCCTCTTACTGTGATCCAATTTCATTTAGACAACTTTACCCCTTAGAAACGAATATCTTGCATAAATTTACTAATGCTCTTCACTCTATCGGGCAAGATCGACGCAAAAAATTGTTAACCGAAGATATAAAGCCGCTATTAGAATGCGAATAGCTAGAATTCTGAAACTGAATTCAATTGTAAAAGAAAAGCGACATTGCATTACAATGTCGCTTTTTTACTATTTTGAATACCCAATAGGAAAAGAAACAGAAAGAAGAATTGAAGTGACAGTAAATTTCGAAAAGACCTGACTGATTTCAATTTCATTTCCGGCAGCGCTTGCTTTAGTATAGTTCGGAATTACAAGATCAAGATTAATATTAACTTTATTAGTCGCCTTATAAGCGTATCCAAGTTTAATGTTAGTACCTTTGATTTCTAACTCAGGCGAACTTTTGTAAGTAAGCTTATCTGAAAATCCATAACCCGCAGCCAACAAATGTTTTCCGATATCATAACCAATCACAGTGCCAAGAATGGTTTTAGTGTAATCATTTGAACTTGATTCTCCGTCATCCTTTCCTGAACCACCCGTGTATTCTGCAGCAAAAAACCAAGGTGAAGAAAATTTATAACCAAGACGAGCTCCATAATCGATACCCGAGCTAGAAGAATTCGCTTTAGCTCCCGAAGCGGTAGTTGCCGTCGTACTCGAGCTATTAAGCCCTAAAAAAGGATCAATATAAACTCCGGCCTGAGCATTCGAAGTCAAACCAACAGCCAACAAAAGCAATAAGACTTTTTTCATAATATTCCTTTACAAATAATGTTGTTTCATTCTGTTCTACAAGAACATGCCATGTCATTGTTGATTTTTAAGTTCAATACTTTAAATTAGAAAACAATAACTTATTTTGAAATTGGTAACTATAGCTTAGACCAGCATCTTGAGACTTACGTTCAATCGAACCAGAAACTTCACGTTCGACTTTTGTCTGGTTCTTAGAACAACAACAGCTTTGGCTTTGAAGGCGACGTCGATTGTGACTCATCACAGTTAGGCTACGATATCCAAAATCTCAACTGATCCTTTTTGGTATATAAGCCAACCTTTCGTAAGATCTTCGCGCAATACTTTGATGGCCATATAGTTTTTACCATATCTAATTCTAGAGACTTTTACTTTTTCTCCGGGATGTATTTCGGCGATCTTGTTTTGCTTTTCAGATTTTTTCCAGTCATCAAAAATAGGAATTGGCTTAACGATATTCAAGATTTTCTTTTTATCACGATGAATGTCCCAAAAATACACACCTAACAAAATAGATACTAATAATATTATTGTGATCATAACTAAGCTTAATGCTATCACAACAGCTTCCGCTATGCGCCTCAAGAATTCTAGAAACTAGCTAGACAGTTTATTAAGATTTAATGGGTAAAATAGATATTGAAACGACTTAGTATGAAACACACTTTTAGATAAACAATCTATACTTAATTTATTTTTCCATACAAAAATTCATTTTGCTTCAAGTAATTTTTCAATTCTTTCAAGGCGCTTTTTAAGGTCTTTGATTTCTTTATCTTTTTCTGTGTTTTGTTTTTCAAGTAATTTGATTTTTTGATTGACCTTAGTTTCATCTATAACCGAATGCTCTAATGAAGCAATCTTACGCGACTGTTCATCAGTTTTTTGCTCATTCAATTTTAGACCTCGGTAAATCTCTTTTAAAGCTCCGGTAATCCACGGAATAAATCCTGCATAGCTTACTTGTTTATAACCATCTTGCCCGGTGGTCACAAATTCGGGAGCAATTTTTTCAACTTCTTGTGCGATATAGCCCGTGTGTCGGCCATTCGAAACATTTTTCCATTCGTAAGTTACAGTCTGCAATTTTAGAATGTTTTGCAAAGACAGCTGATCATCAAAATTATGAATATCTTTTTTCAGTCTTTCGTCAGAAGAACAACTGATGTTTCCACCACTGGCCGGTGTAATCGAACAACTTTGTGTACCATCTGAAAACACACCAACTGTAGCACCACTACCTCCAACCACATGTAACTTATAGCCCGGAGTTGTCGTACCAATACCGACGTTGCCTTGCTGAATGTTTGAAGCCGTTAAACCCAAAACCACATTTCCTGCCGTTGCCCCAGCTGCACCGCCGGCTATATAGACATTTCCTCCACTATTATTCCAACCATTTCCACCATAAATTTCCACTCGGCCTGCAATGCCATTATTATTTGGTTGAGAGGCGGCAAGTAAAACATCTCCACCATTAAAATCTGAACCACCAAGAATCAATCGAGCCGCAGGTCGACCAGTCATTGATTGTCCAGCAACTAAACTTATGCCCTGACTTCCATTACCATCTAAACTTGGAGCACCTTGAACACTGAGCACATTTGGTAATGCTCCGTTTTTTGCAGTTCCCTCAACATAAAGGGTTGCTGTTGGCGAGGTCGTTCCGATACCGACGTTTCCAGTTGAACTTATCGTTGCCCTGACAACATTGTTCGTCAAAACATGAATTGGAGCAGATGACCCCGTGCCAATAAGCCCAGCATTAGGCAAAGTATTTGAATAAATAGATGCACCCGCATTATTTTCTAATCCAAAAACAAAATCTCGTGATCCATTGTTAAGAGATAAAAAAGTCGGATTTGTGGCAGTCGTTGATTCAATCGACATCGAAGCCGCGGGTGAAACTATATTTAACAAGTTATTTGGGTTCGTCGTTCCTATACCGACTTTTCCTCCCGCTGTGGCCAACAATACATTTCCTTTTGTTGCGTTCGATGTTCCATCGATCAAAATATTTCCAGATGGCGTCGATGTGCCGTAAAGTTGTGGAGTATATATTGACGTATTTGCAGAAATGGTTGAGCCAGAACTGATGGCTCCACCTGTGTAGATTCCTCCGCTTACGCCAATTCCTCCACTGACAACAAGAGCGCCTGTTGTTGGACTAATCGAAGCAGACCCCGAATTTATTCGAACCGAACCTGTTCCGGTCGCAGGAGCCAAGGTAATATCCCCGCTGGCGTTACTGATGCTACTTACGCCCGCTTGATTAGCTCCACCGCCGACTAAAGCACTTCCGTTAACGCGAAAGTTACCAGTTATATTCACATCACCAGCAACTGATAAAGAATAAGAAGGAGAAGTAGTCCCAATTCCAACATATCCATTGTTATCGATACGCATTCTTTCAACTGCATTTCCGCCAGCTGTTGAAGAAGTTCCAAATGCAATCCGAGTCGGAACATTAACGGTCGGAACAGCATCAACTTTCATTTCAACAAAGGCAGCTTTTCCATTCCAACCCGATCCATTGTAACCGACACCATACATGCTAAGTAATCCGTCATCTTGTTGAAGAGCGGTCGGAGTATTAATACTTCCACGACTTGCGACACCTTCTAACGATGCATGTCTCGGATTTCCATTCGCGCTTCTTAGACGAACCGAAGATGGCGTAGCATCTCGCTGAATTTCTAATCCGCTATAAGTATCGATACTAAATGTATTCGAAAACGGAGTGGTCGTGCCTATGCCGACGTTGCCAGAACCCGCTTGAATAACCATATTCGTCGTAATCGTACCGCCAGCTTGCCCCGTGATAAATTGAATATCCGATAGACCCGCTGTTGGACTTCCGCCATTCACAAAGTTTGCGATACCCAAAGGTTTTTGAGCTGCAGCATCAGAATAGCCAGCCAATAAATTTCTAGAAAAATCTGAAACGCCTAGCGAAATCCACTGGGTCGAATTACGACGAACTGTGAAACCGCCTTCAGTTCCGCTTCCTGTAATTCCCCCAGCTGAAGAAGAATAAATTTCTAATAGACTCGATGGCGTTGTTGTCCCAATACCCACATTGCCACCTTGGCTAGCTAGAAGAACATTTCCTTTAGTGGCATTCGATGTTCCATCAATCAAAATATTTCCAGAGGCCGTCGATGTGCCGTAAAGTTGCGGAGTAAA
>JACCDQ010301678.1_pt1 | contig 73357 bp, 63 predicted proteins | sample 7446031 | NCBI WGS metagenome assembly JACCDQ01 (sample SAMN15323442, study PRJNA562643) | freshwater metagenome | isolation source: river surface water | place: USA:Blue River Watershed | collected 2017-08-17
ATGAAAGCTTCGGAAAGAGACTTGAGACTGATTTCATTCCAATTTACTCGATCAGCATGCTTGTCAATGAAAGCTTCGGAAAGCTTTTGCTGTCGGCTAATGACATTCCAACTAACTTTATCAGCGCGTTTCTCAATAAAAGCTTCGGAAAGCTTTTATTGTCGGCTAATCCAGTACCAATCAATTCGATCGACATGCTTTTCAATGAAAGCTTCGGAAAGCTTCATAAATCGACAAGCCTTTAGCCATTTCCAATGGTTGGAAGATTCAGTGAGTGTATCTTCAGTCATGCTTTCATAATGATATCCCGCTCTTTGAATGGTCCGTACATTACCATCGATTGCATTTAGTGCCATGCCATAGGACGACATATCTTTGGTCGTTTTCGTTATAATTGAGATAACGTTAGGGCGCGTGCTGGTAGGATGTAAGAATTTATACCCTACCAATACTTTAAGAATCACGAACTGCTATTTTACGCTCAATTTTGGATATAGCCATTTTGGGCGCACTTAGATAAAAAATGAAAACGTCGCATTTAACACATATCGTAAATGCCTCGTTCTTGCTCAATCTCATCGCAGTGAGCAAGAAGATCTTCCATACATGGCTCTGAACTGGTTTCACTGCCAAAACGATCATAAAGACTCATGAGATTGTTGTCGAATGATAATCCATTGTAATTAGAAACCGCATTGGTCATTGAGGCGTTAGCCATCTTAATAAGATCGCCATATATCTCATTCATAATTTTTTTGCGAAAGAGAATCAGAGAATCGTCATGGCCATTATTTTGAGAGTGAGCTCTCTCAGCTTTCATCTCAATAATTAGTTGCTTCAGTTCAGCCCGTTCCTTTTCCGCTTTCTTACGATAGGCTTCAGCTTTGGTGCGTTCGTCGTCAGCCTTTGCGCGTTCTCCGTCATAATCAACATCTTTTAACCCTTCCTTAATCGCTTCCCATATTTTTTTAAAGATTCCCATCCCAACAAGTAAGTAAAAGAATCCAGATGATGGTATATTGGGGCACTTGCCAATCACAAATGATAAGACGTAACATGCGATTCGCGGATCACTGATTATGATCATCAAACAAGTAAGCGCTAAGCCAAGAAAGACTTCGCATATCTTTGCAAGAACATGCTTACTTCCAATCATTTTGAATATATCGCGAATGATAACATCTATCATAAAGTTCTTGATAATAGCAACGATTAGCATAAGCCATTTCAGTTCAAGCATACGATTATACGCATTGATAAACCAAAGCAGCCCAATGCGCTCCATTGGATCAAGTATGAGATAGTATGGCGTCATGGCTTTGTATAATTTTAAGAACAACGAATGCGATTTTATATACTTAAGCGGCGCTGGCCAAATATAAAAAAAATAAGTATCAAGCACCTTCGGCCATTATACTCGACCGCGTTCAAGATCGTTGGTATAATCTGAATCCGATTCGGCATCGGGCAACCCATTGGGACAACAGCACATAGCTATAATAACAAATATTTGCATATAGAAATAAATCGCAAGGATCATATAAAGTGGAGTATCATTAGTATCAATGCCACAGAATTGACAAATCCACATCGCGATAGTCGCACCAAGTAGCATCAGTAGAACGGATAAACCGCAATGTTTCCATTCCCGCTGAGAGCGTGTGCTACAGCGGCAACACATATTTGCAATTAACTCAATCTTCAAATAGAATTGATTTATTAATCAACAGTATATAAACATTAACAATGTTTGGAATTGTCTATCTCATCCAGCCTGAAGAGTATCTTGGAACCGCAACGTATAAGATCGGCATGAGCGCTTCGAATACATCAAAGCGCATTGATAGCTATGGCAAGCAATCCAGAGTGTTATCAATTGTGCAATGCAAAGACCCGTCCGCCATTGAAGAAAAAATTATTCATACATTCACTGAGAAGTTCAATGTTGAGAGAGGGAGAGAATATTTCTCAGGAGATGAGGAACAACTGATGACGGAGTTCCATCAATGTATTGGAACATCCGCGTTTGTAGAACCCGAAGAGTCAAGTATGAACGCGGAGCGGCAAGAACGCATCATTGAGTTACTGAATGGACAAAAGATATGCCAAAAGCTATATCATCTTTTGGCATTGCTCCCAGCAACGTGGTTTCAAAGTCATAACAACGTAAAACAACTGATTTTCAGTATGCGCAATTCTAATATCTATAAAGAAGACTTATGGCTACCGACTATTAAGAAATTGTTGTTTGAAAGATATGATAAATATCAATACGAGGATATTGTTAATCTATCAATGATCAAGCTAACTGTTCGACAAAAAAGGCTAACACTTTGCGCTATTCAAAAATATATTAGATCAATTGACGAACATGGCTACAAAGCATGGCATCTTAAGTATAACAAAGCGGCGGCTCGAATTATCTTTAGCGAAGGGTAATTCAATTCCATTGACGGTGGCGCAAGATATATTTGCAAAAACCAAATTTACTTCCGGAATGCTCTCCAAGATCAATCCAAAAATTGCCATCGTAAGATGTAAAGCATGTAAGTCGTGCAATAAGATAGCTAATAAAAATTGCTGCAGCGAATATGCCGCAAGCAATCGTTCAACTCGCTCTTTCATCATGAACGCGGCAATCGTTTAAGATGAATTAAGATTTCAGTCGGATGTCTTTCATTTTTTTCAATGAGATATAGTTTCTTGACCCTGCTCTGATTATGGTTATAAAAAAATTATCAGTTGTGAGCTCTAAGCATACGTTCGGACGTATTACTATCAATTACGTTCAATTGGCGAAGGTGCCATTGCGGTGCCAAGCGGATAGTATCTTTGATTTACTCATTCATAAAAATATGATTTTTACTCCAACGTGATTTCATTTTTTTCAGTGAGATATAGTTTCTTGACCCTGCCTCTGAGTCTTGTTATAAAAAATATAATCAGTTGTAAGACAAAAGCATGTTCTCGATCGTTCTCTTTATGATTACGTTCAATTGGCGGAGGTGCCATTGCGGTGCCAAGCCCATATCTAAGCTAAGGAAATAAAAAAATATAGGGAAGTCCAAACCCATCATAATCATATACTGATATGTTTAAATTTCAGGATAGCAAAATTGTATTTCCTTTGACGGTCAATTATGGCTCCGATAATAATATCGTTGGAATAAGATCTGACTGGAGAAACCTTAAGGAAAGCGTCAATATAGATTATTTCGATAACTTCGGGATCTTAACCGGCAAACTCAACAATATGACTGTCATTCAGCTTCATCATACCAAAATGGAGAATTTGGGATTCGATGGTATCGATACTGTAATGATAACAACTCCGGATGGTTATACATGCTATGTTTTTGAATATGAAGATAGCATTAATACCATATACAGGCTCACTGTAAATTTATCAATATATAACCAAAAGAGTTATATATTGGGTGGTAAGGACTACAAAGTTATCGGAGATAGTATAAGTAAGATGCCGCCTCAGCTATTGGATTACATTGAAACACAACAACGTCTAAATGCACCAGAGCTCAATCGCGAGATATACGATCTATTGATGATTTTGCCGGATCCATGGTTTAAGATCAATGACAATATTGAACGAATGATCTATGGGCTCCGCAATAGCATTCCGGATAGCTCGCGCTGGTTGTATTCAGTGAAACGTGTCTTACAAGAACGATGGGATTACTACAATGATCAGTATATACTTCTTTTAGTCATGAAACGAATGAATTCAGCCGAAGGCCGTCTTACGTTTGGAAAAATTAAAAAAGAAGTGTATAATAACAATATCGACGCTTATAAGCAATGGGAACTGCGCTATAAGAAATACAAGTATCGCCGTGTCGTTTATAAGAAAGGATCTAATATTCTATTAACACTGGCACAAGAACTATTGCCCAAAGATAAGCTTACTCCAGCAAAGCTATCAAAGATTCATCCGGATATTGTTATCAAGAAATGTAAAACATGCAAGTCATGCGGTCAGATCGCTAATAAAAATTGCTGCAGCGAATATGCCACGACTAATCGTTCGGCGCGCGCATTCATCACGAACGCCAACATCGTCTAAGCTTCTACTTTCGACTTAACAATCTCGCACCCTCTGTCTTGATATGCTTTGATGCGTTCTCTGACCTGACCTTTCAGCGGAAGTTTCGCATCAACAATATCTACAATCATTCGTTTCACGGATGAGTCGGATCCTAAGCGGAAGATACGTCCTACGATTTGAGTCATGTTGGATCTACGCGGCGTGGTCAGCACGAGACCGTTCATCTTCGTGATAGAGACACCGGTTGAGCTATAAGCATATGTCGTAAATACAACAGTTGAGATAGTCTTTGCCTTTGCGATTGTTTGTTCATCCGATCCTCCGTAGAGAATTATTTTTTTGTTTGCCTCAGGTAGTTCTAACACCGCTTCTTGGTTTTGCGCCGTTAGTCTCTCTTCGAGCAAAGTATAAAGATGTTCTAAGTGTGATCTCCGGTCGCTGAATACAAACGTGTAGAGTTCTCTATTCATGAGTTTGATGACTTCATCAATGATAAGTTTGTTTCTATCTGGGTCATTGACAATGGCCTGAACGATGGACGTATAGTCAATCATGCCATCTTCGCGAACGTTGAACTGGCAGTGTTCATTTCGCGCGTGATACGCAATGAGCGATACCTCTGCGGTGAATGTATCTTGCGCAACATTGTATCCATCGAGTGTTTCGGCATCTACGATCGGCCCAACCCACGCTCTATGTATCAGATCTAACTTATCTTCTCTGATGTCCGGCGTGGCACTTAGTCCAATAGTATATCTGGATCTGATACGCTTGAATACCTTTCTAAACTCTTTGGACACATACATTTGCGATTCATCGAATACTGTTAAGCCAATGGTAGAAAGTAGCTCATCGACATCAACCGTGTGTTCTACTTTGATATGCTTGAGCTTCTTGCCGATGTTAGGTATCGGTTTCTTCTCACTGACTATGAAAGATTTCAGATCTGAAACTGTGTTGATAATACCAACTATGATGTCTCCGTCCTTTTTTTGTTTTCCATAGAGTGTTCCGATGGTAGCGGTGGGAAAGTATTGCGTGAGTAGCACAACCCATTGGTCCAATAGATACGTATTAGGAACGACGATCAGTGTTTTGAGTTTCATGCGGTGAATGATATCCTTTGCACAAAACGACTTTCCCGCACCCGCCAAGACCTTCAGAGTCATTCCATTGACTTTACTTTGTTTGAATGCATCAACTACATGTTTGACAACAATCTCTTGATTGGCGTTGCTCTTGCCGATGTATTCAATGTTATCAATGGGTTCATGCTTAGGTAGGTTAATGTCAAACTCAACGATTGGCGATAGTGCCGATGGTTGCTTGGTTCCGCACATGAGCGTTCTCATTGCGAATCTTGGAAACTCAATGACTTTGAACCCATCGCACTTGATGAGACAATACATTTTTGTAACCTGCGGTATCTTCGTGGTGCGATCTACTGTGCGAATCGTATATTTGCGTTGTAGCTTGAGTAGCATCTCATTGCCATAGATCTGAGCATACTCAGTGGCATTGAACGCAAATCCGGTTTCGCTTAAGATGGCTTTCATGGTTTATATTTATTGTGTTTGAGATTTAATTCTATCAATAAGTGGTAAGGTGCGTTCATATCCACGGTGGTGCGTTGATATGAGACAAAGCGCGTTCATATCCGCGGTGGTGCATCCATATGTGGTAAGGTGCATCTATATCCAAAAAAATAATAATACTAAGAGTTTAGTTCTGACCACGAGCCATTTGTAGCTGAAGTTCCAAAATCTGTATTTTCATTTCCGCAAGCTCCGTCGCCTTGTTAGCGAGCTCAGTATCTTTGTTAGCGAGCTCAGTATCTTTGTTAGCGAGCTCAGTATCTTTGTTAGCAAGCTCAACGTCCTTCTCCGCCATCAATCGCGCATGTCGCTCTTGCTCAACGAGAATCTGCGTTTCCAGTTTCTGATTCATAGACTGATACTGCATCTGAATGATGCTTAGATTGCCACAATACGAGTCAGTGATCGTAGTGAAGATGGTTCTTACATCATTGTAAGCATCTTTGCTTAGCGCAATGAGTTCGTCTTTGCCATCCATCCCATCATATACGTAGTTTGACACTGAATGTCTAAACACGTTCTCCGCCTTGGATAGTTCGAGCTCAGGGATGAAGATAAATGTGTCAAGCTTGATCTTGTCTCCATATGTCTTTGTATGTTCATGGAAGCGACGTCGCATATCTTTTGTGAAACCATACTTATAGACACTCTTTGCATCATGAACAAGTCCAATGTCAATCAGATATAAGCATGTGATTGCAACTGGCGACTTACCCATGATCGCTTTTAGGTGATCAGCATCTACGTTGATGGTGCGTTTGACCACATCCGCCTTTTGCTCTTGCGTGCCCCAGTTCATCGTAAAGACGCATTCATCGATCCAATCTTGAAACTTGTATCCAACGCCGCTATTCGCTCTGTAGATGATTCGCATGAGTCCCTTGTATGTAAGGTATAACTCACGCTTGGTATCTTGTTGAGAACGGTTGCTTGCGTTGTCTCCATCCTGCACAACACCAACTTCGTAGATATTCGGCAAAACGGAGAACCATTGATAATGCGTTCCCACAACAAAGATAGTAGTTTCGGCTTGAACAATATCATGCAACCGATTCATCTGAAACACTCGCTCGATATCCTTCAGCTTGAATAAGATGCCCTTACGCGTGCGTTCGCCGCGCATGAGAACATCATACGTTTGACCATCCTCATCCTTGAAGAAGATAAGATCTTTGTCATCAAGAATAGACGGCGCTTCTGGGATGACTGGTGCGTTTTCTTCTACGACGAATAACTCTGCGAGTTCATCTTTGTTGATAAACGCGGTGCCGTTTTGGCGAGACATGGTGGGCGTGATCTCAACCACGCCATCCTTGACCCGTCCATAGACCACATCTTGATACTGTTTTCTCAGTATGAGCTGAGAAATGGATCGAATGCCCTTGCAATAGGTCTTGCAGTTGGCGCGAATCTCTTTGGCATCGAGATACGTCTTTCCATTGATCGTTAGGTGCGTTAGTGCGGCTGCGTTCATCGTGCTTCTTGTATATACTATGTTGTAAATGTCAATATAATCATTCTTTACATCTATATGTGGTAAGGTGCGTTGATATCTGCGGAGGTGCGTTCATATCAAAAAAATATAATTTTCATCTTGATTTGAGTGCGCGCATGATGCGTTGTAAAATTATTCTAATGATGGCGCTACTACTTTGGGACCGCTCTTCTCATGAGATTGAATCGCGGCATTCTCAGTCTGGATAGTCTGCCAGTGAATGCGGGTTTCTTTTTATGAGTGAGCATAGATATGAGTTTTACTGATCCAAAGGATACAATCAGAAGAGCTACGATAATTAGAACGATCCATAATAGAGTAAGATCAGTCTGATCATCGGCCGGTAGCTCAGGTTCAATGGTATCTTCGGGCGATTGTTGTGCTATGTCCGCCGAGGTTTGTATGTTTGTGTAAGTGGTATTCTCATTCATCATAGCTGGAGCTGAGGTATTTGTAGTTGTTGAACTGGTTGTTGAACCGGATGTATTTATCGCCGGCGCTACAGTTGGCGTAATTAGTTCGGAAACGTCCGACTGCGGAACTTGGAATACAACAGCCGCAGCGGAAGGATCCGCGGTTGATGATGTTTGAGCGGTATATCCGTTATCCAGATAAACGGCGTTCATGTTGGTTGATGTTGTTGGCGTAACCAACTCATTCATGGACGACTGCGGCATTTCATACACAGTTTGTGATGTTGTAGTTATTGCTGTGTTCTCTACAACAGATGGTATGGCAACGGCAGACGACATTGTTGTTGCAGATGTTGAACTTATGATATCGGATGTTATATTTGTTGGCGCATATGTTGCAGATGTTGAGATAGGTGTTGCACTGGAGCAGTTTGATGCCGTGGGAGTGGCAGCGCAATATGACTTAACCAGATCCGCTACTTCCGCGTATTTGGATGAATCTTTTATACATTGCTGCGATATCGCATTGTTGCCTTGTTTGCAATATTCGATTGATCCAGTTCTGCATGCTTCGTATAGCTGCGTTCCGGCCGTGGCGGTGTCACACATATCTATGCACGTTCCAACTCCTGAATAATTTTCTTTGTGAGTGTATCCCGCAAATGATGGGCGGATTGCTCTTCTGTTTTCGAATCCGCTTTTATATCTCATTGATGGGTTGGCGCAATTTGTTTTTGCGTATGCCGTAGCGCATGCATCTCTGAGGGAAGCTGCATTAGCGGATGAGTAATATCTCGAATCCGTTTCTCCAGTGATCGCGGAAGATGCGCGATCGCATTCGGCGTTCATGGCTAAATCAAAGGGCTTTGTTTGAATGTATGTTAGCGCATCTAAGTAGCATACGTCTGCCATGTTTGAGCAATATAATCCCATATTCTGTTTAAAGTCATCTATCGATCTTACGAACCTAATCAGTTTTTCTTTATTGACCGTTTTCATCCAAACCAAAGCATTTGCATTTTCGGCTCCTGTATTGGTAATTGTGAGAGTGATGTTGTCGTAGCAACCGGCTTCTAAGAATAATTGAAGTAGCGATGCCATTTCCGTACCAATTGATGCGATAAGATCTTTTTCAAGCGAGCGAATGGGCAGGAATGTCGGACCTGCCCATTTGGATCCTTCCACCGGCATAGCCGAATTAAGCACTTGTCTCCAAAAGATATCCGTGGCTTTGTATGACGTTGTCGCGGTCGTGTATGGAAACCCCATGTCTCCGTATCCAACATACATACCGGCCGTTGTTTTGAATATGATAAATGTAGTAGGATATTCGACAAGTTTCGTTGCATTATATAAATCTGATCCAATATATTGGCTTGGTGATGCTTTACCAAAAGCAGTTGCTCCCGTAGCCTTTGTATGCAGAGCTATCCATGTTTGATAAAGCTGCGGTGTAGTCATGAAGTTGAACAATACATCCAGTTGTTCTACTGTCAGCGATGTTTGTTTATCCATCCATGATTGTAGATTCGTGGTTGTTCCTCCCTTTATTTTTATATCCGCTGGTATGTATGCATCTGGGTATGCTATAGTCAAAAATTCATTTCCTAACAATTTAGATATTTTTGCATCAGAAGATAGAAAGCCACATGCCATGTCATAAGCAGAATCTCCACTTGGCTTGGACGCACAAAGAGATTTCATTTTCCAATCTACTACGGGCGCATAATCTTTATTGGAAGTTAAGGCATGGAACTTGCGTTGGCATGCCGAATCCTTAACCGCGCGATCTCCTCGCATGCAATAATTTAATAACAGGTTCGGCATTATTGAGTCTGTAAGTTGAGTGGATGCTCCAAGTGATTTTGCCTTTCTCATAAATAGACCATTAATCAATTGAAAGGGAATGTCGTATGCTTGTTTTCCAAACTTATCATATCCCGCCTGATATCCAACTATTTGCAGATCTGTGTCTGAAAAGCGCATGGTTCCATTTATTAATCCTGTGTATTTAACTAATGGCGATACATAGCATGTGTTATCGGGACTAACATCATTGTAGTAATAATCAACAGACAAATTATCATTTCCAACTCGATTCGCCCATCCATTGATACAATCTGGATCAAGTCTATTTGTATTAGTCTTGAGGTTGAAATTATTGAACGCCCCATTTGTATGCAAGATTGTATTACTGCCCCGTTTAGCATTTCCTGTTCCAGCTACTACTACCGCCCCACCCGGCAACACCAACATCGAATACGTCGATCCGATTGGTGTGTTATCTGTATTTGTATGTGCCACCGCGGAGCCTCCGGATATAGTAGCTGCTCCGCCAATCGGAGTCTTTACCGTGGGGTTTGCGTATATCACAATATTGTTATCACTTTGTAGTTGCAAGGCGCATATCGTGGTTTGATCAATCTTTGGATCAAAATCTTTGGCAATCGGGATGGCTAAGTGTTGGAACTGGTTTAGGCCTGCGGCGGTCAATGGTAGTTTATAAACATACAACCCGCCATCGACCCATAGAGTCATTTTGTATCTGAAGTCCTTTGAGTAGATATATTGCCCGCATACAAACGCAGCATCGCCTTTACGAAGCAGCGCCGAAGAAGCATATCGGAACGCGTAATGCATGTTGTAATTGTTATGATCGCCCACTTCAGTGCTATTATCTGTCGCGTTGGTCATCGAAGTAATTAAATTATCAAAAGTCGATAGCGCTACAAACTCTTTGGTCATGATCGATGGGTTATCGACTACTCCGGCGTGTAGGAAAGCGTCCAATACCGGCAGAAACATAATTTTATAGTATCTGCACGATGTGCTGGGTTTCATATCATCGGATACCTTTAGCCAGTTATAAGACGAATATGGGCGCACTGGATCTGGCACGTGGTATCCATATCTAACTTGTAGTTCATGGATAAGGTGTGTTGTGTAGAATAGAAGTGCGAGCTTGGATACTTTGTTCTTGTTGTATTCATCCTTGTTTGCATTATATCCTGAGATATACTTATCTGTGCTATTCCAATAGTCTCCGTTTGTTTTGAGGTCTATTAACGAATCGGCTCGCGCTCCGGCGTATGGCTCTTTTTTATCTTTTGTGAGTTGAGGATTCAGGGTTGTCAGCTCCGAGGTTGTCATGAGAATGCCGGGTATCTCTTTTTTATCATTGTAATTCTTATACATGGGGTTCTCAAAGCTAAAGTACTTATTGTTAGTCGATGTCGATTCTAATCGACCCTTTCCCTTAACGCAATTGATGAACTTATCGGGATCTACTTCGAAGATTTGCGGAACGATATTTCCATTCACAATATCAACGCCAATAAGTAAGAATGACGCAATCGGATGATTGTATGCATTATTACCGTTTAATAAATACTTATCCGCATGGTTGCCATCGAGTATATCGGGCAAAAGATCTGCGATATCGCCAAGTTTCTTACCGTTTCGTTTATACAAATTTTCGATACATGTTATAGGTGAATACCCCATAGTTGCCGATTCTTACTCTATATTATATAGTATATTAAACAAACATGGAAGATCCGGAGATACTTTCTTATAAATTGAATTTTTACAAACCTCTATTAGATAAGGCAATTACTATCACTGAGCGATATGTTTCTAAACACAAACTAATTTTGACCGGAGGCATGGCTATTGATCTGGCATTGCGCGCAAAGGGCAAATCTATCTACGATGACGACCAGCTTCCCGATTACGATATTATCTCAGATGAAAATCTAATGCATGCACATAGTCTGGCGAAAGAACTATGCGATGCCGGCTTGCCTAACATCAACGTCATCAACGCGGTGCATGTGACCACAGTTCGTGTTCGTATGAAACGCGATGTGTTATTGGATGCAACATACGTTCCGTCTTCTTGTTATTCAAAGATTCCATATCTGGACGTTAGCGACCTTCGCGTTGTGCATCCTCACTATCAGTTTATCGACCAGCGATTGTCCTTATCGCAATTAGTCGCCGATACCGGCAAGTCTCTGAATGTATTTAATCGTCTGAAGAAGGATATCACACGCAATCTGCTCTTGCGATCGGAGTATCCGGTTGATACTAAACCACAAAAATGGAAGCATCGTAGCGTGAAGATTCCATTAGATCTAATACGTATCGATACCTCCAAACTCAATGAGATAGATAAGGACGCGTTTGTATATACCGGCAAAACTTGTATAGCTGGATTTCTTGGCTATGCGATTATGATGCAACAGCACGATTCGTCGCTTCAACATATTTCAATCGATTCTGAATACTTAACGGTGAATGTTCCAACTGATCTGCCGATTCGTTTCTTGACAGTTAATATGAACGAAGCAAAGGCGTTTATGAATAAACCCAAAATGTATCGCCCGCTTATTAATATTAAGCCAGTGTGCTTGAAAGAGGGAGATTTTGAATTAGTAGATACGTATGGCCTTCGCATTGGGTGTAATATCATAAAATTATCGGATAAGCTATCAGTATGTGTTGCATCCGTTGATTATTTACTCATGGAGCATCTGCGAGATCGCATTTACATCGACAAAGAACCTTATTCGTCGATGTATTTGACTCTATCAAATGTTGTTGATCAGATGCGAGAAGTGGATTCACATCTAATGTGGTGGCCATCGCTGGATTGCTATGGCATGCATAACCTTCCGGAATATCGTGTTCTCATGTTGGAGCGTTTGATGGACCCCGATACCGCCGGTAAGCTAAAGCCGAGAAATGAATATTTACAAAAATCTAAAGAATGCAAGGTTCGCCCTAATAACTTTGATAGCGCCGATAGTCATTATTTCATGATTGATGGCGAGCAAGACGATAAGTTGAATCATACTAATTATAAATATGTAGTAGATGCGTTCAACGCGTTCATAAAAAATAAAAAATAAAGCAATATGTTGCTCTGCGAGACTTACGCATTCATAAATGTTGCTCTGCGAGATTATTTGTCGTCTTCATATCCATCAGAGTCTGAATCGCTTTCTGAATCAATAAGACACATAATTCGTTCCGCTGGTATATCCAATCCAATAATTGGCTTCGGCTTCGGTTGCGAACTCGGAGTTTCTTCGTCGTCATAGCCATCGTCATCAGAATCACTAATGATGATAGTATCGTCTGTTGGTATATCTTGACCAACGATAGGCTTATGCTTCTGGACTATACTTTGCGATTTCTCTTCTTCGTCAGAAGATTCTTCTAAATCCGATTCATCACTACTATGCGATAGAGGCTGATCGTGGCCGTAATCTATGATACGCTTCTTAGGCTGAGATGGTTGCGTCGGCAATATTTCTTCATCTTCCAACTCTTCTCCGGTATAAGACGGAAGCTGCGATGGTTGCATTGCTTCAAGCTGAACCACTGGAACATGAAAGCGTGCGTATTTTTTTTGCTTTTGCAAAATCCAATCTTGCTTCGATTGCGCAGGTGGCTTTGGGGAGGAGTCATCGCGCGCCAATTGCTTCGAAAGAAGATTCTTGTCCGATAGTTGCTTTGTCTCCAAGGTATCATTATTCATCTTAGATCGCGTAGCCGCTTTGCGATATTTATTCGCAAACGCTTCAATCTCGTCATCTGAACCGACAGACGAACTGGCTTCGACTATTTCTTTTGTATAAAACACGATCGGTTTCATAGATGGCATGCGAGAGCATTTCCATGATGCGATTCCGCGATCTGAGTTGAAAATCAAGAATAGCGTATTATCGTTGTCATGGACGCGATCGCATACGGAACACATGCTGGGAGCATGTCGCTTTACATACATCGTAGAGCGTTTTAGTATGGATGCGTTGATATCCCATACTCTTGGGTTGTAATCTTTTACATTATTGATGTACTTGAGTGCTTCCTGAACAAACTCAGGGCTTGCGGTTGTCCCAGATAAGTTCTTTTCAATAATATTGTATTGACTAAGATTGGTGGTCTTCAGCGCGAATGCATCATCAATCGTAATGAAGTAGTATTGATTTGGGATGGCGTACTCCTTATCGATGAAGCTGGTGCGATAATCTCCATTGCTAAGTTTGGTGCCATACGGTAGCCCCAACGAACCGCGGGGGCGATACTGCGTTTCATCGATTGCTTCGCATAGGATTGTTGCCATATCTTCAGTGATTCCCAAAAGAGATACATTGTTGAGTATGGCATGGTGTTTCACATCTTCCGCAATCGCAGCACATGCCCGCAATGAGACGAAAATATTTGTGATCAGATGAATACTAATCTTAAATCCGTTCGCAGTGGGTCGATTGCGCATGGTGTACATCCAGTCGAATCCATAGAGCTCGTCATCGACATCGTTGCCATGCTCCTCTAATGATATAATCGTTGCTTCCTTGAATAGGTTCGCGAGATAACGACCAAGGATATCCATTGACTCATTGGAGTCTATAGGTAGTCCATAATGTTCCGCAAAATCTTCTTGCTCGAAAGCACTCAGCTGCAAATCAATGTCATAGAAGAATCGGCACGAATTCGCGATGATGATTTCATGCGCTTCTCCCTTGAGAGATATGCCAACGTATCGGTTAAACGCCAGCGCATCGTCGATATTGTATATCCAGTAAAACGCACGCTTTGAATTCAGCTCAACGCGAAGTAGCACCATGTCTCTATTCACCGGATGTAAATAGTCATCGTCCTTCTTGAATCTATACGACTCAAACCACTGACCAATCGCGTTCTCATTCAAGTAATCCGCGCACTCTGGAATGATTGACATGTTCAACACTGATATTCTTCAATGTATATTATTACTTCACGAAGTGCAATTTTAGCGATATTGCTCCAAGTGCATTTTTGTTGATATATATATAAAGATGGCTCGCAATTTATCCTCTCTGGGGCCTCATAAAAACTGGATAACCAGATTCCTGAGTCTTCTAATCATATTTGGCGTGTTGGTCATATTAGTAATTCAATTTGTGGGTTTCAAATATGAGAAGAATATTATTGCAAGTGTGTGTATTTTAATCCCATCGATTATTGGATTATTCTACGCAGCCAGATCACAGCGGGTTATACGTGCGGGGGATTATGGGTACGAACCATTAGCTAAGAAGATTGACGGCGCGGGCACATCAACTCGTAAGAAGAAGAAAACACAAGCCGATCTATGGATGGCATACTTCGACGATGAAGACGACAATGCTGTCGTTGTAAATACGACGCCGCTTAATTCTCCTCCAGAGGAACCTTTTATAATAATGGATGAAGAACCGGAACCTCCCAAAGATATGATTGATCGATTTAATTTTGTTGGAATGTTAGTGAGACCGCTCATTGACTTTTTCAACAATAAAAATAAATTAATTATAGAAGAAAAGGTTCGCGATGCAAAACTAAAACAAGAACAAGAGAATCGTAAAGCGGAGTATCGAGAAAGAGAAAGAGCAAAAGCTCAAAGACTCGCCGAAGCAAAGCAAACTGCAATAGACGCAAGAGAAAAAGATGAAGAGAAAAAAAGAGAAATAAATGAAACGCAACAAATGCGCCACGAAGATAGAATGCAACAACTTGATATGGCAAGACAAAAAACTATTGCTCAAGCTCAACAACGTGAGCAAGCGGAAGCCCAAAGACTCGCGCAAGTAGAACGCCAACATGTGCAAGAGCAAGAACGCCGTGCTCAAGCGGAAGCTCAACAACGCGCGGAACAAGAACGCAAGCGTGCTCAAGCGGAAGCTCAACAACGCGCGGAACAAGAACGCAAGCGTGCTCAAGCGGAAGCTCAAAGACTCTCCGAGCAGCAGCGCCGTGCTCAAGAGCAAGCACGTATCGCAATAGAAGAAGCCCAGCTGACGAAAGAAGAACGCCAACGACTCGCGGAACTAAGCGTTAAAGCGGCGAGAGGTCAGCTGCCGGAAGAAGAACGCCAACAACTCGCGGAACTACGCGCTCAAGTGGAAGCTCCTCAACTTGCAGAACAACTACGCGCTCAATTGCGTGTATTTGAACGTATTTCAAACATGAAGTATCCAGAGAATCAATCAATAAATGACGCGCCAGATCAAAATGTCACCAGAGTTCGCACAGATGCTGCATTGGCATCTGGTGGAATAATAACAACCGCTATAGGAAATGGTGGTTGCTTGTATGGATCCATCTTATCTGATTTAAAGATGAAAAATATTGCCGCCCCAGCGGCGTTTCCATTCAACAATAGATTTAACGAAGAAGATCATTCTAATTTCCGCGCTGCTATCATGAATTATGTTAGAAATAACCAACATCTTCTTGATGATCTCAAGCGTTATTATTTCTTAGATGACAACGCTAATGACCAAGGCGATGGCAATGCTATTATGAATTCGTGGCTTAAGAAACATCGTGAGGTTCGAGAATATGCGGACGAAAATGTAATTAAGGTTATTGCCTCTTATCTAAATTGCCCCATTCGTGTTTTTGACGAATATAGCGGCCGCGTCTATACCAATACAACTAATATATTCAATGATCAAGAAATTCCCGTAATGGAAACTCGCGATGGGCTTGATAATATATTGCGTGTTGTGCGCAGAGGAATTGAAATTGAATTTGAAGACGGGCAGGTTCTCCGGCAAAGTGGCGAGCACTACGAACCAATGCCATAAAAAATGTATAAACGCTAAGCGTATCTATTCTTTTTGAAAGATCATGTATCCATAGAGACCAACAAATTCTTTATCCCCGTTGGACATCGATTGGTATCCGCGGAGATTATTTTTCTTGTAAGTCTTGAGAAGCGATTCGAATGTATCCATCTTCAGTAGTTTGAACCCATTGGCTTCAAATACCATTTGAACATAGTCGTAATTCACGAGATATTCGGTGTAGTAGTTGCCCGCCGAAAAGGGTAGTAGCACATCTACTGCTTGACCTAAATCTGTCATGGTGTCGGAGTTGAATGCGCGTTTGATTGAATACTTCACGCGATCCCCATCGCGAACGCTCCACTCTTTTGTCTTCTTCAGTTTGTCAAATACATCTTCTCCGTTGAAAGATGTGATCATGACTTTACCGCCTTCTTTGAGGTGATAAGCGCATAGTTTCGCAAACTCGGTTAAAGGATCCTTTTGATTGGGTGTGGGCGGGTGGCAAATATAGTGGATCGCAAAGTTGATCATTGCGCTATCGATCGATTGTTTCTCCAGTTTGATGGCACTAATGTTTGCCTCGGCCGTATCTTCCAAATCAATTTTTTTGATATGAACATTGGCGCTCGCGTTCTTAGTCTTCACGCGAAGATTATACTTGCGATCGAGTAGTTCTGAAAGCGCATCGGTATCTTTATCCAATGCAACGATCTGGGTATATCCGACATCGACTACTCTGGCCAAGTCTTGTCCGCGCCCTGCCGCAATATCCATGATACTCGCATTGCCGCCGGGGTATAGATAATTCTCAATGAGATATGTCTTGACAAATGAGTTAAACGAGCGGCTTGGCTTATACCAGTCGGACGTGTCATCCGCGGCGAAGTATCCACTTGTGGTCGTATCACACATGTCCTTGATCGTAAGTGGATATTGAATACTATGCCAGATTAGCTCTGCGTATCGCATTGCGTTGCCATAGTATTCTCCCTTTGCAACATCGGCCGCTCTGTCTGTGCGAAGGCGAATCAGTTCGGGTTTAGAGAGTTGTGTCGTCCCATTTGCGAATCTAAATTCTCCCACAAGTCCATTGAATGATACCGGAGCGTTCTCTGACGTCGCCTTTAGCATCTCTATGTCTTGCTTTGATGGCGCCCATACGTTGTCAAATACGCCATCGTATGTATCAAACTGAATCGGAAAGTATTTGAATGAGTTCGGTGTCTCGGGTGCCTTATATCCATCGAAGAACGATAACTTTAGCTGATCAAACGTTTTACGATCAACGCCGCAACATAGCACATACGATCCCTTCTTCTTGGGATGATCCATGAAGTAGAAATCAATAGTGAGTTGATCCAACGGCTTCCATTTGAACGATACTGTGTTGGCATACTCAGTATTAAAGATACGATCAAACTTACTGACACGCGCCTTGGTTGCATCCTTGAAGAACTGACCTGCCGGCGTGAAGATAATGCCATCGATGTGATATGATCGCTTCTTCTCATAGAATGATTTGATCTGAGTGGGATACGTTTCATCAAGCTTGATGAATTCTTTTACAGAACCCAGATCGTGCTTCTCGAGTAATTTCTGCGCGTCTCCAAATTTTTCAAATCGCTTGAAGAATGGCAGGCCCGTGATGCGCTGCGATGCCATGGCGATCACATCAAAGCAGTGAAACGTGCGATTGCCCTTTGCATCGACCATCATCTCAACATCAAGCACTGTGTGCTCTGTCTCAATCTGTTTTGATGAAGACGGCTTCTTAAATAAAACAATCTCATAAATCTGATCGGACACGGCGTAGATATTCGCTCCTAAGTAATGGCGCGTCTTTCCGGATCGTCGATATACTTCGTCGATCACAAGAACCGCGTGTGTTCCATCCATCTTATCTGTAATGTAGAAAGAATCAATGGAGGGCAGCACTTGTTTGAAGAATATCGGGCGGTTCAGCTCAACTGGATTAGGACAAAGTCGCTTAAAGCCAGATTGATGCTTGAACTTCGAAATGGTGGCAACGTCTTTAAAGATATCCTTTGCGATACCGTGAATCGCTGATTGGTAATCAATGTCGTCCGGTTGCTCATTCGATAGTGAATCAATTAATTCATGAATCTGGGTATGCGTAATTGGCTCAGGATTAACTTGCGCAAGTGAGGTGCAGACATAGTCGAATGCGGCAGGATCCATCTTCTCCAGTGCAACTCCTACCAACAGTTTTTTAGCGGAAGCTAACTTAGTAGCAAACTCCAACGGATTGTTGAGCTGCTTCACGATAGCTATCTTGAGTAGCCAATTCGGGTTGTTGAGAAGTCCAAAAGTAAATTCGGTGCTTAGCTCAATCCGTTCAGCGGTTTGCGGAACGGATGTTATCGGCTTTGTCTTAGTCGATAACAACTTAATGACATTGTCGAACTGAACATGCTTTACTTCTTCGTTGAAGAGATTGATGGCATTGGAGCCAAAATCTTTCATTTTGATGTCATGGGATGCTCCCTGTCCGCGATGATACATTTTTACAAACGATCGCACAACCTGACTCGAAGGAACAATAGCGGTATCAAAGGTTTCGATGTGTTGCTTCACATCTACCGGATCGATGACCAATTTGTTCAGCTGGATCTCCAATAAATTTGCGCTCAGGAGAAACGCAGAAATCGGATTGCGCGCGGAACGAGGAGGCATTGCTGTTAGTTGTTCTGAAACAGAAAGAAGTTTCCCAGTATTCCTAAGTATATAAACTGATATATAAAATCAATTTTGTGAGTCTGTATATATAACCAATTCGCCACCATGTCATCAGCGGAAGACTCACCTACGATTACCAATAAGAAAGTGGCATCCGAGGTATCTCAGTATATATGGGACAGCCCATGTCTGAAACCACTAATCTTCAATCCATTTATTCTTGCGCTACTCATTCTACTTTTAATATGGGTGCTCGATTTCCTCTATGGAAAGAAATTCTTTAAAGGCAAACCGGCAACAATAGCACAGCATATGGCGGTATCGTATGTTATCATCGCCTCAAGCGTAGCTATGAACAATGTCCTGATCAAACACAAGTATCGCTGCGATAAATATGAAGAGAAAAAAAATAATGATCCCACTGAACCGGAATCAGCATCGGAACCCAAAATAAATTTAATTGCGGATTATATCGATGAGTAAAGGAGCTACTGATCATCGACGTATTGAACCGGAACTGAAAACATATCATCGTACGTGTCGTTAGAATACTCGGTATCAATCGTTTCGATAGGCGTGATGTTTTCAACGGGCGCGACTGTTTCGATAGGAGATACAACCTCTAACGTATCTTCGGCGACCGAAGCATTTATCTTACTGGATTCTTCAAGTAGCAGAGCCTGCTTTTGAATTTGCTCCTTGAGCCCAGCCATCAGACTGGATTGTTCTTTTTGAGATGCAAGTTGCGCAAGGAACATTGCCTTCAGCTCCGTAATCTGATTTGTTAGCATTTTATTCTTCTTTGTCAGAAGTGTATTTTTTTGTTTGAGCGCAGTGCGTTCAGCAATCGATTTCTTAAATGCCTCAGATAGCTTTGCCAATGACTTTTTTGGAAGGGGCTTTGCCGCCGTAGCCTTTTTAGTCTTAGGCTTGTTTTCCTTTTGAGATTGAATGAAGCGATCGTAGCTAATATTGCGCTGATTGATTAAAATCTTAAGCACCGCATCTTGAAGAATCTCAACGTTGATTGGGTCCTGATGGTCATCGATGATACATCGGATATGATCGCAAAGGATTTCGTTTGCAAACTCGCGCACGGTATTGCCAATAACCATTGTTAGAATATTTAAGCGCTGTTCAGCTGTCATTGACGGGATATACATCTGCGGAACAAATAGTCCAGCGTAGAGAGAAATGCACTCAGGATATGAGATATCCTGAAATATGGTGCTGATGCGAACATAGTGATGTATCGTATTTAACAAAAGACTATGAAACTTAGGAGTGTTGCTGTCTTGCACATACTCGCCAAGCACTTGGCGATACGCTTCGGTTAGCCCTTTGCTTGTTTTCTCATGCACCGCAATGGCTCTATCATAAAGAAAGTTATACATGACATCAGTGATGCACGATCCGCATACGTCAAGTAGCGTTAATACAGTTTTCTCATTAGAAAGCAATTGTGCGGTCATGTTTATTATAATCAAACTATATTCCTATATTGAGTAGATAAATGTATCAGAACAATAGGTCTCTCAGTTTCGTGCTATTGAGACGTCATTTCTCATAATCAATATAGATTACAACTATGGCTCCGATGAAAGATTCAGGCCCATACATGACGCAACCCATGGGGTCTATTCTTGAGACAGTGACAGTCTTAGGCCAACTCTTACGCCCAGAGGGTTATAGTAAAGATATCATCAATAGCATGGCAACATCTATGTTTGTATCTAATGAGCACGATCGCATAGGAGAATCGGCCTCGATGCATTTGGTTGCGATAAAGAAAACGTTGCTTTACGCGATTCCGGTTATTGCGACGCCTGATGCCAATACGGGAATACCGCTTACATCACAGGTCAATACGCGCGCGATTCAATTATACAAAAATAAAGCAAAAGAGGCGGCGCTCTCCAGCGGAGACAAATTTCGACTCCTCGGGTTTGCATTCTCGGATAGACTAATCAATAACTTGGCGCACTCGATTTATCCGCAAAAATATTACAACCAGCCGTTGGATAAATACAAAACCGGAGCAATCGATCTTTCTAAACTAAAACAACTTGAAACCATTGAATCCAGTTGCGGCAAATTGTTCATACTCGACAAAAATGATTACGAAAATGCAAAGCTGTTCAATCAAATAAATGCGATCATTGCAACTAAGCTGATCGAAGAAATAACCTATGCCTTGTTCGCCCTCCCGCACGTCAAAAAAGAAAAACTACCGGAGCTAAGTAGAATCAAACAATTCAATGGTAAGCCTTTCATTGATAAGCTCAACAAAATATTAGAACGCCAAATAGATAAAACTTATAATATGGCGCTTTATGAAGCGCTGCAAATGACAACGAATTGGCTTCTATATGATAATATTAGCCTGAGAGGATTCGAATCAGCTGAGGTTAAGAAACAAATGGACTATCTTGGATACGTGAAGCAGCAGAACGTTAAGGTCAATGCCAATCTTCGTGAAGTCGGCTATCGACGACTATTGGAAACAAGAGCCGAAAAGATCTGTCGCGATAAATATCCTTACTACTTTGACTACACGGATCGTAGAGCGATCTTCGTCAGATTCAATAGATTCGCCATTGACAAGCTACCCCATAAAGAACAGCAAAACGTAAAACTACTTTTAGAGAAGGATCTCGCTGCTCAGGAAGCGCTGCTGCGCAACAAATGCGAACACATCAAATATATCAAATCAATGAAAGACGACTCAATGGATGCATTCAAACAAATTGAAACATATATCAACTACGATGCGTTAGATAGCGATGGAATGTATCCGTGCAAACTATGCGCGTATCCACTCATATGTGTTCATACAGTTCAACTATACGAAGAGTATGCGTCCATCCCAGAAGGAGTCGATAATGGTGATAACATCTATTGGGCCAAACAAAAGATCATTAATAAATTCAAACTGACTAATCAACAGAGAACCGGAGAAGAAGACACCGAAGTGTCATTCACATATTATTGCAAACATTGCGGAGGGGAACTTGGTAAGACTGCGGATGTTATTCAAGCATCCATCAAGACTGCGGCCGAATCCAACTCATATAATGCGCTGGATCCAATCGATATTGCTATCTTTAGTGGCGTATCCGCTACTATTGCAACAAATGCCGATCCGGATGTATTGACATTGACGCGCAAAGCGGCCACTACCCTGATTTACAATGAAATAAAGGATGAGATCATGACTTATGTGAGACGTGCATCTAAACGAGAGCAAGAAAATGTTGAAGATATGATTCGCTATCTATCTCATGCATACACATTGGTATCTCTTATATCCATCAACATCAATAAAATAAAATCGACTAAGAGCATCGTTAATGGAACAACGCCGTCGCTAAAGGACGAACTCATTGCTTCGCTGAAGATACTACAATCGGTGCCAATGTATAAACGCATTGGTATCACCGATGAGAAAATAAAGTCTCTACTCATAGAAGCATATAAATATGTCAATCGCGCGTTTGCAAGCGAAGCCATGGTATTAAAACCAAAGACCGCAAAAGATAAACTCATGCTCGATATCAAATGTAGTCCTCTAACACATTACGCAACATTCATGAACAGTAGATTCGAAAAACGGCCAGCCGACAACGTGATCGATATCATGGGCGTTAAGATTGATTCGTTGTATCCTAAGAAGTCAAAAGATAAACATACCGTGGAGTCGCATGCGTTGTTCAAAAAAATATACGTCCCATCCGCCAAGCCATCGTCTGATAAACTAAAATATATATTAGAATCGTATCAATCCCTCGTCGATCTTGCTACGATTGAACCAGTTAATGGCAAATTTGTATCAGTGATTACAAAACCCCCCAGCGACTTTGTCATTAAATACCAAAAAGACCAACTCGCGTACATACGCGCCAAGCGCCTCACGCCTACGCGATATCTACCTGTGGAAAATAGTCGTGAGCATGAGTTTGTGCTTGATGCGTATCAAACGGCTTACTGCTTGGGAGAAACTGTGCGTCCTCATAGATGGACTGTCAGTAAAACGGGTGATAAGCTGTCTTACGAATGCAAACACTGCAAACTTAATATCGAAAAGACTTCAAAGTCAAACAATAGCAAGATCGAAGATAAACTCGATGAACAAATGCTAATGGAGGCATTCTTTGAACTATACACAATATCTTGCCCAATCAAGGATGCGCATATATTTGAAAATGACACGTGCGCGCAATGCGGGGTTACCAAATCGCAGATATCAAACATGGATGCCAAATATTACGCAAAGCACTCGGCGACATACATAAAACACCGCGATGCTATCACTAACGATTTGATAGAAACGGCTAAGGACATCATGGCTTATCCCAATCCGTTAAACAAAAATAATATCCCAATCACAAAAGAGGAAAAGGCGGATCTTGTAAAATTAGAATCCATTGCTTCCAATCTTGGAAAGCTATATTCCCAAAAGAATCTACTCAATCTCGCGATGGACTCGAATAAAGTAAGAGATCTTGATTTAGTAGAATCGTATGTAAGAATATTCTATTCGCATTATAAGTTTGCCATGAACGTGTCTATGGACACTCGGTCTCATCCGGATGCAGAATATTTCGCACTGATCAAGAAATTAAATATGATTTCAAAAAAGGCCGACATGCCGAAGCTACCCGAATACCCAATATCATCAAATGCCGATCAATTGCTATACATGCTATATACATTGATATTTGATATTGTAAGCAAGGGATCGGAAACGGCCAAATCTATCGTGGGATACATTTTAAATAAAATGATCGATCAAGACGAACGCCATAAGGAATTTAACTTTGCCAAGCTCAAGGCTGTTGTTATCAACGATGACGAATCGGATGAGATCCAAGTTGTTGCCCAAGATGATGACGAAGACGATGAGCAAGATATTTTCGGAGCATTCGATATGGATGCCGATGACATTGAAGATAACATCGACGGCGACATCGATTAAATATGATAACATATGATCAACATGCGATAGATAGCATCGCGCCTCATATGATGTCTAACATTAACTATGTATAGCATATGTTTAACATATGAGTCAGTGGTAGAACACTCTGTATAGGATTACGCCGTCATATGTTTTTTATTGATTATAACATATACTTACTCGCCAACAATGTTTCAGGAATGGACTGATCCGTTTGATATTGATCAGATGTATTCTGGTTTGCCAGAGGCATTGAAAGATATCGGTAGCGTGCCATCTAATAACCTATATATGGGAAGAAAGCCTGAGCCAAAAAAAGCCGAAGCCCCTATCGTTCAGCCGGTTGTTGAAACGACTCCGCCCTTAAAGAGCCCGTTCGAGGTAGTTCCCAATAGCATTTTCAGCGATGGACATCCCGTGGGATCTCAGCCTAAATACAACGTATTGAAATCAAAGGAGGGATTCGATGGTTGCAAGGCCGGAATGTATATTGAATGGTCAATTCTTGTTATTGTCGGATTAGGATTCTTCATCCTCTTTCTAATGTATATCCAATCACGCTCTCGGCTATGTCAGACGGAGCAGCTATTGCATATCATTACTATGATGGCTAAGCCAAATGTTGCACAGTCTGTTTAAAGGCGCAATGCGAGGGTCTTGAACGATTCCTTAAGCTGATAGTAATCTGGAGACGAATCAAACGATGAGCTGCGAATCATCTCACAGATCTGCGAGATTGCATCTATCGAATCGTGGTATCCAAGTAGAACACTTGGATCTTCAATAAATTGTTTTTTTGATAGGATGACATCCTTAATGAGATGCATATTGAGCCACGGCAGCGGGATCTCTTGTAGAATCAGTATCAGATATAGTAGCGATTCGTAATCATCGTATCGTCCAGTAGTATAGCCCTCATCGAGTCTTACGCATGACGTAATATGCTTGTTTGGAGTCGTTAGACGTTTCATCTGATGAATGTATCTGCCATAGGAATCTTTCCAAAATGTGATGCCCATAGCAGATGTAAATCTGGCTGACGTGGGGTCTGATAAATCTAAAAATCCAATCGATGCTGGATTGAGATGACCATGGCAAATGCGAGCGGTGTGAAGACGTTCGAGCATATCGCACATATGCATTGCAAATGGGTGGATATCTTCATCGCTCCATGCAAACGCATTAAATGGGTAGTAATGGCGGCGCAATTGAAAGTAGTGCGAGTCATAGACTATCTTGGCCGCATGTCCGTTGTCTCTTTTATAAATTTCGATGAACAAATCCGACTCTATGCGATTCGCATTCACGTGGATGCAATTCGCAATAAAGATGTTTTCAATATTATCTAAGCTTGTATTGATCTCCATGATCCATCCATCGAGGTTCGTCTTGAAGCGGCTAAACCCATACAGCGGAGGTAGCTCTTCTCCAAGTATGAGTTCTTGATTGATCAGTTCAGATATCTTATCTTTACACGAAACAATCATCTCTTCCGCCAATGGCGCTTCGCGTTGAAAGATGTCGATGCGAAGCAACGTGGGAATGCTATCAAGCGTATCATACCGCTCCCCGAAGATAGCAAAAGCAGTCTTGAGGATATGATTGCGGCAGCCAAAGTGATAGGTATCATTATCAAGGATACAGTATCTGGCATTTTGCGAGCAAGGCGCTCCCTCGTTCAGCGTGTTTGGGCAAATCATTGTAGATTGGGTGTCTTAGAGTGGTCCTCTATATATATCGCGCGAATTCTTACTTTTACAAAAAAATGAATCAACATATGATACTGTACATGTTAAACATGTGCAATACATACGATAACTATGCTAACATATTTTACAACATGGGAAAACATAGTTAAGCATATGTTGCAATTATCTAATCAAACGATAGATCCCGCCCGATCTGAACGATACGACCGCGCAAAGGCACGCCATCCTTGCTTAGATCGTCATAGAGCACCTTTGCAAGTTTGCCCTTGAACTCAGTATCAAATGCGGATAGCGCGGAAGCATACAGTTCCTTACGATAACCATAAGTCCCATTAGGAACGCAATTGAAAGTCTTGCCATTTGGACCTTGCAGCTCAAACACAATACAGTCTTTATCTTTGCCCTTTCCGTGAGTGAAGGATACAATCTCGAACTCGGCATCCTCCTGCTTCTTACGCTTAAGATACCATGCGGAGCGCTTTTCCTTATTGAAATCGAACTCATACGGACGATCCTTTGACTTGTAAATCAGACCTTCATACTTTGCCGTCACATACTTGCTATAGAGCAAATCAGCAGCTTCGGTAGTCTCGGCATAATCGGTAGGATTCAGAACAATCACGGTCCCGTCTTGATCAACTGAGCTCATGAATGCATTCAGATAATCGTAGCGTTGCGCGAATGTTAGCTCAGGCTTCGAAGTATCAAAGATATCAAAGATATGATACTGAAGCTGATCTTTCACATCTTCAGAAATAGATACATTGCGCACAATGCCACTGATTGTTTGTAGATTGAATCCGTGGGCATATAGTTCGCCATCGATGATGAATGTCTTCAGCTTTGAAGCCTTGAACATCCGAAGTAGCATTGACTTGATCTTTTCAAATCCGGCGATGTCATGAAGGCGGCGCGTATAAAGCTTTACGCTATTGTTTTCGAATCGAGCCAGCATACGAACGCCATCGAGCTTTGGTTGAATGTATAGCGGGTAAGATAACTTCTGCTTATGATCTTTCCAGCTCTTCACGGCCATAGGAAACGGCATAGGATTGTCATCAGATGGCTTTGCTTCTTTCGCAGCCATGGTTTCAGTGTAGCCAGCCTTGAGCTTGGCGGCATACTTACTTTGGCATTCTTTATACGCCTGAGTCAATACATTGGTCGCATTCTTCTTTCCGATATTCTTACCAGTCGTGATAGTCGTGGCTGCCGATTCGGTCATCTTCATGCCTGAATATCCAGATGTGGTATAGTATTCAACGTAGTATCCTTCTTTAACATCGATAGTGGCAATATCGCCATCGATGGTAAGAGGAGCCGCCTTATCGTTAAAGAGGGTCAGCGTAATGCTCCACTCGCGAACTTTATTGTTCTGATTGTTGTAGATCGGACCAAGCGTTAGCGATGACATCTTACTGAAGACTGTTATTCCTTAATGACTAAGTATATAAATGATGATTCAATCGTCAATTTTACAAAAAACAATAGATTGGTCAATACGTGCGATTACCAGTCAGAATCATCGCTGTCATAGGTGATAGATGATTGTTCAAGACGCAGCTTCTCCGATAGTCGCGTTGCGGCATCTACCGGACCATGCATTCTCATGAGCATAGGAATAAGATGTCTTCCATCTCTTTCAATGATATTGCCGTCAGCATTTACAAATATCAGCGCTGGGATTGTTTTGATATCGTATCTATCACGAAGCTCCGCGCGAAGATGTTCTTCAAATGGAATCGACGGCCATGGGTGATCAATGTTATACTCTCGAAACACTTCCTCGGTCTTATCCGATCCAACTAATAGAATCTCGATATTCTGAAGATGCGGATAAAGTTGCTTGACCAATGGAACAAACTCAACGCACCACTTGCAATAACTGGCGGAGAAGAGCAACCCAATTGCTTTTGTGTTATCGGGAACGAACTTAGCAAACATGTTGATTATATAATTAGGTCAGCGCGATCAGCTTGAGCTTGGAAAACTGAAATGCGCAACGGACGCGAACTGTTGGCGGCAAACTATTTATTGCGGAATAGGATCTAACGATGGCGCTTGTTTCAACTCGAACATTTTATTGAATGAACGACTGCTTACCGATGATGTAATATCTTTCTTGACCTCATCGCATAGTTTCCATAGCGGAGCGGAACCAAACCGCTTTCGTTTGATACTCGCGATCATGTATTGAATCGCATGCTCGCATTTCACGATTTGAGAGAATAAGACAAGCTTCTTATAGTTTGGCTTAGACTTATTTTCGGATGGCGCAAAGATAGTCATTGCGATTCGCGATAGCTTCTTTCTTTCATCCGAGGAGATACCAGTAGAAGCTTTGGTTACATACGAATTCAATATCTTCTCCGATGTAAATATGTTGATATGCGAATTCATGCGAAGTGGTGGAGGCAGAATTGTAATTTCTTGAAACGCAAGAAACACAGTCAGTCTATAATGGCGTGATTGGAAGAACATTTGCTTTGTCTCAGTAAATGCGGCCCACTCCTTAGCGGAAGCCGCACAATCGTCAATCAACAAAAGCATCTCGGGAACAATTTGCATGTTCTTAACAATCGTGCGTTGCATACTTGTTAGATTGCGCGTTAGTAGATGTTCTGAGTTGTCAATGATGACTGAGCGCATAATCTTTGTTCGTTTCTTATCGTATCGCACACGTAGCTCCTTCAATGTTATCTCCAACTCAGTTTCATCGCATGAGGCCCGAATATCATTGCATCCCTTATTATAGATATTTGCCAATCGATCTAACTTAGCGCGAGAATCGTTATTCGCAACCTTGCGATATAGCGGCTCTAAGCTTGTCGGATCATGAACTAAATCATACATTGCGATGATATTTGTCTGGCGTTGGAAGATGCGTTGCATTAAATCCTTTGTCACATCATCGTGAATGCATTGTGGAGGGAATAGTCCATCATAGTCGCCGCTCATTTGCGCGGTTGGGCAACATGCTATGCCAATTGGTATCTTATCGCTCAGACTTGCAACGATATCTCTAATTATAGTTGATTTGCCGCAACCGGTGCCACCCCAACATATCGTCAAACGATTCAGAAAGTAATTAGTTGAAGATAAATCAACCTTGGGCACTTGCGTCGAACCAATATAAATCGTATCCGTCATGGATCATATATTAATACAATTCTTATCTCTAAGATCACATTGTTCGATTTCAAAAAAATATATTATTATAAATGCTTAAGCGACAGCCTGATTCTTAAATGCCTCGATGCGCTGCTGCATATAATCAAACACTCGATCATTGTCTGACTCCATAGCATCCAATGACATTAGATTATCCGACTCCATGACTTTTGCTAATTTCTCTCCTTTACGAAGGATATTAACTGGCGCAACATCCGCGGGGGTCTCTACCGGCGAAGGGGCGCTATTAGCCGGTAGAATGAACGCACGATACCGATTTTTATTCTTATCCCATCCAAGAAAGATCTTACCAGTGAGATTGAAGAATGCGAGAATATCATTAAAATCAGTCCAGAGAATCATCGCATCGTAGGGAGCAAAATCTTTAATTTCAGAAACAAATCGGGACTTGTCAGTGAGATACTTGCTACGGTTAAAACGATAAATAGCATACATTGATACATTCAGAGATGATGGAATCGAACGATTAAGACGCTCGGCAAATTCATGAACATTCTCCTTTGTGATCTCGCCACGAACAAGCGCAGACTCTTTAATCTCCGCAAATGATTCAATCAGTAGTTTGGGCAATGACATATTGCACTAATAGGTAATAGTTTATATATTGTAGAATGTCTTCATCAGGATTATAAACGCCAATCATGCAACGCGCGCATTAATTATTTTTTATATATGATAAACATAAGATGGTCATATGACAACGCATATATATTTGTTATTTGAAGAAGTATAGATTTAGCGGGTTAAAGGATTTGGCATAGTGCTATGGTGATCCGAAAATGAATCAATAATAAATAATTTATAATTAGATCAAGAAGAATATGATTCTAACATATATAATAGTATTATCACATTCGCCTGATATATAACAAACGCAATATGGTGGAATTAGTCGGGGGCAAAGCTAAAAAGAAGGTTGTGAAGCGTAAAACGACTACGAAGAAAGTTGTAAAGAAGGCCGCTCCTAAGCGCGCGGCTCCCAAGAAGAAGCCGGTAAAGAAGAAGGCCCCTGCCAAAAAGGCCAAAAAGGCCAAGAAGTAAATATAAACTATGATACATCAATCATAAGCATATCCCAATACGTCTTTTTTTAAAATTGAATTCATTGACACTAAGTATATTCATTGAAATATTATGAAGTGTCAAAGTCTTGGATGCCCCGTTAAGCACGCTGTATTTGCGTTTGCTAAATCGGATAAGCAACGCTTTTGCAAAAAGCATAAGCATGGTAATATGATGGATGTTGCCAATCCTCAATGCGCCAAGAATGGTTGCACAAAGCAGCCTAACTACAATATGCCTAATGAAAAGAAAGGACTATATTGCTATCAACACAAGCTGGAAGGCATGGTTGATGTTAAAAACAAACAATGCGCCGAAAGAGGTTGTCCGAAGCAACCTAACTACAATATGCCTAATGGAAAACAAGGACTATATTGTAATGAACATAAGATGGAAGGCATGATTGATGTTACATCAAAGAGATGCGCTGAAGACGGATGCATTATAATCCCGCTTTTTAATCACCCAAATAAGAAGCAAGGACTATATTGTAATGAACATAAGCTGGAAGGTACGATTGATGTTAAATCAAAGAGATGCGCTGAAGGCGGCTGTATTATAATCCCGATTTTCAATCACCCAAATAAGAAGCAAGGACTTTATTGCAATGAACATAAGCTGGAAGGCATGATTGATGTTAAATCAAAGAGATGTGCTGAAGACGGGTGCCCAAAGCGGCCCTCGTATAACAATCCAACCGAAACACAAGCGCTTTATTGCAATGAACATAAGCTGGAGGGCATGATAGATGTTAAAAACAAACAGTGCGCCAAAGACGGCTGCATTATGCAGCCAAATTATAATTATCCAGATCAGAAGCACGGCATGTATTGCAATGAACATAAGCTTACTGGCATGCTTGATGTTAAAAATAAACAATGCGCTGAAAACGAATGCCCAAAACAGCCTACATATAATTACAAAGGCCGCAAGGGTGGAATCTATTGTGTCACGCATGCCCCTTTGGATATGGAAAACGTTGTTTCGCCACGTTGCGTTCTTTGTAATCTAATAACAGCGATTCCTCACTACGACAACCATTGCTATGGATGCTATTCATTTAAGTATCCCGATGATCCGCGCGTTCGCAATTACAAGACTAAAGAACAGGCGATCATGCAAGAGATCAAAAAGGCGTATCCTGAGATTATTCTTGACTCTCGCGTTGCAGGCGGTTGCTCTAAGCGTCGCCCCGATGGTTTCATTGAATTGAAAGAACATTCCATCATTGTTGAGATTGACGAGAATCAACATAAGGGATATGATCCTGAATGCGAGCATCGTCGCATGATGGAGATTTCTCGCGATTTAGCATTTCGTCCGATTGTCTTCATTAGAATTAATCCAGATTCTTACAAATGCAATGGCAAACGCTACGATGGCGCATTCAAGCTAACAAAGGCAACTGGCGCTCTTTCGACAAGACCTAAGCTTCTTCAGAAACGTATCTCTGCGGCTCTGGATATGATTGGTCATTATCATAAGATAGTCCCGTCAAAGACGATCACTGTTGAGTCTCTATTCTTCGACGAATACGATCCAGAATCAGTGGATGCGCTAATGGCGCAACTAAAGGTTTGATGAGTGATATATCTTTTTTTTGTATCCGATCAACATATGGGGCAACATATCTGACTAAAGTTGAACATATGATCAAAAAAAGATCAACTTGTTAAGATTGTCTTAGTGTCTGAATGAGCAGTCCGCGTCGTTGCACTTTCGCCCGCGCTTGCATGGTCGAATGACGATGAGCTCACAATTGGGAGCATCGCAGTAAGCACCGCGTGTGACATGTGGGCAGATGTATTGCTTCTGAATGTGGAAGTGTTTGCATTTTTGATTTTGGCACGACGAGTATCGTGGGCAGATTTTGATTCCCTTTCCCATTGCATTGCAGAACTCTCTGCGACTTGATACATATACGGGACGGTCCTCATCGCAATCTGAATGGGACATTTCCGAGTCGGTTCGCTCGGAATCTACCATGCTCTCGGATGCACTACTGGCTTGCAACTGACACATGGTCGCATAATCATTGATTATGCTTTCCGGAGGACAAGCAAGCACATACGAATGATGTTTATCAACTTGATCGATGGTCAAGTTATAGCTCTTCATCAGAGTATGAATAACTCCAAGAATGTGATACTGAACATTATCGATGTTCTCTGCCATTGTTTCAAAATCGCTATGGATATACTATACCGGCAAATGTTAAAATAATATAAAAAAAGAAGCTGCGTATGCGCCTCCTTCAGTCAATTGCTTATAACTTATTCCTTCTCTATCTATTAAGTTATATGTGACATTGCGAATACCAATCAATTCACGATCTTATTGACCATCTTCCATTCTTCCAGATCGCATGGGTCAAGCATCAATGGTGTTATGATATGTGGCGTATCAGTGTAACCCTTAGGCAACCCAGTATGCGCATGCGCGACATCCAGCTGCGATACTATGAACGTATTGGCGTTCTTAAGAAAATGATTGTCGTCGCTGAGAAGCGCAACACGAGCACACTGCTGAAACGACTTACGGATATAGTTCATTAAGAACAATTGAGCATAGTCGTTAAAGTTGTTTCTGGAAAGATTGCGAGCATACTTAATCGAGCCGGCCTTGCGCTCAGCCTTGAGTAAAGCCATATGTGTTGTAACAAACGGCACACTCATTCGAACGACTCCATCACGATCAAATGAAGGCTGATAGTTCATGTATGCACTAATACCCTCGATAGTATCGCGGTATCGAATATCATTCTGGAACGTGAGCTTGTAATTCATCTCAGCCGACATAATATCATTGTCTAAGATAATGAAATACTTTGGCACTTCATTAGTGTCCGTCTTCACAAACATCTTGGATAGAATATGTCTGATGCTAAACGTGTCAATCTTATACTTGGCAGCGAAGCAGCAATCAATCATAACAAATGCGGTTTGCTTAAAGAACGATCTGTATTGATTGCTGAACGACTCGCGGGAATGTGTCGGCAATAGCTTAAGCACTGATCCGCGAAATGCGTTCCATTCGGCTTGCTTGGTGTGTAGATAACTTGCTCCTGCCATCTTGAGATCTTGAATCTCATTAGTTTCGTATGCATAAATCTTGCGGGAACACTCTCCTTCCATAGTTGCCACAAAGCTCCACATGCGCCATCCGCACTGAAACGCGTCATCGTTTTGTAAATCTTGGTCATAAATGCGATATACGTTCGCAACTACTCTGAGATTGTCGTAGTGATTTAAGCTGGTCATTTTTTATCGCAATTATACATTAAGCGCTCGGGTCATCAATTTTATGCTCAAATAAAAAAAGAGTGTTAATCATTGATTAACACTAAGAAGTCATTTACTTCTTAGAATCAGCTGTCTTGCGCCAGTTCTTGAATAGCAACATGCCGCTATTGTTCTCAGCAGTCTGATCCGCCTCCAGTGCGTAGATGTCTTGGAGGTAGTATCCGTTCTCTCCTTCCTTGATGTAGGAGGCAATGCTGGAGTTTCGGAATGTATGGATAACGTCTTCTTCCTCCATCTTGAAGGCGGTGTTGCGGGTCTTCTGATATACCTCGAACAGCTTTGCGAACTTCGCCATCATCTGCTCTTGTCCGCCCTTGGCATATACGACACGGTTGATAATGAAGTGCTCGAAGATATCCTCCTTCTCTCGGTATTGCTCAGTCTCATTGTCGATTGTCTTCTTTGGGACCTTTAGAATCTCTCCGTTGAACTCGGAGTAGAGACGGGATCGGTAATGCATAAGAATCGCCAAGAACGCCGAGTGATACTCTTTGTTTTCAAGAATTGTATTGATCAGAGTGGGATCACGAGGGCGATCGTTCTTTTCAACGCATTTGTCAGTGAAACGAATCTTGAACTTGTATGACAGGAATCGGCGCCACACAGCGTGCTCATTTGTTTCAATCACGAAACGATGATTCGTTGTGACAATATGATTACAGTTCGCGCTGAAGTTCTCCTGATTCTTGTAAAGAGCTCGGGCCGAAAGCGTTTCTCCGCCGGTGAGTTCCTTGATCTTGGCAATATTTACTCGCTCATTGCGATCACTCTCAGAGTAGTATGCCAGACGCGCGGTCTTAAGCTCCATCATAGCGGGATCCGCATTGGAAGACTTGGTGCGCGACTGATCAGTAATGAAGCTCAGAGGTAGCTTGCGTGCATAGAACTCGCCCAGCGTGCGTCTGAATAGCTCAAGAATCACTGACTTACCATTCGAATTGTGATGAACATAGTGGTCGCCAGTGAGATAGCGATGGTTTCCATCAAGTTCGAACCCATAGTAGTCTCCTTGGCCTATTTGCTTGATCGCAAATCCATTCAGAAGAGCATTCTTTGCCTTAACTCGCGGAGATGCGACCTTACGAGCGATCTTGCACGGAATATTCTCAATTCCTTCTCCATAGATCTGCATTCGGTAGTAAGTTCCGGTCTTGGGGCCGTTCTTAGCATTGGTGCATGTTTTGAACACGCGCGCCTTGTATGCTACTAATCCAAGAGATCGCACAAGATCAATGCAGTCGTCAAATAGTTTCTCGGACTTCAGCGTTAGCTCATATTGATTCATTGACGATTGGTAATGTCCATCGGAGTCGATAATGCCAGCGAGCAACTCGAAACGTTGCTCGGTAGAGCTGGTCTTGTAATCCAATGGAATATGCTTGTTGAGAATGAGATCATACTCGCGCATACTGTCCAGCATACGATTTTGCAGTGCATGCTGGGTATCCACCATTCGGTAAGTCGAAGCTTTTCCTTTCGATTCCGCTTTGCGAAGCTCAAATTGGCTTGGTAGGCGAGATTGAATAGTCTGAAGGACTTCGTCATCCATAGTAGTGATCGTTGGGCCTCGAGAATGGCCATCCCCAAGCCAGTATCCGAGCGTGTAAGGCTCGATATCTAAGTTCTTCTTAGGATAGACAACCCCAGATGACTTGTAAAGCGATAAATTTGACTTATTGAGCCACCAAGGGCGCCATGTCATCAGATCTTTGACCTTGATATCGATGATATCGCCCTTTTTGATCGCGTCGGCGTTCTCACGGGACATTTCCTGAAGGAACTCATATGCGGATTCTTTCGAATCGCACATTTTAGACTTCTTCCGAGGCTCGTTCGTTCCATTACGCTCATACCATTGAGCGCGATACTTAGGAGCGTCTTTGTATTTACCATCGGATCGCTTCTGAACGCTCATCAGGTTAGTGAATTTAAGCGATAGGACATGATCCATATTGACTTCAAAGCTCTCGCCCTTGGTCGGCATGATACGAACCATTTTGTCGGTTCCGCGGAAGAGTTCCTTTACCGTTCGAACGGTATTATCGTCTCCCATAAGCTTGTCTCCGACTTGAACGTCCTGAACCATCTTGATTGATCCGTCAAACATTCTAATAGGAGTGTCTTTCGCGTGGCAGCCCCCGCCATGAATGATTAAAAATAGCGATTCTTTCTTCTTTCCATCCAACGAGGTGCTAAAGTAGTAGAGCAAGAACTCTAACGCGTCCATTTCGTCATCCGGAACGAGCGACTTCAGCATCTTCCATACTACCTGAATGTATTCGTTGTCCTCATCGTATGGCATGTATGGGGTGTCAGTGTAGAGCGAAATCGGATAGGTGTGGAAATGAGTGATCAGCTTTGTTTCGTGGCGATCAAACTCAACCACGCCATTGCCGACTCCCATAATATTCTCACACTTATCCAAGTTCTTAATGAACTTCTCATTCTTGAGAAAGGTTGCAGCTTCTCTGATAATACCGTCCTTGTGCTTCGCATCGCGGCAGTTCATAAGGTATTTCTTGAACTGCTTACGTAGCTCTTGGATATAAGTAATGCGAGGATCCTTCAAGTCAAATACCGAACAGGCATTGACAAGCCATGCATCAAGATCAGAGTAAAGATTCTCAACTTGAGTTTGGAGCGTTGTGCTCATTGACGCATATAACGAGTCTGGCTTCTGACCGATCAGCTTCCACTTATACAGCTCACCTGGAACGGCGTCTGCGGTGGTTGGTGTCACGAACTGATACCAGTTATAGCTGGTGCATGCCGCGGTGACTGACTGCGTGATATACACATCGCCATACATAAACTTGATGTATTTAGCAAAGTCGTATGGGGATAGCATTCCGTTATAGACAGCGTGCGTCGTATCAAGCTGAAGCATCAGTTTGACTTGTCGCATGATATAGCAGTCGAGCTTTGAGATGTTGTCGCGAGACGCCCAGAATCGGATTGACTTGAAAGAATATTTGTCTTTCATGCCACTCTTCGTAGCTTCGTTCCAATATTGGCTGAACTCGTCCCACGTAAGCGATCGACGCGTTCCGTCTTCATTCACAATAAGTTTCTGAGCACGCTCATGTGTGATCATGATAGCTAAGCACTTATACGAAACATTGCGAGCTTCCGAATCCGCCGATGCAATCGATCGAATGATCTCGAGCCAGTCTTCCAAGTTCTCGAATCGAGATTGCTTGAGAATGTTCTTCAGGATATAGTATGTATGTGTGATGTGATACTCATTGTTGATATCAGCATCGCATACTCCCATCATGAAGTATTTGGCTTTTGCGGCGCAATACTCACTTGCGAATTGCGTTCGCGGGTCCGTTAGATCCCCGAGCATCTTTCGCAACGCATTGTCGTGTGGCGCATATTGCAACTTCTTTACCAACCCATTCTCCATCTCATAACTGATCGAAGTCTCATATGGGAGATTCTTGAAGTCTCCGTGGTTGGCTTTGTTGATCAGTTCGAAAGAAGGGGGATTAACTTGAAAGTTAATCTCACTGATTGATTTCAGAATCATTGGCTGGAGCTGTTCGCCATACACAAACGAGTTGTGCATAGTGATCGGCGCATCCAACGCATCGCGTTGAAAGCAGTCGCGCACGCTATAGGCAATCTTGTCTTCGAACAGGTTCTTAATATCTCTGCTTTGCCAAATGCGGTGATATAGGAAGAATCGCGTGTTGCGATCCAACTGAAGACTGGGAATCGAAATACGATAGTTCAGTCTGAACTGCTGGTTATCCGTGTAGATCGGATTCATTGTCGCGTAGAAGAAGGCATAAAACTTGTTACGTCCTTTCTCCATGCAGATATACTTGCGAACAATCTCAAACAGGTATTGCATAAAGCCAGGGACCACGTCTTCGAATTGAACTTGCTGCACCTTGCTTTCGATTTCAAAGTCGAAAACTAATCCAGCGACGCATTTATTATTGACATCTTGACACTCGAGCAATTGCAGTTGAATGTGTTCATCTGCGCATGCTTTGATGAGCTTCATCAGATCGGGAATCGCGTCATCCGGAACATAGTAGCGTTGGCGGTTGTCGGGATTCATGTTGATGAAGTTCGCTTGAGTAGTGGTATCCATGCTCGAAATAATATATTTTCCGAGATACTCTCGCAAATTGGTGCCGGCCTGACCACGAGCGTGGAAGGAGCGCATAAGCGGAGAGTTGATTAGCTGAGCAACCTTGTCATTATCGTTCTGAGACATAGTGACAGATTGGGTTTGCCGGAGGATTACTATTCAAGATCGAGGAAGTTGTCGAATATATTAGTCAATAGATTCTTCAATTTTACGTCCAGAGGCCATAATCGTCTAAAACGGCCCTAAGTGGCTAATTTGGGGTTGGTTGAAAACTCGGCGATTAGGCCGTAATCGCATCACTTAATATATCGTTCCAAATATAACAATGCCCCCTAAAAAGACTTCAAAAAAATCTAAAGCGCCGATAAGGGCTCCTGTTAATCGCGAATATCTGGAAATAGTCCCAAAACTATCGTCCTTAGGATTTGTGGTCCTTCCGCTGGACGATAAACGCCCCATCCTCAAGGGTTGGAACAAGATAGAAAAGACACCGGAGCGTTTGTATGTATTCGAGAATCGCAATTTGGGTATTATCACCGGCAGACTATCCGGCGTAACTATATTAGATATTGATCTTAAAGATGGCGGCATGGAGCTATGGATAAATATATCATCTGCATATCCAGATATAATAACGCCGATAGTTCAAACCGCCAGCGGAGGAATCCATATCTATTTCAAATACAACAAGAAACTCCATTCATTTTCACGATTTACACTGAAAGGACAACGTATTGGCTGGGACTTATTAAATAACGACCGACAAGCAGTTGTGCCACCATCAGTCAATCCGATAACAAAAAAAGCATACACATGGATTGCAACTCCGGAGGAAGTTCCATTCGCGCATATGCCTCAATGGCTCGAAGAATACTTGTTAATGTGCAAATCATTTAAATAATCAGGAATATAGATCATTTCTGACGAAGACTTAGATATATGATAAAACTCCTATCTATATAATGGATCCACCTTGGAGAAACTGGCGCGTATCGCTCGAAGAATCATCTTCGAGCGACTCGGTAAGTGGCCGGTCGTTTGATTTCAACGAGCAACCATCGGATAGCAACGTTGATAACAATCGCACTTCCGATACCAATCGCATGTCGTATGATGTATTTAATGGAGGCGGAAGCCGAACGATACATCGGAATCGTCAAGATACCCTCAATGATGATCTAATGTGGAGCGCATTGGAGGATGGTTCGGACGAGTTTCGACTATCAATCACAAATATCCCAATGATGACCAATCTATCGCTGGATGGAATGCAAGAAGATTATGTTGATAATATGATTCCGTATTATGCGATTGAAGTCCAATCGCTTGCGACCAATCCATATTATTTATTAGAAACAGCAGGTTGCGCCATTTCATCGTTGTTGCTTTATTCAAATCTCTTTATGTTCGCGATTCTCGCACATAGATATCCCGATAATGACTCGGATGTATTTTTGCGTTATGTATCCATAAAATTAATTAACTTCTCCAGTATCGGATTTATTGTTTATATATTTACCAATCCCGATACTTTCAAGTCAGTTAGCATCACGTCTAAGGACCTGATGATTAACGCCATCCTTTATGAATACAGGTTTAACATGATTTTGAAATACCTTGCGATTCATATCATAGTCAATATCCTAATCGCGGTCGCAACAATAGGAATATATTATCATATCATAGATGATATCCCCACGCAATCATTATTAACAAATATATTTGCATCCTCCCGATCCTATACGTTTAATGTTTCATATATTTTGGTTGCAATAATACTTCACTCCGCATGCGGAATTGGACTTGCCGTTATTACCAATATGACAACATCTATCAATGCTCGTAGTAAGGTTATAGATAAGTTCTTTCTTCTATTTTTACTTAGTGTTACGTTTGGCACGGTAGTTGGCCCAATCGGTTATGTATGGCCAAGTTTAGTATTGTATTGTTGTATCATATTGATTAGAGGCGATTTTCATTTATTCGATTACAACCTGTTCATAACATATCTATCCACAATACTGGTAATAGTATGTTTATATCCTCTAATCGCTCTCCAGATCAAATTCGTATGGAGAAAAAAATACATTCAATACATTGAGTATTATCGCAGATCCTGATTTACTCGAAGATCAGATCCTGATTTACTCGAAGATCAGATCCTGATTTACTCGAAGAACAGATCCTGATTTACTCGAAGAGCTAAGAAATCAGTCAAGTAGCAAACTCAGCTGATTGACGAATTGTTTGCTGTAAAGTGCATCTTTGATGATGCCAGCGGTGACATCCGGTTCGTTCTTGAAATGGGCGGCGAGCTCATCGATAATTTTATCGGATGAAGTTTTTTTGTCATTTGCGATTGATTGGCCATTGCTCTGAGCAACAATTCGCTCAGTTACAATGTAAGAAACTTCTTCAAGTGCTTTAGTCAGACTGTCAAATTTATCCTTGAACTGCTGGAACATGATCTTGAACTGCCCATAGCGTTCATGGTTCGACGACATCTGGACGACCAACTTGTTGTAGTCGCAATTGCGGATGTATTCGTTGTTCTTGTATAGGCCGTATTTTACGATCTTGAACAATTCGCTTTCGATGTAAATCGTGGAATATTCATCTGGGACCGCGCGGTTCTTCGATCGAAGAATGTATCCGTAGAGAGGCTTGTATTTGAAATTATTCAAATGATAAGCCTTTGCATACTTGGCATATGCGGATCGCGAATAGTTTAGCAGCTGCGATACGCTGTTCTCGCGCATCGTGATTGGGTTCTGCGTAGGTAGGCCTGGCACATTCTTCGATACATATTTGAAAACGGCCGGTTCGGCGACCGACATAATCATGATGTATGAATTCATATCAACACCCGGCTTGGGAATATTCTTTGTGCGGTTAGCGAGATGCTTAGTCTCATCGAAGATGTGATACTTCGAATGACGAAGCGCAATCGTATAAGAATAGTCTTCGTTTAGCATATTAAACGTGAAAGCCTTGTATTTGGTGTCCATAAGATCTTTGAGGGCTTCCATAAAGGTCATTCCCTTGATCATTTCGGTATCGCCAACATCGTAGCCCTTAGTCGATGACATTACCCATTTACCGTTATAGTGGTAAAGCGTAAGGATTGTTGCATCGAGCACTTCATAGACGTCGTAATATCCGGCGCTATGTAGATCGACGAGCTTACGCATCGAGATTTTGTTGGTGCAAAATCCATACTGGGGCATCGCGAGTAGGTTCCATCCATCGTTGTATTCGAAGATAAGTCCGTTGCACTCCTTTGCCATTGGATTCTTGAAATCAACATTGTCGCGTTTGGTGTAAAGCACCACACGAAATGGGGTTTCTGGCTTAAAGTTGCCTTGCGCGCTGTCCGTCCAACAAATACCATGAGAGTATAGCTTGGAGCGCAATGCGGAGACATTGGCGGCAAAGGTGTCAGTTTCAATAGGGAAGCTGTTCAGAAACTTGAAAGTGTTCATCTTTGATGACTGAGGTGAAAGAGCGTTTGATCAATGATCTGAAGTGGTTTGTATATTTATGTATTATAAACATCAATTTTGACAATTCCGCCCTTTGCTTAGAAATCGATATCTATTTTGTCTTTGGATACATATTCGCTAATATAATTATATTTTAGCTTTTCGGCATATTTACGTCGCGATGAGACGAACTCGGGATGATTATTACTAATAGAGGATTTCATCTTTGATAACTGCGCTTCGCTATTAATGGAGCTCTTTGTCTTATTTACCTTTATATAATCTTTGAATGCCTTCTCCATGAGCCATGTGATACTACCATGAGTGTTTTCAATATCGAATTCAAACGTAGCCTGCGGATCGTATAGTTTATGCATCGTATCACTCGCGAGCTTGATAATTGTATTCAAAATATCTTGCTGCTTAGTAATATCTATTGGCGCCTTCGAATCAGCCAGAGTTATAGCTGCCTCCTGAATAATTCTACTAAGCACCAAACAGAATCTGACAACATCATACATGAGATAACAATTGAAGACTTGGTTGTAGTTATTCACAATTGTCTCTTTTACAGTATCGAACACTATGCCCATCTCTTCATTTATCTTTGTCGAGATTCTATCAAAGAAATTGTGATGGTGATGGGATAAAATCGATTTGTCAAAGTCAATCAATGTTAAATCAAAATTACATTCACCCGCGCTCATAAATTTGTTTGTAGGTAGAAACACTTCAAGCTTACTACTCGAGCGATTTGTAATTAACACATTATTGAGATGCGGGTCGTTATGCATGATCCCATGCTGCGCAAGTAGCGTTATAGAATAACAGAACTGAAAGATTAATTGTCTGAATACTTCTGGGTCAGATATTAGATCAATGTCTGCTGATGTGGATTTATTATTTTTTCGATCTTCAACAAACTTGTTGATTGTGCCAAACAACGATTCTCCCATATTCGAATAAAACACGGCTATAGATAAATCTGCTAATGCATAATCCATATCAATAGTAACATCCTTAAGCCGCGAGGTTATTGCTTTAATTTGTTCAATTTCGTGGTTATGAATCTGATTAGCCACAAGGTCCCCAGCCAATGCGTATTGTTTTATGGCATTGGATCGGATGAACTGAATCCCAGATCCATATCTAATCTTATTGAGCAAAGTCTCATTCGTAAATATTTGTTTAGACGGAGCATGGATGAGGGTCCAATCGAGCGCGGGCGCAAGGAATCGCTTTCTGATTCGAATGGAAATATTTCGGAGAATACGATTGATATACATCGACTTCCAGATAGAATGGGAAAGATCGTTTGTATTATCTATTTGTTCGCGCGTTAATAATAAAAGCTTACTTCCTATGTATTGAGGACTATCTTCAAATGTCATCATACAATGCGCAAAGTGCTTCAGTGCGTTTGCATTCTTGGTTATGGATCCAATCGCATTTTCCATGATATGAATTATATCAACAATAGAGCTAAAGCTATTGAAATCAACCAGTTGCTCTTCCGAATAGCGTTGGTATCCAAGAACCATGTAATAAATCAAACTATAGCATAAGCCATGGCCTGATATATTTTTCAATTCTTGCCCTTTGAATGTAATCGCATTTGCCTTCATTTGTTTCATTAGCTTTGAATGGAGGTCGTAATATATCGGAAACTCCTTTTTCAGTTCCCCCTTAAGGAGTTTATTGATGGGAGTGGTATTCAGTGTGATTCCTCTATATTCTGAGTTCGCACTATTAACGGACGGGCCAATTAGAATGAGTTTCCGCAATACAAGTGCAATGTTTAGTAAATTGCCATTGATTAGCACCGTATGTAGCATTGGTTCTTCTACGCTCGAAGTGCTAAGTAATATATCTTTATATTCCATGGTATTATGAGTATTGGATTTAAGGCGAACTTAGAAAGTATATATAGTGCGATATATCATATCCAAGTAAGGTGGCAAAGATGAAACCGCCGCGCATAGGTCAAATATTCTCCGACAGTTCTTCGGATGAATCGGATCGATTGATTATAGCAAAGCCCAGACGTGTCAAGACGAGCGCATCAGAATCGGATGGTAAGACAGCGCGCCGTTCGACACTAACATCGATCGAGGATAAACCAAGAGAAAGAATATCACTGAAGGTGCCCATTCTCGAATCGCCCAAAGACGTTGATATACCGGAGGGCTATATCGATTATGATATGACAAAGCTATCATCGGTTGCATTTAATACAACAATTGGATATCAAAAGAATACAGGCAAAGTGATTATCAACAAATATTTCAAGAACTACGATCATGTGGGCGGCATTATCACAATGGGGTTTTATAAGCACGATAAGAAAAATTATTCCGAAAAGCTTCGCAACATTGATCATGTATTTGTGAAAAGCATTACTGGAGGCGTTGATCCATTGAAAGATACGATTGAAATCCCGCCGGACCAATGGTCGGCAATTAAGCGCGACATGGTAGTGTCTTATGAAAAAAAATCCCCACCAGAATGGATATATCGCACTAAGTTCAATACCTTTACCAAAGCTAAAGATGGGACCGAACGGATGAGCTTTACAAGCGAGCGTGGTTTTAATTATATTGCTAATCCGCTCAATATCAAAACGATACGGCGGCACATAACACATGCGGATAAACTCACTACTTATATTTTGGAACAGCTGAACAAGCTGGAGCGGCGCATACAAGAATTAGAAAAAAAGAAATCAAAGTCTTCAAAGAAGTAGCTTAGTTATCCGTTGATCCAAATCCACCGTCGCCGCGATCGGTTAGGAGCTTTTCTTTTTTTGAAACATAGCCTTCGCTGACAACATATGGCTTCAATATGAGTTGAGCAACGCGCGCTGGTAGCACCAGATCGGGTGCGGTAGGTAAAATTTTTACTAAAGGGATCTTGATCGTTCCTGAAAAATTTGGATCTATGACCCCAACACTGTTCGCAAGCATATATCCTGTTTTGGAAATGCTGCTTCGAGGAACGAGCTCAACGTAGTATCCAAGCGGAATATCTAATGCAACATATGTTTCGTATAGAGTCGTCATGGGTGTAGTTTGCTTATAAACATCGATAGCGGTAAGGTCATATCCAACATCTGTGATGCGCTTAGTTGGTAAGACGGCACTTGAGGCTTCCAAATGAAAGCCTAAACGCGGAAGATGCGTTCGTTGGTGCATATTGATTGCTTGAATGAACAACGCATTGTCGTCTGGAGACTCTTGCGCGATCTCATGTAGCTTAGAGATGATATTGATCCCGTAGTATGTTTGATTATCGACCTCAAGCTTAGGAACTGGAGCGAAAGTTAATTTCATGATTGGAGACGAACTATATGTTTCAACTGTGCTGCGAATTCGCATATGGTATATTTACGTATGGGGCCATCAATTTAGACGTTTATTGAAGGTTGTATGTAGAAATCATCAAGCTTAGGGTCAAATAACGGAGAGTATGTAATAACAATTCCACAATACGGCGAGCCAACCTTTTTATAATTTACTGACTTATAGATGCCCGCCTCAACGGCCTCTTGTAAGATAAATTTGAAATTATTCCAGAACGATTCATCGTGGCCCCATGAATCCGTTCCCAGATGCGCAATCTCATGCAAAAGAACAAATATGAGATCGTTCATCTTCTCATCTATTTTATTATTCTTTGTTGGATCGCGAAGGCACATAGCGAATACATCTCCTTTATCAATAACATAAGACGTATCGCCGCCGGATCGCTCTGGTATGTTTTCTTCTAAATTCGCGGTTTTATAATTTGAACGAATCGATTTGGCGATCTTAATAACTCGATCGCGATATTCTGGCTTTATCAAAATTATCTTGTTGGGCGTCTTTAGATACTTTTGATTGAGATGTTCTATTAGCTGATGAGCGACCGTGTTTAGCTTGTCCATGGTATGCGCTGCCAGTTCTGGATTCTCCAGATCTTCATGAACCTTATAGTAATTATTCCCAGCCCTTACCTTCGCGAATCCTTCTTTGTTAGAAAAGTGGCTGCACTGAAAATCGATCTGACGACCTTCTATCACAATGTTGTGCCCTCGATGGGGCTTGCGCTTATTTATAAATAAATAGAATATGACCGCAGACAGTAGGAGCCCGATCAGTAAAGTTATCGCACTTCTGCTGCAGTTAGAGATTTTAGATTTAATAGCATTAGACCCAATGGTGGCCGCCTGTCCAATTAACGCAGTTCGTATAATAGCTGTGAGCAATCCCATTTTTATTATTGTTCATAAAAGAGGCTTACTGGTTTATATGAAAACAAATATAGTTTATACATTAAGTGGAATGAAAGAACCGGTTGTAGAAAGTGTCTATGCGCGAGTGGATATTCTTGATTATGTAGATAAGGCTTTTGTTCGAACCTCTTCGATATACTTTCTTGGCGACGGGGCTGAATATACGAAATCGCCCAACGACGTCAAACTCAATAACAAGAAATTATCGGAAGCTATTGGATCTCAGGTATTAAAGGAGTTAATTCATAAAGACGAGATAAAGGGCGGAGATGACTGGGATGATCTGGATGACGACGATTTTGAAAATCTTTTAAATGAGGAGCCCCAGCTCAATATCGCCAAAGCCACTAACGAATCTATGAGATCGCAATTGCCAAAGACGGATATAATTAGCGAACTCATTTTCTATTCCAAGGATAAGGCGGCCGATGTAAAGCAAAAGATTGCAATGGTGTCCGGCATTAAACCTTACAAACAATATCTATGGGTTCCAAAGTATCATCAATCGGTAAATGGCGATGAGATTAGTTTAATTGCACATTACACAACTTCAATTCGAGATATCGAAGGATACCCCATCGATTCGCACCCTCCAATGCCCGAGCGACCTGAATCTATCGTTCAAGATTTTGTATTTAATCAGACGGTGATTATGTATTGTATTAGCTTGGACTCTATCGTCCAAGCAAAAAACGCTCTCCGCTTCCTTGCCACAAGCGACAGTGAGCTATTCGAGTTAATATACAACAACACAATCAAGCGATTTTATCCAGTCATGACGCGTCCCGTTTTCAATCAGTATTTAATAAATGAGAAGGAAATAGAAAACAAGTTCCATGGGTATTCGTTTAATATTGCCGATATAACAAAGAAATACGATAAGCGCGCAAAGTTGTTTCCTTACTTAAACAAGTATCCAAAGGTTGATATTGATTCCAGTGCTTTAATCACGGCATCCACGATTGACATAGTCCTCGCATCTTTGCGAATGACACTAACGCTTGATACACAACGTTTATTTCAAACATTGAACTTAACATCAATGTCAGATATTGCATTTATAGATTACTACCGCTCCGATGCATCACTACGGCCGATTCGATTGCGCAAGCTGCAACAAAAAGATCAGTTTCGCCGCAACGCATCGGTAACGCAAACGGTGCCGGTGCCGTCGAAAGAACTATTATTCAATCGATGTATTGTATTTTCATATCTGCCACAATCTGAATTTTTAGATTTATGTGTAGTTGTTAATGAAAATGGATCGGTCTGGATCAAAGCTTCACCTAATCAATCGTTTGTGTTTTCAAAACTCGCATTCATTAAATTTATTGCACCAATCATTAATAAACTGATCGGCATGATTAACGCATGCGAATCGTCTTTCTTAGTTAATCTACAATTGCCTCATTTAAGCACGACTGGGATCGGCTATCAAATCATATCATCATCAACCAACCTTACATTTAAAAAGTCAATCGCATACTCCAAAATGACCAATCTTGTCATTGATAAATTGCTCGACGCTGGCATCATCGAAATATCAAAGCAAGAATCTATAAGGGCCGGCAAAGGCTCGACTGTATTTCGGCTACAATATGGTATAACAAATAATGCAACCTCCGGCAGTGAGATGATTTCAGAAATAGAAATTAAAAATGTCAATGAGACCGCGGTGGTATCGCTATCTAACTTAGATGTAAAGGAAACTAATCTTTACGTTGATATTATTGGTCGTTTAATATTATCGGCCGGAGATACTATTAAACTTGTATCAACCAATCAATCTGAATTAGGTCTTGTTGATCCAGTTTTGTTCAGACCTCGAATATCGTCGGATGGGTATAGTCGTATTTGTCAAAAGAAGTTCCAACCCGTTGTGACTACAAAGGATGACAAAAAGGCTGTTGAATATTTTAATTTTACGTTCAATAAGCCCGAATATTACAAATGCTCATCCAAAGATAATCCCGTTTTAGGTTTTATACAAGGTAAGCACGAACATGGATATTGCTTACCTTGCTGCCGTAAGACACCTCAAGCGAATGCGGAAGAGGCGAGAAAGACTTGTATAAGCAATGAATTTGAAATCGAAGAACGCCAAAGCTCTTACAAGATTGATTACCCGATACACTCTATACCCAATCACAAAATTATGAATCGCAGAATCAAGCTGCCTGATCATCTTATTCAACTTTTTGGCGGCAAGCAATTAGTAGCCAATGGAACTATAATGGCGTCGCATGGTGGCATTCGCGATGGTATCAAACCGGATGTAAAATCATTTTTACAAACAGCAACTATGTTGGCGGCAGTCGATAATGGACAGGGGGTTCCCTTGTTTAAATCATTCAGAGAATTAATTATGGAGTTAATTGCGTTGATACAAACTCCCGCCATGCAACTGAAACTCATGAAGCATAAATTAATATCTTCGCGATTTACGTCTCCAACTGAGCTTACTCATGCGCTGGAAGATTATTTTATGAAACAAACGATTATGATTGATTCAGAGAGCAAGCTTTCGGCTATGGAGTTGAATGATATCATAATATATTTGTGCAATTGCAAGGGCATGAATGCATTGCTATTGTTCGATGACAGACAGACCGATATTACAATTCTTAACCTTCAGGACATTGATGTATCCAAACCAGTGGTCTTGATTATTAAACGATTAAATGTCGAGTGGTCCAGCCATCACCAGAACACGAGAGCGCTATATCTACCGATTACATCTAACGGATTCAAAGTAACTCATAGATCTGAACTACTTATCGAAAGAACAAATCTAATGCAGGCATTGACAAAAATTAAGAACATCGCAATGGGAAAGAAAGAGATCGCGTTCAACAAACAATTTACGATCAATAGAGTGCAGAACATATGTAAGAAGAGCAAGCAATACAGTCTGTTAAAGGAAGATATTGATCAAAGTTATGCACTGATTGGAATTGGACGTAAGGTTATGATAGCAACCGTGACGTCGTTAGATATCGTATTGACTATTAATTCTCCAGATGAATCTCCGACCGCGTCATTGGATGATATGCTCACATTTATTACGGATTATAATTTATTGATCTTAGATGATTCGCCCAACCTAAATAAGAGCTATTTAGATTCGTATAAGCAATATTTGCAAGTAGCACTTAAGATAAATAATCGGAAGGACAGATATCACCTGATCGATACCGCAGCGCTGCTATTAAAGATAACGAAGCTGATAGTTTGCGATAATATGATTATCGGCGCGGTTGTAGCTTTGGTGGATCAAACCAGAATCGTAGCATCTGAGCTAATGTTTATCAAACCTCTGCGAGCGGATGACTCGAAGGTAAAAAAAGAAATCCAAAGCATGTGCGACAAGCAACTGTCTTTATATAAAAATATCAACCCCAAGGCTATATTGACATCGCCGACCGATCAGTCTTTTATAGATATTACCAAGGTCATCGTTTATTGGGATACCAATCCATTAGAGATCAACATCAAACAAACATGCAAGAAAGACCTTGAACCGCAATTTAATATGGGATTGTATTTAAATCAGATTTATAAAGTGTTGGTCATTGAACTCATGGGACAATGGAAGGCGGAACGTGCGCGCGATATAGAAGATTACGTCGTTGCATTTATCAAAAAAAATAAATCCCTTCCCATTCCAGAAACGCGCATCGATAAAATGATCGAAGAGATACCATTCTCACACATTGATAAAACTATATTCCGTGCCTCAATGAATGCGCTCTTCGATAAAATAAATTCTATCGATAAGTCGGCGGACCAAGCCATTAATCGAATAAGGGAATCGGATGTGTTCGATGGATACGATTTGAAGCATCTACATAAATGGACAAAGAAAGAAGTTGCGACCAAAGTGCAATCGATACTAAAGGGATGCGTAGTTAAGTCAAACGCGTATCCATCTTTTGATAAAGATATACCCATATCAGATCAGATTAGTGCTTTCTATACATCAAAGAAACTAATGCTGCATCAATCAATCTATAATGATATTATTGATTTCCTAATATCCGATTTGTGCAACCCATTTCGTAAAGATTATATTGTAAATATGCAGCTAACAATGACCGCATTAGAAGATATTCGCCCTCATATAGGAGAATTAATTTACGTTCAACCAATCGCTAAGATATAAATTAAACGATGGACGATTGCGAACACATTGGATCAAAAGAGCTCAGACGGCGCGACCGCAAATCGAAATCAAGAAAATGCAAAGATCGCAAGAATAGCAAAGATGATTTAGGTGGCATGATGATATCCATGACTAAAAAAATAGATATTCGGGAGTTGTTCATCCTTTGGGCGTTATTTATATTTCTCCATACTGAGATGTTTGTAGATTGCATCCTAAAGCGATTCAAAAATGCAACCAACGATGATAAGTCCATGAGAATGAAGGGAACCTTTATCGCATCAATGCTTATGGTCATTGCGATTGTCGTATGTTCAATCATATTTTAATCGGGTTTAATCATATTTTAAACGGGTCTAATCATATTTTAATCGGGTCTAATCATATATTAATCAGGAGAGTCCAATCGGGTCTAAGATACATAATAATCTAAGAGACTAATATCATACGTAGATCCAGAAGCGGATACGTATGCTTTAAAGGTCAAGTTGCCTGCGATAATCGGGACGCCCACCGTTATCTGCCCAATACCAGTCGCGTTGAGCGGGGCTAATGTTTGCAATACATTGTTGCTATCGCCAATAATTATATTTCCGTCTACCAATAAAGATGTTCTGCGATGCGTTAGAAGTAGATTGATATAACATGTATTACTGGGAATGACATCAACTAACGAATATGTGGTCGATGAAGTATTCGACGCACTCGATACTATTGAAAATGCCGGAGTGTAGCAGAATTGTTTTGGCGCAACCATGCGCGTTATAGTTTCGGTTGATCCGCTGTAAGTAGTAAAGAAGTTCAATGGGCGATAATCGGAAAGGAAGCAATTAGTTGGTAAATCAATCGGATTGTCAGATCTGTTTGATAATCCATAAACAACTCCGGATGGAGAATTGAATGCATAGAGGCGCAACAGACCGTATTTACCTCCTCTATAATAACTATATTGTGTTGTTTTAGAAGCGGTGAATGCGGCATCTACAATCATTGATGTGTTGGATGTTATAGTTACGATTCTTCTCGAGATGGTAGAACTCGCGGATATAACAACTGATATAACATCGCCTACAATAAAATCAGTTGTGAAACTGGTGCCGGTTCCGGCTATAGTGCTTGTTGTTGCTCCCTGCGATACTTTACCAACTAATGCTTGCGATGTTAAAATATTTTGAGGCCCAACGTCAGCCGATGTTGATCGAATAAGATCATTCGTGGCCGAAAGGTTCTTTGCATACAAATAAGGAACGCGGTAAGTGTTTGCGCTTACCCAAGAAGGATATCCCATATCAACATAATTATACATTAGCCCAGGACTCCATGTGGCCCTTGTAGATTTAGAATTATCAACAATCAGCATATCACCATTATTTGGCGATATTGGCAATCTTGTTAATTCTGTATCCGATGTTGCCATCAATAAGTCGCCCGGTGTATAAGTCGCATTTCCGGTCCCGCCGGACGTTTCGGCAAGTGGTGTAAGTAGTGTGAGTGAGTTCAAATCACGAATATTTTTTTCAGCATCTGTGACCAATGCTTTCGATGGTTCCGCAACTCCCTGCGTGGTGTTGGTATAATTCAACTGAGCCGCAGTTGATGTTACTAATGTCCCACGAAGATACAATCCAGACACGCCTCCTATGTGAGAAACAATATTTAGTGATTTGGTTATCGTAACTCCTGACCCATCCGGATCTATCGTAAGATTACCATTGCTATCAAGAAATAAATCACACTCCACATTACTCCCGCTGTGTGTCATACGCAAACAAGCGCCGTTTTCACTAAGAATGTGCATTTGGGCAGTTGGCTGCGTGGTGTTGATACCCACATTTCCATGACAATCCATGTAAAAGAATGAATTGTCATTTGTCTTGATCAAACATGAACCATTGGCCCCATCCGCGTCGAGCGCAAAACACGTCTGCTTACCTCGAATACAGGTATTCTCGCGCGCGTTCCACTCTGGTGTTAGCTGCAATGGTGCAGTTTGCAAACTTCGCTTCTTTAATAAACCTGACATTGTTATATTAGAGCGGGTCGCCATTTGGTATGGAATGATCGCAGACAAATATGGTATATACATTCATTTAAATTATACTTCGATCCATCTAACACATGAAAAAAAATATACTTCGCAAAATGCGCTCACGCTTCGGGCCAGACCCAGTTATACGCTTTCTTATTCTTCATACCTTCCATCCAGTTCCAAACGGATTTGTTTCCATGATGCTCCATGTCATTCACGATATCGCTGCCTGCAATCATCATTGATGTAACGCCCTTACCCTTATCCTGAGCCTTCTTCACCATCTTGGCGCACATCGGGTGAAGAAGTAAAGGAGTCTTTCCCTTCAGCTCATCCGCATTGAGAGTGATCTTTCCATTACGGACTGCCTTCTTTAGCTTATCCTCTTTAATACTACCCGATACAGTTACAATCTCATATCCACGAAAGTCGCGCATTGTGCTATATTATATTTCTCAAAGATTGTATTCATCGTAAAAAAACAACGCTATCGTATTCTTATTCCAAATTAATAACTGATTTGGCTACAATTGCATTTACACGAATTGCATTAGTCATTGCAACATCGCATGCTTCTTCGGCAGCGCTGGCTGCATTAAGCGCTATGTTGGCGATACTAAGCGTAGCTTCATCGTTAATCTCAATCTTAGTTAGATGACTAACCGCTCCGATCGCAATGCACGCCTGAACATACGCTTCATTTGCGGCAGTTGCAGCATCCGCGTTAAGTTGAGTAAGCTGAACTATATTTTGAATTCGATTGAACTCATCAATCGCAATGGTAGCGTCGATCGCATATTCGACATCTAACCACATCAAGAAATGATGATACGCGGTAGCGGTCATGTATGTTCCATAATATAGCTCATTGACATCAGATGCGATATCGTATATCACCGGAGATTCCAGTTTGTCTTTCAAATGATCCAGTAAGATCTTTGTTTTTTTCATTTTGATCCATTGGGATATCTTCTTATCAGCATTGCCCATTGGTTGAACTTTCTTAAAGTGCGAAAGCGTCTTCAGTGCGTTGAAACAATTAGTCGTGGTATCAATGTATGTGAATGTTGCGTCGGTAGATAGCTTGATCGCAATAAACCGATCCATGGAGCTTGTATATATATTGCAGCGTCGAACTGCAATTTTGCATATTCAAAAAAAAGAATTGAATGTTACGGGGGCTCAAGCCCTAAAGCGGCCAATAGTAGCGCACACCATGCGCCAAGTGCAGATGATACATGACCAAGCATTTCTAATTATATTACATTCGCGATAATATCAAAACTACTTTCGATAAAGCTGATACTTATTGATATCGTAGGTGCTACGATCTACATTTTTGCAACTGGACGATGATAGTGCCGTGCGGATATGGTGGCTTGAATATTCAAACGCCGATACGATGATGGAAAACATTATTCAATGTATATATACAATGCGGGCATATATTAAAAAAAGAATCTATTGCATGTGCAATAGGATCATGCAACGATCAGGAACAGAGTTAGTATCCTTCGTCGTCCGTGGCCTCTTCCATTTCAACATCTGAGTCTCCCTCAGGCTCGGGATTGATAATCTCCTTCGTTTCAGTGTCGGTTCCACGGATTAAATCAAGATACTCTTCGTATGAAACGTATTCGTTCTCGATGTATGTAGAACCGCGCACTGTCGCTTGAATCGGAATGTCCTTGACGCTCATCTTCTTCACAGTATGCTTTTCATCTTTGAATGCACGCTTATCTTCAGGATTGGCCTTGTTGTGCTCCTTGATCTCCGCCTTGAGCGCATCATTGAGTTTGGTTACAGCTGCAGTTCGTTCATCATTCGCTCGCTTAACGATCATTGCTTTGTGATCAGCAATACGGTTCTTGATGCCATTGCGTAGCGCAGCCGAATCTTCGACATACATACTGATGACCTCCTTCCACTCGTGCTCAGTGTCATTGTCCAACTTTTTCATCGCAGACAGCACGGAGCCGCGTGTTCCGGCCATGAGCGCGAGATTATGGCATTTCTTACCATCTTCACTCACAGACTCGTATTCATAGCAAACATAGTTGCTTGCTTTTGTCTTACTTGACTTTGAGTCAGGCGATGCCATTGGCTTTTTGGATTCTGCAGTTGCCTTGGGTGCGGCTTTCTTCGAGTTGGACGATGTCGTTGGCTTTTTGGCCTTTGCAGTTGCCTTGGGCGCAGTTGCCTTGGATGCAGTTGCCTTGGGTGCGGCTGCCGGACTGAGCTTCTTTGACTCAGCGGGTAAGAGTGATTGCTCCCGCAACATACTAACAACGTTGCTAATTTCGGAAACAAGAAACTCTTCCACTTCATTGCAGTTCATGTCTTGCGTTCCATTTCCAGAAGGATAACCTTTGGTGGAACCGGTCAGTTCAGAAATAGCATCGCTAATTCCAATAATTACATCTTTAGCACAGATGTATTCTCGAACGATTGTGTTGAATGTATCTTCGCGGAACTTTCGGATCGCGCAAATGACATCGAAAGCGTAATCGCTATCAATCCACATTAGAAAGGAGTCGTAGAGCATAGGCTGCATATAGGTTCCTTTGTATTCGTCCGGAATGTCCTTGTCCAATACGTAGAGCGGTTCTTCAATATCGCACTTAGTCTTCACTGATTCAATCAGTTGCTTTGCTGCCTTAAGGCGGGGCCAAGCGCCGACTTCTTTGCGAGTAGCGTCTTTTCCGGCTTTGTAGCAATCGTAAAACTGACCCAGCGTCTTTGTAGCATTCATAAATCCGGTTTCATTATCAACAACAATCTTGATCTTGTCATTCACAATATCAGTAATCTCAATAAAGCGAGACATTATTGCTAATGAGGCGGGTTAAGGGTGCTTAAGGGGCTTTGGGTACTCGTAGGTATGTTTAAGATATTATTTCTTCAATTTTGGCCTCAAATGGGAATAATGGCCTGTTTGGGCTATTTGAGGCCCCTAAAAAAGATACTTCCGCTTTCAGCGGAAGGTTCTTCGTGGGCGTGGCATCGGGTGCTTACTTTCCATTCGATCCCATGCTTTGTTCGCGTTGCAGCTCAGGGTTTAATTCCTAAAACACGGTCTAGTATGTCAATCATGGCATCGTCATCAGTGTTATCATAAATGTGGTTACGTTTTTCACGTTCCTCAAGTTCCTTCTCATTCGGCTCGATAAGCTCCAGAGTATCTTGATCGATACCACATGCAATCTTTAACAACTTATCCAAGGTGATATAAGGATTGAAGACTGAGTAGATGAACACTTTGTAAGTGTGATTATATTCAATTTCTTTTAACGCGACCTTAGGAGTCTTACGAAGAGCTGGGGTCATCTTCTGCGCCGTTAGGATACTAATCTGAGTATTTAAGTCAGAAATGATCGCATTCGGTATTTCCTTTTTCTTACTCTCAGCTCGAATCTTAGCACGAAGAGACGTGATTTGCTTTTGAAGCGAAGCATTGAATAACTTGATCAAGCTCTTTTGTAAATCGTTATACTCCTTGTCCGATGCCTTGTTCGTATCGTTGATGCAATTGATCACTTCCGCACGCCGAAGATTGATAGTCTTCTTATCGTTGCGTTTGGGATCAAATGGATTCGGATTGAAGTGTGCGGGTAGGAATACAATATCATGCGCTGATATAAGCGGAATCTTCGTGTTAAAATAAATCATAGCATCTACATATGCCCAATCGCCAACTATGAACTGAACGTAGTATCGTCCGTTCGATGATACCCAGCCAGTAGCTGCCACGAATTGACGCATTGGCTCTTGCTCAGTGTTCATGTTAGAAGGGTGGAAACTGTGTTTCTGACGTCGTAGGTATGTTTAAGATATTATTTCTTCAATTTTGGCCTCAAATGGGAATAATGGCCTGTTTGGGCTATTTGAGGCCCCTAAAAAAATATACTTCCGCTGAAAGCGGAAGGTTCTTCATGAGCGTAGCATCGGGTGCTTACTTTCCATTCGTTCCCATGCTTTGTTAGCTTCGCCGTTCAGTATCTATCGTTTTTCTTGCGTTTTTCAAGTTCCTTATTATTCGGCTCGATAAGCTCCAGAGTATCTTGATCTATGCCACATGCAATCTTTAACAACTTATCCAATGTGATATAAGGATTGAAGACTGAGTAGGCAAGATCTTTCCAAACGCCATTATATTCAATTTTGCTTAACGCGACCTTAGGAGTCTTGCGAAGAGCTGGAGTCATCTTCTGAGCCGTTAGGATGCCAATCTGGGTATTTAAGTCAGAAATGGTCGCAATCGGTATTTCTTTTTTCTTACTCTCAGCTCGAATCTTAGCACGAAGCGACGTGATTTGCTTTTGAAGCTAAGCATTGAATAACTTGATCAAGCTCTTTTGTAAATCGTTATACTCCTTGTCCGATGCCTTGTTCGTATCGTTGATACAATTGATCACTTCCGCACGCCGAAGATTGATATTCTTCTTGGTGTTTCTATCGGGGTCAATTGGGTTCGGATTGAAGTGTGAGCTTAGGAATATCTGGTTATGCGTTGATGTAAATTTCGTGTTGTAAGAAATCGTAGAATCTACGTATGCCCAATCGCCAACTATGAACTGAATGATGCATCGTCCGTTTTCCGCTACTTTGCCAGTAGCTGCCACGAATTGACGCATTGGCTCTTGCTCAGTGTTCATTTTAGAAGGCTGGAAACTGGGCGAGTAGTTTTGAGGGCTGGAAACTGGGTTTCTGATGTCGTAGGTATGTTTAAGATATTATTTCTTCAATTTTGGCCTGTTTGGGCTATTTGAGGTTCATAAAATCAAAATATGCGATATATGATGATTCAACAATATTATATATCATGAAACAATTCGTAGCTCGGGAGAGCTTCAAGCATAAATTCGCAAAGGAACTTCTTTTTGAATGGCTCAATACAGGGGGATTCGATGATTATCAATGCGATAAGACCGCGATGGAATATCCTTTGAGCTATAGGGCAAATACAGTAACCAAGGTTGCGGACATCGCTACGTTTAACAAAGATTCTATTCATGCAATATTCGAAATATATCATACACATCGCATAGAAAGAAAGAAACTGGATACGCTAACGACTAAATGGCCCAATCTAATCATATATGAAATATGCGCCGATACAATCATGAATCTAACTGATCGCCCATCTTCAATACTCGACTTATGCGAAATCATGCATGGCAACATACGATCTAAGAAAACGAAACAAAGAAAAAAATGTAAGACTCATATATTCAAAGATGAATACGAAGAGCGCGCAGATTCGCGATATGACTCGCTTCGTGTGTAAATGGACTTACTTCTGCGGAATAGTAACAGCAATCGGAGTATCATAGCGAATACGAATCAGTCTTGAGAAGAACTTATATGTGGCATAGAACTCTTTATGAAGATCCTTCCGCTTTTGTTTCATCTCTTGATAGTTGTATTCAATCTTATTGAGATTGGCGTAGTGTTGGCGGGTTTTAAGACGTAGCTGATAAGCGCGAACCGCTTGTTCAAGTAGTTGTATTGAAAGATAAGTATCTATTTCAAATAATGATGATTCTATAGTAGGATAATTATAACTACCATCTTCATCCACAAAGCCTTCTGGATGATTAAATGTAAGCACTAATTTGTTTCTTTCCAAAATAATATCTTCTTTTTCTTTAGGAAACATTGAAGTCCCACAACGTTCGCAAAAGTCAGATTCAATATTATGAAATAATGAACTACCACCATGCCATGTGCATCCGCATTTCCATTTTATCCCTTCTTTAACTGCTTGACGACCATTGATCAGTTCTTGAAATTTGTCTTTATGAGAAAGGTAATCTATCTGATTGTTAAAACTAATTTTGAAATGTGAAGTGTCAATGTCTTTTAAATGCCGAAGCGAATATACTTGTGCCGTATTTAAATCACAATCCATAACAGTATATGTTGTTTGTTCTCTATCATATTCGTATTGTTGCAATTTCCGATACAAATCAACTAAACTCAATAATCCCATATAGTATGACTCATATGCTTTATCGTCCGATTCCTTAGTCGCTTCAACCTCGGTGTATAAAGCGTCAATATGGTTAAGTAATTGTTTATGCACTTCTTTGGTTATGTAATATCCATTTTTATCTTTAATAGTGAAGCAAGAAACTCTTTCATACTTAGTTTCAAAAGAGCGGAACAAGTTATTGAGGATCTTTGGCACTACGGACATTGTTGCTTAGGAGGCAAATTGTATATTAACTATCTCAATTTGCAATTTTGAGCATTGGGTAAAAAAAGAAGGTCGCTACGGCACTTACTTCTGCGGAATAGCAACCGCAATCGGAGTATCATAGCGAATACGAATCAGTCTTGAGAAGAACTTATATACAGAAGAATACTCTTGATGCATTAAGCGACGACGTGCTTTGATGAGCGGATAGTCATAGATTGGAGTAATCTCATATCGTTTCACATATTCGTTTGTTTCTGGTTGAGATGTTGCTTGCTTACATTCATCTTTGATTTCTTCAATCGCATGTGTCATACTTGCTTGCAACCATGTAATTGTTGCTTCTTGCTTCTCAATCAATTCTTTAAGAGCCGATACTTCAAATCGCAAAGCATCGACTTGTTTATTAGACTGAGCTTTGATGGATGCCACTTCCGCGCGAAGGTGAATCATTGATTCTGAATTGTTTTCAGATAACTGATTCTTAGAAAGATGATTGAGCATCTTTTTATGCCAGCCAGCTTCGTATTGCTTCCATGAAACCGAAAGGTAGTAAATGAGTTTGCAAAACGCAAACATAATATCTCTTAAGAACACATGAATTGTATGCTCTCTTCCATCGTGAGTCAATATTCTAAAATGGTGAGCGCCATAATTATCATGAGAGACATCATTAAATTTAAATTGATTATTGTCAAGATGGCCGAACTTTAATACTTTACATGCTTTTTTGCCAAATGCATGTTCGTTTAGATTATGTAGAATTTGTTGCATTCCTGTAGCTGTTAATGCTCCGCATAATTTGCTTTGTTCAAATACATATAATCCAATTTGGTATAAGATTTCCCATGGAACCTGTTTATATTCATTGATTGCATAATCAACCCATTCGTTGAAGTGCCCATCAACGTAAATGCCGATGTTTTTGCAAATATGCTCGATATAATCAGTTCGTAATCTCATGAAAGATTCATTTTTGTATGATTCCGAGTAATCAATAATATCGTCACTTGAAATTTGTTTGTTAAAGATGCTGATAATCATGATTGAAGCTGTTGTTGTTGGGTTTGTGGCTTAATTGTATATTAACCATCTTAATCTGCAATTTTAATGATTAAGTTTATAAGCACCGAATCGTCCATTCGAAGTGTTGCAATAATGGTCTATGCATTTTTTTATATGATCCGAATATCCATATCCTTCATACGCGTCGAGCTTTGCTTGAAATATATCCATGTCTGATATTAATCCGGTTTGATAGAGAGCATCTACTACAAATTTATTATGGATATAACTGGTATATTGCTTATGGTGCTGAATCTCACAAAATTGTCGTAGATATCCATGCAACTCTTGAGGATATTGACCAAGAAAGAAACAGTGAAATAAGGCTAGCGTTTGTGATTGTTTGGTGACATTTGCGAACCCAATATATGGTGCTAATTTACGAAACATTGCTAACTCCAAATCTCCTGCCTGCATTATAAAATCTTCATGATCCCTATATTTAAGTACATTACTATCATTGCTAATGTGATCTCCTATAGGGATTTCGCATTTAAATGAAGAGTTGGGAGGTATTGTCAGTTTCGCGCATTCGACGTGTACAAATTTAATTCTCATACCAATTGAATTTATGTCCGCGGGTAGCATTTAAAGAAGTATATTAATCATTGATCTTTGTTAAAAGCGTATTAAATTGATATTGTCCATATAAATCATATAACGATGGACCCCAAAACCCAAAATTTTATCGACAAAGCTAAAGCTATTCATGGGGATAAATATGATTATTCAAAATCAAAATATGTTAATTATGATACAAAGACAATCATAATTTGTAAAATCCACGGAGAGTTTTGGCAAGCAGCCGGTGCTCATTTGCAACGACAAGGCTGCAAAAAATGCGGATTCATTACTAATCGTAGATCTTCTAACGCTGCCGACTTTATTGCCGCGTGTAAAGCTATACATGGCGATAAATACGATTACTCTAAGGTTGTATATACCCAAAAAGATAAGAAAGTGACCATTATATGTAAAGATCACGGCGAATTTACTCAAGTAGCGAACTCTCACAAACGTGGTAGTGGGTGTAAATTATGTAGTTTTAGTAAGTATAGAAACACAAATAAACTCACAACGGACTCATTTATATCCAAATGTAATGAAGTTCATGGAAACAGATATGATTATTCAAGAGTGGTATATACGGTTGGGCGTAATAAAATTATTATTATCTGCCGAATACATGGAGAATTTACGCAAATAGCAAGAAACCATCTTAATTTAAAGCATGGATGTTCCAAATGCGGTAATCAAAATGGGTCATCCAAACAAAGATTATCATTAGATGAATTTCTTGCTAATGCAAAAGCAATTCATGGGGATAAATATGATTATTCAAAATCAAAATATGTAAATTGCGATACTAAACTAACAATAATATGCCTACTACATGGAGAATTTAAGCAAACCCCAAATGATCACATTAATCGAAAATGCGGATGCACAAAATGCTCGAACATTGCTACTGCAAATATAAATAGAAGTAGCACGGATGAGTTTATTCGACGTGCTAAAGAAATCCATGGCGATCGTTACGATTATTCAAAAGTGAATTATATAAATACAACAACGAAGATAACTATTATTTGTAAAACGCATGGAGCATTTAATCAACCACCTGGTTGCCATTTAAGAGGTAATCATTGTTCAAAATGTGCAGGCTGTGCAAAATTAGATTCTGAAGAATTCATAAGACGTGCTAAAGCTAAACATGGGAATCAATATGATTATTCCAGAGTAGATTATTTATCTTTACGCGAAAAGGTAAAAATAATCTGTATAAAACACGGAGAGTTTGAGCAGTCTCCTAGTAAACATACCGTTGATGGAAATGGATGCCCTAAATGTGCCTGTGTTGGATATTCGAAGGCTCAAATCGATTGGCTTAATCTTTTAGAACAAATAAGAAATATTAAGATTCAACACATTGGCAATTCAACTCAAGAATATCGTATAAGGAACACTAGATGGAAAGCTGATGGATATTGTAAAGAAACAAATACTATCTTTGAGTTTCATGGGGATTATTGGCATGGCAACCCAACTCGATATGATCCTGAATTCGTCAATAAGGTTTGCAACAAAAAAATGAAAACATTATATGCCAACACATTGAAACGCGAGCAAAGAATCAAAGAGTTAGGTTATAATCTTGAAGTAATGTGGGAGTCTGATTGGATTAAAATTAATAAAAGAATAATTTTACTTCAAAGAGCATTTAGATCTAAGTAAGTAACTAACTGAGATGTTTTGCTTAAAGCAAAAAAAGACGTTTTGTGCAAAATCATCTTAGCAGAGAATGCCATTGACGATACACTTGCTCTGCGTATCATCGCGAATGCGATAAACATTATGCGATTGTTTAGTTTTCTCAATCGAAGCGATGGACACGCGTGGATGTTTGCACGCATGGTAGCTATCGACAGTTTTTGTTGTTGGTAGCATTAGACCATCGATCAGACATTTACAATCTTTGGATGAGAATCGCAAGTGATACCCACGCGGAGTTTGTAAGATGAATGGAGATACCGAAAGTGTATGACACATGAATTGGATATCTTGTAGCCACGATAGATCATCGGAGGTGATCTGCATCAACCCAGCTTCTTTATCAAGCATGTTAGATAACCATAGCAGACGCGGAAAGATTCTTTCTCCGTGTGGAGGAGTATTTGGTTTGATAGGCACATTCACTTCAACGCTGTTTTGACAGACTACTGGCATCAACAGCGGAGGCTCAATGATATCGCCCACTTGCAATTCCGAGATCGACTTGGATACATATTTGCTCCCTTGTTTGATTGAAAATGTTGTATCGGTTGAACAATCAATGAATGTTCCATTACTCATGGTAATTCGAATCACATCTTGAATTGTTTTTTTATTTTCGATGACAAGCTTGCACCACTTATCGCCATCCCATGCTTCTACTGACAATCCTACGATATCGGCAACCTTGCGATATCCTTCATTGGTAAGAAGCTTGGTGGTATCGGCTACGTAAAGAGGGCTCATATCGGAATGATATACTATAACGAAAACAAATCAATTTTATTACATTTGATAGTTTATCTACCGCGTTAAGTCCATTCCATAGACATTGAATTTAGTTTGGATCTAATCTTATATGCATCTGCGAATGACGCATCGCGATTATACGAAGTGGCATTGGAAGATTTTATTGCGGTGGCATTCAAGGGCTGCGCTGAAGAAGCGGGAAGCTTAAACTCATTTTGAGCTGGAATCTTGAACGTGCGAAGTGTTTTCGCCAGTTGATCATCCTTCCAAACCGAAAGAGGAATCGCTTTTGTAGATTTGCCAATCTTAGTTAAATATTTAACGATCAGATCATATACGACTTGGCGTTCGATATCGGAGCTGAACCGTCCGCTTCGTTCTACTTTTGCTACATACTTGAGCGCCAGTTGGTATGTCGGATCAAGTAAAACTACAGTTTTGGCATAAAGCAGTTCCTTATCTTCGTCATCATCTACTTCGAGCATGGATATAATTGTGAAATCATTGAATACAACCTTGCGCATATCTTCTATCGTATAACCATATCCAGATTTATTTAGTTGTTGTAATAGCGCCAATCGCGCGACTTCTCTATCCGCCGGTGATGCAATTCTATAGCTACCGGCATCATACAAATACCCATAACTTGATTTAGTTGGCACATTCTCGAACCCATATTTAATTACATTATATTTATCAAGAATAAGTAAAACTATTCCCACTATAACCACGAAAATAAGTAATGCTCTTAGCGGATAAGTCTTTGCTAATGTAATAACATTATCGATATATTTGCTCAAACCCATTATATCGCCTTTATATTTCTATAATCATAAAAAATGCACCCAAATTATGGATGAGCAATAACATGTAGTTATCTATTCTTCGTAATAGACGATCTCATCCCAGTTGTTCATGATCATATCCACAATGAACTTGCGAATGGTGATAGCCTGAACATGGTTATTCACGTGATCTAAGTTGATTCGGCCGGAGCGGAACAACTTCACGGTGGTGAGCTTGGCGCGGAAGCGTTTGGTAGATTTGCTGTTGATGTGCCAGTAGTATTGCATCTGACGAACAACACGCATCATCTTTCGGTTTGTGTAGCAGTCTTCCGAGCATTCTCCATCGCATGAGCAGCGATCGGGAGTGTATTCTTCGAATGGAGTCGCTGGGCGAGCAGGGCGAGACTTGCTTGCCTTCTTATGATAGATAAGTTTAGCAAGCTCAATGAATTTATCGAGTTTGTAATTCTTGGTCACCATATGTGGCGTGCTGAACTTGATGAGCATGCCTGAATAGCGCTCTGGGTTGAATGTAATACTATCGATGGGGATCGGAGTTCTGTTGCTATCCTTAAAGGATAGAATACATCTTTCGAGCGCTGCCAGATCAATGTTAGGCAGTAGCTGGAATCGCTTGGGTCCATCAATGATGATACGAGTTTCTTTCATGCAGTCGTCCGCGAGCAGTGTCAATGACTTGTAGTTTTGCAGAATTGGCATGAGATAATCGACATCAACGGGATTTGCTTTGTTGAGCATCAGCGCATCGGGATACGCCATGACATAAGAGCACATCACGCTAAGAATATCTTCAAGCAATTCATCATTGCGCTTAGATAACTTTCCGATGCCTGGAATCTGAACTCGACCATTCGTGAATAGTTTCACTTGGTAAGAATGTAGCGTATCTTTCTCGGATACAATTGTGAATGTAATCTGAGAATTGAAATGCGTTCCGAGTCCTTGTTTGCGGCCGGAGTTTTGCTCAACGCGACGTTGCTTCTTAGTCATGCGATCTTTGTAGCACGGCCACGTCTTATACTCCTCAAGAATCTTGTAGCCATAGTTGCATCCAATCTCAACAATTCGGTCGGTGAGTTCGAGATGATTGATGGCATTAACTTTATCGAACTTTACATTCGAGATCATACCATCAAGAGTCATAGTGGATAGAACAATATCGCTGGATGCGACGAGTTCATTCTTGTCCCCCGGCAAAACCAGATCCGTGATGTTGCTCACAAAGTCCGAGACGGAGGCCATTGTAGTTGAAAAGTGGGTTAGAAGGTGATTATACTCGTGGTATATATTAATGTCAGATTCGTTCAATTTTGAACAAACTCATGATTTTTTTAAGTTGATCGATCTCGCAATAAGTTATAAATAGGCATGGATTTAAATGAGATAGGGGATACCCTGATTGACCCGATTGTTGTAGAGCAGACGAGGGTTAAGCAAATGCGCACATCGATAGAATCATATAAGAAGGCAAATATTCTCTTGGGATATATCTCACAGTTAAGAGATTACGCTATTGAGTTTGAAAGTTTATCAACCAAGCTCATGCTCTATCGAAAAGATATACTTGAACGCTATAGGGATATACTGATTAACAACCAACATGAAACTATATATAAGGCATTGTTGGTTCCTCCATCCACTACGGATTGGTATTCGTGTGGGGTTCATAAATACAAAAAGGTCAAACGCTATAGCATATACTACTACAAAAACAAAATAGAAAAGACTCTCAGCGCAATGACCAATGGCGTATGCAATGAATCGTCCAGAGAAGAGTTGCGTAAAGTATTAGACACCATTATCACATTAGATAGATATTACGATATATACGACGATACGATAGGATTCTTCATGAATACTAATACAATATTTGATTCAATCATGCGCGAAACCTTTCCCGATAGAATCTTCTTATAAAAAAAGAAAATGCTAAATGTGCCCGCTGGCAACATTCGCCACAAGATTGGAGTTCTCCAATTGGATAGTTCAATTCGAGTAGAACATCTACTGCGACCATCTACTGAGCGTAGAACATGTTGCTATCGTTGCGAACCGCGGAAGTGGCCAATACATCGGCAACGTCATTGCCATCGGCGTGATGACTACGTTTGCCCTTCTGATGCGAGCGCACAAATGTAAATTTAACTTTGACACCGTTTTGATTCAAAAGCTCCAGATAGTATCGTAGCATCAGAAGAATATCCGGATTCTTTTTTTCAAGAACAATGCCTTTCTTAATCCAGTTCGGCATCCACTTTTCAATGACATTGATCCAGAACTGGGAGTCCGTGACAATTTCGATTGTTGGCTTAGATAGCACAGTTCCAGATTTGAGTTCTCCGGCTCCATACACGACCTTATGGCCAGCAGTTTCAAATATATCAAATCCGTTCAGAATCACAACCGGTTCATTAGATATGGTAGCTCCTCCAATTAGCTTCTTTGCGTATAGCGCAAGTGTAGAAACGATTGCGAGGCCTTCCATTCTGATATTGGTCACATAGAATCTTTCGCCATTCAATTGCATGCGTTCTCCTTTGCGATTAATCTTAATCGGGGCTTCAAACACATTTGATTGAGCAATATAGATTCCAAACCCTCCAACTGAAGTCGGTAGTCCATTCTTGCTGCAAGCACCGTCGGTATAGATTAGCTCGTTAGACATTCTTATCACAGTTATATATTTGATCCATTAGATTCAATTTTACATTTTCGACGATAAATACGCGGTTTGCTTAGTCATAAAGTGCTTAATCTCATCGTAAATATTGTATTCAGATTCAGATACACTGGACGCATCGGAGTCTTCATCCGAATCTGAATCATTATCATCGCGAGCCTTGAATTTATTTTTTGATTTATTAGAGAATTTGCGTTTAGATTGTGTTACACTCACGGATATAACCACGCATATCACAACAAACCCCAAAAGGAATAAAAGTAGCTTGGTTGAAAGCTTTGGAATCTTAAGCCCCATTTGAATATCGCAACGGCGTCGATCAATATATTATGAATTATATTGTTGAAGTCGTATATTGGATTCTCAAAAAAAAGATATAACTAACGGATTCTTGATTTATTATTTATTTAGTATTTACTGGCCCATCTTCTTTAGAGCCTCCTCCTCGGGGGTCATCTTCTCGCGCGTGGCGAACGTGGCCTTCACGGGGGCCGATAGGTCCGTGATCGAGGCGTCGCGCTTGGCGGCCTTCTCGGCAAGCGAGTCTTGGTTGTTCTCGTAGTCGCCGCGAACGATGTCAGTGCTGGCACCAAGCCATTGAAGGCCTTCCTTCTGCGTGAAGCTCTTCTTACCACGAGCACGATCTATGATAGCGGAGATCGAATCGGCCATGCTGGCAAGGTTCATGATTACAAGCATAATCATAATAACGATTGAAACCCAGCAAAGAACCTTGAACCAGTGGGCGGCCTTCATCACAGCAAAGTCTTTATGCGCAGCGTAAGCCGCAGCATCCGTAGCGCTGGCGGGAAGCGCGGGACGCGTAAGACCGTGGGTCTGCGTGCTCATCCACGAGGGCTTCGACCAACCACCATCAGTGCTAAACATTTCGGCGTCCATGTTTGTAATCTGTATATCGATGATATTCTATATACGTATCGATATAGTTCGTCCGTGAATTAAAAATAATTTATTCGTTCGATTAGTTGCTCTAATTGGAATATTCAGACAATTTCTGCGATAATGGCATATTTAGATATTGCTCCTGTTGTTTGCGCGATAATGATTTAAATAATTCTAATTCCTGTTTATATGTGGTTGGTTCAGTGAAACGACCTACTGGTTTATTATCCTTCATATGACTCTCCTCATAATATGCCGCCAATCCAATGCCTACAAGGACAATAAGAAGAAGCACCATGAAAATCATGTCCCAATATTTTATAAATAAACTTGCAAGCGTGCGGCGACCCATTTTCGGTGTGTGTAAAATTGATTTTTTAACTTTGTATTATACAAGTAAGCTCTATAGTATAACAGATACTTTCGCGCAACATGAACAATACAAACCAGCACCTATTCTCTATCTACGAGAACATTCAAAGCTTCTACGGATATCGCAACTTGGTTTCGATTGACTCCAAGCTTAACCAAGAGCAGTTTGTAAAAGCTATCCAGAAGGACAAATACATTCTCTTATCCGCCGTCGGCAAAGATGTCGCCGATACAACAAAGATCGACAAAGATTCTATTACGGCCGATATCAATGTAACTGTGGTTGTTCTGGTGTATCCCGGAACGGACTGTGAAAGCAAGAGAGCTAACATGCAGAAGCTTTTGAATCACATTGCTTATCCAAAAGCGGAAGTGATCATTATCACGCCAACCAAAATATCTGCTGGTGTCCAAAAGGGACTCAATGCGCTTATGCGTGAAAGTAAGTCCCATACATATAAGGCATTCACTTATACATTATTCAACTCGGTGTTGCCCGAACATGAGCTGGTTCCAAAGTATGAGATATTGTCCAAGGAACAAATCAACACCCTGAAAGAATGGTTTGTTGAGCCGGATACGCTACCCAAGATATTCGAAAGCGATCCGCAAATGGTTTGGATTGGGGCCAACGTTGGGGACGTTGTTAAATTTACATACCTTTCGGAGATCACAATCGAAGCTATCGGATACTGTAAGGTCATCCAGAGCGCTTAGTCGTCCGCAATTAATTATTTATCAATCACAACATTGATAAATAATGCATTTTTTTGTAATTGGCGATAGTTTCGATTGGCCTAATATAGTAATACTGCGAATAGAAAGATGAGTCAATCCCAAGAGAAACTCCCTGAGCTAACCCAGCCTTATCCCTCGGATCCCGCTCCTATGCAGTCTCAGCAGCGCGCCGGTCCGTCTATGGGTATGCATGTTGGCAACGCCATTCGAACTCCTCTTGTAAAAACGTTTTGCTTCCTTTCGCGCAATGCCACCAAGATCCTTCTAATCTGTCTATTGGCGATTGGCATTTGGATGCTTGTTTATAACACATGCTATTACGATGACTCGACTAATATAACATTCATTGACTCAGCGCTTCACTATAACTGCAAGCACAAAGGAGGATGTGGCGCTTCGTGCCCCTATCTGAGTAGCGACGATCCGCGTGTTATGATGAAGCAGAAGGTTGAAAGTCTTGAATACGCCAAGTCTAAGATCATGGAAGACATTGAGACCGATGACGCTAAGCTTGAGATTGCGATTTCGCAAGTAAGCCCCGCCAATGCCAAATCGCTCAATGCTGCTCTACAACCGATTATGAGTCATAAAAAGAAACTTGCTTCTTCCATCAACAACTATCTTCTACTATCTCAAGCGCTATTCGATAAACATGGAAAGGAAGATAAGCTAAGTTCCGATGTCCTAAAGGCAAGTGCTCAAGTTAGTGGATACGAAGCGCTTGCTAATCTAATTTCCATTGCGTATGCATCGGTATGCTACAACCAGCAAACCGTAGTTATGCTTGCTCGCGTAATGAACCTACCGGACATTGATCAGAAGAAGATCACCAGCTTTGATGATGTTCTAAACGGACTAAAGATTTCTACTAATAAGATTCAGACCAGCGCTGAAGAGATGGTCAAATATATCAATGGTCATGATTTTAATGTAAATGCCAGCTACATCCAAACCTCTGCAACATCTACCGATCTAATGATGGGAGCCGTATCTACAATCATTAACAAGGTCAATGAGTTTGCGGCTATGTATCAGGACAATGCCGCTTATTACGACAACGCCAAGGTTACGTTTGGTCGGTGCATCAAGGAAGGATTCAACAATGCCCTTCCCGCAACGCTTAACCCCGCGGATGTAAGCGCTCTCATTGACGATAACGACTACAGCACTGCTCTTATTAAGACCGCTCTTGAGCCTGAGATTGTATCGAACCATCTCAAGTTTGCGTCTGAACGTTCTGCGTTTGACAGCGGCGGTGGCGTTCATTCCGTTCGCGATGATGACAACGATCTGGTGCCTTGGGTTGGTCTATTCGGCCGTCCCACTTACCGCAAGAGCGATGGTTCGTCGATTGAAAAGAGCAATGAGCCTCTACGTTCAATCCCATCCACCAACCCTGAAGATATGATGCGCACTAAGACTCCTCGCATTACATTTGCGTAGATAACTTTAATGTCGTAGTAAATAGATTACAAACTGAGCTTAAGTCTTTAACACATATATAGTTATTTAACGCAAATCTCTCGAACATGTCAATCAAAGGAGGCATCAGTTCGACCAATCGCGACATTGAACTTACCCTTTCCATAGAAGGAGGTCAGACTTATAAAAGAATATACCACGATGTGGTTAGTGTGGCAATTAATAAATTCGAATTAATTAGCTCAACACTCGGAAAGATTCTTATAACCAACGCATCCAAGCGCGATGTAAAATTTTACATAGAACAAGTCAAGATTCTATTACAGAGAGCTCACGTAGAAATCATTGATGGGGATAGCATCTTTCAAGATAAATATAATATGTGGCTGTTAGACGGATACGTCCGAATGCTGTTAGAAACGACAGACATGAAACGCATTAGCCAATTGTTGGATCTTGATTCTATCTTCTATTCGATAGAAGAGGCGAGCGCAAACCAAACTAAACCCTTGGAACTTGATTTTAAAATTCCAGACAAACTCAAAGTTAAATCGATTAAAGAAATAGATAAGAGGGCCAATATAGCGGCACCAGTGGCCGATGAACTTAGCGCATACTTGCATTCGCTTGATCATAACTTACAGATACTAATGCAATTTATTGTTTCCAATAAACCAGCACTGATCGAGATTCATAAAAATATAATTGCGACAGCATCGAAATATCTTAAGTAATCGCATTGATATATTATATCATCCGGCAGCTCGAGCTCTATTATATTTTTTTGACCTTTAGCTACATCGCTTGGCCTTCTTACTGCAACCCGCGCGCTGCTTCTCATACATTGCCAATACCTTTTCAAACGTAGGAGATGGTTTTGTAAAGAACACTTCTTTCTTCAATGACTTAAGCTTAGTTTGCAGCTGAGCCTTTGATAATTTCTTTTCCATAAGGATAAGCTTTTCGCGTTCATAACATTCCTTCTCTTGACTTATAAGTTTCTTATTCACCTTATCGCGGAGAAGGTAAAGCCATTTCATCATATCCCTTCGCGTGTTGGAATATTTATTCAATGGTAGTTCTTTCAAAAATCGCACATATGACCGCTGACAGAAAGAGCATGGTAGTGTATGTTGTAAGGAAGTGATCATGGCTTGAAACGACTTTACAGTTTTAATGTGATCCTTATTGTTAGGATCAACGCGTATTGGATAAGCGCCAGCAATGGAACTGAAGAGGAATGCCCATGCGTGAGGTCCCCAAAATGTTGTTTTAATTCCATTGTTAGACATTGTTGATTTAATTGTAATCTTATATTAGATGCCTAATATAAGATTATTATCCAATATGAGCTGTCCAATCCAGCGATCCAATTATGAACCTATCGCGGATGAGCTGCTGGATCATAGATTAATATATCAGAAACACAATGTATATACACATCTCGGTTGCGTTATACTTCGTTCAGCAATAGGTCTGACTCTCATCAATAAAACGCTTTCTGAGAAGGATCGCTGCACGGCGATGATCTTGATTATAATTGCGCTTATCATATTTGGTTCTAAATACATCCACCGCGTTGTAATTCAGAGATCCGTTTTCTGGAAAGCCTATCTTAGAATGTTAGTTGCATACTCGTCTGCACTATATCTAATATGGCAACGAAAAGAGTCTCATGCCGGATTACTCATCATAGCAGATGCTTTGATGGGATTACAATCTCGGCATTTGGCCAGCGTTCTCACGTGTGGGATTAATCCACTGGGATAAAAATAATATTTTCATAATTTAAACAATTAATTAAATTATCAACCAATATACGATATGTTCGTTGGATATAATGGACGAACAGCTAAGAGAACAATTATTGGCTATGCCAATCAAAGCCTTCAAAGAATTTAGTTTCAATGGATATATAACTATCGCGAAGGTGCTTCGGGTACATGATCCCGATACCATGACGATAGGATTCATGTATTCCGATTTGTTTTATAAAAAAAATCTACGCCTCGCTAAGATAGATGCACCAGAGCTACATAGCAAAGTGGTAAAGGAAGCCAAGCTATGCAGATTGGGCAAAGCTTATCTCGATAATAATTATCTCAACAAGCTTATCAAAGTTGAGATGGGAACAATGGATAAGTATGGACGAATCCTCGCCAACATCTATGATATCGATACAGAAGAATGCATTAACACAAAACTTCTCGAATGCAAGTTCGTTCGTGAGTATGGGGTTGCCGCCGGAAGCAAAAGCCTACATAAAGATGTATGGACTGATTGCGAATTGGATGCCGGAATAGAAACAGCCTATAGAATGAATCTGTGCGATCCGCGGGAGTAACAAGTTATAGCCCATGTAGTAGATATAACTGCGAGCAGTCCGCATCCAATAGCAACCAAGATAGACCCAAACATATATTCGTATGTCAATGTGCATACTGGGCTGTATTCCCATTTTTTATCACATGTCATGACAATATCGCCAACAATGCAATATTGTTTAAAGATCGATTCAATTGTTTGGTTCATTGATTTGTTATATTGATTCGATGTCCGTTTGGATTTAGCGCATATGTTTCGGGCAATACGTATCGCAATCTTCTGGCTTCATAAATCGATCTGCACCAATTCGTAAGACTGATTGTGATCACCAGCATCCATCCGCCAAGTCCCATGCATAAGCCGATAATATTCATATCTTTAACAATTGAGCAATTTGGGATTGTTGTATTATTCAATAGTTCGCAGTCAATGAAATGGCCATTGTTGAAACAAAGCATTTTTATATATTCAATCTCGAAACGCTCAAATCTAACGATCGCTAAATCATAAAAAAAGAGCGGTCGGCTCTGTTGCAAATGCTCGCAATCTAAGGGTTGCGCGAAGCGTAAAGTGCTTCGAACGCAGCAATGCGCGTTTTGTTGGCATCTCCCTTAAGGCATGTCGTATAGACGATACTGGCCGCCTTATTGTTGCGATCAGCTTCTTTCTTCTTACTCTGAACATCGCGATCAGCAAACGCTGCATCGATATCCTCTTGAGTGTAAAGGGTTCCAATGTGAGTGTCGCGCTCTTCAGCAAAGAGTTGTTTGAAGAACGCTGGGCGAGTTGGCTTAGAGGTGCGAGTGGTGGTAGATTGCTGCACAGCTTCGCGTGAGGCCGTTTCCAGATTCTTGAGCATGTCGAATTTGACATTCAGAGCCTGATACATCTCTTTGGCACCAGCGGCGGCCGATGTGTTCTCATCACGAATCTCCGCAATGTCAATCTTTAGTTGAGCAACGTCGGCGGCAATGGCCTTGATCAGGTCAAGCATCTCGGTATTGGCCTTGCTCATGATGATCTCGTAAGGGGGTTTCTGAAGTGATATGATATATTAGATAACAATTCCTTCAATTTTGCGTATTTTGGCTCAAATGAGTTGGTCGATATATAGATAAGTGCCCGTAATCATAAAAAATACATAACTGATCATGATTATCAGTTAATAGCCTTCATCATCGCTAAGAAGCGCCGGCATCGTATTGTCTTCTTCAGATTGATAAGGACTCGATTGAGTCTCCTTAACTACCTTGTCAATGATAGCATCGATCTCCTTCAGACTAATAAATTCGTTTGGATGCCAGCGAATATAAGTTGCACCAACCTTGACTGGGGTATCCTTTAATTTATACTCCGAACGAAGGCACTCGCGCTCGTAAGAACGACACTCATTCTCATAACGACGGACCCACTTGTAAGTCTGATTGCGACCATAGTAATAGCGACGCCCATTCGCGGACAACTTAACTTGCTTGGTAGCGGTCAAATTATGAATGCGAACCTTCTCGGCTAACTCAGCATTCCACTGAGCAATATCCTCGTGTAGCATCGCATTTGTCTCTTCTATCTCGCGAGCCAATTGCTTTCTCTTTTCAATAATAGAATCATTGACCGGAGCCATCTTCTTATCGATCAGGATAAGCATCTCATGCTCAACGTTGCGGCGATAATCAACCCCATTGGCATTGTAGAACTTATCTTTATGAACAACATAACCGGAGCCAAGTAGCTCACTCTTTGTCTTATCAACGTAATCGCTTTGGCCAGATGTAAATTTATACTCTTTTCCAAACTTAGATGAAGTCGATGTTACAAGGGCGTAGTGTTGGAACCCAGCATACTCAGGATCTTTTGTAGAAGCTCTACTCTTCTTCACGAGATGATCTGCGATAGTATCAATTGTTTGCTTTGTGGCGCCCAATTCTACCTTAACATCCGCGAGCTCATCCTTGAGATCTTGTCTATCCATAGCAGCCTTTTCGCCAAACTCTAAGAGACGGTCGATTTTTTGTTCAAGACGATCAATCTTGTCGTCCTTCGCGATGATAGCATTGTCTTTAGCAATCATTGCTTCTTCATCGTAAATCTTTGAGATCGCCATGAGATCCATTGCATAGTCTTTCAACGCAGAAGCGTTTTCACTTCGGGCAATGCACTTCACCAGCTGTTGGACTGAGATATGCTTCATCGATGTCGGTCGATTGTTGCCAATGTTGCTTTCAGGAGTAATCTCTTCAAGCGGAAGTAGATCAATGCGTTCTTTCGAATCAATCGAATCAGATACCCATTTATCTACTAACTTGGCACGGGCTTCAACTGTATCGCCGCGGCGATACACTGATTTGGGCTCAATGTCAATACGATGAAGGAACTTATCCAGTTTATCAGGCTGAACCAAACTCAGTCCCTCCGAGGGGACTGAGTTTTCTTTACTTGACTTACTCTTCTGAGGTGGTCTGGGCGCAAGCACTCCAAATCTTACTAACTCAACATTCGCGCATACAATCTGATCAGAATGATTTGGATGTCTCATCCATTGGTCAAATCTCACGAATAGATGCTCGTCTTCAGTAGATACATTATTGCGGAGCGATCCGATAATAGTATCTTTTTCTTCAGCAGTCAATCCAAGTGGCTTGCGCGCAAGGGCTTGATGAAACTGATCACGAATGGTATTAAACGAGAAC
>JACCDQ011422372.1_pt1 | contig 72625 bp, 62 predicted proteins | sample 7446031 | NCBI WGS metagenome assembly JACCDQ01 (sample SAMN15323442, study PRJNA562643) | freshwater metagenome | isolation source: river surface water | place: USA:Blue River Watershed | collected 2017-08-17
GAGACTGACAAATTCGCAAGCCCCGATACGGGCAAGGTAAAATTCGACCAACCGCGGGTGTAGTTCAATGGTAGAACGGCAGCTTCCCAAGCTGCATACGAGGGTTCGATTCCCTTCACCCGCTCCAGCCCCAGCTGCGCCAGGTAGCGGCGGCAACGGTTCCGGCCAGTTGAAGCGCTTTCATGTGACATAATCCTGCGCCCGGCGTCCCTTGTGCCGCTTCTTCCCCGCCCGCCATGACCGATTTCCCGACCGACCCGACTGAGCACATCATGCTCTACGACCCGACCGACCGCCGCATTCGCAGCTTCGTCACGCGCGCCGGACGGCTATCCACCGGTCAGGCGCGTGCGCTCGAAACACTGGGTCCGACCTATTGCCTGCCTTATCGGAAAGACTTGCTCGATGTGGCGTCGGCGTTTGGTCGGCAGGCGCCGACCATTCTCGAAATCGGTACCGGTATGGGCGAAACCACCGCGCATATCGCGGCGCTGATGCCGGAAAAGAATTTCATCGGTGTCGAAGTGCACACGCCGGGCATTGGCAGCCTGCTGAAGCTCATAGGTGAGCGCGCGCTGCAGAACCTGCGACTCATCCAGCATGACGCGTTTGAGGTCGTTACCCACATGCTCGCGCCGGCATCGCTGGCTGGCGTCCATGTGTTTTTCCCCGATCCGTGGCACAAGGCGCGGCACAACAAGCGCCGCCTGATCCAGGGACCCTTCGTGCAGCTGCTGGCGTCGCGCATCGCACCAGGCGGTTATCTGCACTGCGCGACGGACTGGGAAGAATATGCGGAACAGATGCTGGAAGTACTGTCAGCCGAACCGACACTGAAAAACACCGCTGCAGCCTACGCCCCTCGGCCGGACTACCGGCCCGTGACGAAGTTCGAGAACCGCGGGCTGAAGCTCGGACACGGCGTCTGGGATGTCGTGTTCCAAAAAATATGACGGAACGGCTCGGCGGTAGGCCCGGCGCTGATTCAGGAAACGGCACCCTGTGACGGGACGCTGTCCGTCACACAAGCTTCGGTCAGACGAGTTCCTGCCCTGCTACCAGCGCGATCAGCTGCTCGCCATAAGTCTCTAGTTTCTTTTCGCCGACACCGGACACTTGGCGCAGTTCGTCCAGCGTGACCGGCATCGCTCGCGCGATTTCGCGTAATGTCGCATCGTGGAAGATCACATAGGCTGGCACATTGTGCGAACGTGCCGTCTCGACACGCCACCAGCGCAGTTTCTCGAACAGCCCCTGCTGCGGCGCCGACAAGCTGATTTCCTCGAAGCCACTGGCGCGGGCTGGCGTGCGGCGTGCCTTGTCGGGTTTGCGATAACGGCGCATCGCGACACTACGCTCGCCCTTCAGAACGGCGCGCGAGGCTTCCGGCAAGCGCAGTGCGCCGTAATTTTCGTGATCGATCTCGACTAATCCGAGGGCGATCGCCTGCCGCAGGATAGCGCGCCACTCTGCCTCGCTCTTGTCGGAGCCGATGCCAAATGTCGACAGCTTGTCATGCCCCCACTGTTTCACCTTCTCACCATCGCTGCCGCGCAGTACCTCGAGCACATGCACGGCACCGAAGCGCTGCCCGACACGATAGATGGCCGACAGCAGCTTCTGCACCGACTCGGTCGCATCGAAGGACTGCGGCGGGTTCAGACAGGTATCGCAATTGCCGCAGGCTTCGGAAGCTTGTCCGAAGTAATCGAGCAGATGAAGGCGGCGGCAACCGAGCGTCTCGCACAGCCCTAGCATCGCATCCAGGCGTGCTGACTGCATGCGTTTGAACGTCGGATCGGCATCGGACTCATCGATCATCCGGCGCTGCTGCACGACGTCCTGCAAGCCGTAGGCCATCCATGCATCAGCCGGCAGGCCGTCGCGTCCCGCTCGACCCGTCTCCTGGTAATAGCCCTCGATACTCTTCGGCAGATCAAGATGGGCAACGAAGCGCACGTCTGGCTTGTCGATACCCATGCCGAACGCAATCGTCGCGACCATCACAATGCCGTCTTCGCGCAGGAAGCGCGACTGATGACGACTGCGGACGCCGGCATCCATGCCGGCGTGATAGGCAAGCGCCGTGATCCCGGCATCATTCAGAAACTCAGCCGTCTCCTCGACCTTCTTGCGCGACAGGCAGTAGACAATGCCGGACTCACCCGCATGCTCGCCGCGGATGAAATCCAGCAGCTGTCGCCGGACATTTTCCTTTTCGACGATCTGGTAGCGGATGTTCGGCCGGTCGAACGACGAAATGAACTGCCGCGCACCATCCAGCTGCAGGCGGTGCACGATCTCGTCGCGCGTCTGGAAGTCGGCGGTCGCGGTCAGCGCAATGCGCGGTACTTGCGGATAACGCTCGTGCAACACCGACAGGCGAATATATTCCGGTCGGAAGTCATGCCCCCATTGCGACACGCAATGGGCTTCATCGATCGCGAACAACGCAATCTGCGCAGAGTCGAGCAACTCGAGGCAGCGCGGTGTCATCAGGCGTTCGGGGGCGATATACAGCAAATCCAGTTCGCCGCGCCGCAGCGCGCGCTCGATGCGCAAGGTCTCGTCAAAATCCTGCGTCGAATTCAGGAAGGCCGCGCGTACACCCAGTTCGGCCAGTGCATCGACCTGATCCTGCATCAGCGCGATCAACGGGGAGATGACAACGCCACAGCCATCGCGCAACAAGGCCGGGATCTGATAGCACAGCGATTTTCCGCCGCCTGTCGGCATCAGCACCAGCGCATCGCCGCCGCCGGCGATCAGGTCGATGATATCCGCCTGTTCGCCGCGGAACGCGGGATAGCCAAAGACGCTCTGTAATACGTGCAGCGCACGTGCGCGCAAATCTTCCACCATCGCTTATCCGGACCAGCTGACCCAGCCGGTCGACGCCGTCACCAGCACCAGCACGCCGAACACGATGCGGTACCAGGCAAACACGGTGAAATCATGCGTGCTGATGAAGCGCAGCAGCCAGCGCACACACAGGAAGGCGGATACGAAGGCGGCGAATGCGCCAAGTCCAAACATCGGCAAATCCGCCGCTGAAAGCAGCGCCCGCTCTTTGTAAAGCGAATACACCGTGGCGCCAAACAACGTCGGTATCGCCAGGAAAAACGAAAACTCGGTCGCGGCGCGGCGCGACAAGCCAAACGCCATCGCACCGATGATGGACGCGCCAGACCGGCTGGTCCCCGGAATCAGGGCAAAACATTGGGCAAGACCGACTTTCAGCGCGTCGAGGCTTGTCATGTCGTCGACGTCATCAATACGATGCCGCACGATGCGGCGATTGCGCCGCTCGACAACGAGGATGACGAATGCGCCAATGATGAAGGCGAGTGCTACCGGAACCGGTGCAAACAGATGCTGCTTGATCGCCTTGCCGAAAATCAGGCCAAGCACGACGGCCGGCAGGAAAGCCACGAGCAGATTGACGACGAAACGGCGGGCCGCGATGTCACGGCGAAAATTGAGCACCACATTGAAGATCCTGACACGGTACTCCCAGCACACAGCGAGCATGGCGCCGGCCTGGATCACGATCTCGAAGACCTTGACTTTCTCACCGGTGAAATTCAGCAGGCTGCCCGCAAGGATCAGGTGTCCGGTGGACGAGATAGGTAAAAATTCCGTCAGTCCCTCGACGATACCCATCAGGACAACTTTGATTACCAGGGAGATTTCCATTCAGGACAGCAGCAGGGTGAGCGCAGTTTGCCAGCAAGCCACGGCCTGCGCGGGATGCTGCAGGCATGGGCTATTTCGCCGGCTCGAAGCTTACCACGAGGCTGTTTCGACGGGTCATGATTCGCGTGGGATTGAAGCGCTGCCCCATCACGGTGAATGCGTCGGGAGCAAACGTGTACAGCACGGCATTGTTCAACAATTCTTCCGCCAGCACGACGCCCAATTGGCCCAGTTTGCCATTGCCGGCACCCGCACCGGCCAGCGCTCCAAGACTATCGAGCCGCGGGTCGACCAGTACGATCGCGCGTCGCTTCGGGTCGATGCGCAGGTTGCCCGACACCTGCATGCGACTTTCGAGTGGCTTCTTCGCCAGCGGCGGCAATACGGCAGCATCGAAGGCCGCTATCAGCCGGTCATTTGCCGGATCGAGCGACAGCCTGGGCTGGCTGAGCGTGACATCAAACAACTCAAGATAGCGATTGTTCATCGGGAAGCGCTTGTCGATCTCGCGCTGTAACCGGGACAGTGGCACCTCGACTTCTTGCGCCGGCAACATCGATGCGCAGCCCGCGAGCAGCAGAGTCAGCAGGAACAAGCTTCTTTTTAGCAATAGCATTCGGCAACTCCGGTTCAGGCCGAGGTCAGCGCCTCCAGCCGTTGAAGAAAGATTATCGCCTGTTCACGGCTTTCTCCGCACATGTCTGCCGAGGGTTGCAGGCTTGAACAAACCGCAGGGCGAGATACGTCGCCGAACAGTTTGCAGCCCAGGCGGTCATCCAGCTGGACGCAGCGTATACCGGCCGGCTTGCCATCGGGCATACCGGGAATCGCCGACGAAATCGACGGCGCGATGCAGCACGCGGCACAGCCGACACGGCACGCAAGGCTTGCAGGAGGTCTATTCATTCAGCCATCACTCTAGCCGAATTAGCGACCATGTCTCAAAGGCTGGCCCAAAGAAAAAAAACCTGCCGGGTAAATCGGCAGGTTTTCGGCAAGACCATCGCGTGCTTACTGGCTGTTGCTACGCTCGCCAGAGCTTTCCTTCCCCGAGTTGGCTTCATCACTGGCCACATCGCTCCCCTCATCACTGGTTTCGACACTGGCATCGCTGCTATCCGGCGCCGTATCGTACGATCCCTCCGTCGATTCAGTACCGGACTCCTCGTCGGTCTGCTGCGTCGGGCTTGCGCTGTCGGAGGACACCTCTGGCTTGATCTGCTTGCCCGCATCCATGTCGTTAGCGTTATTGAACGGGTCCTCAGGCAAGGTCAGATTCATTCGCTTCAATCGCGGAATCAGCCCGGGCAGGAAAGTATCGTGTTGCTTGCTGAGGCTCTGCCTGACCTTGTCCGCCGTGCCGTCTATCCTGCGTTTCGCCTGTTCCGGCAGCTTGTACCACTCATCTGCTCGCTTGATGCAGGACCGGATAGGATCGCGCAGGAAATTGTCATAGCCACGCGCCGGGCTGTTCAGTATGGATTCTTTCAGATGGAGATAGAACTGATAATCCAGCTTGTCCAGCCCGGAGTACCTAGCGATTTCATCGACCAGGCTCGCCCTTGCGACCTTCTGCTCCATGGCCTTCTTTTTCCCCTTTTTTTCGATATCCGTCGCATTGCCGGTCGACGCAGGCTGTGCACGCGGACTCAAGGCACCCCTCGGAGTACCGCCGCTCATGAATTTCAGACTCTTTTCCTGACCCAGCACCGGTGAAACAGGAAAAGCGAGTTTCGGTACACCGATCCTGGTCTGCAGGGTCTTACGACCGGCCAGCGCATTGACATAACCCCTTTGCTCTTTGCTTTGGTCTTTCTGCGCAATCAGCAAATCGTGTACGAAGCCTTCAAGCTCATGGGCGACATAGGAATTCAGATAGGAGAACATCTTTTGGTAACGACCGGACTGTTTTGGGCCGAATTTTTCATCCACCTTATCCTTGAAGACCGCTGCGATCGAGCGCGTTGTCAAAAAACCGACGATGGCATTGTGGCGCGCTTCATAAAGATCGCGCGGCTTGCCACTGCCCGATTTGTCGAACCAGAGAATGATTTCCTTATCGATGGCATGCAGCAGCCGCTTCATCTGATCCGGCATTCCAGACGTTTCAAACTTTTTGTCCTTGCCAAAAAATTTGTTCAGAAATGGCGTGATCACCGGCTTCATCAACTCGGCGATTTCGGGGTCCTCAACAAGCTGGGCGGGTCGCTTGCTCGCGCCTAATGCATTCACCTGATCCATGACCTTGTCGAATTCACGAATCATTTTTCCGAGCAGCTGATCGTTTTCCGGCGTGTCCAGTACCGACTGCATGAAAGGGCTGGAAAACTTCGTGACGACATTGATATCGACCGGATTGCCCGATGAGCTCTGGTAATCCTTGATGGTCAACCCGATCCGGAAAATGTCCTTCACAGTGACAGCGTCCAGTTTCGACCCGTGGCAATTGCTCTCCACCGCCACCAGCAGCCGACCGAGCTTTTCCGGGGTGAGCACGGATCCATATTGCGTGCCTGCTGCGACGATTGCCGAAATATCCCCGGGCAACTTGGACCCATCCAGTGAGCGAGCTTGACCTTTCGACGACGGGTTCGCCGGCTTCACGGCCGGCGCGGTGGTTGTAGTGGTTGCGGTCGTTGTGGTGGTGGTGGTCGTTGTCGGGGAGGTTCCTGACGTAATCGTGGTCGGCACCGTACTGGTGGTCGTGGTGGACAGTGGCGCGTGAAGCGTGGATGTCAGCGTTGTCGTTATCGTGCCCGGCACCGTATTGGTCGTCGTTGTGGTCAAGGTGCGTGTCGCCGTGCTTGACGTCGTTGTCGTCGCCACCGGTATTGCTCCGGCTTTCCACGATCGCCCGCTGGTCGCCGCTGCATTACCCCGTCTCGGTGATGTGGCCGTCTGGGCTGAATTAGCCGAGCCTGACGATGAGTCTGAGGTCGCGTTCTGGCTATGCGCCTGCCCCATGCCCGTACTATTCGCCGGGTCGCCCGACCAGGCGGATGATGACGAAAAATGGTCTGGTGACAGACCCCGACGGACGTGTCGCGGCGACAGAACCGGTTCGCTCAGGCGCGCACCACCGTTGGGCAGGGGTGCCTGCCCACTCCCTACCCAGTCATTGGCAGTGTTCGCATCCTGAGCGTTGTTGGCACTCGTGGTGTTCGCGTTCTGGGCGTTGTTGGTACTCGTGGTGTTCGTGGTTTGCACGGTCACGCGAGGGGTCCCGCTCGGCGGAGCGTCCGTGCCACCGGATGCGGAACTTTCCGCGCCCTGGCTATCGTTACCGTTCGTCTTTGGCTTGTCCTGCGAGCTATCTTCATGGAGATTGCTTCGCGAGGGATTCTTGCCAAGTGAAGGAGGGGTACTCATGAAAAACCTTTCCTGTCGAGGATGACATCACCGACGCGCACTCCCCCCCCCGAGCTGGCCGACAGCCACGAGAGCAGAGTACTGAGCGGGAGTGTTTCGGATTGATTGAAAATTAACTTTGTACTTTGGAAACCAGCCCTGATGGGTGCGCACGATCCGGTCACCGGTTCCCCCTGTACTCCAGAAATCCAGATTTGCTTCTTGGGAATTACTTGACGCCCTCTCCCTGGACCCCCTATATTACTGACCCACCGGTTAGTAACCTGCTCCCTTCATGCCCACTGTCCACCCCCGCAGCAAGCCCCGCTGGGAACGCCGCAAAGATGCGCGTCCGCAGGAATTGCTCGCGGCTGCACTGGATTTGTTCGTTGAGCGTGGCTACGCCGCAACCCGGCTGGATGAGGTGGCCGCTCGAGCGGGAGTATCGAAAGGCACGCTTTACTTGTATTTCGACAACAAGGAAGAGCTGTTCAAGGCGGTGGTGCGCGAAAACATGGTCCCGCAACTGGCCGATGCCGAGGAGTTGATTGCACGCTTCGACGGCCATACCAGCGAGCTGCTGCGTATCTGTATCAGGAGCTGGTGGGAGCGGATCGGCGCGACCAAGCTGTCGGGCATTTCGAAACTGATGATGGCCGAGTCCGGCAATTTTCCTGACGTGGCGCGCTTCTACCATGAAGAAGTGGTATCGCGGGGCGAGGGGCTGATCCGCCGCATCGTCGAGCGCGGCATCGCGCTGAACGAATTCCGGCCGGTGGATCCGGTCACTTCCACGCGCGTCATCATCGCGCCGGTGCTGATGCTGATGATGTGGCGTCATTCGCTGCACTACTGTCACCTCGAACCGATCGAGCCGGACGCCTTCCTGGACTGCCTGATCGACTTGCTGACGCAAGGTTTCGAGGCGTCTTCCTCCTCCTTACCCCGATAAAGCAATGGCCAAACGGACCCGCAAGATCCTCGTCGCCGTAATCTCACTCATCGCCATCGTGGCCGCTGTCCGCTGGTTCATGCAGCCCGGCGCCCCGACCCCCCAAGCGCCGGCACCGCGTCCTGTCGCCGCACTGGAGTTTCTTCCCCAGGAAATCATCCGTGTCGAGCCAGTCGAGCTCAGGCAGGTATTGCAGTTGTCCGGTTCGCTGCGTGCCGTCGACCTCGCCACCGTCAAGGCGCGGGTCGCAGGCGATGTGCGCGAAGTGCTGGCGCGCGAAGGCGAGCCGGTACGCGCCGGACAAGTCGTCGTACGGATGGATGCCGCCGAATACGAGGCCAGAGTCGCGCAGGCGCGCGGCAACCTGAACAATGCGCGTGCGCAGCTGGCGATAGCTGCCAAAACCCGCGAAAACAATCTGGCGCTGGTTGAAAAAGGCTTCATCTCGCGCAACGCGTTCGACAACTCCGCCAACCAGTTCGAGGCGGCGCAAGCGGCGGTCGATGCTGCGCAGGGGGCACTCGACCTCGTGATGAAATCGCTCAACGATACCGTGCTACGCGCGCCGATCTCGGGACTGATATCCGTGCGCCACGTGCAACCGGGTGAGAAGGTCGCGGCGGACAGCAAACTGCTGGAGATCGTGAATCTGCAGAAGCTGGAGCTGGAAGCGGCCGTACCCGCCAGCGACATCGCTCAGGTGACGATCGGCCAGCCGGTCGCACTGCGTGTCGAGGGTCAGCCCGGGTCCTTCGCCGGGAAGGTCGTGCGCATCAATCCTGCCGCGCAGGCCGATTCGCGTTCGGTGCCAGTCTATGTACAACTGGCCAACCCGGAGCAGCGGCTGCGCGTAGGCATGTTCGCCGAGGCCCAACTCGTGCTTTCCAGCCGTGCGGGCGTGCTGGCTCTGCCGCCGCAGGCCTTGCGCAATGACGGCGGTACCAGCTATGTGTTCACCATCGACGGCGGCAAGATCGCCCGCAAGACAGTCACGCCCGGTGCCAGCGGCATGGCTGGTGACGAACGCCGCGTGGAGATCCTGTCCGGCCTAGCGTCGGGTGCGCAGGTGATCCGCGCCGACATGGGCAACCTGCAGCCGGGCACCCCGGTACGTAGCGCGCCGGCGACCGCCGGTCGCCCCTGAACAGGGTCATCGCCAATGTGGTTCACGCGCATCAGCATCGGCAACCCAGTCCTCGCGACGATGATGATGCTCGCGTTCATCGTGCTCGGGCTGTTTTCTTATCAGCGGCTGCGTGTCGATCAATTCCCCGATGTGAGCTTCCCGGTCGTGGTGGTGCAGACCGACTATCCGGACGCCGCGCCGGAAACCGTCGAAACCGATATCACGCGCAAGGTCGAGGAGGCAGTGAACACGATCAGCGGGATCAACACGCTGACTTCGCGCTCGTACGAAGGTCTGTCGATCGTGATCATCGAGTTCAAGCTGACGGTCAACCCGGTACAGGCGGCACAGGACGTTCGCGAGAAGGTGGCGCTGGTTCGGGCGTCATTCCGCCGCGAGGTGAAGGAGCCACGCGTCACACGCTATGACCCGGCCGACCGGCCGATCTTCTCCGTCGCGGTGACCAATGATTCCGGCAAGGGGCGCTACAGCATGCGCGAGCTGACTGCCATCGCCGACGAGCTGGTCAAGAAGCGCCTCGAAAATGCCCGCGGCGTCGGCTCGGTCACCCTGGTCGGCGGCGTACGACGCCAGATCCAGATATATGTGAAGCCGGCCGACATGGAAGCCCTGGGCATCGGCGTGGACGAAGTGATGGCCGCTGTCCGCAGTGAAAACCAGCAGCTGCCGGCCGGTTCGCTTCGTACCAACGCCAATGAGCTCATGGTGCAGGTGCAGGGGCGCATCATGAACCCGGACGACTTCGCGCGCATCGTCGTCGCGCGGCGCGGCGGAAAGTCGGTGCTGCTCGGCCAGGTCGCCGAGATCGTCGACAGCCAGCAGGAACAGGAAAACCTTGCGCTGTTCAATGGTCGCCGCACGCTCGCGCTCGACATCCTGAAAGCGCAGGGAGAGAACACGATCGAAGTGGTCGACGGCCTGCAGCAGGTCATGAAGGAGCTGCAGCCGACGCTGGACGCGCTGTACCCCGGGGTGAAGCTGGAAGTAATCAAAGATGGCTCCCGCCAGATTCGCGTCGGTGTCGAGAACGTGCGGCGCACGCTGATCGAAGGCGCACTGCTCACTATCCTGATCGTGTTCCTGTTCCTGAACTCATGGCGCTCGACCGTCATCACGGGGCTGACCTTGCCGGTGTCGCTGATAGGCACCTTCCTGTTCATGGATATGTTCGGCTTTACGATCAACATGCTGACGCTGATGGCCATGTCGCTGTGCGTGGGTTTGCTGATCGACGATGCCATCGTCGTGCGCGAGAACATCGTCCGCCATGCGGGCATGCGCGTGAATGGCCGCCTGAAGGATCCGCGCAGCGCCGCGCTTGAGGGCACTGCCGAAATCGGACTGGCGGTACTGGCGACGACCTTCTCCATCGTCGCCGTGTTCCTGCCCGTCGGTTTCATGGGTGGCATCATCGGCCGCTTCTTCCACCAATTCGGTATCACGGTCGCTGCCGCGGTGCTGATCTCGATGTTTGTGTCCTTCACGCTGGACCCGATGCTGTCGTCGGTGTGGAACGACCCGGAGGCGCACGGCCAGCATCCGCGCCGCGGCTGGTATGCCCATACGATCGGCCGCCTGCTCGCCCGTTTCGAGCGAATGGTCCAATGGCTGTCCGTGCAATACCAGGCAGCGCTGACGTGGTCGCTGCGACACCGCATAGCGACGCTGGCGCTGGCGGTCGCCACCTTCATCGCCGGCCTGGCGATCCCCGCCTCCGGCCTGATCGGCACCGAGTTTGTGCCACAAGCCGATTATTCGGAAACAGGCGTCGTGTTCTACACGCCGGTCGGCTCCTCGCTGGCATTCACCGAAAGCAAGGCACGGCAGGTCGAGGCGGCGCTGCGCCGTCTGCCTGAGGTGCGCGATCTGTACACCACCATCAATACCGGGGCTGCCCAAGGCAAGAATTACGCGACCGTGTATGCGCGGCTGCTGCCGCGCAGCGAGCGACAGCGCAGTACGCGCGAACTCAACCAGCCGCTGCGCGATTCGCTCGCCGGCATCCCGGGCATTACCATCACCCACGTCGGTTCGCTGGATGGCGTCGGCGGCGACAACAAGCAGGTTCGCCTGTCCATCCTGGGTCCTGACCTCGCACAGCTCGGAAAGCTGTCGAGCGAGGCGATTGCGCGCATCCGTGCGATTCCCGGCGTGGTCGATCTCGAGTCCAGCCTGAAACCGAACAAACCCACGATCTGGGTCACTCCGCGGCGAGAGCAGGCGTCGGACCTGGGCATCGGCGTCGCCCAGATCGGCAACACACTACGGCCGCTGCTTGCCGGTGATCCGACCAGTAGCTGGCGCGCGCCAAACGACGAAAGCTATGACGTAAACGTACGACTGGCACCGTCGGACCGCCGCGACATCGCCGATCTGTCGCGGCTGATGCTGGCCAGTACGCAAGTCCATGCCGATGGCAGCCCGAAGCTGGTGCCGCTGCGTCAGGTGGCGGACATCATGCCGGCCACCGGCGCCAACCAGATCAACCGGCGCGACCTGAACCGCGAGGTCGAGTTGTCGGCCAACGTCGTGGGCCGCTCAGCCGGACAGGTCAGCGCCGAAATCCGCCAGGTACTGGAAAGCATGCACTTCCAGCCCGGCTATCGGTACCAGGTTGGCGGCGCAACCAAGAACATGCAGGAGTCATTCGGCTATGCGCTGAAGGCCTTGCTGCTGGCGATCGTCTTCATCTACATGATCCTGGCATCGCAGTTCGGCAGCTTCCTGCAGCCGATCGCGATCATGTCGGCGTTGCCGCTGACCCTGATCGGTGTGTTCCTGTCGCTGATGCTGTTTCGCTCGACGCTGAATCTGTTCTCGATCATCGGTTTCGTGATGCTGATGGGTCTGGTCACGAAGAACGCCATCCTGCTGGTCGACTTTGCCAACCAGGCGCGCCGGCAGGGTATGGAGCGCGGCGCGGCGCTGCTGGAAGCCGCGCATGTGCGGCTGCGCCCGATCCTGATGACGACGCTGGCGATGGTGTTCGGCATGGTGCCGCTCGCGCTCGGTCTCGGCGAAGGCTCGGAACAACGCGCGCCGATGGGCCAGGCTGTCATTGGCGGCATCATCACCTCGTCGATCCTCACGCTGGTGGTGGTACCGGTGATCTACACCTGGCTAGACGATTTCGCCGGCTGGGTACGCAGGAAACTCGGCCTGAATGCATCCGACATGACCGCCCCGGACCAGCCGCCCGCCGCTCAGGCAGCGTCCGGGAGCGACCAACCCCTTTGATAAACTCGCCCTCTTTGTCATCCTTCTATTTATTAACACCATGAATCTCGAACAAGCCCGCCACAACATGATCGAGCAGCAAATCCGCACCTGGGACGTGCTGGACAAGGATGTGCTGCAGACACTGGTCGTCGTACGCCGCGAAGCCTTCGTGCCGCCGGCTTACCGCAGCCTGGCTTTTGTCGATGCCGAGATTCCGCTGCCTTGCGGCCAGAACATGCTGTCGCCCAAGCTCGAAGCGCGCCTGCTGCAGGAGGCGAAGCTGGGCCACGACGAACTGGTGCTCGAGATCGGCGCCGGTTCAGGCTACATGGCCGGCCTGCTGGCACAGCATGCGCGCCACGTGGTGACGGTCGAGATCGAGCCTGAGCTCAAGGCGCTGGCCGAAGCCAACCTGAAAGCAAACGGCATCGGCAACGTGACCGTCGAGCTCGGTGACGGAGCACGCGGCTGGACCGGCCACGGCAAGCAGTCCGCTCCTTATGACGTGATCGTACTGTCCGGCTCGGTGCCGGTGCTGCCCGAAGCTTTGCTGACGCAACTGCGCGTCGGTGGCCGCCTGCTGGCGGTGGTCGGCGATGCGCCGGCGATGTCGGCCTGCCTGGTCACCCGCACCGCGCAGGACGCATGGGATACGCACAAGCTGTTCGAAACCAGCATCGCGCCATTGCGCAATGCTGCCCGGCCGTCGGCCTTCCGTTTCTGAGGTCGCCATGCAGCAGATGACGCCGGCCGAACTGGCCGCCTGGCTGGCCGACCGCAACCGGCCGCAACCCGTACTGCTCGACGTGCGCGAACCGTGGGAGCAACAGACTTGCCACATCGCCGGCTCGCTGATGATGCCGATGGCTAGCGTGCCCGCGCGGCAGGAAGAGCTCGATCCGGCACAACCGGTGGTCTGCATCTGCCACCACGGAGCGCGCAGCATGGCCGTGGCCGCCTACCTCGAGCGCGCCGGCTTCGAACAAGTCATCAACCTGTCCAGCGGCATCCACGGCTGGGCGCTGCAGGTCGACGCCAGTATGCCGACCTATTAACGGCCTGTAACGGAACGATGGCGGCACGGCGTGCCGCCGCGGCAGTTACCTGGGTTTGTCCCGACGTATCGACTTCTATAAGGAAAAAAGCATGCGAAAGACTCCCCTAGCGACATTAGTCACCGCGCTGCTGGTGTCGGCGAATGCGTCGGCACTGGATCTGCTGCAGGCCTACAAGGACGCGCAGGCGTATGACAGCCAGTTCTCCAGCGCGCGGCTGCAGCGCGACGCAACGCGCGAGCGCCAGGTGCAGGCGCGTGCCGGGCTGCTGCCGCAGGTAGGACTGAACGCTGCGATCAACCGTATCGACGGCGAGGCCGTGCTGGCCCAGGGAACGATACCGATCGGCTATACCGCCGACAGCTACCAGCTGCAGCTGCGCCAACCGCTTTACAACCTGGCGAGCCTGACGACCTACGATCAGGGCAAGCTGCAGAGCACCGCCGGTGACACGCAATTCGAGCAGGCGCGCGTCGATCTCACGCTGCGCGTCGCCCAGGCCTATTTCGACGTATTGGCGGCACAAGACACCATCAGCTTCATCCAGGCGCAAAAGGCCGCGATCAGCGAGCAACTGGCGTCGGCCAAGCGTAACTTCCAGGTAGGTACCGCAACGATCACCGATACCCATGAAGCACAGGCGCGCTATGACCTCGCCATGGCGCAGGAGATCGCCGCGCAGAATGATCTTGCCGTAAGGCGCCACGCCCTGGCGCAGATCATCGGCAAGGACAGCGGCGAACTCAGCGGGCTGAAGTCCGGCGTGAAAGTCGCCGCGCCGGAACCGGCATCGATCGACCGCTGGGTGCAACAGGCCGAATTGGGCAACCTCGGCGTCGTCGTGCAGGGAATCAGCGCCGAGATTGCGAAGCTCGATATCCAGCGCGCGCGCGCCGGCCATCACCCGACCGTCGATGCGGTCGCCAGCCACGGACGGCAGAAGAGCTTCTTCACGTCGCCGATCACGACCACCACGACCACCATCGGGGTGCAGCTGACCGTGCCCCTGTTCTCCGGTTTTGCCACCAGCAGTCAGGTGACGCAGGCCGTCGCACTTGAGGAAAAGGCGCGTGCCGACCTCGATACGGCGCGCCGCAATGCAGCGCAAGGCGCACGCAGCGCCTTCCTCGGCGTGCAGAGTGGCCTGTCACAGGTGCGCGCACTGGAAGCCGCCGAGGCCTCCAGCAAGCTCGCGCTGGACGCCAACAAGCTCGGCTACGGCGTCGGCGTACGTATCAATATCGACGTGCTGAACGCGCAGCAGCAGCTGTATTCGACCCGCCGCGATCTGGCGCGTGCGCGCTACGACACGCTGCTGGCCGGACTGAAGCTCAAAGCGGCGGCCGGCACGCTGGCCGAGACCGACCTCGCTGAACTGAATACGCTGCTGGAGATCCGCTAAAGCGCCGCTGAGTGCCGCTGACAGGACGTCCCCGCCACAGTCAGTTCCAGCGATACGACATGCTGGCGTCATGACCGCCGCGACGCGCTGTTAGAGGCACTTAATGAATTTAAAAGCGGCAGGTAGTGCATGCACGCGCCTGCCGCTTTATCGTTGTGTGTTTTCGGGGCGGCCCCGCTGCCCCACCGATTCCCGGGCCCTGCGCCCTGCCCCGAGCCGCTGGCAATGTCCCGCCAGCGGACGACAGATTTTTTTTGGTGCGAAGACCTATGACTACTTATCAGACTGCACGCAAACTCGTTCTCCCCGGCATCGTGCTGGCCTTGGCCGCCTGCGGCAAGAAAGAAGATCCGGCCAAGGCGGCCGGTCCCGGTGCCGGTGCACCGCCGCCGGCGATGGTATCGGTGATCACTGTCGCCGCCGAACCCGTGTCCAACGTCAGCGAGTTGCCGGGCCGGATCGAGGCTGTACGCACGGCGGAGGTACGGGCACGCGTTGGCGGCATCGTGCAAAAGCGCGTGTTCACCGAAGGCGGCGAAGTGCGCGCCGGCCAGCCCTTGTACCAGATCGATCCGGCGCCCTTCCAGGCAGCAGCCAACAACGCCGAAGCCGTGCTTGCGCGCGCTGAGGCTAACCTCGGCCTGACAACCACCAAGGTCAACCGCTACAAGAGCCTGGTAGAGACAAACGCGATCAGCAAACAGGAATACGACGACCTCGTCAGTGCGCAGAAGCTGGCCGCGGCAGACGTCGCCGCAGCGCGTGCGGCGCTTGATGCAGCGAAGCTGAATGTGGCGTACTCCACGGTCACGGCACCGATCTCGGGACGGATCGGCCGCACGCTGATCACCGAGGGCGCCCTGGTCACGGCGAATGACTCGCGCGCACTGGCCGTGATTCACCAGCTCGACCCGATCTACGTGACGCTGACGCAATCCTCCGTCGAACTGGCGCGACTGCGCGAGATCATGTCGCAGTCGGGTCAGCATGGCGTGAAGGCAAAGCTGACGCTGGTCACCGAAGACGGCCGTCCGTACCCGCACGCGGGTCAACTGCTGTTCTCCGAGGCGATGGTGGATCCGCAGTCGAGCTCGGTGATTCTGCGCGCGCAGTTCCCCAACCCGCAACTCGCCCTGCTGCCAGGCATGTACGTGCGTGTGCGCGTCGAACAGGGCGTGCGCGCCGGCACGATCACCGTGCCGCAGCAGGCAGTCATGCGTACCGTCGACGGCTCGCTGGTCATGACAGTCGACGGCGCGGGCAAGGTCACGCCGCGGCCGGTGAAAACCGATGGCGCCTATGGTCAGAAATGGATCGTCAGCTCGGGCCTGAAGGAAGGCGACACCGTGATTGTCGAAGGTCTGCAAAAAGCCAAGCCGGGTGCAACCGTCAAGCCACTGCCCTGGCAGCCGGCAGGTTCCGCGCCGGCCCAGCCGGCCGCTGCCGCGCCGCAGGCCACCACGCCTGCTGCGCAAGAGAAAAAATAAGGAAGGCCCGACATGGCAAAGTTTTTTATTGACCGGCCCGTGTTCGCATGGGTCATCGCACTGTTCATCCTGCTGGCCGGCATCCTTGCGATACCGAACCTGCCGGTGTCGCAGTACCCGACCATCGCGCCACCGACCGTGATCGTCAACGCGACCTATCCGGGCGCCTCTGCGCAGACCGTCGACGAAAGCGTGACCAGCCTCATCGAGCAGGAGATGAACGGCGCCGAGAACATGCTGTACATCGAGTCACAGAGCCAGTCCGATGGCGGCGCACAGGTGTCGGTCACGTTCAAGACCGGCACCAACCCCGAGCTGGCAGCGGTCGACGTGCAAAACCGCCTCAAGCGTATCGAGGCGCGACTGCCGCAAGCCGTGGTGCAGCAGGGTGTAACGATCACGCGTGCCCGCAGCAACCTGCTGATGTTCGTAAACCTGCGCGCAACGCAGGACAACATCACGCCGGTCGCGCTGGGCGACTACATCGCGCGCAACGTGATCAACGAAATCAAGCGCGTCCCGGGCGTCGGCGTCGCGCAGTTGTTCGGCACCGAGCGCGCGATGCGCATCTGGGTCGATCCGGACAAGCTGATGGGCCTGAAGCTCACGCCCACCGATGTGGTGACCGCGATCCGCCAGCAGAACGCACAGTTCTCGGCCGGTATCCTCGGTGACCTGCCGGCGCCGGAAACACAGCGTATCGCGACCTCGATCATCGTCACCGGCCAGCTGGCCTCGACCGAGGAATTCGGCAACATCGTGCTGCGCGCCCTGCCGGGCGGCGCGACCGTGCGCCTGCGCGACGTCGCGCGTGTCGAAGTCGCCGGCCAGTCCTACGGATTCCAGGCACGCCTGAACGGCAAGCCCATCGCGGCTGTCGGCGTGCAGCTGACCCCGACGGCAAACGCGCTCGAGACCGCCCGCCTGGTGCGCGCGAAGATGGCGGAGCTGGAAAAATTCTTCCCGCCGGGTATCGAGTACGTCATCCCTTACGACACCTCCCTCTTCGTCAAGATCTCGATCGAGGAAGTGGTCAAGACGCTGCTGGAAGCCGTCGCGCTGGTGTTCCTGGTGATGCTGCTGTTCCTGCAAAACCTGCGCTATACGCTGATTCCGGCGATCGTGGTCCCGGTGTCACTGATGGGTACCTTCGCGACGATGGCCATGTTTGGCTACTCGATCAACGTGCTGACCATGTTCGGCATGGTGCTGGCCATCGGCATCCTGGTCGACGACGCCATCGTGGTCGTCGAGAACGTCGAGCGCATCATGAGCGAGGAGCAGCTGCCACCGCGTGAAGCGACGATCAAGGCGATGGGCCAGATCACCGGCGCCATCGTCGGTATCACGCTGGTGCTGATCGCGGTGTTCGTGCCGATGGCCTTCTTCACGGGCTCGGTCGGCGCGATCTATCGCCAGTTCTCGATGTCGATGGTGTCGGCGATGGTGTTCTCCGCGCTGATGGCACTGACTCTGACACCGGCGCTGTGCGCGACCATCCTGAAGCCGATTCCGGAAGGTCATCACGAACGCAAGGGTTTCTTCGGCGCGTTCAACCGCTTGTTTCGCCGCACGTCGGACAGCTATACCGGCTTCGTCGCTCGCATGGTCAAGACGACCGGACGCTGGATGGTGATTTACGGCGTCATCATCGCCGCCGTGATATGGATGGCATCGCACCTGCCGACCTCTTTCCTGCCCGCTGAAGACCAGGGCTATCTGCTGGCCAACGTGCAGCTGCCGCCGGGTGCGTCCACTGCGCGCACGCTGTCGGTGATGGAGCAGGCTGAGGAATATTTCAAGAAACAGCCCGGTGTGCAGGCCGTGGTGTCGGTGCTTGGCTACTCGTTCTCCGGCAACGGCCAGAACGGCGGCCTGCTGTTCGTGCCGCTGAAAGACTGGAAGGAACGCACCACGCCGGAGTTGAGTTCGGAGGGCATCGCGCAGAAAGCGCTGTCGCTGATGGCGATCATTCGCGATGCAATCGTGTTTACGGTGAACCCGCCGGCCATCCGCGAACTCGGCAATGCCACCGGCTTCTCGCTGCGCCTGCAGGACCGCGCCAACCTCGGTCACGACGGGCTGCTGGCCGCGCGTAATCAGCTGCTGGGCCTGATGTCGAAGAGCCCGGTGATCAAGAGCGCGCGTCCCGAGGGTATGGAAGACTCGCCGCAGCTGCGCCTGGATATCGACCGTGACAAGGCCAATGCGCTCGGTCTGACGCTGGCCGATATCAACGCGACACTGTCCGCCACCTTTGGTTCGACCTATGTGAACGACTTCCCCAATCTCGGTCGTCAGCAGCGTGTGATCGTGCAGGCGGTGCCGGAGAAGCGTCTGATGCCGGAAGATCTGGACAAGATTTTCGTGCGCAGCAACCGCGGCGACATGGTGCCGATGTCAGCATTCGCCAGCAGCCGCTGGATGAACGGTCCGGTGCAACTGGTGCGCTTCAATGGCTATCCGGCCATGAAGATCCAGGGCGACGCCGCGCCGGGCAAGTCCTCCGGCGATGCGCTGGCAGAAGTCGAGCGCCTGATGGCCGAGCTGCCGCCGGGAATCGGCTATGAATGGGCCGGCCAGTCACTGGAGGAAAAGGCGGCGGGTTCGACCGCGACACTGCTGTTCGCGCTGGCGCTGCTGGCCGTCTTCCTGGTGCTGGCAGCGCTGTACGAAAGCACCGCGATCCCGATCTCGGTGCTGCTGGTGGTGCCGCTGGGCGTGCTGGGCGCCGTCGCCTTCACGATGATGCGCGGTATGCCGAACGATGTGTACTTCAAGGTCGGCCTGATCGCGATCATTGGCTTGTCGGCGAAGAACGCGATCCTGATCGTCGAATTTGCAAAGGACCTGCAAGCCAACGGCATGGATCTGGTGAAGGCGACACTGACCGCGGTGAGGCTGCGCTTCCGCCCGATCATCATGACCTCGCTGGCATTCATCCTGGGCGTACTGCCGCTGGTGATCGCCACCGGCGCCGGCTCGGCGAGCCAGCGTGCAATCGGCACCGGCGTCATGGGCGGCATGATCACCGCGACCGTGCTGGCGGTGTTCTTCGTACCCGTCTTCTTCGTGGTCGTGCGCAGCATCTTCAAGGGCAGCGAGCGCCAGCGCCGGCTGTACGCGGCGCATCTGGAAGGCACTGAAGGTAACGAGGCGAAATAAATGAAAACCAAGATCCTCTACACATCGATCGCCGCCGCGCTGCTGGCCCTGTCCGGCTGCCAGATCGCTCCGGTCCACCAGAAGCCGGCCGCGCCGGTGCCGGCACAGTACCCGGCCGATGGCGCCGGCTCGCAAGCCGCTGCCGAGATCGGCTGGCGCGAGTTCTTCCCGAACCCGGAGCTGCAGGAAGTCATTGCGCAGGCGCTGGCCAACAACCGCGACCTGAGAACCGCCGCGTTACGCATCGAGGAAGCGCGGGCGATTTACAACATACAGCGCGCCGAACAACTGCCCACGGTGAATGTCAGCGCCGGCGTGAGCAACTCGCAGCAGCTGCTGCGCGGCCAGCAGTTTCGGTCGACCGTGTATCAGGTCGGCCTCGGGCTGACGGCATTCGAGCTGGATTTCTTCGGCCGCGTGAAAAACCTGTCGAATGCAGCATTGGCACAATTCTTCGCCACGGAGGAGGCGCGCCGTTCTGCGCAGATCGCGCTGGTCGGCGAGGTTGCCAAAGCCTGGCTCAGCGAACGTGCGCTGGCCGAGCAGACCGAGATCGCCGCACGCACGCTGAAGGCGCGCGAAGCGTCGTATGGGCTGGTGAAGCAGCGCTTCGATGCCGGTGTGGCCAATGCGCTCGAACTAAGGCAAAGCGAGACGCTGGTACAGTCAGCGCGCGTTGCCGGTCTGGCGCTGAAGCGACAGCATGCACAGAGCGTGAATGCGCTTGGGCTGCTGGTCGGCACCGACGCCAGGCTGCCTGCGCAAAAAGCGACACTGTCGGCTCAGGCCATCACGGCGGACGTGGGCGCGGGCCTGCCGTCGGATCTGCTGGCGAACCGTCCGGACATCCGCGCCGCCGAGCAGCGGCTGCGCGCCAACCAGGCCAGCATCGCGGCAGCGCGGGCGGCATTCTTTCCGCGGATTTCGCTGACGGCGCTGGTCGGCCTTGCCAGCCCCGAGCTGTCCGGGCTGTTCGACAATCCGACCCGTACCTGGACCTTCGCACCGCAACTGGTACTGCCCATCTTCGACGCAGGCCGCAACAACGCCAACCTGGATCTCGCGAAAACACGCACCAACATCGCGGTCGCGGAGTACGAGAAGGCCGTCCAGGTCGCGTTCCGCGAGGTGGCCGATGCGCTCGAGGCACGCGCGACACTGGTCGACGAGATCAGTGCGCAGCAAGCCGCGCGCAATGCCCAGGCGGCACGACTGGAACTGGCGCAGGCCCGCTACAAGAACGGCGTCGCGAACTATCTCGACGTGCTCGATGCAGAGCGTGAGCTTTACACGGCCGAGCAGCAGCTGTTACAAACGCGTCTGCTGAAGCTGACCAATGCGGTCGATTTGTATCGTTCGCTGGGTGGCGGCTTGAAGGAAACCGGCGTGCACTAAGCGGCGCGCCGTAACGCAGCATCATCCTCAGGGGCTGGTCAGATGACCGGCCCCTGGCGTTTCAGGGCCGTGATTTTCGGTAGAGTACATGCTGCAGCAGCGCCATCGTTTTCTGTGTCGCCCCGACCTCACGCTGTGCAAAACGCAGCGCTGCGTCCGACATCATCTTGAGTTGCTCATGACTGGCCAGCAGATCGAAGCTGCGCGCAAACAGCTCGCCTGCATCGGCCACGCGCAGCGCCGCACCGGCGGCCAGCGCATCCTCGCTCGGTTGCGCGAAATTGAAAGTATGCGGGCCCAGCAGCACCGGTTTGCCGCACGCGCAGGCCTCAATCAGGTTTTGCCCACCCAACGGCAGCAGGCTGCCGCCGATAAACGCGAAATCGCAGGCGGTGTAGTAGGCAAACATCTCGCCCATCGTGTCGCCAACCAATAGCTGCGCATCGGCCCGCACCGCCTCGCCTTTCAACTTCGATTTGCGCTGCACGCGCAGTCCTTGGTCGGTGAACAGCCTGGCCACCTCGTCAAAGCGCTGCGGATGGCGCGGCACGATCATCAGCAGGAAATCGGACGGCAGCGAGGCCTTCATGTACGCCGCCAGCAGCAAGGCCTCTTCGCCCTCGCGCGTGCTCGCGCACAGCATCACCGGCCGCGTGCCGATCTGTGTACGCAATGCATGACCGGCATGGCGCATCGTATCCGGCACGTCGACATCGAACTTCAGATTGCCGGTAACGGATACCACGCGCGCGCCCATCGCCTTGAGTCGTGCCGCGTCGGCTTCGGTCTGTGCCGCCACCAGCGTGATCTGCTGCGCGGCTGTGCCAAGCAAGCCGCCAAAACGCTGGCCACGGCGCAGCGAGCGCTCGGACAGCCGCGCATTGACCAGCGCCACCGGAACGCCCGCCGCTTCGCAGGAGGCGATCAGCGCCGGCCAGACTTCGGTCTCCATCAGGATGCCAATGCGCGGATGAAAGTGATGCACGAAGCGCGCTGTCATCGACAAGGTGTCATACGGCAGCCAGGCCTGGATGACCCGAGTTTCCTTGCCGAACAAGGCTTTGCCGGTGGCGCGTCCAGTCGCTGTCATGTGCGTGAGCAGCAGCTGGTGGTCGGGGTACTCGGCCAGCAATGCTCGCACCAGGGGCTCAGCCGCGCGCGTCTCGCCGACCGACACCGCATGCAGCCAGATCAGCGGCCCCACCGGCTGATGGGCGCAGCGGCCGAGACGCTCGCCGATGTGCGCGCGATAACCAGGTTCGCGCAGACCGCGCCACCACAGCCGCAACAGCACAAAGGGCAACATGCCCCACCACAGCAGCGAATACAGTCGCAGGGACAATGTCGGCATGCGGATCTCGGTGCGCCTGCGGCTCAGAATGGCAGCACCGCGTCCGGCTTGATGCGCAATAGTGCGTCGCCGACGGCCTGCTGTATGCGCCCCAGCGCCGCGTCATCCTCAGCCTCGAAACGTAGCACCAGCACCGGCGTGGTGTTCGACGCGCGACACAGCCCGAAACCGTCCGGATATTCGACGCGCACGCCGTCGATGGTCAGCACCTGCGACGCACCCGGCCACCGGGCTTCTTTTTGCAGCCGCGCGACCAGCGCATGGTTCTCGCCTTCGGCCAGCGGCACCTGCAGCTCCGGCGTGGACTTCGACTGGGGCAGTGCGTTCAAGCTGCGTGTGATGTCGCTCATACGGCTGACCAGTTCCAGCAGCCGCGCACCGGCATACAGGCCATCATCGAAACCGTACCAGCGATCCTTGAAGAACAAGTGACCGCTCATCTCGCCGCCGAACGGCGCGCCGGTCTCGCGCATCTTTGCCTTCACCAGCGAGTGTCCGGTCTGGCACATTAGTGGCTGGCCGCCGGCCGCCTGCACCACCGGAGCGATATGGCGCGTGCACTTGACGTCGAACAGGATGGTGCCGCCCGGGTGACGCGTCAGCACATCCTGCGCGAACAGCATCAGCTGCCGGTCCGGGAAAATCACCTGACCATCTTTGGTCACCACGCCAAGCCGATCGCCATCGCCATCGAAAGCCAGACCGATCTCGGTATCGCCGCTGGCCAGCGTATCGATCAGGTCCTGAAGATTTTCAATATGCGCCGGGTCCGGATGATGATTCGGGAAATGGCCGTCGACTTCACAATACAGCTCCGTCACCTCGCAGCCGAGGCCGCGATACAGATCACCGGCGATGCTGCCAGCCACGCCATTGCCGCAATCAACGGCAATCTTCATCGGCCGTGCCAGCTTCACGTCGGACAGGATGCGTGCGAGGTAGGCAGCACGCACGTCATGCTGACGATAGTTGCCGCTGCCGCTGCTGAAATCGCTGTCGACGATCCGGCGGTACAGTCGCTGGATCGCTTCGCCATAAATGGCCTCGCCGGCCAGCACCATCTTGAAACCGTTGTAGTCCGGCGGATTGTGGCTGCCGGTGACCATGATGCCGGTCGGTGCACCCAACGCATGCGTGGCGAAATACAGCATCGGCGTCGCAACCATGCCGACGTCGATCACGTTCACGCCCGACGCCTGCAAGCCGGCGGCGAGCGCCGCAGACAGTCCGGGCCCAGACAGCCGGCCGTCGCGACCGATAATTACGGTCTTCTCGCCCTTCTCCAGCGCGGTCGAGCCGAATGCAAGGCCGATCTGCCGTGCGATCGCCTCGTCCAGCGTGCTGCCGAGCACGCCGCGGATGTCATAGGCCTTGAAGATACCCGGAGTCAGGGTTGCGTTTGCCATGGAATCAAACTTTCGTCATCGGTTCACCGCGCATCTGCAGGCAGTCGGCCAGCGCATCGTCCCACGCGGGCAGGTCACCAAAAATGCGGCGGAATTTATCGGTGTTCAGCATCGAGTTTGTCGGGCGTTGCGCCGGGGTCGGATACTCGGCAGTGCTTATCGGGTGCAGCATTGGCCGCCGGATTATCGACGGATGCGCAAAGATCGCCTGCGCAAAACCGAACCAGCTGGTATGGCCCCCCGCGCACAGATGATAGATCCCCGAATGCGCCGCAAGCTGCGCCGGGTCACTCGCGTCGCGGATGATACCCGCAGTCGCGTCGGCAATGGTGCGACTCCAGGTTGGCCCACCGATCTGATCGTCGACAATCGACAAGGAATCTCGGTACTCGGCAAGCTTCAGCATCGTCAACAGGAAATTCCTGCCGGTCAGGCCATACACCCAGCTGCAGCGCAGGATCAGGTGGATACCACCGACTTCCGCGATCGCCCGCTCGCCGGCCAGCTTGCTGCGCCCATACACAGACAGCGGTGCCGGCGCATCGTCCTCCAGCCAGGGACTGTCCTTGCTGCCATCGAACACATAATCGGTCGAGTAGTGAATCAGTGGCGCCCCGAGGCGCTCGGCCTCTTCAGCCAGCACGCGCGGCGCATCGGCATTGATGCGAAAGGCGATCGCCTCGTCGGATTCAGCCGCGTCCACCGCCGTGTAGGCAGCGGCATTGATCACCAGCGCGGGCTGCAACTCGCGCAGCGCCGTACGAATCGCGTCCGGCTGCGCAAGATCGAGCTGCGCGCGATCCAGCGCGATGACCTGGCCAAGGCCGTCCAGCGAACGCCGCAGCGCATCGCCCACCTGCCCCTGGCGGCCCGTGACAACGATCCTCATGCGTAGGTCTCAGCCTGCGACAGCAGCGTGCCCGCCTGATCCTTGGCCGACAGCAGCGGCGGGCCATCGAGAGGCCAGGGGATCGCGAGCGCCGGATCATTCCATAGCAGCGAACGCTCATGCTCAGGCGCGTAATAGTCGGTCGTCTTGTAGGCGAGATCAGCCGTTGCGCTGGTCACTACGAAACCGTGCGCAAAACCGGGCGGCACCCACAATTGCCGGAAGTTGTCAGCCGACAGGACCACGCCAACAGACTGGCCAAAGCTCGGCGAACTACGGCGCAGGTCGACGCACACATCGAAAATTTCGCCGGCCAGCACACGCACCAGCTTGCCCTGCGGCTGGCGGATCTGATAATGCAGGCCACGCAGCACGCCGCGCGCGGAGCGTGAATGATTGTCCTGCACGAAGGACGTACCGATACCGGTCAGTGCTTCGAAACGACGCTGGTTGTAGCTCTCGAGGAAGAAACCACGCGCATCACCATGCACGGTCGGCTCGAGAATCAGTACGTCGGGAATCGCGGTGGGCAGAACCTTCATGGATCAGAACACGGTTTCATGCAGCAGGCGCAGCAGATACTGGCCATAGGCATTTTTCTTCATCGGCTCGGCCAGCCGTTCGAGCTGAGCCGCATCAATGTAGCGTTTACGGAAAGCGACCTCCTCCGGGCAAGCGACCTTCAGCCCCTGCCGCTTTTCCAGCGTCGCGATGAATTGGCCGGCATCCAGCATGGCCTCGTGGGTGCCCGTGTCCAGCCAGGCGATGCCGCGCCCCATCAATTCGACCTGCAACTGGCCGTGTTCGAGATACGCTCGGTTCACGTCGGTAATCTCCAGCTCGCCGCGCGCTGACGGCCGGATCGACGCAGCGATGTCGCACACCTGCGTGTCATAGAAATACAGCCCCGTCACCGCATAATTGGACTGCGGCTGAGCGGGCTTTTCCTCGATACTGACCGCGCGCCGCTGCGCATCGAAGCCGACCACGCCATAGCGCTCCGGATCGTTCACGTGATACGCAAACACGGTTGCTCCCTGCTCGCGCAGATTGGCGGCGTTCAGCTTTGCATCGAGCTCATGGCCGTAGTACAGGTTATCACCGAGGATCAGCGCCGACGGCCTGTCACCAACGAACTCGCGACCGATGATGAAAGCCTGCGCGAGACCGTCGGGCGACGGCTGTACCGCGTAACGGAGGTCGATGCCCCACTGGCTGCCATCGCCGAGCAGCTGCTCGAAGCGCGGCGTGTCCTGCAGCGTTGAGATCAGCAGAATCTCGCGTATGCCGGCCAGCATCAGCGTGGTCAGCGGGTAATAGATCATCGGCTTGTCGTACACCGGCAGCAGTTGCTTCGAGACTGCCATCGTGACCGGATACAAGCGCGTACCGGATCCGCCGGCGAGGATGAGGCCACGGCGGTTCATGTGCGACTCCCTGCGCGTTGCGCGTAGTTCTTGTTGATCCATTGCTGGTACTCGCCCGACTGAATCTTGCCTACCCAGTCCTGATGGTCGAGGTACCACTGCACGGTCTTGCGTAGACCGGTCTCGAAGGTCTCGGCCGGGCGCCAGCCGAGCTCGCGCTCAATCTTGCGCGCATCAATTGCATAGCGGCGATCATGCCCCGGACGGTCGGTAACGAAGGCGATCTGCGCGCCGTAGGATGTGCCGGCCGGCCTGAGTTCGTCCAGCAGCGCGCACAGCGTGTGCACGACCTCGAGGTTGGTCTTTTCGTTCCAGCCACCAATGTTGTAGGTCTCGCCCGGTGTGCCAGCGGCGAGCACTCGGCGTAGCGCCGCGCAATGGTCGCCGACATACAGCCAGTCACGTACCTGCTGGCCGTCGCCATACACCGGCAGCGGCTTGCCGGCGAGCGCATTCGCGATCATCAGCGGAATCAGCTTTTCAGGAAACTGCAGCGGACCGTAATTGTTTGAGCAGTTGCCGGTCAGAACAGGCAGGTCATAGGTGTGATGCCAGGCGCGCACCAGATGATCGGACGCGGCCTTCGAGGCCGCATACGGACTGTTCGGCGCGAAAGGCGTGCTCTCGGAAAACGGCGGATCGGACGGTGTCAGCGTGCCATATACTTCATCGGTAGACACATGCAGGAAGCGGAATGCGGACCGACGCGATCCATCCAGCGTGTCGAGGTAGGCACGCGTTGCCTCCAGCAGGCTGAACGTGCCGTCGATATTGGTGCGGATGAAGTCGGCCGGACCATGAATCGAGCGATCGACATGGCTCTCGGCGGCAAAGTGCACGATCGCGCGCGGCTGATGACGCTCGAGCAGCGCGGCGACCAGCGGCCTGTCGCCGATGTCGCCCTGCACGAACTCATGCCGCGCGTCACCCTGCAGCGACGCCAGATTGTCGGGATTACCCGCGTAAGTGAGCTTGTCGAGATTGACCACGGGCTCGTCGCCCACTGCCAGCCAGTCGAGAACAAAATTGGCGCCGATGAAGCCGGCGCCGCCAGTCACAAGAATCATCTGGAACCTTGCAAGTTCGCCAAATCGTTATATAGGGAATATCCCATTTTACCCGCGCGCCCAGGTCGGTCCGCGAACTACAATGGCTGCCACCCACCATTTTTTACTCTGTCATGGACGTATTTGCGATCGGCGATCTGCAAGGTTGTGCCACCGAGCTTGAGCGGCTGCTCGAGCGCATTGAATCGGCGTCTCCCGGCGCGCGACTGGTGTTTGTCGGCGACCTGGTCAATCGCGGTCCGGCGTCATTGCGCACACTGCGCGTGCTGGCCGGCCTCGGCGAACGCGTACGCACGGTGCTCGGCAACCACGATCTGCACCTGCTGGCTGCCGCCCATGGCGTGCGCGCACCGTCGCGCAGCGATACGCTCGACGAGATTCTGAGCGCTCCGGACCGCGATACGTTGCTCGACTGGCTGCGCCGGCAACCGCTGGCGCTGATGGCTGACAAGCATCTGGTCGTACACGCAGGTGTGCTGCCGCAGTGGAGCGCTGCACAAGTGCTGGCGCTGTCGGCTGAGGTCGAAGTGCAGCTACAGGGGAGCGACTGGGCTGCATTCCTGCGCACCATGTATGGCAATGAGCCGGCGCGCTGGGATGACACACTGACGGGTTCGGAGCGGCTGCGCTGTATCGTGAATGCGCTGACGCGGATGCGCTTCTGCACAGCTGACGGAACGATGGAATTCGCGACCAAGGAAGGACCGGCTCAACCGCCGCCAGGCTTCATGCCATGGTTCGACGTACCTGAGCGGCGCACCGCCGGCGTGCCGGTGGTGTTCGGGCACTGGTCGATGCTGGGACTGGTGCAGAGGGCGAACCTGATCGGGCTGGACAGCGGCTGTGTCTGGGGCGGCAAGCTCAGCGCGATGCGCTTGCGCGACCGCCATCTCGTGCAGGTGGATTGTCCGCAGCACCAGGCACCGGGGGGATGATTTTCAGCGTGGAGGCTGCGCGAACCGGCGAAGCTTCATCGCAAGCAGTGAAGCCAGAGGTCGTGTGACTCTGGATTCCGGCTCGCGCCGGAATGACGGTTTTACCTGCGCGACACCTGTGCGCATTCAGCGAGCTTCCGAGGCAGCCGCAGGTACCTCGGAAGCTGGCAGTAACACGCCCGCGATCACTTCGCGCGCAGCTGTCGCCAGCTCGCGCCGGTGCGCGCCTTCGGTAGATATCGCCGGCAGCCGGATCAGCTCGGCGGTCATGCCGCCAGTCTTCATGATCGCCATCACGCTGTCGACGAAACTCATGTCCCCGATGAAATCGGCTGAGCTATGCAGGCGGCCGCCCGCATCGACATAACGAATCGCATAGGGCTGTACCGGTACCGCAGCCTCGATGGCGGCTTCGAACAGGTTGGCATGGAAAGGCAACACGGTGCCTTGAGGCGCGGTCGTTCCCTCGGGGAAGAAGGCCACGCGGTCGCCATCGTGAATGCTCGTCACCAGCCCTTCATAGATACGACGCACTTCCCGCGCCTTGCCGCGCGCAATGAAGATGGTGCCCGTGTGTGCGCACAACCAGCCAATCAGGGGCCAGCTGCGGATATCAGACTTGGCGACGAAGCGGCACGGATGCAGCGTGTTAATGACAAAGATGTCGAGCCACGAAATGTGGTTGCAGATAATCAGCCCCGGCGACGCTGGCGTCATCTGCCGCGTATGGTCGAACATCATTTTGATGCCGCAGATCGCCACCAGCTGTCTTGACCAGCGCTGAATGCGCCGCTCACGCGCCGCCGCGTCGAGCAGCGGAAACAGGACGGCCACCTTCCACAGGCCAACCGCCAGATGCACGGCCAGCCGTGCGGGACCGAACCACGGCATCACTCAGCGCGAGAACGCGAGCCGGCCGGACACGATGGTGTGCCTGACCTGCCCCGGCAGCTCATAGCCGAGGAAAGGCGTGTGCCGGCCCTGGCTGCGCAAGGCTGTGGCTTCGACCTTCCAGCGCACGGCCGGATCGAACACGCACAGATCGGCGCTGCTGCCTACCGAGAGCGTGCCCGCGCTCAGCCCGGCAACACGCGCGGCATCGCAGCTGACGCGCGCGAGCGCCGTCGGAATGGCGGTCTTGCCCGGCACGCACTCATTGGCCCATTTCAGTGCCAGCGACAGCAGCAACTCCAGGCCGGTTGCGCCGGGCGATGCCTCGCCGAACGGCAGCAGTTTTTCTTCGTCGTCCAGCGGCGTGTGATCGGAACAGATCGCATCGATGGTACCGTCCAGCAGGCCTTGCCGAATGGCGTCACGGTCGCGCTGGCTGCGCAGCGGCGGCACCAGCCGCGCGTTCGAATCGAAGAAACCAATGTCAAGATCCGTCATGTGCACATGATGCGCACCGACGTCGCAGCTGACCGGCAAGCCCTCGGCGCGCGCGGCACGCACCAGCGCAATACCATCTGCCGATGACAGCCGGCACAGATGCACGCGTGCGCCGGTCGCGCGCATCAGTTCAAAGATGGTGTGCAACGCAATCGTCTCACTGATGACGGGCACGCCCGACAGGCCCAGCCGCGATGCCAGCGGTCCGCCATGCGCGACGCCACCCTTGCCCAGATGCGGGTCCTGCGGACGCAGCCAGACGGTGTAGCCGAAGGTCTTTGCATACTGCATCGCGCGCAGCAGCACGGTACTGTCCTCGATGGTGTCTTCGGCTTGCGAGAAGCCGACACAACCAGCCTCGGTGAGTTCGGCCATCTCGGTCAGCTCGCGGCCCTTCAGGCCGACCGTCAGCGCCCCGAGCGGATACACATGCGACTGGTTCAGGATGCGCGCGCGATGCACCAGCATCTCGACCAGACCCGGCTCATCCAGCACCGGGTCGGTGTCGGGCGGGCACAGCAGTGAAGTAACGCCACCGGCCAGTGCCGCATTCAGCTCGGATTCCAGCGTCGCCTTGTATTCATAGCCCGGCTCGCGCAGACGCGCCGACAGGTCGACCAGTCCGGGCGCGACCACCAGGCCGCTGGCGTCGATCACCTGGTCGGCCGTGAAGCCAGACGGTGCTGCACCGAGCGCAGCGATGCGGCCGTCGGCGATGTAAACGTCCTGCACTGCGTCGATCTTGTTCACCGGATCGACCACACGGCCATTTTTTATCTGCAGATTCATGCTCATTGTCTTGTCTCGTTCCGGCCGTGGCCTGTCAGGCGCCGGCCAGCATGCTCATCACGGCCATGCGCACCGCGATGCCGAAGGTCACCTGCGGCAGGATCACGGCCTGCGCACCGTCGGCTACCGCCGAATCGATCTCGACGCCGCGGTTCATCGGTCCCGGATGCATCACGATTGCGTCCGGCTTGGCCAGTGCCAGGCGCTCGGGTGTCAGGCCGTAGCTCTTGAAGTACTCCTGCGCGGAGGGCAGCAGCGCGCCGGTCATGCGCTCGTTCTGCAGGCGCAGCATGATGATCACGTCGACATCCTTCAGACCTTCATTCATGTCGGTGAACACACGCACGCCCATTTGCTCCAGGCCGCCGGGCAACAGCGTGCGCGGACCGATGGCCCGCACTTCCGGCACACCCAGCGTGGTCAGTCCGTGAATATCGGAACGGGCGACGCGACTGTGCAGGATGTCGCCAACGATCGCCACCGTCAGCTGGCTGAAATCCTTCTTGTAGTGACGGATCGTGTACATGTCGAGCAGGCCCTGCGTTGGATGCGCATGCCGGCCGTCGCCGGCGTTCACCACGTGCACATGGTCCTGTCCGGTCTCGGTCAGGTGCTTGGCGATCAGATAGGGCGCGCCCGACTGCGCGTGGCGCACCACAAACATGTCGGCATGCATCGCCGAGAGGTTGTCGATGGTGTCGAGCAGGGATTCGCCCTTGCTGGCCGACGAGGCCGAGATGTTCAGATTGATCACGTCGGCCGACAGGCGCTTGGACGCGATCTCGAACGTCGTGCGCGTGCGCGTGGAATTCTCGAAGAACAGGTTGAACACACTCTTGCCGCGCATCAGAGGCACCTTCTTCACTTCGCGGTCGCTGACGCTGACAAAGGACGCGGCGGTGTCGAGGATACGGTGGATGATGGGCTTGGGCAGGCCCTCGAGGGTGAGCAGGTGCTGCAGCTCACCGTGCTTGTTCAGTTGCGGGTTATGCATGATCTATCGTCAGGGTAAGGCGGCCATCGTCGGCCTTCTGCAAAACCAGCAGCTCATTGTCTGCCAGCGAAACGGTGCGTGCGACGAAGTCGGCGGCGATCGGCAACTGACGGCCGCCGCGATCCACCAGTGCGGCCAGCATCACGCGCGCCGGGCGGCCGTAGTCGAACAGGGTGTTAATCGCGGCGCGCGTGGTGCGGCCGGTGTACAGCACATCGTCGACCAGCAGGATAGTCGCGCCGTTCACATCGAACGGTATCTGGCTCGGCTTGACCTCGGCAGACAGTCCGCGCTCGGCGAAGTCGTCACGATAGAACGATACGTCGACATAGCCGACGTCAGCTACGCCCATCGCGCGCGCAAGCCGGTCCGCCAGCCAGGCGCCGCCGGAATAGATGCCAACCACAGCCAGCTTGTCCGTTCCGCCAAGCGCGGACGCAATGTCACGTTCCAGCTGCGCGTACAGCGCTTCAGCATCGAGTTCAGGAGGGATCATGTTGGTCAAAGTATTGTTGGAGTATCAGTGCCGCTGCTTCGCTGTCGATGTGCTGCCCGCGCTGCTGCGACAGCACAGCGGAGGTATAGCGTTCGTCGACCAGCACGGCGGGCAGTCCGTAGCGTCCATGAATCTGGTTCGCGAAGCGGCGGCAACGCGCCGTCATTTCGTGCTCGGCGCCGTCCGGATGCAGCGGCAAGCCCACCACCACGGTATCGGGCTGCCATTCGGCCAACAACACGCCGATGGCGTTGAACTTGCCGTCATTGGTAGGCTCGTCGATCAGCGCGAGCGGCGTGGCCTGCTTCAGTAGCGTGTTGCCGATGGCGACGCCAATGCGCTTGAGACCGAAGTCGAAGGCGATCACCGTGCTCATGCGTGAGGAAACCAGGCTTCCTTACGCATGACCGGCTTCTCCGGCCAGGTGGTTCGGATCGATGCCGAGCAAATGCATCGCTGCCACGAAACGTTCCTCGACCGGTGTGTCAAAGATGATCGCCGGGTCAGCGCGCACGGTCAGCCAGCCATTGCGCAGGATTTCATCCTCCAGCTGCCCGGCGCTCCAGCCGGCGCAGCCGAGGGTGACGATCAGCCGTTCCGGACCGCGCCCTTCGGAGACCGCCTCGAGCACGTCGCGGGACGTGGTCAATGCGACTTCGTCGGACACGGTCAGCGATGACGTGAAACTGTCATCCGGCGCATGCAGTACGAAGCCGCGCTCTACCTGCACCGGTCCGCCAAACAGCACAGGCAGGCGCGACGACGCGCGATGAGGACTGATTTCCAGGGACAGCTCGAGCCGCTCGAACAGCACGTCCATCGTCATGTCCGTCGGACGGTTGATGATCATGCCCAGCGCGCCACCGGCGTGATGTTCGCAGATGTAGACGACGGTGCCGCCGAAAATCGGGTCGAGCATCGACGGCATCGCGATCAGGAAATGATCGGTCAGCTGGAGTTCGGGGGTGTTTTCGGAAAAATCGGTCGCGGCCGCGCCGGGCGCGGAGCTTGAAGAAGATGGTGGCTTGACATGCTTGCCCATGCGCGCATTTTAGCAGCTTTGCACGCGGCGACCGATGCGCGGCTACACTGCCGGCTTCGTGAAATGCACTATCTCAGGCCCACCATCATGAAGAAATTCGACCGCGCACTCGTCTGGTTCCGACGCGATCTGCGCCACTTCGATAACGCGGCGCTGCATCATGCGCTGGCCACCAGCCGTCAGGTCTGCTGCGCTTTCATATTTGACAAGGACATCCTCGATCCCTTGCTGGCCTCAGGCACGCTGGATCGCCGCGTCGCATTCATTCATGCCAGCCTGCAGGAACTTGACGCCGAACTTCAGCGCGCCGGCGGCGGCCTGATTGTCCGTCACGCGCGCTCCGCTGATGCGATTCCTCAACTCGCCCGGGAACTGCATGTCGATGCCGTGTTCTGCAATCATGATTACGAGCCTGCCGCGGTGGCGCGCGACCGCGCGATGCAGCAGGCGCTGGACGCGGACGGTCGGCATTTTCTCAGCTTCAAGGACCAGGTGATTTTCGAGAAAGACGAGGTGCTGTCGCAATCCGACAAAGCTTTCTCAGTCTTCACACCGTACAAGAATGCGTGGCTGAAGAAATTCCAGCAGCCGGCCGGCGATCTCGACAGCAGCCTGCTGCCCTGCTTCGACTGCACGCCTGCCGCCGGACAACTGATGCCGGCCGACGCGTCGGACAGGCTGCCGACGCTGCCGGAAATGGGCTTCGATGACTGCGACCTGTCGGCGCTGAATCTACCGACCGGCATGTCCGGTGGACAGATGCTGCTCGACGACTTCCTGCCGCGCATCCCGCGCTATGGCAAGGCACGCGACTATCCGGCGTTGAAAGGCCCATCCTACCTGTCGGTACATCTGCGCTTCGGTACGGTGTCGATCCGCGCATTAGCGCGCCATGCGATGGATGCGATACGCTCTGGCAGCGGCGGCGACGGTGCCATGGTCTGGCTGTCGGAACTGATCTGGCGCGAGTTTTATTTCATGATCCTGCATCATCATCCACAGGTGGCCAGCGGTGCATCGTTCAAGCCGGACTACGACCGCATCGCCTGGGAACAAGGACCGCAGGCCGATGCGGCATTCAGCGCTTGGTGCGAGGGACGCACCGGCTATCCGCTGGTCGATGCGGCTATGCTGCAACTCAATCGCAGCGGCTACATGCACAACCGCTTACGCATGGTCGCCGCCTGTTTCCTGATCAAAGATCTGGGCATCGACTGGCGACGTGGCGAAGCCTATTTCGCGCGCCAGCTGAATGACTTCGACCTGTCCGCAAACAATGGCGGCTGGCAGTGGGCGTCGTCATCCGGTTGCGATGCCCAACCGTACTTCCGCATCTTCAATCCGGTCACCCAATCGGAAAAATTCGATCCGGACGGCCGGTTCATCAAGCGCTACCTGCCGCAACTGGCGAAGCTGGACGCGAAGTACATCCATGCCCCCTGGCTCGCTCCGGAGCTGACACTGCAAATGGCTGGCATCACGCTGGGCAACGACTACCCGCGCCCGCTGGTAGCGCATGATGAGGCAAGGAAGCGCACGCTGGAGCGCTATGCGGTGGTCAAAAAATAGGGCAGCCCACACAAGCTGCAACGGCATAGCGGCGCAAGCTTCACCCGGCTGACTCGCTGATGGGCCGACTGTGCCGTGTCAAATCATACTGCGTGACACCGCTGTCCCGGCCGGCGCGCTTGAGCCAGTCCGGATGTGCGACCGTGTCACGCAGGTCGCGCCGCCCCGCCTCCCAACGCTCGAGCACGGTCGCCCGTGAAAACTCGTAATCCTTCGATTCACGCTCGAATGGCCCCTGCCGGTAAATCAGGTGCACGATATCGAGCGGTGCCACCTCGGTGACATCCTTCAGATAATGGACGGCCGCATGGTCGAGCAGATGCTCAGGCAACTTCGCCAGCAACTCTGCGATCGCGCAGCGCGTATTGGTGAGTTCGGCCACCATATTGCTTCCGTAGCGCGTGCGGCTCGAGTACAGGATGTCCTTGTGACGCTTCAGCACGTCATCGAAATTGCGCGGCCAGTCGCCGCGCGCGCTGAACAGGTCGACCTGGAAGACCAGCAGGCTCTGGTCGTCGTCGCGCATGTCGAGCACATGATGTAACGGCGTATTCGACACGATGCCGCCGTCCCACCATAACTCGCCATCGATCTCGACCGGCGCGAACGATGGCGGCAGTGCGCCGCTGGCCATCACATGCTCCGGACCGATGCGGGTCTCGGTATTGTCGAAATAATGCGAATTCCCGGTACGCACGTTCACCGCGCCCAGCGACAGCCGTATCGTACCGTCATTGATCCGGTCGAAATCGATCAATCTCTCCAAGGTCACCCGCAGCGGTGTGGTGTCATAAAGACTGAGCGCGCCGGGCGTGCCCGGCGGCTGAAAGGGGGCCGGCAACATGCGCGGCTGGAAGAAGCCCGGGATGCCGACCCAGGCGGTATGCCATGCGCTGAACTGATTCAGTGCACCCCGCTGCTCGCCGTTTTCTGTCAGCGCGCGCAGCCAGGGGATCAGCGAGGTGGGGTCGGCAAACTGCGACGTGCCAGATGACACGAGATGCCAGAACTCGGCCAAGCGCGGGACACGGCGCTCAGGCGGGTTGCCAGCGATGATCGCCGCATTAATTGCGCCGATCGATACGCCTACCACCCAGTCCGGCTCGCAGCTGGTCATGGCAAGTTCCTCGAATGCGCCGGCCTGATAGGCGCCGAGCGCGCCGCCGCCCTGCAGCACCAGCGCGATTACATCGTGTGCGCGCTTGAGTCCGGTGTTCTTCCGGTTGGCCTTCCATGCGACCTTCATCATGCCTCCGCTGAATGTGTCATCCGGGCCAGCGCTTGTCGGCGGCTATGCCGCCTGCCGGACCTCGCCGCGCAGGCCGGCCAGCAGCGCGAGCAAGGCATCCTCGTCAAACGGCTTGCCCAGATAGCCAAGCACACCGAGCTGCTGTGCGCGCTCGCGATGACGCTCAGCGATGCGCGACGTAATCATCAATACCGGCAGCATGCATAGATCGGCGTCGGCACGCAGCGCGGCAAGCAGTTCGAAGCCATCCATGCGTGGCATCTCAATGTCGAGCAGCAGCGCCATCGGTTGCCGCTCGCCCAGCCGTTCCAGCGCCTCTACTCCATCGCGCGCCAGTGCGACGGCATAGCCATGGCGCTCAAGCAAGCGCTGACTGGCGCGGCGCACGGTCAGGGAATCGTCGACAACCAGCACCAGCGGCCGCTCCTGCAAGCGCGTGACCGGCGCCAGCGGTACCGCTGGCATCCGGAACGGATCAAGGATCAACGCAATCCCGCCGTCACCAAGCAGTGTGGCGCCCGCGATACCCGGCACCTGCGCCAGCTGCGGCCCCGGATGTTTAACCATCACTTCGCGCTGGCCCAGCACCGCGTCGAGCTGTAACGCCATCAGCCTTTCCTCATCCTGCAAGACGACGACAGGCAGCCTCGCAAGATCACCAGCCTGCAACGCAAGTGGCTCGCCGAGCGCCTGTCCGAGATGCAGCAAGGGTAGCTGTCTTCCCTGCCAGGCGATCTGCCGGCTGTCAGTATTGCCGTCGATCTGTCCGGCTCCAGGCTGGACGACCTGCCGGACCAGCGCCACCGGCAATGCGATGCGGCGCGTGCCGGCGCGGGAGAGCAGCACCGGCATGCTGGCCAGTTCGAGAGGCAAGGCGATCGTGAATCGGCAACCTTGTCCGGACAGACTATCGACCGCGATGCGACCGCCGAGCGCATGTAATTCGGCGCGCACGGCATCCATGCCAATGCCACGGCCGGACAGTGCGGTAACCTCGGCAGCGGTCGACAATCCGGGCGCGAAGATCAGTGCGGCCAGCGCGGTATCGTCGGCGACGTCTTGCGGGCCGAGCAAGCCTGCAGCAACCGCCTGGCTGCGCACGCGCTGCATGTCCAGGCCGCGACCATCGTCATGCAGGTACAGTCGCAGCTCGTTGCCGGCCAGTGCAGCGCCGATCGTTACTGTGCCGGTGGGTGGCTTGCCTTGCGCGACGCGCTGATCTGGCAGCTCGATGCCATGCACAACGGAATTACGCAGCAAATGACCGAGCGGCGCGACAAGCCGTTCAAGCAGGCCGCGCTCGATCTCGACGTCGCCGCCGCTTAGGACCAGTGTCACATCGCGACCGGTATCGCGTGCCACTTGCCGCAACAGCATACGCAAGCGTGATTCGATGGCCCGCAAGGGCTGCGATCGCATGGCCTGCAAGTCGATCTGCAACTGGCGCAGGTCGCGCGCCTGAATCGCGGCGGATGATGAGAGCCGCTCGACCTGCCGCACCAGTACACGCTGCACACCAGCCAGGTCGCCGATGCTCTCGGCCATCATGCGCGTGAGCTCATGCAACCGGGTGTAACGATCAAACTCGAGCGGGTCGAAGCCCGCCTCCGGGCCGTGCGAGGCGTGCGACAAGATACGTGATTCGGACTCGATCTCGAGCTCACGCAACTGCGCGCGCAGCCGCGCCAGATCTCCGGCTAGCGCCGCGGTCGCATGCCGCTGGTCCTGAGCCACATCAGTGATGCACGCATTGCCGACCCAAAGCGCCGCTGATGCATCGACCACACGGGCCAGCTGAGTGGCGGCAACACGCAGACGCGGCGCGGGCTGGTTCTCCTGACCCGCATGGACCGAGCGAACTGAGACTGCGGCATCCGACGGCAAGTCTGACTCACGCGGCACAGCGATCACTGATGCTGCACCACTGGCCGACTGCATCCAGCGGTCTATACGCTCCTGCAGCGCGGCAAGTTCCTGCTCAAGTGTGGACGCAGGCTGCTGTGCGAGCGCGGCAATGTCGGTTTCGGCCTGATGGAATTCATCGCCTAGCGTCTGCAGTCCTGCCATGCGCGCACTGCCCTTCAGGGTATGCAGCACGCGTAACAACTGCATGGGTGGCTCGCGATTGTCCGGCTGCTGTTGCCAGGACTGCAGTGCCCACTCGAGCTGCGGCAACAAGTCGGCCGCTTCCTCGGCGAAGATCAACTGCAGCTCTGCGGAGGCAGCCTGCCCCTCCGGAGTCACCCGGGATGACACCGGAGAAGCTATTGACGGCAGCGGCACTTCCACTGGCGTCCCGGTCTGCAGTCGCACCAGCAGCGCGGGTTGTGCGATGCATTCTCCACAGGTCACGATGTCGTGCAGCATCTGTTCAAGTGCAGCCAGCGTATCGGTCAGCAGCATGTGCTCCGGTGGACAAACAGCAGATCTCAGATGACTCTCGAGCGCCAGTGCCAGACTGGCCAGCGCCATGTGGCCGGTGGTTGCCGAACACCCGGCCAGCGTATGCAACACGTGCATTGCCTCGGCGCTCTGCGCTAACGTGATCGGCCCTTCCATCCATCGGCGCAAGCGGCGCAGATGCCCCTCGGCCTCGTCAATGAAGATAGTGTGCAGCCGCGCTTGCCGGTCGGCTTCACTACGGTCAGCATCATTATTTATCGCTGCATGAGTGTCTTGGTCCGGTGGACGTGCTTCTGGTGTACATGCTTCTGGTGTACATGCTTCTGGTGTACATAGCTCTGGTGTACATGGTTTAGATATGTGTGCTTCGTGTGCACTTTCGTCGGGTACCGCTGCTTCGGACATCGAAACTTCGGATATTGCTGCTTCGGTCGTCGTTGCTCCGAACCTCACGACGTCAGGTGGCGCTGCTTCCGGCGTAGCTGGCTCATGCAGCGTGGCTTCATCGATTTCCATCTGGCTCATATCCGTGTGCCGTCGGCATGCTCGCTGCAGATCGAGGTCCTCATGCCAGTCTCGCTCGTACTCACCACCCCGGGCCTCACTGTCGGCTGGCGTCACCTCGCGCATCGGTACGGTCCCGGATAAAGGTAGCAACGCCATCGAAACTGACAGCTGTACCCATATCTGCGCGATGGACTGCATCACCTGTTGCCGGTCGGCATTTGACGAAGCTGGCAGCGCTGCAAGGCCGGCCAGCTGCGCGCGCAGTGCCGCGATGTCCGCGCTGCACGCCGGCAGTCCGGTCATGGCAAGCGCACCGGCGATCTGCCGCAGCACCTCGTCCGCGGCTGACAGCGCCAACGCCGGGTCGTCGCCCTGCCAGGCAGCTTCCAGCGTCTGCTCGGCGGCCTCCAGTTCGGCACACATCGTCGCGCACAGACTCGTCCATCGGGTGTAGGCCGCGCCAGCCCGCATCCAGCGAAACAGCGCGTCCCATGTCTCTGGCGTCATCTCCTGCGCGGCCCGATCGATGAGGTCCGCCAATACCATAACACCGGCCGTCGTCGAGGCATGAGCACCAGCGTCGACGTCGGCCGTCGAGACCTGCAAGCCGAGCAGCAAAGCAGCCAGCCATTCACTGTGCGCCGGATCGTCTGACGGGCCGCCACGTGCCGCGAGTCGGCGCAGCGGCCCGGCGAGCACCGCCATACTAGGAGTCAATACCGCGTCATCAGCTAGCGCTAACCAACTCGCCGGATCCATCACGCTGTCGGCATCACGACCCAGTTCGGCCGTCAGGCGCGTCACGGCAACAAAAAAACTCATCGGCTCACCCTGCGAGGACTGCATGCAAAGACCATGCTCCGGTGGTGCCGACAGCTGCGACTCCAGGTCGAACAGGCCCACGATCATGACTGCGGCCTCTGTCTTCAGCGACATCGCTGACAGTGCGAACAGCGCGTCGCGTACCAGAGGTTCGAGTGCCGCCATGCGTTCGCCACGGTCGCTCTGGCGCAGCGCCCTGATCGTCGCCGAAAAGATCTTCTTGTCGCGCACGCAGAGCACGCCGGCAGCTTGCGCGCGCTCCAGCACGTAAGCATGTAAAACCCGCCAGTACGCTTGCTCGTCTTCGGACTTTGTCGGTACGGCGAACCATGCCAACACATCGGCAAAGGCGCACAATGCGCGCCGGTGTTCATCTTGGTCATGTGCTCGCAGGCAGGCCAGCAATGCACGTTCGGCACCCGCCAGTGGATCGTCACAAGCCGGCGTAGACGACAGCGCAGGCAGCAACGCCAATGCGCCGGGCGGCCACTGCAACGATAGCAACTCAGCCGGGCTGGCATCGGCCATGCCGGTCAGGTCGGCCAAGCTCTGCCAGCAGGAGAGCAAATCGGCAGCGCGCACCTCGTCCGAATGCAACAGACGATCGAATGCAGCCTTGAGAATGCGCGCCAGTAATTTGGCGGCATCGGCCAGATCGCTGGGTGCAGCCGTGGTGTATCCATCGATATGTTGCAGACGTAAGCGCAGCAGACGAACGAGCGCACGTAGTCCCGGCTGGCCTGCGTGAATGAGCGCACCTTCTACCTCGATCAGTCGCTGCAACGCGTCGGTCTGTGCAGTGTCGAGCGGCTCCGGCACAGGCGTCTCCCGCAGCCACTCGGCCAGTTGTACCAGCGTGGCGTATAACGCGCCGCCCAGCGCATTTAGCGCCGCACGCCCTGCGATGTCTGCCTCAGTCCCGCTCTGCATGGGCCGCACCGGCCTTCAGCGCTGGATGCGGAAGCGATCGATCGCGCCGCCAAGATCGGCTGCCAGCACCGCAAGCTCCTGCACCGAGGTGGCTGTCATCTGGGTACCCTGGCGCGTGTGCTCGGTGACGGTGAGTATGCTGTCGATATTCTGCGCAACATGATCGGCCAGCGTAGTCTGTTCGCCGGCGGCCACGGATATGCCCCGGATCAGCTCGGCCAGATGCTGCGAGACACGATGAATCTCGGCCAGCGCAGCACCGGCGCTGTCTGAGCGGCGCGCGCCGTCGACCACACGCTGCGTAGAGCGCTCCATCGCGGCCACCGCCTCCTGCGCATCGACCTGTACGGCTTTGACCAGTTGCGCAATCTGGCGCGCAGCATCGCCGCAGCGCTCTGCCAGCCGCTGCACCTCCTCGGCCACCACCGCGAAGCCACGCCCGGCCTCACCGGCCGAGGCCGCCTGGATCGCCGCGTTCAATGCCAGCACATGCGTCTGTTCGGTGATGCCGGCGATCAGGTCGATGATGTCGCCGATCTCGAGAGACGAGTCGCCCAGCCGCTTGATGCGCTTGGCGCTCTCCTGCACTTGCTCCCGCAACTGCTGCATGCTGGCGATCGCTTCCTGTACCGCCACCTCGCCCCGCTCGGCAGCACTCACCGATGCCTGCGCAACGTCGGCCGACTCGCTGGCGGCACGCGACACCTGATGAATCCGCTCTGTCATGCGCAGTACCGCCTCGCCGGTCTGCTGGATCTCGTTCGACTGACGCGCCGCCAGCGCCAGCAGGTCGTCCGAGATGTTGCGGGCGCTGGCGCAGGAGGAGCCGACATGCTGTGCGGTACCGCGCACTTTGTCGAGCAGGCGGCGTAACTCTTCCAGTGTGAAATTGACCGAGTCGGCAATTGCACCGGTGAGATCCTCGGAGACGGTCGCCTGTACCGTCAGGTCACCTTCGGCAACAGCCTGCAGCTCGTTCATCAAGCGCAGGATGGCTGCCTGATTCTGCTGGTTCAGTCGACGCGCTTCTTCCTCATCGGCCAGTGCCTGCTGACGCTGCTGCTCGGCCTGCAGGCGTGCGCGCTCCGCCGCAGCGGCACGCTGCCAGCCATGGCGCAATTGCAGCGCGGCCCATAGCAAGCCGAGCGTCAGCGCCAGCGCGGCCAGCGCCGCCAGTGCCCAGCGCATCCAGCCACCGCCCTCTCCTGAGCGGCTGACTTCCTGCAAGCTCAGCAGGCTTTCGCGCAAGGTCTCGTTGTCGGCGAAGATGCGACGCTCGGCTTCCTTCGCCGCGATGAACTGCTTCAGGTTACCGAGTATGTTTGCCAGTTCACGCTGATAGCGAGCGAATGCAGACTGCAGTTCGGTCAGGCGTGCACGCGCATCGTCACTCGTGGTCGGTGGCAGCCGCAGAACAGCGCTGCCGCTGATGAAGCCGTTCATGATGTCCTGAAAAGTACTGGCATCGCGGCCAAGCTGGAAAGCCGTGTCCTGATTGATGCCGTCGGGCGTCAGGAACTCGTTGGCGCTCTTGCCCAGCCGCTGCGTCAGCATCACCAGCTGACCGGCCGCGGCAACCTCGCGTGGCGATGCACCGTTGTGCGCGGACAATGTGGCGATTTGCTCTGCCAGCTCCAGCAACACCGGATTAAGGGTGTTCAGCGTCTTCAGCGTGCCGCGAAAGCCGGTCAGCTGTTTCTCGAGAGTGAGTATCTTTGCGGCAGACTCGTCGGAACGCTGCCAGATGCGCCGGATCGCATCGATACGCTGCAACAACGCATCATCTGCCACTGGAAGATGACTGCCGGCCCAGTCGCCGCCGCCGGCCAGCACATCGAGTGCGCGATTGATCTCCGCGCGGCTGTGCTCAAGTTGCCGAAAGGCTTCGCGATTACCCTGGATAGCGTTCGGGGCGGCCTTGCCCAGCCGCTGCGAATGCATCACGAGCTCGCCTGCCATCTGCGTCTTCATTGCGGCTGTCACGGTCACGTCCGCATACAGCCAGGCAAGCACCGCCAGCGACAGCAGCGACAACGCCAGCATGGCCTGCAATGTCCGCAGCGCTAACGACAGCGACCAGCGTCCCGAGGGTATGGATACATGGGGACGCAGACGTTTTCCCCAGGCGGCCCACAAGCGATGCAACCATTCGAAACGTGATGCATCGGGCACAGCCATCAATTCATGGCGCTGGTCTGGTTGCATGCGAGGCTCCGGTAGAAAGGCAGTGTTCGGATATCAGCGGCCGCCGATATCGATGAAAGCGGGATCGCGCATCAGCGCATTGAGGTCGACCCAGGCATGGCGAACGCCGCCAGAGTCCTCGAAGCTCGCCGGCGACCAGTCGGGCAAGTCGGCGTCGCGCCCGGCATCACGCAGTGCCGAGCGGTCGACGATGCCAGCCAGCTGTGCCAGTCGGATAGCGCAGTGGCACGGCAACGAGCGAGACAGCACCAGTAGTCGATCGGTCTCGCGCCATGGCCGCACCGGCATGCCACACAGTCCATCCAGGTCGACCACACCGGCCAGTTCGCCGCGATGATTGATCAAGCCGAGGTACCACGGCTGCGTGAATGGCACGCTGGTTAACATAGGCACCGCGATCACTTCGGCCGCGCATGCGAGATCGAACAGCCAGTGCCGGGTGTCAGTCGATGCCGCCACGCAGTCTTGCGTTGCGCCGCGCACCGACGCAGCATGCTGCAAGCGGCGTGATAGCTTCTGCTGGAAGTCGCGCAGACCGGCGTGGCGGGCGGACATTCCGGTGGCTTGCATCGAATCCGTGCTCATACCAGCTTGCGCGACAGCGCGGCGATGCGCTGCAAGAGCAGCTCCGGATCGACCGGCTTGACCAGATACTCGCGCGCACCCTGTCGCAAACCCCAGATGCGGTCCGTCTCTTGCTGCTTGCTACTGCAGATGATGACGGGCACGGTGCCGATCACCGGATCGCGGGAGATTTCGCGCGTGGCCTGGAAGCCGTTCTGGCCCGGCATCACCACATCCATCAGGATCAGTTGCGGCGGGTTTTGCCGTGCCAGCTGCAGACCCGCTTCGGCGCTATCGGCCGTGCTGACCTGGTAGCCATGTCGGGTCAGCAGTTCGGACAGGAAATGACGCTCGGTTGGCGAATCGTCGACGACAAGAATGTGCTTGATAGGCATCGTGGGGCTGGCGGCTGACATCGGTGACGGGGACTTCACACAGCGATTTGCGGTGCGCGCGCATGCTCCCGCACTGCCCGTAGCAGGCTGTCTTTCGTAAACGGCTTGGTGAGATAGGCAGTGGCGCCGGCCAGCAGGCCGCGTGCGCGATCGAACAGGCCATCACGCGACGACAGCATGACGACGGGTATCTGCTTGCTGGCGGGGCTCGCGCGTATCAGTGCGCAGGTCTGAAAGCCGTCCAGCCGCGGCATCAGGATGTCGCAGAAGATCAGCGCCGGCCGCCGCTCGACGATGATCGACAGCGCAGCAAAGCCGTCGACGGCCAGAATGACCGGATGCCCTGCCTGCGACAGAAAAATTTCAGCAGAACGACGTATCGTGCTGCTGTCATCAATGACGAGTATTTCCGAACCGATTTGCGAAGCTGCCACCGCCGCACCCGTTGAACGATTCACGCAAAGGCGCGCAATGTAACAAAAATGGCAACTCGTTAAAACGATGAAAAATCAAACTTCACGTCACGTCGGTGTTTTGGCGACAGTTCGGCAGGGGATGCCACAGATCGGCCGTAGAAAGACGTCGGTCACGAAGGTGACGCGTCAGAAAACAGGATGTCGGATATCGAACGTTGCAGTCTGTGTTCGTTCAGGCACGCAAAGGGGGAACGACACCGCGTGGAAAAGCATTATGGGAGAAGGCAACGCGGGGAAGCCCATACCGCGCGGGAGTCGATACCGCGGACCCGGGACGGTCCGCGGAAAAGCATCAGGCTGGCAGTCCGGTCAGATCGCGACCATCTCGAAATCTTCCTTGCGCGCACCGCACTCAGGGCAGGTCCAGTTCATCGGCACGTCGTCCCAGCGGGTTCCCGGCGCAATGCCCTCCTCCGGCAGGCCGGCGGCCTCGTCGTAAACCCAGCCGCAAATCAGGCACATCCAAGTCTTGAATTCTTGTCCGGTTGTCTTATTGTCACTCACGGTACAGCCCTTAAAGTAAAATGCACAGCCGGCTATCTTAATGCTTTCCCTGTGCAAAACCAAACTTCCCCGCTCGTCCTGACCTTCGGCATCGCTGATCCGGTTGGTGCGATCGGCATTCAGGCCGACCTTGCTGCCTTCGCTGCGATGGGTTGTCATGGCCTGTCCGTGCTTACCGCGCTATCGATCGGCGACACCACCGGTACCGAGGACCTGCAGACCATTGATCCCGAATGGGTATCGGACCAGGCGCGCGCGCTGCTCGAGGACATGCCGGTGGCCGCGATCAAGGTGGGTTATGTCGGCAGCATCGAGGTGATTTCCGTGATCGCCGAGATCGTATCCGATTATCCGGAGATACCGCTGGTGCTCGATCCGTTCGCGACCACGCTGCCCGCGCAGGACGTCGACGAGGAACTGCTGCTGGCGCTGCGCGAGCTGCTGGTGCCACAGACCACACTGTTGCAGGTGTCGGCTGACGAGGTGGCGCGGCTGGCAGAAACCTGGCGCGATGCCAGCGATGAAGACCTGCTGGATGTCGATGCGATGCAACTGGTCGAGTTCGGCTGTGAGTTCGTATTCGTGACCGGTATGCCTGGCGACGCCCATGAGGTCGCGAACGCACTGTTCGGCACCGACGGTCTGGTGCGCAAAGACAGCTGGCAGCGACAGGCCGGCCCGTTCATCGGCGCTGGCAATACTTTGTCGGCCACCATCACGGCCATGCTCGCCAATGGCCTCGACGTGCCGGAAGCGGTGCTCGAAGCCGAAGAATTCACCAATGCCGCGCTGGGCAATGCACAGCGCCTCGGTATGGGCAAGCTGGTGCCCGATCGCTATTTCTGGGCACGCGAACCCGAAGCCGGCAGCAGCAACGCCAGCACCGAACCCTGACCAACCCTGACCCTATCCCCGAGATTCAAGAGACAAGAGAGGCCAACGTGTCCAATAACGATACCCTGTTCGCCCGCGCACAACGCAGCACGCCCGGTGGCGTGAATTCTCCAGTGCGCGCCTTCCGCTCGGTCGGCGGCACCCCGCGCTTCATCACCCGCGCCGAGGGCCCGCATTTCTGGGATGCCGACGGCAAACGTTATATCGATTACATCGGTTCCTGGGGCCCGGCCATCGTCGGTCATGCACATCCGGACGTCATTCGTGCGGTGCAGGCAGCGGCGATGAACGGCTTGTCGTTCGGCGCACCGACCGAAGGCGAGATCCTGATGGCCGAGGAAATCTGCAAGCTGGTGCCGTCAATTGAGCAAGTGCGGCTGGTATCGTCCGGCACCGAGGCCGCCATGAGCGCATTGCGGCTCGCGCGCGGAGCGACTGGCCGCGATCTGGTGATCAAGTTCGAGGGCTGTTATCACGGCCATGCCGACTCGATGCTGGTGAAGGCCGGCAGTGGCCTGCTGACTTTCGGCAATCCGACCTCGTCCGGCGTGCCTGAGGATTTTGCGAAGCACACGATGGTGCTCGACTATAACGACAGCCAGCAGCTGAGCGAAGTGTTCGGCCAGATGGGTGACCGTATCGCTGCCGTGATCGTCGAACCGGTCGCCGGCAATATGAATTTGCTGCGTGCGACGCCCGAATTCCTGCAGACCATGCGCGAGATGTGCACGAAGCACGGTGCGATCCTGATGTTCGATGAAGTAATGTCGGGCTTCCGCGTCGCGCTGGGCGGCGCGCAGTCGCTCTACGGCATCCAGCCCGATATGACGGTGCTGGGCAAAGTGATCGGCGGCGGACTGCCGGTGGCGGCATTCGGCGGTCGCGCCGACCTGATGAAGCATCTCGCACCACTGGGTCCGGTCTACCAGGCGGGCACACTGTCGGGCAATCCGGTCGCGGTCGCTGCGGGGATGAGCACGCTGAAGATCATTCAGCAGCCGGGATTCTATGAGCAGCTGGGTGCACAGACGAAGAAGCTGACCGACGGCCTGTCGGCCGTCGCGAAAGAAGCCGGCGAAGCATTCTGCGCTGATGCGATCGGCGGCATGTTCGGTCTCTACTTTACTGCGCAGCTGCCGGAGAACTACGCGCAGATGATGGCCTGCGACAAGGCGCGCTTCAACAGCTTCTTCCACGCCATGCTGGATGCCGGCGTGTATCTGGCTCCGTCGGCCTTCGAGGCGGGCTTCGTGTCGGCGATGCACACGGACGCAGTAATCGACGAGACGATTGCGGCAGCGCGTGGAGCGTTTGCAAAGCTGAACGGATAACGCGGGAAGACACGGGATCCCGGCCTGCGCCGGGATCCTTGGCAAACCAACCCGGAACCTATTTCAACCACCCCCGCCGCCTGAAATACCAGAACGGCGTCACGGCACTCGCCAGCATCACCGCAAGGGCAAACGGATAACCCAAAGTCCAGTCCAGTTCCGGCAGCACGCGAAAGTTCATCCCGTAGATGCTCGCAATCAGCGTCGGTGGCAGGAAGGCAACCGATGCAACCGAGAAGATCTTGATGATCTTGTTCTGGTTGATGTTGATGAAACCGACGGTCGCATCCATCAGGAAGTTAATCTTTTCAAACAGGAACGCCGTGTGGCCATCGAGCGATTCGATATCGCGCAGGATCTGGCGAGCATCGTCGAACTGGTCTGAATTGAGCAGGCGACCGCGCATCAGGAAGCTGACCGCGCGGCGCGTGTCCATCATGTTGCGCCGGATACGACCATTCAAATCCTCCTCGCGCGCCATGGCGGACAGCGACTCGGCCGCGTCCGCATCGCTGAACTCCTTCTGCAATACGCTACGGCTGACTTCCTCGAGGTTCTGGTAGATACCCTCGAGCGCATCGGCCGAGTATTCGACATCGGTCGCATACAAATCGAGCAGCACATCCTTGAAATCACCGATCGAGCCGGGCCGCGAGCGCGCACGCATGCGCACCAGCCGGAATACCGGCAGATCGTCACTATGCATCGAGAACAGCATGTCCCGGGCGAGAATGAACGCGACCGTCACCACGCGTGATTCACCCTCGTCCTCCTCGAGCAGGAAGTCCGAACGCAGATGCAGGTCGCCACTGTCGGCCTCGTAGTAGCGCGCGGACGCCTCGATGTCCTTTACGTCATCTTCGTCCGGCAGCGTGACGCCGTAAATGCTGCGCACCCAGTCGCGCTCTTCGTCGCTGGGATCGGTCAGGTCAACCCAGACAGGCGTGGCCCGCTCAAGATCAGCACGCGTCTCGATGTTGACCTGGCTGAGCCGCCCGTTTTGCAGCACGAATACATTGATCATCAGCTCTCCCGGCCGCAAGTCTGCGGCATGCCTGCGGCGCACGCGGCCACAGATATCAATTCATTACTTTTGAGGGAGCGCGGCCGGTCAAGGCCATGCGCCCGCTTGCCGTCGATGGGCCAGGCAAGCGGAGCGCAGCAGAAGATGCGTCAGCTTGCGAGAGGACCGTCGATCGACGGAGGTCGAGGTGAGGTGGGACTGCCCAAGGGGTGTCTCCGTTGTTCAAAACACCGAGAGTGTACTTTTTTTGCGCAGGGACAGGCAAGGATTGAAGCCACAAGCGTGATCTTCTTCGGAGCAGGCACCAACGCGAATCGCATGATCAGACCCGTCAGCGGCCGACCGGTCGGATCACTCGCGAAATGGAGCGATGCGCTCAGGGCAGCTCAGCGCTGTTCATCCGCATCAGGATCAGCGACGAGCGACGCGCCAGGTAATTCGAGTCGAGGTTGCGGCCGAAGAAGCGCGGGTTTGGCAACATCACCGCCAGCCGAGCGGCCTCCTCGGATCCAAGCGCCGCGGCCGGCTTGCCAAAGTACTTGCGTGACGCCGCCTCGCAGCCGAATACGCCGTTACCCCACTCCGCCACGTTCAGGTAGATCTCGAAGATGCGGCGCTTGTCCATCGTCGCCTCCAGCATGAAGGTGATCACCATCTCCTGTCCTTTGCGCAGGTAGCTGCGCTCGCCCGACAGGAACAGGTTCTTTGCCAGCTGTTGCGTGATGGTTGATCCGCCGCGTACCACCTTGCCCTTTTTTGCGTTCTTCTCGTAGGCCTTTTGCAGCGCTGCCCAGTCCACGCCTTCATGTTCGGCGAAGTTAGCGTCCTCGGAGGCGATGATGGCTCGCTTCAGGTGATTCGAGATCCGCTGGTAAGGCACCCACTGGTGCTTCAGCGTGGCTTTCGGGTTTTTCAGCTGCAGCCGTTCAAGCTGCGCGCGCATGAAGGCCGTCGACGTCGGATTGTGGTTGACCCACCAGACGATATGGATGAAATACCAGGCCTGCAGCAGCAGTACCAGCGCCAGCGGTACACCAACGATCCACAGCAGGAACCGGCGGCGAAGGCTCATAGCTGTTCCCGCAGCCATTGCCGGACTGGCGCGGTATCGGGCCGCACACCACGCCAGACGAAGAACGATTCGGCCGCCTGCTCGACCAGCATGCCGAGGCCGTCGCATACGCGCGCACCGTGCGATGCCGCCTCCTGCATGAATACGGTGGGTGCCGCGCCATACATCATGTCGTAGGCAAAGGTCGTTGCCGCATACACGGACGCCGGCACCGGCGGCAGCTCGGCTGACAGGCTGGCCGACGTCGCATTGATCACGATGTCAAAGTCGCCCGACAGCGCGTCGAAGCGGGCCGCGGACAACGCGGCGTGAGCAAACTGCTCAACCAGTGCCTCAGCCTTGGCCAGCGTGCGGTTCGCGATCACGATCTCGGCTGGCAATTGCTCCAGCAGCGGCAGAATCACACCACGCGCCGCACCACCGGCGCCCAGCAGCAGCACGCGCGCGCCGGCCACGGCAACGCCGGCATTGGCGACGATGTCGCGTACCAGTCCGACACCATCGGTGTTGTCACCGAAGATGCGGCCATCGTCGAACTTCAGGGTGTTGACCGCGCCCGCGGCCTGCGCGCGCGCACTGCGTTGCGCAGCCAGGGCAAAGGCCTCGAGCTTGAACGGCACGGTCACGTTCGCGCCGCGGCCGCCGGCAGCGATGAAGTCATGTACGGTGACGCCAAATCCGTCCAATGGCGCGAGCAGGCGCTCGTAACTCAGGTCCTGTCCAGTCTGCTGTGCGAAGCGCGCATGGATCTGCGGCGATTTGCTGTGCGCGATCGGATTACCGATCACAACGTAACGTTCGGTCATTCTGTGCCCCGGGCCAAAGGTTGGGTCAGCAGCTGCTGCTCACGGGTGAAAGAAAAACGGGCGACGATCTCCCATACCTGAGCTCGGCCGTCGCCGCCAAGCTCAGTCGGCAGGCGGCCAAACGGGGCGGCACGGCGCACGATGGCCAGCGCCGCAGCATCCAGCAGCGCATTGCCAGAGCTGCGCTCGACGCGCGGTCCGCCGTCGGCCTCATACAGGGCGCCGTCCTGCCTCAGCGGTATGCTGACGATCAGCTCGCCGTAGATCTTCGCGCCACCACTGTGCGGAAAATGCAGCGTGCCGGTCTCTTCTATTTTTTTACGCAGCGCCGTGTAATACAGCGCAAACGGCACTTCGCGCGTCGACGGTGTCAGCTGCCGCTTTCTCGGGCGCGCCTGGTAGTCGGCGATCTCGCGTGCCAGCTCGGCCTCGCTTCTGGCGGTGGCGATGGTCACTGCGTCATCGGGCGAGCGCTGCGCGCTGACCTCCGGCTGCGGCATCGCCGATCGGAGCGGCACCGCCAGCGGGCTTTGCTTGAGCCCTTGCAGCAACTGCTGCTGACGCTGCTCGAGCTCGGCGACACGCCGGCGCTGTGCGTCGATCAGACTGCCGTCGGTGACGCGACCGAGATCGGGTAACGGCGAACGACGTCGTCCCGTAGCCGTCGCATCGCCGCCATCAAGGCTGGCCTGGGCCAGCGCGTCGGCCTTTAACGGCACGGTGTCACCGCGCGAATTCACCAAAATGACCGGCAGCCGGCTGTCGAAAGGCGGTGCGCGCAGCGACGGCGGCGCGACAAAGCGGGTCGACAGCAGTGTCGCGTGAACAGCCAGCGAGACGACCATGGCGATCGCCATCAAGTGCCGACCGCTCGCAGCGATGTGATTCACGCTGGCTGATCTCCAGCCGCCGGCTTACCGTGGCCGGCCGGCGGGTCAGCGGCATCCTCGGGCGACGCCGGCCGCCTTGCTTCATCGAACACATCGACTTCATCGGCCGCACTGCCTGCCTCGGCCGCGTCGGTGGCTTCGTCGGTATCAACGGCCGATCGCTCAGCCGACTCCTCAGCCGTCTGCTCGGCCGCCTGTTCGGCTTCATCGGCGACGTCGGCTTCCTCTAGCTCGATCTCGTCCGCCAGTGCCGGCGACACCGTGGTCACTTCAAGTACCCGCGCCTGCACCGACAGGTCGACCTCATCCCAGTCGATCAGCTCGATTCGCAACTGCGTGCCGCGCGGATGGCGCACACCGATCATCGGGATCACCAAAGGAATATCAACCAGGCGAAGCAGCTCGTCCTTCAGCAGCACCGCTTCGACCAGGCGCGCGTCCTGCTGCCTGAGCCAGCGCAGACACCAGTAACGCTCCATCGTGGCCTGGAAGTCGGCATAGGCACCGTAAGCGCTGTCGAAGGCCGACACGATCGCGAACAGGTCAGCATCCTTCGGCTTGAACGGCGCAATCAATGGCGCGGTCACGCCGCCCTTCACGCACGCGAGAATCTGCCACTGATTCACCAGATCGGTATAACGCCGCAATGGCGAGGTACTCCACGCATACTGGTCGACGCCGAGCCCCTGGTGCGGCGCCGCGTGTGTCAGCATGCGCACCTGCATGCGACTAGCCCAGCCCTGCCCACCGCCCTGCGCGCGATAAATGCCGGGCACACCATGGTCATGCAGCAGCTTGCCCCAGGTGCTGTTGGCGAAGATCATTAACTCGGCGACGATCTTGTCGAGCGGCGCGCCACGCTTGCGCCGCGTGATCGTGACCACCTCGTCCTCGACATAGAAGTTGAAGTCGACGCGATTGTTCTGTTCGGGCTTCAGGCCGAAAGCCGCGCGCTTGGCCATGCGCCCCGCCTCAAGCGCCTGCGCCCATTGCCACAGCAGCCCGATCTCCGGCTTGTGCGGATAGTCCCCGCTGCCGGCGGCCAGCGCACCTTCGGTGACATGCTCGTCGAGGTCGTTGTGACGCAGGTTCGCGGCAATGGTCACGTTTTCGGCAACGGTATGCGTTGAAATGACCGACCAGTCGGCCGGATCGAGCGTCGCATACAGCGACAGTGCCGGACGCGGCATGCCTTCGCCCAGCGTGAAATGCTCGACCAGTTCGTCCGGCAGCATCGTGATCTTGTCACCCGGCATATAGACCGTGCTCATACGGTCGCGCGCGATCGCATCGATCGCATCGCCACGCGCGATACCCAGCGCCGGCGCCGCGATATGAATGCCGACTCGCACCATGCCATCGGCCAGATGCTGCACCGACAGCGCATCGTCGATCTCGGTGGTGGTCACGTCATCGATCGAGAACGCCTGCACATCAGCGATTGGCAACTCAGGCAGCGCCGGCAGCGTAATCGGTGAAAAGCCGGTGCCACGCGGGAAATGCTCGGTCAGGAAGCGCGCCATGTGCAGTTCCTTCGCAGAAGTCACGGCGCCGACCGATAGCAGCAAGCGCGCCGGTGTGGTCTGCAAGTCGGTACAAGCGGCATCGAGTGCCTTGAATTCGATGCTGTTCTTGTCTGGCTTGTGCAGCAATTGACGCACGGCCGCACGTATCGCGTCAGGCAGTCGACCGGCCTTGAGCTCATCGGCCATCGCCGCCTGCTGCTCGGCCTGCAGCCGCTTCTTCTCGATGCCGGCCAGCGCTGCCTGCAACGTGGCCGCCGGCGCCGCCTTGTAGCGACCCTTGCCCTTCTTGTGGAAATAGATCGGCGAGGACGCGATTTTCAGCAGCAGGCCAGCGGCCTCATCCGCCTTGGGCGCATGGCCAAAATATTCACTGCCGAGTTCGGCGAAGCCGAATTCTTCTTCGCCCGCCACCTCCCACAGGAAGGCGACATCGATCTCTTCCGCCAGCCGGTTAGCGCTGGCGATCATGTCGGCCGCGGACGGCGCATCGAACTGCAGCAGCACGTCACGCGCGCGCACCTTGGTGCGCTTGCCCGTCGGCGTCTCGACCTGAAACGCCTCGCCCTGTTGGCTCAGTACTGTACCGGCCTTGAAGTCGCCGGATTCTTCAAAAAATAAATTCATTGTTCTTCACAAAACCTGACTACCTCGTCGAGGTAGTCGTCAAAATCGGACAGACCGTGATCACTGCCTTCGATCACGTGCTGGTGCGCGCCCGGATAACGCGCTGTCATTTCGTGCCAGTCGAGTACCTCGTCGCCGGTGGCCGCCAGCAGCAGATAGCGTTGCGGCCGCGTGATGCGTGGCACCGTCAGTGCTTCCAGTTCGGCGATGTATTCAGGACGAAACCAGAAACGCTCGTCGGAATGCCAGGCCTGCTGCTCGCCAATGTAGTGGGCGAGGTCGCGTGCCGGCCAGATCGCCGGATTGATCAATACTGCGCGGCAGCCGATCTGCTCAGCCAGCGCCGTTGCATAAAAACCGCCGAGCGACGAACCGATCACGGCGAGTCGGTCGGCTGCGGCGCCAGACGCAGCCACGCTGGCATCAGCGTATCCGCCGGCGGCGGCATCAGCCAGCGAATCAGCGAACATATCAGCAGAGCGGCCGGTGACGTGTTCGCCGACCAGCTCGCGTATCAACGCCATCGCTGCACGGGGTGAAGGCGGCAGCTGCGGACAGAGGAACCGACTTGCCATGCCGCGCTGCGTGAAATGTGCAAGCAGCCGGCGCGCCTTGAATGATGCCGGTGACGAGCGAAAGCCGTGCAGATACAGGACGGTACGCAAGGTGCTAGGACTTCGCGGCCAGCGCATCGAGCAGCTTCTGATGCACGCCACCGAAGCCGCCATTGCTCATCACCAGCACCGAGTCGCCCGGACGCGCGGCGGCGGTGACGGCCTCGACCAGGGTCGGCAAGTCATCGAACGCCTGCGCCCGATCACCCAGCGGCGCCAGCGCGGCGCCGAGGTCCCAGCCCAGGGACTCCTTGCCACCGCCTTTCGCACCGTAGCCAAAGACCAGGTCGGCCTCCGCCAGGCTGCCAGGCAATGCATCCTTCATCGTGCCGAGTTTCATCGTGTTCGAGCGCGGTTCCAGCACGGCGAGGATGCGTGCAGCACCCAGCTGCTTGCGCAAGCCCGCAACCGTGGTCGCGATCGCCGTCGGATGATGTGCGAAATCGTCGATCACGGTGACGCCGTTGGCGACACCGCGTGTTTCCATCCGCCGCTTGACATTCTCGAACGATGCCAGCGACGCAATTGCCTGCGCCGGCGGCACACCCACATGGCGCGCGGCAGCAATCGCAGCGACGCCATTCCAGCGGTTGTGCTCGCCCGTCAGCGACCAGCGTACGGCGCCCACCACCTCACCATTGAAACGTACGTCGAAACTACCGTCGGCATGCTCGTCCATGCCCCAGCCGGCGTCGCCGGCGAACCATTCAACCTCGCTCCAGCATCCGCGACTGATCACGCGCGCCAGCGATGCTTCGCGTCCATTCACCACCAGCCGTCCGCACGACGGTACTGTCCGCACCAGATGATGGAACTGGGTCTCGATGGCCGCAAGATCCGGGAAAATGTCAGCGTGATCGTATTCGAGGTTATTCAGGATGGCGGTACGCGGCCGGTAATGCACGAATTTGCTGCGCTTGTCGAAAAAAGCCGTGTCGTATTCATCGGCCTCGATCACGAAAAAGCCACCGCCCGCGCCATTACCATCGTCCTCACCACCCAGGCGCGCGGAAATTCCGAAATTCATTGGCACGCCGCCGATCAGGAAGCCCGGGTGATAGCCGGCGTCCTCAAGAATCCACGCAAGCATCGACGAAGTCGTCGTCTTGCCGTGCGTGCCGGCGACCGCCAGCACCCACTTGTCGCGCAGTATGTGCTCGCCTATCCACTGTGGCCCGGACATGTAGGGCAGGCCGCGATCCATGATGGCTTCCATTAACGGGTTACCGCGCGAGACCACATTACCGATGACGAAAAGGTCGGGCTGCAAGCCCAGCTGGTCCGGAGCGAAGCCCTCGATCAGCTCGATGCCCTGGGCCCGCAGCTGCGTGCTCATCGGCGGATAGACATTGGCATCGCAGCCGGTGACCTTGTGTCCGGCCTCTTTGGCCAGTACCGCCAGGCCGCCCATGAAGGTGCCGCAGATGCCGAGGATGTGGATGTGCATATAATCTGAGTCGCGCGAACGCTTGGACAAGTGCGGGATTTTACCTGACGGCCCCTGCGCCCATTCGGCGATTCACGGTCCGGCACGCGCACCGATCAACCCGGCAACGGCGCGGCTTTCGCGCGAGCGCCCAGTCTCGAGTTTTTTCATGGCTATTCACTACCCGGGCGATGCCGAACTCCTGCGCGCAGAAATTGCGGCCGCCGCTGCGCGCATGATCGCCGAGGACGGCGCCGACTATGGCAGCGCCAAGCGCAAGGCGGCCCGACTGATTCTGGGCAACCAGAAAGTGCGCGGCGACATCCTGCCGGACAATGCACAGATCGAAGATCAGGTGCGTGAATACCAGGCCTTGTTTTTCGGCGAGGAGCATGCGCAGCACTTGAAGCATCTGCGGCGCTTGGCCCTGGAAATGATGGAGAGGCTGGCCGAATTTCATCCTTGGCTGACCGGCGCGGTGCTGAACGGCACCGCCACCGAACATTCGGATATTCATTTGCAGCTATTTGCAGACAATGGCAAGGATGTTGCCGTATTCCTGCTGAATGCCGGCATCGATTACGAGGTCTCGGAATCGCCGCATTTCAGGCTTCCGGACCGTCAGGTCGAAACCTTGTCCTTCATGTGGAGGAAAGAAGCCATTCACCTGACGCTGTATGATCTGGATGACCTGCGCGGCGGCGGCCGACGCCATCCTGACCGGGCCGATCTGGCGACCGTACGCAGCCTGCTGGAAAATGACGAAAATGAAAAAAATCCTCGCCCTGATTAGCTTTGCCATTCTATTTGCCGGTATCGGCGCTTATTTTGGATTGAAACGTACAGAACCGTCCGCACCGGCAGCGACGGCGACCGGCGCGCTGATGCAACTTTCATTGGTCGACGCGACGGGCACAGAACGAAAAATGTCGGAATGGCAAGGCAAGACGATTCTGTTGAATTTTTGGGCCACCTGGTGCCCGCCTTGCGTCGATGAAATGCCTGAGCTGGTAGAACTACAGCACGATCTTGCAGGGAAAAACCTGCAAGTGATCGGCATTGGCATAGATTCCCGCAGCAATATTGAGGAATTCGCACGAAAACACCAGATTAGCTATCCACTGCTTGTGGGTGGCATGGAAGGCACGGCGGTATCGAAACAGTTCGGCAACGACACCGGTGGCCTGCCTTTCACCGTACTGATGACGCCCGACGGCAAGGTTCGCAAGACCTATATGGGGCGACTGGACATGCAAAAAGTCCGCGCCGATTTGGCCGGGATTTAGCCCCGGCAAGCGTTTCCGCTTGCCATTGAGCCGCATTTTGCAGGAAAATGCCCCCTTCTTCGTCAAAACGCGGCCCATTCGATGGCAAAAAAACTGCTCCTGCTGAACGGTCCAAACCTGAACCTGCTCGGAACACGCGAGCCAGACGTGTATGGATCGACGACGCTTGCGCAGATCGAGCAGGCCGCCGTTGTACAGGCGCAGGCAGCAGGTGCATCGCTCGCGCACTTTCAGAGCAACCACGAAGGACAGCTGATCGACTGCATTCATGCCGCCCGTGGCGAAGGCGTCGAGGCGATCGTCATCAATCCGGGCGGCCTGACGCACACCAGCGTAGCGCTGCGCGATGCACTGGCCGGTGTCGCGATCCCGTTTATCGAAGTGCATATTTCGAATATCCACCGGCGCGAGACCTTCCGGCATCACTCTTATCTGTCGGAACTCGCCGCAGGCGTGATTTGCGGGCTCGGTGTTGATGGCTACCGTCATGCGATCGACTTCGCGCTGCATAGAATTTAGGCAATACCCGACATCCCCCGGCGTACCGCATCAGCCTCTATAAAGAGCGGAGTTCAGCGGCGCCGGTATTTATCAACCTTGCAGGCAGACCTCCCATGGATCTAAGAAAACTCAAGACACTGATCGACCTCGTGGCTGAATCCGACATCTCGGAACTGGAAGTCACGGAAGGCGAGAGCAAGGTGCGTATCGTGAAGAACGCCGCACCGGCGCAACAGAGCCAGGTCGTGATGATGCCGTCGGCACCGCAAGCGGTTGCTGCGCAGGCAGCACCTGTTGCAGCGCCAGCGGCTGCACCGGCAGCGCCCGCCGCCGAAGCGGCGCCGGTCGGCCATGTGGTCAAGTCACCGATGGTTGGCACCTTCTACCGCGCTTCGGCACCGGGCGCCGGTCCTTTCGTCGACATCGGCTCGACCGTGAAAGAAGGCGACACCCTGTGCCTCATCGAAGCGATGAAGCTGCTTAACGAAATCGATGCTGATGCCAGCGGCACGATCAAGCAGATCCTCGTCGAGAACGGGCAGCCGGTCGAATATGGCCAGCCGCTGTTCATCATCGGTTAATCCGCAGCGCCTGCGCTGCCGGTCACGGCCGCGGGCGACGCCAATCGGCATCCCTCAAAATGTTTGAAAAAATCCTCATTGCCAACCGTGGTGAAATTGCGTTGCGCATTCAGCGCGCGTGCCGCGAGATGGGCATCAAGACCGTCGTCGTCCACTCGGAAGCCGACCGCGAAGCGAAATACGTGAAGCTGGCCGACGAATCAGTCTGCATCGGCCCGGCGCCATCCGCGCAAAGCTACCTGTCGATGCCGGCGATTATCAGCGCCGCCGAAGTGACTGACTCCGAAGCGATCCACCCGGGCTATGGCTTCTTGTCCGAGAACGCAGACTTCGCCGAGCGGGTCGAGCAATCGGGCTTTGTGTTCATCGGCCCGCGCTCCGACTCGATCCGCCTGATGGGCGACAAAGTCTCAGCCAAGCAGGCAATGATCAAGGCTGGCGTGCCTTGCGTGCCAGGGTCGGATGGCGCGCTACCGGACGATCCGAAGGTCATCGTGCAGACGGCACGACGCATCGGCTACCCGGTCATCATCAAGGCTGCCGGCGGCGGTGGCGGGCGTGGCATGCGCGTGGTGCACACCGAAGCCGCGCTGCTGAATGCAGTCACGATGACCAAGACCGAGGCTGGCGCCGCATTCGGCAATCCGGAAGTCTATATGGAGAAGTATCTGGAAAATCCGCGCCATGTGGAGATCCAGGTGCTGGCCGACGAATTCAAGAATGCCGTCTGGCTGGGTGAGCGCGACTGCTCGATGCAGCGCCGCCACCAGAAGGTCATCGAGGAAGCGCCGGCGCCAGGCATTCCGCGCAAGCTGATCGAAAAAATTGGCGATCGCTGCGCCGAAGCCTGTCGCAAGATCGGCTATCGCGGCGCGGGCACGTTCGAATTCCTGTACGAGAACGGCGAGTTCTATTTCATCGAGATGAATACCCGTATCCAGGTTGAGCATCCGGTCACGGAGATGATTACCGGTATCGACCTGGTGCAGGAACAGATCCGCATCGCGGCCGGCGAAAAGCTGCGATACCGTCAGCGAGACATCGTGCTGAAGGGCCATGCGATCGAATGCCGCATCAACGCCGAAGATCCGTTCAAGTTCACGCCGTCGCCCGGTCGTATCCAGGCATGGCATGCGCCGGGTGGTCCGGGCATACGCGTCGACTCGCATGCCTATGCCGGCTACTACGTGCCGCCGAACTACGACTCGATGGTCGGCAAGGTGATCTCGTACGGCGCAACCCGGGAACAGGCGATCCGCCGCATGCAGATCGCGCTGTCGGAAATGGTCGTCGAAGGCATTCAGACCAACATCCCGCTGCACCGCGAACTGATGGTCGACGGCCGCTTCGCCGAAGGTGGCACCAATATTCATTACCTCGAGCAGAAGCTCGCCAACAAAAAGTGAGTCAATGAGCTGGACTGAAATCGTCATCGAAGCGCCGCGCGAACACGCCGAGCAACTGTCGGACGCGCTGATGGAAGCCGGTGCGCTGTCGGTGTCGGTGGAAGATGCGGACGAAGGCACGGAAGCCGAGCGGCCGCTGTTCGGCGAGCCCGGCATGGAGCCGGAGCAGCATGCATGGGAGCACAGCCGGGTGGTCGCACTGACCGACGCCGACAGCGATGCCGGCGCACTGGTCCGGGACGCCTGCGAACAATGCGGCATCGCACAGCCGCTGTCATTCACGCTGCGCAGCGTCGCCGAGCAGGACTGGGTGCGTGTGACGCAATCGCAGTTCGAGCCTATCCACATCGGCCAAAAAATCTGGGTCGTGCCGAGCTGGCATGAAGCCCCCGAGCCGGGTGCGCTGGTGCTCGAACTGGATCCGGGTCTGGCATTTGGAACCGGCAGCCATCCGACCACGCGACTTTGCATGGAATGGCTGGAGCAAAACGTGCACCCCGGCGTATCGCTGCTCGATTACGGCTGCGGCTCTGGCATTCTCGCCATGCTGGCCCGCAAGCTGGGCGCCTCGCCGGTCGACGGCGTCGACATCGACCCGCAGGCCATCGTGTCGGCGCGCGATAATGGCGAGCGCAACCGCTGTGAAGATATCCACTGGTTTCTGCCGGAAGCCTTCGGCAGCGAACGTGCGACAACTTGCTACCAGATCGTGGCTGCGAACATTCTGTCGGGCCCGCTGAAACTGATGGCCCCGATGCTGGGTGGCCGTGTCGCACCGGGCGGCGCGCTGGTGCTGTCGGGCGTGCTCGCGCGACAGGCCGATGAAGTCATCGCGGCCTATGCGCCGCACATGGCGCTGTCGGTCTGGGCCGAGCGCGACGGCTGGGTTGCCCTGGCCGGGCGCAAGGAAGCTTGATGATGGAACAGCTCGCCACCCGTTGTCCGCATTGCCAGACCGGATTCCGCGTGACGCAGGCGCAACTCGACCTTCGAGCCGGACAAGTCCGCTGCGGTGTCTGCCGCAACCGCTTCGATGGTATCGCACAGCGATTTGACTACCTGGGCACCTGGCCGACCACCGCCAATCTGCCCACCGCTGAGCCGCAAGTGACTTTAGCGGAAACTGAGCCAGCGACTGATTCGGCAGCAGGCTCGGCACAGGTGATGGCAACGACGGCCCCGGCTGTGTCCGCCGCGACGTCGATAACCGCAATGCCGGCAGCGATCGTTCCCGATCATGCCGCCCCAATCGTCACCGTCAACTTCGGCGGGGCGAACGATGCACCCTCGGCATCCGCAGCGGGTTCGTCAATGGAGGCCGAACTGGATGCGCTGTCACAGGCGATCGCAGACCTTCGGACCAAGCCCTGGGCAGGACTGCCGCCGGCACCCGACGCAAATCTCGGCACGCCAGCAAATCCGGATACCGATGACGAGAACGATGGCCTGGGCGTCAATGCCTTGGACGATACCAGCACGAGGGCCCACAACAACGCCTACAAGGATCCCCTGCTGGCCTTTGACGGCATCGCACCGGAATCCGTCGTGCTCCAGAGCACCCGTCGCCGCTCGCGCGGACGGCGCATCTGGAAAATCTTGCTGTGGACAGGTATCCCGTTGCTAACGCTGACGCTCGCAGCGCAAGTGCTTTATCAATTCCGTAACGATATTGCTGCGCGCTCACCGCAGGCGGCACGACAGTTACGTACGCTTTGTGTGCCACTGGGTTGCACGATTCGGCTGCCGATGCAGCTCGAAAAATTATCGCTGGTTTCCAGCCAGCTGGATGCGGCACCGCTGCCGGCGCCTGCCGTAAGTACCGAGAGTGCCGATAGCGCGGGCAACAGCATCGCCGACAAGCCACGACTGCAACGAATGACCCTGGTGGCGCTGTTGCGCAATCAGGGCAATACTGCGCAGTCATGGCCGTCGATTGACGTACAGCTCAAAGACACGGACGGCAAAGTCACCGTACGCAAGGCCTTCCTGCCGGCGCAATATCGGCACGCGGACGAGGTCGCAGCCGGCATGTCGCCTCACTCCGAAATAGAGATCCGGATCCCGTTCGAGCTTGCCGGCGAAGTCCCGGCAAGCTTCGAGGCGACCCTCTTCTATCACTGACATTACTGATCACCCAAGCAGGCCTCCACCCGATGACTTCCCTGATCTGCGGCTCACTCGCCTTCGATACCATCATGTCCTTCCATGGCCGCTTCTCTGAGGCCTTGCTGGCGGATCAGCTGCACAAGATCAATGTTGCCTTTCTGGTGCCCGGAATCCGGCGCGAGTATGGCGGCTGTGCGGGGAACATCGCGTACAACCTGAAACTGCTGGGCGGTGATCCACTGATCATGGCCACGCTCGGTCAGGATGGCGCCCCTTATCTCGATCGTCTCGGCAAGCTCGGCATCGCTACGCGCTGCATTCGCGCTTACGACGATGCCTATACTGCCCAGGCCTTCATCACAACGGATGCGGACAACAACCAGATCACCGCCTTCCATCCGGGTGCCATGTCGAACTCCCACCATAACAAGGTCCGGGATGCCGGCGCGGTGAAGCTCGCCATCATTGCACCGGACGGTCGCGACGGCATGATTGAACATGCGCGCGACTGTGCGGCACTCGGCATACCGTTCATTTTCGATCCGGGCCAGGGACTGCCGATGTTCTCTGGTGACGAGCTGAAAGAATTTATCGAACTGGCGACCTATGTCGCCGTCAACGACTATGAAGCCGAACTGCTGACCGAGCGTACCGGCCTGACGCTTCAGCAAATCGCAGACCGCGTGTCGGCACTGGTCGTCACACGCGGCGAACAGGGTGCGGAGATCTTCACCGCCGATGGCAAAGTCGATATCCCGGTCGTCAAAGTCGAGCAGGTAGTGGATCCGACCGGCTGTGGCGATGCATTCCGCGCTGGCATGCTGTTTGGCCTGACCCGCGGCATGGACTGGCTGACGATTGGTCGCCTTGCATCACTGATGGGCGCATTGAAGATCGAAAGCCAGGGCGGGCAAAATCACGCGCCGACGGTCGAGCAGATTGAACAGCGCTTCCAGAAAGAATTCGGCTACCGATTCTGATAGCTGGGTGATAGCCGGTCGAAGTAAGTGATGATTGGCAAAAGCCCGGCCGACGCTTGCTGACGCGTCGACCGCTGATCTCAACCGTCCGCGCCAAACCCTCTGGCGCGGTAGCTGCCGATGCTCAGTACAAGCCCAACAGCACGCTTTCGGCGACGAATACCAGAATGCGCAGCGTGAGGAAGGCAAGGATGGGCGACAGGTCAATGCCGCCGATCGATGGCAGCATGCGTCGAAATGGCCGCAGTAATGGCTCGGTCAGTGCACGCACCACCGGCGCGATCGGCGCGATCGGATTCACCCAGCTCAGTATCACTTCGATGATGATCAGTCCGATCAATCCGTACGCGATTGCATGCACCAGCGCCAGCAGGGACATCAGCAACCACGCATTGACGACAAACGCCGAGCGGACGCCCAGCTGTATCGCAGTGGACACCAGCAGCACGATGAAGGCGCCGATCAGGCTTGGCCAGTCGTAACCGCCAACGCCCGGCAGCAGCTTGCGCAAGGGCAGCACCAGCCAGTCTGTCAGCCGGAATATGAACTGGCCCAGCGCGACAGGCGGCCGCACGCGCACTGCCTGCATCCAGAATCTGAGTAGCAAGAGTCCGGCGAGGATGGTCGCGGCGGTGTCGATAATGAGATTGAAAATGGAATGAATCACGCGTTCACCGCTTATCTGCGTTGAGTGTCTGTTGAGCGCCTCCGACAAAACGTCGATGGCCTGGCGAGCCGGACTCCCGTGCGTACAGCATGGCAGCATTCAAACGGACACGGATGTAGGTGCAAAAAAAAACCGCTGCAGCCCTGCGGGCATGCAGCGGTGATTTTGCCTGAAGCGATTCAGGCCGCCAAACAGGACACGCTTACGGACGTGCGCCAGTCGGAAACGGCCAGGCAGCTGCCGGGCTCAGCACCGTCTTTGCTGCCGATGCCGGCGCAGCAGCCGGCTTCTTAGCTACCGACTTTTTTTTTGCGGCGGCTTTTTTCGGCGCTGCCTTCTTGGCTGCGGGCTTCTTGGCCGCGACCTTCTTGGCTGCCGGCTTTTTCGCTACGGCCTTCTTGGCCACCGCTTTTTTCGCTGCCGGCTTCTTGGCTACAACCTTCTTGGCCGCTGCCTTTTTCGCTACCGGCTTCTTCGCTGCGACTTTCTTGGCTGCCGGCTTTTTCGCTACGGCCTTCTTCGCAACTTTCTTGGCTGCCGGCTTTTTGGCCGCTGCCTTTTTCGCTGCGGGCTTCTTCGCTGCGACTTTCTTGGCTGCCGGCTTTTTGGCCGCCGCCTTCTTCGCTACCGGCTTTTTGGCTGCCGGCTTCTTCTTAGCTGCAGGTTTCTTCTTCGCTGTTGCCATTTCTTTCTCCTTCACGTGATGTGATATCACAGGGTACAAGTAGGAAACCCGACCAGGCCTGAGACCAGGGCGGATTATTCATCGGCACAAGCATTTCTCTCCTGCTTGCGCTAATGAATGCGGCACCAGCTGAACTGCTGCATCTCCTCGTCGATGCAGCACTTCAGCTAATCCAGCCAGCCGTCTGACGCGATGACGTCATCGCAGAAGCACTGCGATGACGCTCGCATCCGGCACGGCTCGCCCGGCGCAGGAACGCGGCAATGGCCGCGCCCCCGTCGGCCTCAGGCGAACACACGCCGCTCGGGCTGGCTAAAAAAAACGCCGGCAACAAAGCCGGCGTCGGAATCCAGTAGCAGAAAGGCCAATTCTTTTTTCGAAGAATACGCGTCCGTGCCCGACATCGTCGGGCCGATCTGCGCAGTCAAAAAAGTCGGGTTAGGTCGGGGACTGTCCATCAAGTACAGCTTCTGCCTTTCCTCTTTCAGCCTCTCTGCAGTCACCGCCGGCTACAACCGGCGGCTGTCGAAACTTGAGGTGGCAGCGCCCAGGCTGCCACTACAGAACTCAATCCCAGCTGAGCGCACCACCGGTCTGATATTCGATGACACGGGTCTCAAAGAAATTGCGTTCTTTTTTCAGATCGATCATCTCGCTCATCCACGGGAAGGGATTCTCTTCCTGCTCGAACAGCGCTTCCAGACCGATCTGCATTGCGCGGCGATTCGCGATGAATCGCAGGTAGCCTTTGAACATTGGAGCATTCAGGCCAAGCACACCACGCGGCATTGTATCCTCAGCGTAGCGATATTCCAACTCTACAGCGTGCAAAAACAACGCTTTTATCTCTTCCTTGAATGCCGGCGTCCACAAATGTGGGTTCTCTAACTTGATTGTATTAATCAAATCGATCCCGAAATTGCAGTGCATCGACTCGTCACGCAAGATGTACTGATACTGCTCGGCCGCACCGACCATCTTGTTCTGCCGACCGAGCGCGAGAATTTGCGTGAAGCCGACATAGAAGAACAAGCCCTCCATCAGGCAAGCAAAAACGATCAGCGATTTCAGCAGCTGCTGGTCTGCTTCGACGGTGCCGGTCTTGAATTCCGGATTAGTCAGCGTGTCGATGAACGGGATCAGGAATTCGTCCTTGTCGCGAATCGACGAGACCTCGTGGTACGCATTGAAGATCTCGCCTTCATCCAGACCGAGTGACTCAACGATGTACTGGTAAGCGTGCGTGTGAATCGCCTCCTCGAACGCCTGTCGCAGCAGATACTGGCGGCACTCGGGCGCAGTAATGAAGCGATAGGTGCCGAGCACGATATTGTTTGCCGCCAGCGAATCGGCGGTGACAAAGAAACCGAGATTGCGCTTGACCAGCCGGCGCTCGTCCTCGGACAGACCGTTCGGGTTCTTCCACAGCTCGATGTCGCGCTGCATGTTGATTTCCTGCGGCATCCAGTGGTTGGCGCAGCCGGCAAGATATTTGTCCCATGCCCATTTGTACTTGAACGGCACGAGCTGGTTGACGTCGGTGGTGCCGTTGATGATGCGCTTGTCGACTGCCTTCACGCGGTTGCTGGCGTCGGCCTGCGCGACCGTGCGCGCGAGTATGCCGGGGTCGAGCGCTGCATCCGCATGCGTCGCGAACGGTGCGGCCGATGTCGCTGACGCCACGGGCTGAAGCTGTGGCACGGGCGGGTTGGCACGTGGTGCGGTCGCGGCGGTTGCTGCGGTTTCGTCATCCCATGAGAGCATGGTGTATTCCTCTGTTGCTTGTGTAGGTAAGGATAATTCTTTGCTCGCCGGCCGGCTTGATCGAACTCCTGTCGATCGCCAGCCAGCTCCGTCATTTACTGACAGGCCTCGCACTCCTCGAAGCCCGGATCGCCCGGACGCAGATAGCAAGCCGCACCGTCGGTGACTGCCGATGCGGCGGCTACCGGCGCGGCAGCCGCCGCCGCAGACACTGCCGGCATCTCCGAAGATACCGCGTTCAGCGCACCGGCCTTGGTGGTCGACTTCTCCGCATGCGTCGCGCCAATTGTACGCAGGTAGTAGGTCGTCTTCAGGCCACGCAGCCACGCCAGCTTGTAGGTCTCGTCGAGCTTCTTGCCGGACGCGCCCGCCATATAGATGTTCAGCGACTGTGCCTGGTCGATCCACTTCTGGCGGCGCGATGCGGCTTCCACCAGCCAGCTCGGATCGACTTCGAACGCGGTCGCATAGATCTCGCGCAGATCCTGCGGAATGCGGTCGATACGTGCCAGGCTGCCGTCGAAGTATTTCAGGTCGGCGACCATCACTTCGTCCCACAGGCCGCGCGCTTTCAGATCGCGCACCAGGTATTCATTGATCTCGGTGAACTCGCCGGACAAGTTCGATTTGACGTACAGGTTCTGGTAGGTTGGCTCGATGCATGCGGACACCCCGATGATGTTCGAGATAGTCGCGGTCGGCGCGATCGCCACGCAATTCGAGTTGCGCATGCCGTGACGCTTGATGCGCTCGCGCAGGGCCGGCCAGTCCATCGTTTCGGACGTATCGACCTCGAGGTAGCCACCACGCTCCTCGGCCAGCAGTTTCAGCGAATCCTGCGGCAGGATGCCGCGATCCCACAGCGAGCCGCGGTAGGAACTGTAGGTGCCGCGCTCTTCGGCCAACTCGGTCGATGCCATGTAGGCGTAGTAGCAGATCGCTTCCATCGAACGATCGGCGAATTCAACGGCTTGCCGCGACGCATACGGTACACGCATCATGTGCAAGCAATCCTGGAAGCCCATGATGCCCATGCCGACCGGACGATGGCGCAGGTTGGAGTCACGCGCCTTCTTGACTGCGTAGTAGTTGATATCGATCACGTTGTCGAGCATGCGCATCGCGGTGCGGATGGTCTTCTGCAGCTTCACCTGGTCGAGCTGGCCGTCCTTCATGTGAGCGGGCAGGTTGACCGACCCGAGGTTGCAGACCGCAATCTCGGCATCATTGGTGTTCAGCGTGATTTCGGTGCACAGGTTCGAGCTGTGCACGACGCCGACGTGCTGCTGCGGCGAACGAATGTTGCATGGATCCTTGAAGGTGATCCACGGGTGGCCGGTCTCGAACAGCATCGACAGCATCTTGCGCCACAGGTCCGTGGCGGCGACTTTCTTGAACAACTTCAGCTCGCCGGACGCCGCCTTCGCCTCGTAGCGAAGATAGGCTTCCTCGAACTTCTTGCCGACCAGGTCATGCAGGTCGGGCACATCCGACGGCGAAAACAGCGTCCATTCACCCTTTTCCATCACACGCTTCATGAACAGATCCGGGATCCAATTGGCCGTGTTCATGTCATGAGTTCGGCGGCGATCGTCGCCGGTGTTCTTGCGCAGGTCAAGGAATTCCTCGATATCCATGTGCCAGGTCTCGAGGTAAGCGCAGACCGCGCCCTTGCGTTTGCCGCCCTGGTTGACCGCGACTGCCGTGTCGTTCACCACTTTCAGGAACGGCACCACGCCCTGAGATTTGCCGTTGGTACCCTTGATGTGGGCGCCGAGCGCACGCACCGGCGTCCAGTCATTGCCGAGACCGCCGGCGAACTTCGCCAGCAGCGCATTTTCCTTGATCGCCTCGTAGATACCCTCCAGGTCATCCGACACCGTGGTCAGGTAGCATGATGACAGCTGCGAGCGCTGCGTACCGGAGTTGAACAGGGTCGGGGTCGAGCTCATGAAGTCGAAGGTCGACAGCAGATTGTAGAACTCGATCGCGCGCGCCTCACGGTTGATCTCGTTCAGTGCCAGGCCCATCGCAACGCGCATGTAGAAAGCCTGTGGCATCTCGATGCGGGTGCCCTGGATATGCAGGAAGTAACGGTCATACAGCGTCTGCAGACCGAGATAGCCAAACTGCAGGTCGCGCTCCGGTACCAGCGCCTCGGCCAGCTGCTTCAGGTCGAACTGCGCGAGCTTCGCGTCAAGCAGGTCGGCATCGATACCTTTCTTGATGAATTTCGGAAAGTAGTCAATGTAGTGGTCCTTCGCATCGGCCTGCGCAACTTCCTGGCCAAACACTTCCTTGCGAATGGTGTGCATCAGCAGCCGCGCTGTGACCTGGCTGTAGGCCGGATCCTTTTCCATCAGCGCGCGCGCCGCCAGGATCGCCGACTTGTACAGCTCTTCGACCGGCACGCCGTCATACAGATTGCGCACGGTCTCCTGCAGGATCGCGTCAGCGTCGACATGCTGCTCCACGCCGATGCAGGCGGAAGTGATCATTTTCTTCAGTTTGTCGAGGTCGAGCGGCACGCGCTGGCCGTCGGCGACGATATTCAATGCCACTTGCGGCTCGGTCGCCGCCTTTGCCGCCTGCTGTTGCGCACGCTCTTCCTGCCGCTTAGCGCGATACAGCACGTAAGCACGCGCGACATCATGTTCGCCCGAACGCATCAATGCGAGCTCGACCTGGTCCTGCACGTCTTCGATATGGAACGTGCCGCCGGCCGGCTGGCGACGAATCAGTGCAGTGACCACCATCTGGGTCAGCTGCTCGACCAACTCGCGCACACGCGCCGATGCGGCGCCCTGGCCGCCGTTGACGGCCAAGAAGGCCTTGGTCATGGCAATCGAAATCTTCGACGGCTCGAAGCCGACCACAGCGCCGTTTCGGCGGATGATCTTGTAATCACTGATGGCCGCTACCGTTGCAGCGGTGGACGGCGACAGGGTCGATGCGATCGGCGCAAATTCGTGGCTGGCCTTGCCTGTGGATTCTTGAGTAGTTAGCACTGCGCCTCCTGATGGTGAAACGCCGGGTATATCCGGACGTAATTGACCCGTTGTTCGAAACAGACCGGAATTGAACTTCCGGCGCCGTTGTGGATTTTTGCTTCCCTGCTGTCAGGCCGCACGCGTCATTGCGCAGGCTTGCACTGGAAATTATTTGTTGCCGATGGGCCCTGACCAGACCCCTAACATCTCGGAATCTTCCGAAAAACGCTTTCGCACTTGCAGTGTCTGATCAGCTCAATTGAAACGCTTCGGTACTAGATCTAGTAGACGATGCGATAACTGACACTAATTCTAGTGCCCGACCGGACAACTTGCAACCGGTTTTTTAGATTGGGAAACTCAAGCTTTGCTGACCAATGGACAGAAGAGTCCGATCTCCTGTTTGCAGTGCCGCAAGCTCATCGCGAAAGCGCACCCAGTCAAAGTGCGGACCGGGATCCGTCTTGCGACCCGGCGCCACATGTTCGTGGCCGCACACGGCAGAAATCGGATGTTGCGATCGCAGCGCGTGCGACAAGTGAGCCAGAGTGCGGTATTGCGCATCGCAAAAATCAGCGAAGTCACTACCCTCCAGTTCGATGCCAATTGAGAAATCATTACAGCGTTCACGGCCACGGAACCGGGAGACGCCCGCATGCCAGGCGCGCGCATGCGTGGGCACGAACTGCACCGTCTGGCCATCGCGGCGGATCAGGAAATGCGCGGAGACCCGCAGTCCGCGCAACCGATCAAAATACGGATGCGCATCACAATCGAGTCGGTTGGCGAAGAGATCCTCGATGTAGTCGCCGCCAAACTCACCGGGCGGCAGGCTGATGTTGTGCACGATCAGCAGGCTGATCTCCGTGCCCTCGGGCCGTTCGTCGAAATTAGTACAGTCGGCGCGCCGCGCTTGTGGGCACCAGCCGTCGGCATCGAGGGTGTGCGTTGGTTCAGTCAAGTTCATCGATCGCGAGGCGCTGTATCCGGTAGCGCAACTGCCGCAAGCTTATCCCAAGAAGCCCGGCCGCGCGGCGGCGGCAGTACCGCGACTCGCGCAGCGCACGCGCCACCAGCTCGCGCTCAAGCGCATACAGATGCTCGCTCAATGGAACCGACAGAGGCAAGGGTGGCGCAGCGACAATCCCTGTGTCGGTCGCACGGACCGGACGATTCAGCCCACCCGCATGGGCGGCAAGGCCGCCATCAGCGGCATGGAGCTGCTCGGCAGTGTCGGGACTGACGGGCCGTAAGCCCGCATCGAAATGCAAGTCGTCAGCTTCGATCTGCGCGCCGCCCGTCAGCGCGAGTGCACGCTCGAGTATGTTCTCGAGCTCGCGTACATTGCCTGGGAAGTCATGCGCGCGCAGCCGATCGATCGCGGCGTCCGACAGGCGCATGGGCCGCACGGACGGCCGAGCGCCACTCAGACGTGCGAGGATCGCGTTGCATAACAGTGGCAAATCGTCGCAGCGCTCACGCAATGGCGGCAGCCGTAACTCGATCACCTGCAGCCGGTAGTACAGATCCTGTCTGAACGTGCCGCACCGTACCGCGTCGGCCAGGTCGCGATTGGTCGCCGACACAACGCGCACGTCGACGGGTTCCTCGCGCTGCCCGCCGAGCCGGCGCACGCAGCGCTCCTGTAATACGCGTAGCAACTTCACCTGCATCGTGGCCGACAACTCGGCCACCTCGTCGAGGAACAAGGTGCCGCGGTGTGCGGCCTGAAAGAAACCGCCACGCTCTTCATGCGCACCGGTAAATGCGCCGCGCCGATGCCCGAAGAATTCGGACTCCATCAAGGTCTCTGGAATCGCGCCGCAATTGACAGCAACGAAGGGGTGCGCGCTGCGGCCGCTGTGCGCATGCAAATCGCGCGCTGCCAACTCCTTGCCGCTGCCGGACTCGCCGATGATAGCCACCGCCGCATCGCTGCCCGCAATCCGCAGGATGTGCTCGCGCACAGCACACATTCGTGGCGAATTACCAAGCAGACGGAAGCCGGTTTCGACGAGAGGTGCCGCAGCAGTCGGCATGGAGGAGGAACATTGAAACGGAAAACGCGCAAGCGTACTGCATGACGAAGCGCTGCGCATCTGCGCGCGAGCGAAATGCAACAGATCGTGCGGTTGTTGGGAAGAACCGGGCAGGACGCCCGGCAGCCGATGCCCGTGCACCCAGGCAAGCCATACGGCTCAGCGCACACAAGCCCGGACCCGACCTGCTCTGCTCTGGCCCGCGTCAGCAGAACCACGTCAGCAGAACCACGTCAGCAGAACCGAGGCAGGTCAGGACGACCGCTGCCTGTCGTATTGCAGCCGATGCTCGTCGCCGCAGAAATGCAGCGAGCCCGGTCCGGCAAGCGCCTCCGACTGCGGCAAGTGGATGCCACAATGAGCACAGCTCACCATCTTCTCGGTGGCCACTTCGGGTTGCGCTGGAGCGGGCGGCGCCTGCGCTGCCGGCTCATCCTTCGCGCGTTGCGCGGTATACCAGCGCCAGGCAACATAGGCCAGCACGGCGAACAGCAGATACTTCATCCGACCGCCCTGTGCAGCACAACCTCCAGCACGAAGCGGCTGCCGACATAAGCGAGCAGCAGAGTCAGGAAGCCGATCAAGGTAAACGACAGTGCCGTTTTGCCGCGCCATCCTCGCCACTGACGACCGGTCAGCAGCACGCCGAACATCAGCCACGACAACAGCGTGAACACCGTCTTATGCTCGAGCCGGAATGGCTGGCCAAACAATTGCTCAGAGAAGAACACGCCCGACAACACGGTCAGTGTCAGCAGCGCAAAACCGATGCCGATCATGCGGAACAGCAGGCGCTCCATCGTCAGCAGCGCTGGCAGTCGGTCGATCGCTACTGACAGCCAGCTGCGCGGCGTGGCAGCGCTTGGCAGCGAATGCAGGCGCGACTCCTGCATCGCCATAAGCACGGCATGGAAAGCGGCAATCGTCAGCGATCCGTAGGCCAGCGTGGACAGCGCGATATGCCACGAGAACAGTGCAGACTTGCCTGCCAGCGGAATCAGGCTGCCGGGGAACAGCAAGGGCAGCAGGGTCGCAACCGCAGCGATCGGCAGTACCAGCCGGCGCAGCCCATCGACGGTGAGATTGCGATTTTCGATCCAGTACGCAGCCACCGACAACCACAGCGCAGCCGACAGCATGACCGCGAATCCCAGCCGGAGAAAATCAGGGGCGACCACGAGTCCGGCCAGTGCAGCGCCATGCAACAGCCAGGCAGCAGCCGTGCCGATGGCGACCAGCTGGCGCCGCTGCTCGGGGAGCACCGCGCAAATCAAATAGAGAAGGCCGGCGGCCGCAAAGGTGAAAGAAGGCATTGGTTGAGTGTACACCAACGCCTCGCCGCGACCGGGTGGGGGTGCGGTAAAATCATGGGCTGATTTTCCTCTGCGGACGTGCCATTTTGCGCGCCGCCCTCCCTGCCCGGATTCATCAAGACCATGCTGAACAACCTCACCCAACGCCTCTCCAAAGTTGTCAAAACCATGCGCGGCGAGGCGCGGCTCACCGAGTCGAACACTGCCGAGATGCTGCGTGAAGTGCGGCTGGCGCTGCTGGAAGCGGACGTCGCGTTGCCGGCCGTACGTGACTTCGTCGCCAAGGTGAAGGAGAAAGCCCTCGGTGAAGAGGTCATCGGTTCGCTGAGTCCGGGCCAGGCACTGGTGGGCGTCGTGCACGACGAACTGGCCAAGCTGATGGGCGCGGACCTGGGTCCGGAAGCGTCGCAATTGTCGTTCGCCACCCAGCCGCCTGCGATCATCCTGATGGCCGGCCTGCAGGGCGCGGGCAAGACCACCACCGTCGGCAAGCTCGCGAAATTTCTGCAGGAGCAAAAGAAGAAAAAGGTGCTGACCGTGTCGACCGACGTTTACCGTCCGGCAGCGATCGGCCAGCTACAGACCGTCGCATCTCAGGTCGGTGCGGACTTCTTCCCGTCCGAACCCACGCAAAGACCGGTTGACATTGCGCTGGCCGCCGTCGACTGGGCCAAGCGCCATCATCACGATGTGCTGCTGATCGACACCGCCGGTCGCCTCGGCATCGACGAAACGATGATGCAGGAGATCAGCGCGCTGCATACGGCGGTCAAGCCGATCGAGACGCTGTTCGTCGTCGACGCCATGCTCGGCCAAGACGCGATCAATACGGCACGCGCGTTCAACGACGCACTACCGCTGACCGGCATCGTGCTGACCAAGCTCGACGGCGATGCGCGCGGTGGCGCCGCACTGTCTGTACGCCATGTGACCGGCAAGCCAATCAAGTTTGCCGGCGTAGCCGAAAAGCTCGACGGACTGGAGGCCTTCGACCCGGACCGGATGGCCAACCGCATCCTCGGCATGGGCGACATCCTTGCGCTGGTCGAAGAGGCCAAAAAAGGCGTCGACATGGCAGCTGCGCAGGACCTCGCGCAGAAGATCAAAGGTGGCGGCAAATTTGATCTGAACGACTTCAAGGTACAGCTTTCACAGATGAAAAAAATGGGCGGGCTGTCCGGGCTGATCGACAAGCTGCCCGCACAATTCCAGCAGGCCGCCAGCGGCACCAACATGGACCAGGCAGAGAAGCAGGTCCGGCGTATGGAGGGGATCATCAATGCGATGACCCCGCAAGAGCGCGCCAAGCCTGATCTGATCAAGGCTTCGCGCAAGCGCCGCATTGCCACCGGCGCCGGCGTTCAGGTACAAGAGGTCAACCGTTTGCTGTCGCAATTCGATCAGATGCAATCGGTGATGAAGAAATTCAAGGGCGGCGGCATGATGAAGATGATGCGCAGCATGAAGGGCATGATGCCCGGCATGCGCTGAGAGGCTCTCCCCAGGGGCGGCCTACAGGTCGCCCCTTTCGCTGACTCCCCGCACGCACATCCCGCCCGTCTCATTCCCCGCCTGCCCCTCCTCGCTGTCTCGCTCCCGGTTACCACCTTTCCCTACACTGCGGCATCGTCCGCCGACCCCGGATACGAGCCTCGCACCACAGGCTGTCAGAGCGGCTCCACCAGAGGGGAAAAAGCGAAAATTCCCTCTAAAAACACTTGCATCCCGAACAAAACCCTAAGACTATTGGCGGTGCGTGAATCGGCGCAATTTTTCACCATGACAGCATAGGAGGTTCAACAATGGCTACAGCCAAGAAAGCGGC